>SXGQ01018789.1_pt1 | contig 11734 bp, 9 predicted proteins | sample 3178371 | NCBI WGS metagenome assembly SXGQ01 (sample SAMN11356859, study PRJNA531348) | freshwater metagenome | isolation source: freshwater sample F1-20 | place: China: Fuxian Lake, Yuxi | collected 2017-12-25 | reverse complement strand
TGCCGGTGTCGATCAGCAGGGCGCGGTCGCGTCCTTCCAGCAGGTACATGGTCGTGCCCTGCAGCCCGCGGCCCTCGGCGCGCGGGTAGGGGAAGTACTGCTCGATACGGATGGTCCGCTGCCCCCTGGCATTGGTGGACATCAGATAGGCGGTGTACTGGCCCCAGGGATTGCTGGCGGCGAAGGCTGTGGTCCAGCCCTCTTCATTCTTGATCTCGCCGACGAAACCGGGAAACAGCCTGAAATACTCGATCGGCGCCGGAGAAGTCGCTGCGTTCTGGGAATAGGCGACTGATGCGGTCAACGCCAGCAAGGCGGCCGCAAGCAGGCTTGCCCGATCATGGAACAATCCCGACATTTTCTTGAATCCCCCGAATATCTTTCTTTGTGATTAGCTCGAAGTGCGGTCGTCCCCAGCCCGGACCTGCGTCGCGCCAAGGCTGACCTGTTTGCAGCACCTGATGGTCATCATGACAATGACAGCGCTGCCCGTCCATAGCAATTTGCCCGATTCACTATGCACTTTGATGTCTGGCCGGCGCTGAATGACCGGGTCTCTTCCGGTGGTTACGCAGCGAGTCACGGGGCTTGCCGCCACAGAACCAGCCCATCCCTTTTGCGGCGCAGCAATTGCACCCGTCCATGTACGGACGCATCGACGCCAGACTGCGCATGGCGTCATGTGCCTCAATGGCGCAAAAGCTCACGCCCTGCGGATCACCGGCGATGACTGCCTGACAAAGCGTTCGGGTGGTTTGTCGCCATGCTCATGCGTCAGCCCGCCATCGACCCGGTGCCGGTTGAACGCGCTGTCGGCGTTCATCAGTTCCGTGGTGCTCCAGTGTTCGTGCATCTGGTTCCAGGGCGTCATCCAGTAGTCGAAGAACTGACGGCCCAGCGGATGATGACCGATGCCGCGAACGTGATCGTAGCGTTTGAGTCGCTTGAGATGATCGTGGCCCATGAACAGGTCGTCGGTATCGTCCACCTCGAACGACACATGGTGCACACCGGCATTGGGATTCTTCACCACGAACAGGATGTGGTGATGCACCAGCTGATCGCCACTGTCGATGCGCATGAACAGGCCCAGGCGATTTTCGGTTTCACCGACATAGAGTTCGTCCGTCGGCAACAGGCCCAGCGTATCCCGCCACCAGTTGATGGTTTCATCCAGCAGGGGCGTGGCCAGCGCGCAGTGCACGATGCGACGGATCTTCGACGGTCCCGGCACCACGCTCGGGCCTTTGGGCGGACGCACGACGGGACGCGATGCAATGACGTCGACTTTCCTGCGCCCATGCAGCAGTTCGATCTCGAACCCGTTCGGATCGTGCAACACCACGCGTTGCCCGCCACCGGGCTCATCGATGTCTTCGATGGCGGTTGCCTGACCGGATGCCACCAGTTTTTCCAGCACGGATGCCTCGACCACGTTGTAACCGAAGCCGATATGACCCGCCGGACCGAGTTCGGTCACGTGGATAAACGGCTCATCGCCCAGACCGCGCATGTACAACCGCGTATCCGTCCTGTGTGCGAGCAACAAGCCAAAGTGCTGCAGGAACTCCTGCATTTCATCGAGATTGGGTGCGCTGAGTCGTGCGTAGGCGATGCCGGAAATAATCGAGCTCATGTCCAGTACCCCGCTTACAGAATGGCCGCGCAGTAGGCATCGCCGGCATTGGCCGGCAGCTGCGCCTCACGCCAGCTCCGGCAATGGTCCACGGTCCAGAACACCTGACCGCCACGCGTGACATCGATGACCTTGTCAGGATCGGTTGCATGCACCCGCATGCCCATCACCGTTGATCTGGGCGACACCCCCTTGTCGGCACGTTCCCAGCTCTTGCCGAGATCGGTGCTGCGATAGATGGCGCCGACGCTGTCACCCTCGGCACGCGAGTGCAGACTGAGCGCGGTGTAAATGGTGTTGGGATCGTCGAGCGCCAGCCACACATCACGGCCATAGTCGATGGGCGCATAGTTGCCCACATTGAGACTGCGCCAGCTCCTGCCAAGATCGTCGGTGGCAAACAGACCGGTGCGACAGGCGTAAAAAACCGAACCCGGCGCTGCCGGAGTGGTGCACACCGCATGGCCGTCGATCATGCCTTCAAAGTCATGTTTGGAAACTATGTGATTCTTGAGCCTCGGCTGATCTGCCAGCTTGATGAGCTGCGCACTGGCGTCGCGCCATGTCCTGCCGCCATCTTCACTGAGGATGAAGCCGTTGATCTCCACCGCGCCGAACATGAGATCGGGATTGCTGGCATCGAACACAATCCGCATCACGCGTGAGCTCGCCGTGCGCCACGGCAGACCTTCAATGCGTTCTGCATAAGCTTCGGGCTCACCGCAGAACGTCCAGGTCTCACCGCCATCGTCGCTGCGATACACGCCCACCGGAGAACAACCGGCGAACAGCGTATCCGGTTTTTTCGGATGCACGCTCAGCGACCAGAATTCCTTGCCCTCGGCATCGGGGATGTGCAGCCTGTTCCAGCGTTGACCGCCATCTTTGGATTTGTAGATGCCCGAGCAGGTTGCCGCATACACCACACCCTCTCGTACAGGATGCGGAGTGATGGCCTGCACACCGGTATCGAGGGGAATGCCTTCCACCGGATTCCAGTCGCCATCGGACGCTGCACGATACAGCGTGCCCACTGAATTCTTGCGGCTGACTGCGGTGCCCACCAGAAGTACGTGACTCATCTTTGCATATCTCGCACAGTTGCAATGTATGCAAGAAACGTAATAGGGCAACATGCTTTACGACATACGAACTTCCGCTGACCGGAGCACCACGTATGCGCTGCAATCCATGCAGCATCCGGCATCAGCATCCGCTCTTCATAAGATATCGGCGCATGCCATCGGAAATATGCATGCTGTGTCTGCATGCACGTTATGACGCGGCAATTTTCGACAGGTTGTTGCATGACTGCATGCACGCGCCCGCCGTCATGTCCGCGCCGGAGAGCATGAGGGCCGATAAACCCATGGGCAACTCAGGGCGGGCTCACGTCACCCAAAGCTGCCGGGCAGCCACAATGCCAGCGATGGCCACACCAGCAACAGCGCGGTCAGTACCAGCAACGCCGCCACGAACGGCAGCGCTCCGATCATCACGTCGAGCAGCGGTCCCTTGCCTCTGACGGCCTGCACCACGAACACATTGATGCCGAACGGCGGCGTGATCATGCCGGTTTCGGACAGCACCACCATGAGGATGCCGAACCAGATAAGGTCGTAGCCCAGGGACGCCACCAGTGGCGCAACGATGGGAACGGTCATGACCATCATGGCCATCGGGTCCATGAAACAGCCCATGATCAGGTACATGATGACGAGAGCGATCATGACCTGCATCGGCGACAGATCGAACTGTGTTCTGATCTCATCGAAGAAGGCGAGAATGTCGCGGCTGATACCCAGCGTCGACAGCACGAAGTTCAGGAAAAACGCGCCCAGCAGGATCAGCATTGCCATGCCGGTGACTCGCATGGTGTTTTCAATGGCGGTCTTGAGCATCGCCACACTCAGGGTGCGATTGGCGGCGGCCAGAATCATCGCACCAATCACGCCGAGTGCTGCGGATTCGGTGGGCGTGGCCCAGCCGGCATAGATCGACCCGACCACCAGCAGAAACAGCAACAGCGGTGGCACCAGGTGCGGCAGCCCACTGAAACGCTCCGCCCAGCTCACATGCTGCTTCTCGCCACCCCAGTGCGGGTTGCGGATGCAGGCGATGGCAATGGTTGCCATGAACAGCGCGCACAGGATCGCGGCTGGTATCAGCGCTGCAAGATACAGCTGCGGCACCGAGGTATCGGTGATAAAGCCATAGATCAGCATGTTGATCGAGGGCGGTATCAGGATGCCCAGCGTACCGCCGGCGGCGATGCTGCCGAGAAACAGGCGCTGGTTGTAGCGAAATTTCTCGGCGACCGGCAAAGCAACGGTGCCAACCGTTGCAGCCGTCACGACACTGGAACCGGAAGTCGCCGCAAAGATGGCTGACACACCAATGTTCGAATGCATCAGACCGCCCGGCAGCCAGGTCAGCCACTTCGCCATGGCTTCATAGATGCGCCCGGCAATACCGCTACGCAACAGGATCTCGCCCATTAAAATATAAAGTGGCACTGCAACCAGCAGGAAGTCATTGCTGGTGGCCCACGAAATTTCGCCGAGCGCACGAATTAGCGGCAGCGGCGAATAGAATGTCACCAGCAGGATGGCCAGCAGCCCCAGCACTGCTGCAACCGGTGCACTCGACAGGAACAACGCCATGAACAGCGACAGGCTGGCTTTCAACATGAAATCAATGCTCCGCTCTGATAGGAGATGTGCCCTGCAAGTCTCATGATCTAGCCTTTATCCTGAATCGCAGCAGTTTCACGCTTGACTTCCTCATCGGCCATTTGCGTTCCGGCGAGACGGGCCACGGTGGCAAAGTCTTTATGTACCAGCGCAACCAGCACGCGCACGGCAAGAATGAAAATCGTCCAGCACAGGAAGGCCAAGCCCGAGAACCAGACCGATTGCGGAATCCACTGCCGAATCGACAGGCTGGTATTCGAGCGCGTACCGAAACTGATGCTGGTCGCGAGCACCGCGTAAGCGTGATAGGTGACGGTAAAGATGAAGATTCCCAGCACCAGCAGGCTGACCAGATCCAGCCAGGCGCGTGTTCCGGGCCCGCAACGCACGTACAGCACGTCGAAACGGATGTTGGCACGGTGCAACAGCGTATAGGAGAACGCCCACACCGAGCAGGTTGCCAGCATGTAGCCACCGACTTCCGAGGCGCCGGACACCGCCCCCGAGCCCATCTTGCGCAACACGATCTCGGCGCTGATCATGAACACGGTAAAGATCATGAATGCGCCGGCGGCCCATAGCGACAGTCGACTGATCGCGTGAGTGCGATCGATCAGCCAATCGATAAACTTCATGCGGCCAACTCCACTGAGACTGTACGCATCAATTCCCCCCGGCCTGAATGCCAAGCACCTTGCCAACCGTGGCGTTCCAGTCATTGACGCATTGTTCACCACAACGGCGTGCCCAGTTGGGTATCACGAGTTCCTGAGCGATCTGGTGCGTCAGATCGATTTCCGCCTGACTGGGCTGGTGCAGGGTCATCTTCGATGGCCGCCCACCGATGCATTCGCCCTGCCCGGTATTGCAGTTGATGCCGATCTGGGTCTGGGTCTTGGTCAGCTCCCAGGCCGCATTTTCAAACTTTGCAAATTCGCTCTGCAGCAAGTCGCGCAGCGACGGATCGAGTTCCGTCCAGCCGCGCGCGCTGTAACCATAGAAACTCAGACCGCTGCCCACCGGCAGCGTATACAGGCTGTCGGTCACTTCACCCCAGCCCGCCTTGTTGCCCGTGTAGGTGCTGGTGATCGCACAGTCGATCACGCGGGTTTGCAGCGCCGGCACCACGTCGGGAAAGGGGATGATCACCGGAATGCCGCCGATCTTCTGGATGAAATCGGACATCGACTGGACCGTGACACGGACCTTCTTGCCTTTCAGATCGTCAAGCGAGGTGACCTGCCCCGAGCAGTAGAACGCGAATTGCGGAAACGGGAACAGACCGAGCAGCTTGACGCCATGCTGATTGAAGATGCGGTCCAGCACCGGCTTGTAGGCATCCGAGGCGCGATGCATGGTGTCCAGATCGGTAATGACACCGGCCAGATCGATGCCCTCGAACGCGCGCACATCGCCGGCAATGGACGCAAAATCGGTGTAGGCCACATCGAGCGCGCCGGCGCTGAGCAGGCGGGCAATCTGCGGCGGTTTCAGGCCGCTTTCATCGACCGAACGCAGGTCGGCGGTGATCCGGCCGTTGCTGGCGCGGGGTAATTCCTCGTTCCAGAAGGGCTCTTCGAGCGACTTGTAGAGATTTGAATTGGATGCCGAACCGATGACATGCATCCTGACACCGGCCGAACCATCGGCAGAGTCAGCACCACTGCCGCAGCCCACCATCAGCAATGCGCACAGCACGACGCCTGCCGCTTTCCAACCCATCATCGTTCGCCCCCTGTCGCTGCATGTTGATGCGTGACGGCACGGCCCGGTTGCCTGCCCGCATCGTTGATCGAGTCTACCGTGCCGCGTCCCGGACTGTGTCTGCCGGCAGCCAACTTCGAATGACCTCGACAACTATTCGATGGCCCGGAATTGATCGACGCACACAGTCGCCATGACCCCGGGTCGGGAAATATTTTGCAGCAGTTTCCCTGCGGAACGAGAGGAACGACAGGCACACACTTGAATGCTCATCGCGCATGCCCGACTGACACACCGATACCCCGGTGCGCACCCCGGATCGGGACATGTGTTGATGGAATGGTCCGCAATTAAGTTCCACCGGCAAGGCGGCCTGTGCCCAGCTCAGATGCAGGCCGGAGACAACATGAGTTCGACGACGCCGGCAGCGCGCGTGCGTGGACAGTGCGGAACTGCGCCCCGACCTGTGGCATGATCCGGCGGGCTGCGGGGGGTCGTAGCGTCCACAAGGTGCTGTCGTGTCGTCACAAATTCCAACAAATATTGCCAGTCATGCGCGTTCAAAAGCGCTTGCATTCGCCGTCATCCTCGCGATCATCACTTACATCGATCGTGTCTCCATTTCGCAGGCGGCGCCCTTCATTACGGAGGATCTCGGCCTGACCCGCGTGCAGATGGGATGGGCGCTGTCGATCTTCGGCTTCGCTTACGCGATCTTCGAGATCCCGGGCGGCTGGCTGGCCGACCGCATCGGTCCGCGCAAGGTGCTGATGCGCATCGTGCTCTGGTGGTCGTTTTTTACTGCGGCGACCGGCTGGGCGTTCAACGCCATTTCGCTGATCATCATCCGCGGCCTGTTCGGCGCCGGTGAGGCCGGCGCCTTTCCGGGCATCACCCGCATGCTGACCACCTGGCTGCCGAAGAATGAGCGCGAACGTGCGCAGTCACTGATCTGGCTCGCCACACGTTTTACCGGTGCGTTCACGCCGCTGCTGGTCGTCTGGCTGATCTCGGTGCTTACCTGGCAGCGGATGTTCCAGGTCTTCGGCTTGATCGGCGTGATCTGGGCGATCGTGTTCTACCGCTGGTATCGCGACGACCCGGCGCAGCACCCTGCCGTCAACAAGGCCGAACTCGCCCTGCTGCCGCCGGCCAGCGAAGTAGCCGTGGCGCACACCGGTGTGCCCTGGAAAAAGATTTTCTCGAACCGGTCCGTGTGGCTGCTATCCATCCAGTACATGTGCCTGGCGTACGGCTGGTGGTTCTACGTCAACTGGCTGCCGACGTATCTGCGCGAACAGGAAGGCGGCATTCAGCTCGGCAGCCTGCAGCTGGGACCGTTCCTGACCGCACTGCTGGCGGGACTGCCGCTGCTGCTGGGCGGGTTCGGCTGCCTCGCATCGGCCGCTGTGTTGCCGCGCATTGCAAAAGCCGTGGGCAGCGTGCGGGTGGCGCGGCGCATCGTCGCAGTCACGGGCTTCCTTGGCGCATCCGCCTGCATCTATATATTCACGGGCGTCGACAACCCCGTGTACGCGATGTTCGTGCTCGGCTTTGCCGGTTTCTTCAACGACGTCACCATGCCGGCCGCGTGGGCGGGAACCATGGACATCGGCGGTCGCTACGCGGGTACGGTATCGGGTGCGATGAACATGATGGGCAGCATCGCCGGAGCCTTTTCGGTGACCGTGGTTGCCTACATCCTGACCTGGAGCAACGACGACTGGACGCTGACCTTCATGATCTCGTCGGGTATCTATCTCGTGGGCGCAGTGTGCTGGCTGTTCCTCGATTCGCATACGCCGGTCGAGCCGGCATAGTTGCAGACCCGAGTGGTATCGTGATGGTGGGATGCGCATCGGCGCATGCAGCCATCACCCCCGGCAACAGCTGCAGCCTGATTGATCGCAATGGCGCCTGAGCGGCGCTCTGAGAGCGCCAGAAAAAATGATCACGGCACACTGTGTCGGCCGTGATCGATCGGAGTCCCGGTTTCCGGGAGCGTGTGAGGCAGGATGCCGAACCCGGAGCACCCATGGATGGGTTGACGATGCCACGGAGTCGCCGGCGGGGGACGGCGTTCCCGTAAACCGGGACTCCGATCAGTCACCGCAAGCACCCATGCATCGTTGTTGATGCTCATTCTTGTCAGGCGCCTGCTCAGGGATAGCCGCTCGCTGCGGCTCCACAAGAGACCATACTGCCGATAAACACACACAAAAACCTTGTGTGAGCGCATGACCTGCCACCAGGGTTCAGGCAGTCACGCGCCTCACGGTCGGTGAGCAATCGTGAATAGTGTTGTTCGATCTGTCGCTACAGCGCGGAACAACACAATGCAGGACATCTGGTTACACTGCTGACCGCGCTACCGACAGCGACAACAACCTGCAGCCAGATGCCCGCCGGCGTTGCGGGCAGTGTTCCGACAGGTGACTCCGGACACCCAGACAACGAGCGTGACCCATGACTGCTGATACCTCCGCCGCTCCTGTTCCCAATGCACGGCTCACCCTGTGGCTGTGCTTCATGGTCGCTGCACTGGAAGGTTATGACCTTCAGGTGCTGTCGGTTGCCGGTCCCCTGCTGCGTGAAGCAATGCAGCTCAACCCGAAACAGATGGGCATCGCCTTCAGCGCCAGCCTCATCGGCCTGGCATTGGGTGCGGCCTATGGCGGCACGCTCGCCGATCGTATCGGCCGAAAGAAGGTGCTGATCGTGTCAGTCGCCGGCATGAGCCTGTTCACGCTCGCCACGGCCCTTGCGCAGGATTTCCAGACCCTGATGATCGTGCGGATACTGACCGGCGTAGCCCTGGGCGGCGCCATGCCCAACCTGATCGCGATTTCCGCCTCGGTGTCCGGCAAGGGCCGCACGACCAGCAAGGTGACCGCCATGATCTGCGGCATGCCGGCCGGCGGCATCGTCGCCGCTCTCAGCGGTCATCTACTGGCCGCGAAGTTCGGCTGGCACAGCCTGTTCGTGCTGGGCGGCGGGCTGACCATCCTGATCGTGCCTCTGTTGATGTGGGGTTTGACGGAAACGAAGCCGGATATCCAGCAGCAGAGACAACGCGCCTCCTGGCAGCAGTCATTGTTCGGCGAAGGCCGCGCGTCCATGACCCTGATGCTCTGGCTGCTGTTCATCCTGACCCTGTCCATGCTGTCGCTGTTCACCGGCTGGGCTGCCACACTGGTAGTCGACAAGGGCCTGCCCGCCTCTGCCGGATTCTCGGCCATGCTCGCCATCAATATTGGCGGCATTGCCGGAGCACTGATCTTCTCCGCACTGTGCGACAGCTGGAACATACGCAGCACCATGCTGGTCATTTACGCCGGCATGGCCATCAGTCTGTGGCTGTTCAGCAGTTCCAACGCTGCAAGCGCCGTAATTCCGCTGGCCGGTCTGGTGGGCTTTTTCGTCCTCGGCGCCCAATTCACCCTGTATGGCATCAATCCGCAGCTGTATCCCGCCGCCAACTATGGCACCGGTGTAGGCGCCGCCGTAGCCGCTGGGCGCATCGGTTCGATCATCGGACCCATCGTGGCCGGTTATGCGATGAGCCACGGTTCCACCGCCAATGACGTCGTCGTCGGCATGGTGCCCGTGGCGTTGGCGGCGGGCGCGGTTCTGCTGGGACTGGCTGCAGTCAGCGGTAATGCGCTGAAGAAAAAACCTGCTGCGCACTGAGCTTCGATCTCGCTGAAGGGCGTACTGGAAACTGCGCCTGCGTTTCTGGTAGTCCCGCTTCCTGCTGGTCGCATTGCTGCGTTAAAACGGCACGAAAAATGCTCACGTACTTGCGTTTACGCTGCGTTTTTTCGTGCCGTTTCGCCTTGCACTGCATCCCTTGATCGAGATCGCGAGGCTCCTGGAAACCGTCAGTCGCGCACCAGGAATATCGCCTCCACTTCGACCGTGGCATCACGCACCAGCGATGCCACGCCCAGCGCTGAACGTGGATGACGACCCGCTTCACCGAACACCTCGATGAACAGATCGGAACAGCCGTTGATGACCTGCGGATGATCGACGAAGGTGGACTCGGCATTCACCATGCCAACGATCTTCACCACGCTCTCGACCCTGTCGAGCGAACCCAGCGCCGAGCGCGCCGTCGTCAGCAGCATCAGACCGCACAGACGCGCACGCCGGCAGGCTTCTTCAACCGTAACCTCTCTGCCGACCTTTCCGGACAACAGCGGACCGCCCGCTTCACGACATCCCTGTCCGGCCAGAAACAGGAACGGACCCGCCCGTTTGAACGCCAGATAACTGGCGGTCGGGGTGCGCGGCGGCGGCAAGACGATGCCGAGTTCTTGCAGACGCGCTTCAGCACTCATGACAACCGTTCTCCGGACACAGGATGCGTGCGCAACGCATTCGCCGCCAGCAACGACAATACTTCGCCGCAACCGGCTTCGATCTTGATGGTGACTTCGTCGTCAGCGCGGGTGCGGCCAATGTTGATTACGCCGATCGGGATGCCCAGCGAACGGGCTTCACGCACGAAACGATGGCCCGACATCACCATCAGTGACGAGCCTGCGACCAGCAGCAGATCGGCGCCACGCACTGCGGCACAGGCGTGCGCCACAACGTGTTGCGGCACATTCTCGCCGAAGAACACCACCGCCGGCTTCAACGGTCCTGCACAGCATTCGCAGTGCGGCAATTCGAAGCCTGTGAAGTCACCCTGCTCCAGCACTGCATCGCCTTCCGGCGCCATTTCGGCATGCAGTGTGACCCAGCCGGGATTGCGTTCGGCGAGCTGCGCCTGCATCGACTCGCGTGGGGATGCGTGCCGGCAGCGCAGACACTCCACCAGATCGATGCGACCGTGCAGATCGATGACCTGGCGACTGCCGGCACGCTGGTGCAAACCGTCCACGTTCTGCGTGATGACTGCATGAACGACATCGGCCTGCTCCAGCCGGGCAAGCGCATGGTGTGCGCGATTGGGCGCAACATCGCGAAACTGACGCCAGCCTGTCAATGCACGCGCCCAGTAACGCTGGCGCGCGGCATGACTGCCGATGAATTGCTGATACGACATGGGTGGCGTGCGTTTCCATGCGCCAGAGTGATCCCGATAATCGGGGAGGCCCGACTCGGTGCTCACACCGGCGCCGGTGAGCACCACACAACGACGACTTGCAGCCAGCAGGTCAGCGAGCCGGGTTAACGCTTCCACCTGCGAAGCATCAACCAGAGTTGTATGTGCGGCCTCAGCCATGACTCATTCAGCACGCGGTTCACCGGCAGGCTCCAGACCACTGGCCCTGATGGCGCTGTAGGCGTCCGGAGATGCCAGAAACTCGATGAGCGCCCGTGCGCCGACGGGCGCCTTGGCGTTGGTGGTCACGCCCGCCGCAAACACGGTGACCTTCTGCGTCTCTTCAGGGATAAGCCCGACAATCCGGATGCCCTTGACGGGCAACAGTTCGCTGTATTGCTGAAAACCGATCTCGGCCTCGCCGCGCGCGACGGTTTCGCCGACCGGCGTACCGTGAATCATGCGGCTCTTGCCGGCTATCTGCTGGTCGATACCGAGACGCTTGAACAAGTCGCCGGACAGATAGACACCGCTTGCGCTGTCGGAATAGGCGATGGACCTGGCATTCAGCAACGTGCGCCTGAGCGCTTCGACGCTGCTGATATCCGGCGCCGGCGCACCTTCGCGCACTGCCATCGCGATTTT
>SXGQ01085899.1_pt1 | contig 11738 bp, 8 predicted proteins | sample 3178371 | NCBI WGS metagenome assembly SXGQ01 (sample SAMN11356859, study PRJNA531348) | freshwater metagenome | isolation source: freshwater sample F1-20 | place: China: Fuxian Lake, Yuxi | collected 2017-12-25 | reverse complement strand
GGAAGGCTTCCTGCGCAGCGAGACGAGCCTCATCCAGACCTCGGGCCGCGCGGCGCGCCACGAGGAGGGCAAGGTGCTGCTGTACGCCGACGTCATGACGAAATCGCTGACCCGCGCGCTGACGATCTGCCGCGACCGGCGCAAGCGCCAGGAAACCTTCAACGCGAAGCACGGGATCACCCCGAAGAGCACGCACCGCAAGATCGAGGAAAGCCTGGTCGACCTCACGGCCGAGGAGACCCTCGCGGTGGCCGAGGGCACCGATGACCGCGACATCGCGCGGGTGCTGGCCGACCTGGAGTCCGAGATGCTGGCGGCCGCCGACGAGCTGCAGTTCGAGAAGGCGGCGACGCTCCGCGACCAGATCGAGGCGCTCCGGACCGGCAAGCCGGCCACGCCCCGACGCGGCAAGGGACGCCGCTGATCAGCCGAACCGGCGCCCGAGGTCGGCGTCCGACCACTCGACGTAGGTCCGCCGGCCTTTCGGGCACGTCCCGGGCTGCGCCGTGCGGAACAGCGCCTCCGCCAAGGCGAGCAGCTCCCCGTCGGCCAGGGCGTCGCCCTTGCGACGCGCCCGCGCGACGGCGAGCTTGGCCAAGGCGTCGTAGGCCAGCGCGGGGCGGCCGAAATCGCCCTCGCGCCGGGCCATCTCCGCCAGCAGGTCGCGTACGAAGACGAGCGCGTCGGCCGGCTCGAGCCACGTCGGCAGGGCCGCGAGCCGCCAGAAGTTGCGGCCGTATTCCTCGAAATCGAAACCGGCGGCGGTCAGCAGTTCCTGGCGCTCCTTGAGCACCGCGGCCGGCAAGGGATCGAGCTCGAGCGTGAGCGGTACCAGCAAAGGCTGGGAGACGGGCCGGCCGGCGGTGAAGCGCGCCAGGATTTCCTCGTAGAGGACGCGCTGGTGGGCGGCACCCAGGTCGAGCACGGCCAGCCCCGTCGGCGTCTCGAAGACGGCGCGCTCCTCGCGTAGCCGGGCCAGGAGTCGCCAGCCTAGGCGCAGGGGCGCCGATGAGGCCACCGGTGCCGACGTCGCGGGGAGCGGAGCCGAGGGTACAGATGGGGCGCCCGGCTCGGCGGCGGGCGGCGGCATCGCCGCCGGGGCGGGAGGAACGACCGCGGTGGAGAAACTGGGCGGCTCCAACGGGACGCGCTCGGGATCCGCGCCACCGCCCGGGGCGGCGCGCAACGCACCGAGCACGGATTCGATGATGAAGCCGCGTACCTTGGCCTCGTCGCGGAAGCGCACCTCGCGCTTGGCGGGATGGACGTTCACGTCGACCCAGGCCGGATCCATCTCGAGGAAGATGAAGGCGAGCGGGTAGCGCCCCTTCGGGATCAGCGTGTGGTAGCTCTCGGTCAGCGCGAAGGCCATCGTGCGGCTGTCGACGGGACGGCCGTTGACGACCGTGACGAGGTCCTGGCGGGTCGCGCGCGAGACGCCGGGCCGGCCGAGGAGGCCGCTGAGCCGGAGGCCGGGGCGTTCGGTCACCGGCATCAGGGCAAGCTCCGCGGCGACCTGCTTGCCCCAAATCTCGCGCACGCGTTCGAGCAAGGGAGCCTTGCCGGGCGAGCGGAACAGCTCGCGACCATCCTCGCGGAGCAGGAAGCCGACCTCGGCATGGGCGACGGCGTAGAGCCGCACGAGGCGGATGATGTGCGCCGCCTCGGTCTCGTCGGACTTCAGGAACTTGAGGCGGGCGGGCACCGGGTGGAAGAGGTTCGCGACCTCGATGCGCGTGCCCGGCGCCATCCCATGGTCGCGGCGATGGATGACCTTGCCGCCGTTGACGAGGATCTCGACGCCGTTGGGCGCGGCGGCGGGACGGGTCTGCAGCGTGAAGCGGGCGACGCTGGCGATCGACGGGAGGGCCTCGCCGCGGAAACCGAAGGTGGCGATGCGGTCGAGGTCGGCGGCGAGCCGGATCTTGCTCGTGGCATGGCGCTCGAGGCTCAGCAAAGCCTCGTCCGGCGCCATGCCCTTACCGTCGTCCTCGACGACCATGAGGGCCTTGCCGCCGCGGGAGAAATCGATGGTCACGCGGGTGGCGCCGGCGTCGAGGGAGTTCTCCAGCAGTTCATTGATCACCGCCGCCGGACGTTCGACCAACTCGCCGGCGGCGATCTGGTTGGCGACCGTGGGGTCGAGGATACGGATCGAAGCGTCGCTCACTTCTTGACGGGGGCCGCCGCGGCGAGGTCGGCCCAGAACGGGTCGATGGCGCGGCCCTGGCAATGTTCGGCGAAGGCCAGCTCGATATCGCGGCCCTGCTTGGCGGCGGCGTGCAGCCGGCGGATGAGGCCGGGGTGCTTGGCCTCGGCCTGGGCGAGGAACCAGCCGGTCACGCGGTAGGAGTCGCGCGGCTTCATCTTGGCGAGGTCAAGGCGGATGCCGAATCTCCCCTTTTCCAGGAGCTGGAAGCGGATGTAGTCCGCGACGCCTTCGGTGAACCAGCCGGGGACCTTGCGGTAGGCCTGCAGGACGTGGACGAGCTCGTGCACGACCAAGCCGGAGTCCTCGGGATGGGACGCGACCCACTGGGTGGCGACGTGGATCGCCTTGCCGTCCCAATAGGCGACGCCCTTCATCTCGCGGAAGATGATCGTGATGGCCGCGGGGTGGACCTCGCCCGGGTGCGCGCCGAAGCCCAGCGCCTCGGCGACCTTGGGCTCCCACTCCTTGAGCAGGGCCTCGGACTTGGCGGCGAATACCTTCAGCTTCTCGTCGACCCCCTGCTCCGGCAGGACGACCTTCACCTCGAGGGCGACAGCCTGGGCGACCCAGAGGAGTCCGGCGAGCACGAGGGGGTTCATGGGGTCAGCCTTGGCCCGTTCCCCCCGCCCCTGCAAGTCGAAGGGGTTCACAAACGGTCTGGGTTGCACCCTTCCGCCGAACCCCAAAGGTGCCTGCCGTGCCCAACCGCCTCGCCCAGGAGCCCTCCCTCTACCTCCGCCAGCACCGGGATAACCCCGTGGACTGGTGGGCGTGGGGCCCGGAGGCCTTCGCGGCGGCCCAGGCGGAAGGCAAGCCGGTGCTGGTCTCCGTCGGCTACTCCTCGTGCCACTGGTGCCACGTGATGGCTCGCGAATCCTTCGAGCAACCCTGGATCGCCGACCTGATGAACCGGCATTTCATCTGCATCAAGGTCGACCGCGAGGAACGTCCCGAGGTCGACAAGCTGATGATGGACGCGGTGCAGATGGTCCAGGGCCACGGCGGCTGGCCGCTGAACTGCTTCTGCTTGCCGGACGGGCGGCCGTTCTTCGGCGGGACTTATTTCCCGCCCGAGGACCGCGGCCAAGGGCAGGTCCCCTGGCCGCAGCTGCTGATGCGGGTCGCCGATTTCTTCCATCGCAACAAGTCGGAGCTCGCGGCCAATGCCGACGCAATCGCGCACAACCTGACCCACCTGACGCGCGCCCCGGATGCCGATGGCACGGCGCCGAGCCCGGCGGACCTGCTGGGCGCGGGGCGCCGGCTGTGCGAACAGCATGACGATCAACACGGGGGGCTCGGCGGGGCGCCGAAGTTCCCGTCCCCGTCGTCGCTCGACCTCTTGCTCGCGTTGCGCGGCACGGCGGCGGTCGCGGCCGACCGGCCGTTCGCCACGCGGATCGACGCCGTCCTCACGATGACGCTGGGCGCGATGGCCCGCGGGGGTCTGTACGACCAGGTCGGCGGCGGCTTCCACCGCTACTGCGTGGACCGCGACTGGACGGTGCCGCACTTCGAGACGATGCTCTACGACAACGCCCAGCTCATCGGCACCTACGCCGAGGCCTGGGCGCGCTACCGTGACCCGCTCTACGCGCGGGTGGTGGCGGAGACGGTGGCGTGGTTGGAGCGCGAGATGGGGCTGGCCAACGGCCTCCTGGCCGCCTCGCTCGACGCGGACACGGATCACCACGAGGGACTCACCTACGTGTGGAAAGCCCCGGAGGTGGCGGAGGTCCTGGGCGCGGAAGCGTTCGACTTCGCGCAGGTCTACGGGCTGTCGGACCGCGGCAACTTCGAGGGCGCCAACATCCCGAAACTGAAGGGAAAGATCGCGGACCGGGACCGCCTGGCCGGCGCCCGCGCCAAACTGCTCGCCCGCCGGAATCAGCGACCGCAGCCGGGTCGCGATGACAAGGCCTTGCTGGGCTGGAACGCCCTGGCGGTCCGCGGCCTGGCCCAGGCGGCCTGGATCTTCGGACGCCGCGATTGGCACGCCCTGGCCGCGCGGATCGAGGCGGGGCTTTGGCGCCGGTGCGCCGACGAGACGGACCCGGAGCTGGGGCTGCGCGCCGTGGTCCACGGGGAGACGGCGGCGCTCCCGGCCACCCTCACCGACCACGCCTGGCTGGCCGAGGCGGAACTCGCGCTCGCCGCGACCGCGGGCTGGGCCGGGGGCGAACCCACGCGCCACGCCGCGCGCGCCGAGGCCCTGCTCCGCGCCGCACGCCGCCGCTTCGGCGATCCGCATGAGGTCGGCTACTTCCTGGTCGCGGGCGACCGCGCCGATCTGGCGGTCCGCCAGAAGGACTGGTTCGACAACGCGGTGCCGGCCGGGAACTCGTCGCTGCTCCATGGGTTCGCGGGCCTGCTCGCGCTCACGGGCGAGCCGGACTGGACGGAGGAACTGGCCGAACTGGCACGCGCCTACGGCGGGGTGAGCCGCAACGTGCCGCACGGGGCCGCGCACGCCCTGACCGCGCTCACCCGGCATGCCATCGGGATCGCCACGCTCGAGCCACCGAGCGGGGCCGACCTGGAAGCCCTGCGCGTCGCCCTTTGCGGGGACGAACACACCGCACCCCACGCGCGGCCTTTCCGCCCGGTCTTCCTCCGCCCGGCCGGAGCTTCGCCGCGCTACCAGCTGTGCGTCGGGACGACCTGCCTGCCGCCCTTGGGCACGCCCGCGGAGGTCGCCGAACACCTCTGAGGCGGGGAATCCGCTCTTGCCCGTCCTCCCCGCGGCGGGAAGGATGATCACCGATGCCCGAAGATTCCGGCTATGCCTACGGAAAAGGACCCGCCGAGGTTTCCTCCCGGCGTACGTGGCTCGGCATGGTCGAGGTCAGCGCGGTCGGCTACCGCGAGACCCGCTACCGGCTGGTCTGGCCGCGGGTGACCCTGGTGGCTGGAGCGACGCTCGCCTTGACCTGGGTGCTCACGGCCGAGGCCTATCACTTTAATCAGAAGTACATGAACGGGATCCCGACGACCCGCCGGGCCGACATGTACCTGTACCTGCCGGATAGCCTCATCAACGGGTTCATGGGCTGGTTCCGCAGCCCGGAGGAGGCCCGACTGCGCGACCGGGCCCGGATCCTGGCCAAGCAGGAGACCTACGGCCGGATCGCGCATCTCCAGCGCAAGGGTGAATACTACGTCGGCATCGCCAAGGCCGCCTACGACCGCCAGGACTACGCGGAGTTCTCCAAGTACATCGGCACCGGGGCGAGCCTGGCCCCCGCCAACCTCGAGGCGCAGCGGCTGTGCGCGAACCTGTTCTTCGCGTTCGGCCGACCCGACGACGCCTACCAGCTGCTGGAGGAGTCGCTGGAGTTCGCCGCGGAGGACCAGGAGCATTTCCGCTTCTACCTCCGCCGTTGCTCGATGCTCGACCAGGATCGGCGCATCCTCGCGGCGGCCGAGAAATACCTGCCCCGCCCCGACCTCGCCCCCGCCGTCCGCGGCGACCTGCAGATCGCCCAGGCCCAGACCCAGCTGCTGCGCGGTGACTTCGCCGGCTGCGCGGACAGCATCGCCCGCCATGGCCTCGAGGCGACGCCCGAAGGTTTTCTGCTGAAGTGCCAGCTGCTCTGGGAAAGCGGCGAGCGCGCGGGCGCCCTCGAGCTGATCTCCGCCGCCCTCGGCCGCTACCCGACCGTGAACCGGCTGCTCGAGATCAAGGCGGGCTGGCTCAAGGAGGAAGGCCGGCTGGACGCCGCCCGCGACTGCCTCGACCTGATCCAGAACAACCTCGTCTCGGCCCCGCCGCCGCTGGACCGCCGGGCCCTGGCCAGCGTCCGGATCCAGCTGCTCAACCTGCTGCCCGGCCCCGCGAAAGCGGAGGAGCGGCGGCGGCTCATCGAGCAGGTGATCGGCGATTTCGGCAGCCTGGACCAGCCGATGATGGAACTGGCGCGCCATGCGGCGGCCGCGGCGGACGTCCCGCTCGCGGAGCGTCTGCGCCGTTTGGCCGAGGAGCGCCGGTTCCCCAACCAGCTTAATTTCGTGCTTACGTTCACCGAGGCGCTCATCGCCGCCGGCCGGCCGCGGGAGGCCATCGCCCTGGTCGACGAGCTGTACCGCCAGCCCGGCCGCGTGCACTGGACCGCGGAGACGACGCTGGCTTTCGAGGCGCTGCGGATGCTGGCCTACTTCGCCGACGGCCAGGCGGACATCGGATCGATCAACCTGCGCAAACTGATGCAGAACCGCAACGTGCCGCCCCAGCTGTTGCTCAACGCGGCCCGCAAGCTGATCGCCGCGCAACGCTTCGACGAGGCCGACGCGATGCTCATTCAGACCCATATCCAGAACGAGCAGAACCAGGCCATCCTGATGCAGATCGTCCGGCTCAAACTGGAGCACGAGCGGATCTCCGCCGACCTCGAAGTCTATCTGCGCCGGCTGATGGCCACCCGCCGCCCGCCGAAGGAAATCCTGCAACTGGCCGCCCGCCGCCTCGGCTCGGACACCTACCTCTTCTCGGGCGACCGCGAGCGGCTGCTCGACGACATCGACCGCCTGCTCAGGTAGCCGCTTCCGGGGCCGGCCGGTCGGTCACCTCGAAGTAGGCCACCGAACCGTGGCGGGAACCATCCGGCAACCAAGCGCCGCGACTGCAGCCGCGGTTGACGAGCTCGCCGACCTCGGCCGGGGAGAGGACCGCGGCGGCCATCGCGACGCCTTCGGCCTCCATCGCGCTGGTGCAGATGGCGCGGACCGGGGCGGGCAAGGTCACGGGCGTGCCCTGCCGGAGGTCGAGCAGGTGGGCGGGGCGCTTGGCGTTCGATTTGCTGGCCAGCGCGAAGCGGCAGAGCTTGATCTCCGAGCGGTCGCCGACGCCGACGCGCCAGCCGTTGGCGTCGCCGGGCGGGTCGAGCGCGAGCACGGCGCTGCCGCCGGCCATGAGCAGGGCGCGGTGGATGCCCCAGTTGTTCTCAAGCAGCTCGGCCATGCGGTCGAGGGCGTAGCCGCGGGTGATCGCCCCGAAATCGATCGCCGCCCCAGCCTTCACGCAGGTGAACTGCGCGCCATCGAGGACGAACGAGCCTTCCTGGTAGTCCGCCCACAGGCGGGTCCACTCGGCGTCATCCGGATTGAACACCGTGTCGCCGCGGGCTTCCCAATACTTGAAAAGTTTGCCGGCGGAGACGTCGAAGGCCTTACCCGTCTCCTCGCGGAGGTTCTGGGAGAAATCCCAGAGGGCGCGGACGTGGTCGGACGCCGTGACGAGGGCGCCCTCGGGCATGCCGTTGATCGACGTGATCGGGCCGCTGTCATGCCCGGCCTCGATCTGGAAGTCCAGGTCGTCGAGGAAGTGAAAGAGCCCCTCGGACGCGCTCTTGGCGTAACCCGCGTCCTCGTCGGCGATGCGCAGCCAGAAGCGGGTGCGCATCGCGTCGTGCGAGAAGTTATGGATGGTCGGCTGGCTGCTCATGGGAAAAGGTCTAGTTGAAAGGACCGCAGGGGAGTCTCTTAACTTTCACGGAAGCATCCAGCAAGACCCAGTAACGCTCCCCCTTGCGCAGGTCGAGGGAGTAGGCGCGGTAGCCGGGTACCTCGGGGCGGCTCGCATCCGTCCGGACCAGGAATCGCACCGGGGCCTGCGCGGCGGCTGGGAAGTCCCCGTAGCCGACCTGGAAAGCCCGCAGGTAATAAGGCAGCGGCCAGTAATGCCCCCCGTCGATGGCCACGTAGAAGGGCCGCCCCGGGTGCGCCGCCTGCCAATCCGCCCGGTAGGACGAAAGTTGCTCCGGCAAATTCCCGATGTGCGCATCCGTCGCGGTGTGCTCATCGAGGTTCGCGACCGAGACCAGCGAGAAAGCGGTGGCGCCCGCGAAACCGATGGCCCGGGACCACCAAGCCCCTTCCGCGAGGAGCGGCCAGGCCATCGTCAGGCTGAGACAGACCGGCAGGAAGAGCAGCCAGGGGGTCTTGTAGGGCAAGGCCAGATGGAAGAGGAAACAACCGACGGCCGTCACCAAGGGCGCATCCGCAGAGGAGCGCGGACCACGCCGGAGCAAGCGTGCCACGACCAGGAGCGCCAACCAGACGCCGACTGCGACCCAGTAGCCGGGGTTGGTGAGCGGGAGCGTGTCCGCGTTGCCGGAGGCGACGGCGAAAGAGCGCACGAACTGATGGCCCCACGCGACCAGACCATGCCCGTCCGCGAAGAGCGACGTCTGCAGGGCGATCCCGACGACCAGCGCGCCCGCGGCGGCCCAGGCAGCCCGCCGCCAGGTCAACGTGTCGCGGGCGCACCAGACCAGCGCCAAGGCGAAGAGGCCGAGGTAGGCCGCAGTCGTGACCTTGCATGCCAAGGCCAAGCCGAAGGCCATCCCCGCGAAGCCCGCCCACCAGGCCGGACGGGCTTCACCGGCCGAGCGGAGCCAGAGCAGCACCCCCCAGACGAAGCCGGCGACCAAGAGGGTTTCCTGGATGAAGTATTCCCCGAAGTAGCAACCGGCCGCGCCTCGCCAAAGCAGCAGCGCAGCCAGCAGGCGCATCGGCCAGGCGACACCCGTGAGGCAGAGCGGCACCACGCAGATCAGGACGAAGAAGTAAAAGGGGATCTGCCGGAGGTCGGCGACCGTGGCGTCGTCGAACGCGAGCCCGCGCGCGGCGAAGACCCCTCGGGTGGCCACGGCCAAGGCGGGGCCATGGACCTTGTCCTCGTTGATGCTGTAAGGCACGCCGCCGGCGGCGTCCTTGGCGAGCGACCACTGCACCGCCTCGTCGGCATGGAGCCTCGGCGGGTGCTTGAGGTCCGATCGCTCAGGAAAACGGACCTGCAGGTCCAACAGGAAGACGACCCCCAGCAAGAAGAGTAAGATTTTGCCGAGGCGCGCCATGGCTCAGCCCAGGCCGAGGCGCTTCTGCAGCGCCGTCTTGATCTCGAGCGGCACGAGCGCGGCCGACATGGGGCCCTGCCCTTCCCGCCAGGCGTAGACGGTGGTCAGGGCGCCCTTCGCGACCGGGCGGTCACCGACCTGCGCGGCGAAGCCCCAGACCAGCTTCTTGTCGCCGACCTCGACCGGCGTGAGCGTCACCGCCACGACCTCGCCACGGTGCACCGGCGAAAGGTAGTCGCACTCCACCCGCACGCGCGGGAAGCCGCTGAGCTTGGCGCCGTCGGCTTTCAGGAACGGCAGGCCCAGTTCGCGGAAGAGCGCCTCCTCCGTGGCCTCGACCCAGAAGAGGATCGTCGTGAAGTGCACGATGCCCGCGGCGTCCGTGTCGGCGAATTGGGCGCGGTGCTCGACGGTGAAAGGGGCCATGGCTCCATCCAAGCGGGCTACCTGCCCGGTGCAACCGCCAAGGCGTCAGCGCGTCCGGCGGCCCGAGCGCAACCACCCGACGTCGACGGCGGCCCCGCCCGAGGCCTCGACACATCGCAGGAGGAAAGCCTGCGGCGTGGCCTGGATGCTGTAGAGGTAGAGCCGGGGACCTTGGTGGCGGTCGGCCCGGCCGAAGGCCTCGAGCCACGCGCGCTCCCACCGGTAGCTCGGAGCCTTGCGTTGGTTCACCCGGTGGTAAGCGCTGTCGGAGTAGATCAGGTGCGGGGCGCCCTTGGCCCCCTCCTCGTAGATGCGGACCCCATCTTGGAAGTCCGAGAAGACGACCAGGGCGTCGTAGGGCTCGGCGAGGAGCCGATCGAGCCAAGCGCCGAGCGAGCCCTTCTCGCACGCTTCGCGGATCTTCGCCTGCAGGCGCTGCCCGGCCGACGTGAGCGTCGCCACCACGGTCTCGGTGGGCCCCTCACGCAGCCTCGGCGGTTCGCCGCGGAAATGCCGCCCATGGACGATAGCGTCGTCCAAGGCCACCACGCGGGCGCCATCGAAACGGAACACATCCGCGTCCGGGAACTGTTTCCGGATCTCGGCCTCCACGCGCTCGAGGTACGGCTTCATCGAGCCCGAGCAATCCAGGTAGACCGCGACCTTCAGGGCCCGGATGGTCGCGCCGAGCACGGGCTTGCCGACGAAGCCCGCGGCGAGGCCTTGGCCGACGCCGAGACCCGCGCCGGAGCCGCCGGCGAAGCCACGGCCCCCGCCAAGCCCCGCCTGACCGGAAAGCCCCGACGACTCCGCAGGGCCGCCGAGCGCGCTCATCGCCGGCAAGTCGGGAAGAGTCACGCCGCCGGCTCCGGCCACCACGATGCGGCGAAGCGGCGCCGCCGGTCGGGCCGGCGACGGCCGACGGACGGGGATCGCGCCCCCGGCTTCCCGGCCGCCGGCGACGGCATGGACCGTGGGATCGGGACGCGGCGGCTCCGAGGTGGTCCGGGAGACGACGAACCAGGTGGCCAGGGCTACCAGACCGACGTGGACCAGCAGGGAGGCGAGGAAGCCCCGCCACGAACGCGGGGCTCGGCGGACGGCGAGCAAGGGGACGACGGACGGCATATCCCTCCCAGCCTAGGCAAAACGAAGGCCCGGCAAGCGCCGGGCCTTGGAGTCCATCACCTGAGGGAGCGACCTCAGCGCGGGGGCTTGTAACCTTTGGCGGCGGGCAACGGCACGCCGGCGGCGGGAGCGGCGCCGGCCGCGGCGGGATCGCCTCCGGCCGGAGTCGGATCCGCGGGCGGCTGACCGCCGGTCTTGAGCCAGGTCACCATCTTGATCTGTCCGCCCGAGGCTACGACGCACCTGGAGAGCAGCTGCTGCGGCTCGACCTCGGTCGAGAAACAATAAAGACGAGGCCCCTTGCCGTCCTTGGCATCGGAGAAGGACTTGAGCCACTCCTCCTCCCAGCGTTTCTCGGTAGGCTTACGTACATCAAGGTTACGACCAACATTTTTATTGGTCCCGTCATAATAGACAATTGGGTAAGCTGACGCGCTGCTGTTGGGCTCCAGCTTCTCTCCCTTGATACGGTACTGCGTCACGCCGTCCTGGAAGTCGGAGAAAAGCACCAGGGCGTCGTAGGAGCGCTGCTGGCGCATGATGTCGATCCACGCGCCCGCGGAACCCATCTTGAAGTTGTCGTCGAACTTCTTGTAGATGTTTTTGCCGACGCCCGTGAGCTTCTTCGCCTCGGTCTCGCGCACCCCGAGCCCGGACGAGCGCACCGGCTGGCCGCGGAAATTATCGCCACCGATGACCATGCCATCCTGCGCCGTGATGAAGAGCCCGTTGTAGCAGAAGACGTCGGCATCCGGGAATTGCTTGCGGATCTCGGCCTCGACACGGTCGATATACCCCGACATCGAGCCGGAGGCGTCCATGAAGACGGCGATCTTGGCGGCGAAGATCTTCGCGCCCATGACCGACTTGCCGACGAAGTTGCGACCGTTGCCGACGCCGACGCCCATCCCGGAGCCGATACCGCCGCCGGAACCGCCGCCGAAGCCTTTGGAGCCGCCGCCCGCGGTCATGCCCGCCATCATCGAGGCGCTGGAGGAGACCGGCAGGTCCGGCAGGGAGATGGTGGCCGTGGTGCTCTTCGAGGTGATACGCGCCGCGTTCTTCGCCAGGGTCTTGGCGTTCTTGGGCTGGATCTTGTGCGGCTGGACCTTGGCGCG
>SXGQ01005082.1_pt1 | contig 11738 bp, 10 predicted proteins | sample 3178371 | NCBI WGS metagenome assembly SXGQ01 (sample SAMN11356859, study PRJNA531348) | freshwater metagenome | isolation source: freshwater sample F1-20 | place: China: Fuxian Lake, Yuxi | collected 2017-12-25 | reverse complement strand
TGATTTATCCTTCAGAAACAAGAAAAAAACTTATTCTAGGGTTTAAAATGCTTGAAAATAAAGCTGAAAGTTTACCAAAAAAGAAACATGGAAATATTCCTTTGTAATAAAATCAATAGTAAATTATGAAATCATTAATAGCAGCTTTTCCACAAAATATTCACGACGCAATTGGGATTGCTAAATCAAGTGCCATTCACAGACCAAAAACTGAAATTCACAACATTATTATCTGTGGCTTAGGTGGCTCTGGAATTGGCGCAAAAATTGTTGCAAATTGGATTCAGGATGAAATAAAAATTCCTGTTGTCTTAAGTAACGAATACACTTTGCCAGCATTTGCAAGTAAAAATACCTTGGTTATTGGATCTTCCTATTCTGGAAATACAGAGGAAACGACAATGAGTATTAATGCTGCTCATGCATTGGGTTGTTCAATTATTGGTATAACAAGTGGAGGGAATTTAAAAACTTTCTGCGCACAAAATGGCTATGATTGTATTATCGTTCCTGGTGGAAATCCCCCAAGAAGTGCCTTAGCTTTTTCACTTGTTCAGTTACTTCATATTTTCGCTGAATTAGGATTTACTTCTCCTGTGCACCTTGACTCTATGGCGAAAAGTGCTAATTACTTGAGCTCAAGCATTTCAGAAATTCAAGAAATTGGAAAAGATCTTGCAAAATTTTTATTTGGAAAAGTTGGCGTTTTTTACTCCGAAACAAAATACGAAGGTGTCATAGTTCGTGCACGACAGCAATTTAATGAAAATGCGAAATATTTGGGATGGCAACATACTATTCCAGAAATGAATCACAACGAATTAGTTGGTTGGTCTGGCGGTGATGAGCGTTTCGCTCCTGTTTTTTTTAGCACAGGTGATTTATTCCCAAGAAATCAGAAACGTTTGGAAATTACAATGGCGGCCATTGAAAAAAAAGCCGGAAAAATTTATGTGCTGCAAGCAAAAGGATCTTCGTTTATTGAGCGCTCCTTGTATTTAATTCATTTGGTAGATTGGTCTTCTTATTATTTGTGTGAAATGAATAAAGCAGATATCATGGACATTGAGATTATTGACTATTTAAAAGGGGAATTAGCTAAATTTTAATGCCTGAAAAACAAAAAGTTTACTGCCGTTACTTAGGTCTTATAGACTACAAGGAGGCCTGGGATTTTCAGGAAACTATTTTTAAAGAGGCTATTGATCTCAAAATTGCCCATCGAAATGGAAATACAACTGAAATTCCAAAGCATCATTTGATTTTCTGTGAACATCCCCACGTTTATACGCTTGGGAAAAGTGGAAGGCAAACAAACTTGTTGCTTGACGAGGAACAATTAGATGCTAAAGAGGCGAAATTCTACAAAATAAATCGCGGTGGAGACATCACTTATCATGGTCCAGGACAATTGGTAGTTTATCCGATTTTTGATTTAGAACAATTCTTCACAGACATTCACAAATACCTTCGATTTTTAGAAGAAGCCGTTATTCTAACACTTGCAGAATATGGAATTACTGCAGGACGAGTAAATGGGCTAACAGGTGTTTGGATTGATGGTGAAACGAATGAAGCAAGAAAAATTTGTGCTTTTGGAGTAAAAAGTTCTCGATGGGTAACCATGCACGGCATTGGGTTCAATGTAAATACTGATCTAAGTTATTTTTCTAATATTATTCCCTGTGGAATTCAAGATAAAGCAGTTAGTTCCATGAGCAAAGAATTGGGCAAAAAGCTAAATATCGACGAAGTTGCTCAAAAGTTATTAGTCCATTTATCTGTGTTATTTGATTTTCTTCCAAGCGATATATTGGAGAAAAGTAATAGCATCAACATAAAAGATGCAGGAATATGAAAAAAGAATTATTAGTGCCTAAAGTTGAAAATGTTGCAATTGCTCTAACTCAAAATGATTTAGAAAACGGAGAAAAAGAATACAATGTTTACCTCATCAATCTGCGAGATGACATAATGGAAGGCATTATTGTTGCTTGCTCCGGATTTGGGGAAAATCCCAATACAGGAGAAAAAATAAAAACAAGCACTATCAGACACAAGATCGAGGTTTTATTGCCAAATGAAGCTGCCAAAATTGAGCCCATTTTACCAGAATTGTTTGAGATAGCAAATGAATATTGGGTTAGTTTTTGGGCTGATGAGGTGCTATATGATAAACGATTTGTATTTCCCGCGCAATCAATTATTGAAAAAAATATGAAAATGATTCAAATTATAGGACTTAAAGGAATTTTACTCCGATGAAAAAAGCGCTTGTATTTTTTATTTTCTTATTAATAAATTTCGGTGGTTTGTACTTAGGTGGGATTTTAATGGGTGGAAGTCCCGGAGGAAATACATGGTACATAAATCTTGAAAAAGCCCCTTGGACGCCACCAGGATATGTCTTTGGCATTGCTTGGACCTGTATTATGATTTTATTTTCCATTTATTGTACACTTTCTATTTCAGCAATACTAAATTCTAGGAAAATACAAGGGCTTTTTTTACTTCAATGGGTTTTAAATATTGCGTGGAATCCTATTTTTTTTAATTTTCACTTTGTAATTATTGGGCTTATCTTACTGCTATTCCTATTTTCTACACTTTTAATAATTAATAAGCATTTAGTTCATGAAAAAAAATCAGTGCGTTTTTTGCTTATCGCGCCCTACCTACTTTGGCTGTGCATAGCAATTTCTTTGAATGCGTATGTGGTTTTTGCAAATTAAGGCGCAGAGTTAATTCTTCTAAAATTTACATGCTTTTACAGTCTCGTTGATAGAATCTTGCATGTTAACGGGAGCATAGTTTAATTCTTTCATTGCTGTTTTTGTATCTAAAAACGTCTCAGCACATTGCGTTGTGACAAAGTAAAATGGATTTAACCCAGATTCTTTTTTTCGTAATGAAAAGTAAGCCCAAGCTAAAAGTGCAAAAAACCGCACAATAAAATTCGGAATACTGACAACACCTTTTTTTTTGCCAAGGGCATTTGCTATTAGGCTTATTAATTCTTTCCAAGTCACATTCTGACCACCAACTTGCCAATTTTCATCGTGCTCAGCATTTTTGATCGCTCCCAAAGTTGCCTTTGCAACTTGTTCTACAGAAATAATATTAGTGCCCCCTTTCGTATAAAAAATAATAGGAGATTTCCGAATGTATTGAATCAAGGGCTTCCAAAGTGGGATTTTATCCGGACAAGAACCAAAGATATAGGGCAAGTCGAGGGTGATGATTTTTGGTTTTCCACCCGAAGCAGTAACAGTTTCCTTTTGTTGCAATTTTCTACTTCTAACATATGGGTGTCTCTCCGCCATTTTCCATTCTGGCCGTATCCTATTAAAATGTGAGAAATAAGACCCCAGGATAACCAATTTCTGAAGTTTTAAATCTTTACAAACTGTCGCCAAACGAACACAGGGAAGTACATTGCCGTTGTAGAAAAAAGTTTTTGCAACTTCCTCGGTTGGCATTGTACGATCGTCAACTCCCCCTGCAAAAACAATAAAATCGAAATCCTTTAAAATTGCTGCTAACTCACTATCAGACATATCTTTCAGGTGAATATAGATCGTATTTTTATCGTTTCTAAGACTAGGATTTCTTGTACTTGACCAGACTTCATAGCTGTTTTTACCGAGTTCCTGAACTATGTGATAGCCAATAAATCCAGCTCCTCCAATTACTAAAACCTTTTCTTTCATCAGATTTTATTATTGTCTTTAAGCCACGAAAGTCCGTCTCTAATACTTTCATTTATTGAGCGGGCCTGGAAGTTTAATTCTGTTTTTGCTTTTTCGCTTGATATTTCACAATTAGATTGCAAAACTTTTATTGCATAAACCGTAAACAATGGCTTTATTCTAAAAACTAAGCAAAAAGATTCTGCTATCCATGCAACTGGGATTGCAATACTAACTGGTATTTTATGTTTTGGCTTCTTCATTTTTGCTTCAAATCCTGAAAGAATAGAAAAAAATTGATCGAGAGACATGCGATGTCCAGCTAAAATATAACCTTGACCTTTCCGCCCTTTGTAAAGCGCACTTATTAAGCCATCAGCGACATCCCTTACATCAACAAAATTATATTCTCCATCGATGTAAAAAGGCAATTTATTTTTTGCATAATCTCTTATCAATCTTCCTGCTTCAGATCCTCTAAAATCAAAAGGGCCAATAACTCCAGAAGGAAAGCAGATGACAGCATCTAGTCCATTTGCAATTCCCTCGAGCACTTTTAATGTTGCCACAGCTTTAGTTCTAGCATAAGCTCCAAACAATTTATGCTTCTCAAAATCATTGTCTTCAGTAATGGGTTTTCCAAATTCTCCCTCGGGAAGTGCGTGAACAGAGCTGGTATAAACGAGTCTTTTTATGCCGTGCTGTATACAGGAAGTAACGATGTTTTGGGTGCCACCTACATTTACTGCAGTTAACTCTGAAGAGTTGTAAGTGGAAATTGAAATAATTCCTCCTAAGTGAAATACATATTCCATTCCTTTCACTGCATTATCAACAGCTTCCTTATCTTTTAAATCTCCTTTTATAACCTCAAGTGGTAAATCCGATAAGCAAGCTGGAATTTGACCGTCTTTGGTCATGATACGGATATTTTCTTTCCTCTCCACCAATTTCCTTACCAAAACATTTCCTATGTGGCCCGAACTTCCAGTAACAAGAATCATATTTTAGGCATTTTCTTTATTTGAATTCTTTTTGGAAAGTTACTTAATTTATAAGAAATAAAAGATCAGATTTTATAACTAAAAAGTAGGGGAAGAAAATTACAAATTATTTGATAATGAGATTTCCCCATTTGCTTGGTGAAAGGTTAAATCCCTCTGCGTGTATGCTATTCCATCTGTCTTGACGAATGCGCTTTCCGTCGGGACCACTTAAATCTATAGCTATCTCAAAACCATAAGAGGTCCCCGAAACTAAGTTAGATTTATACAATTCTGTTATTGGAATAGCAAGCTTAAGAAAATAACCATCTGTAGTTTTTGTGAGTTTAAACTTCACTTTCTCTGCCAGCTTATTTTCTTTCCAATCCCAAACATAAGGAGAGTTACCACAATTAATTCCAAGATGTTGATCGCTTAATAAAAAAGATTTTCTCTTTGGGTCTGCATTTGGGTTTGTTGAAAAAGCGATTTCAATTGCATCTCCATTCCATAGTTTATCGTCTTTTTCACTGTTTACTTGTGGTGAATCATCTTTTACATTTACTGCAATAAAAAGTGAATCTTTGGTATATAAAGTGGCAAATGAATGTCCTGTTCCAAAATTTGTATAGGGAAAAGTGCCTTTTTCTAAGTTATCAAAACTTTGAGTTTTACTCGCTTTAAAGCAGGTAGTTTCAGCTCTTAATTTACTTGCGAACGGAACAAAGCTTATCGAATTAATTTCAATCGTCCCCTCTCCAAATAATTGAACCATCATTTGTTTGATATTAAACAAATCAACATTATTTTCTTCAAATGGGAACAATGAAAATGGAATCCTCACTTTTGTCCAATTGGAAGTAATTTCACTCCCCACTAAAAAAGATTTATTGTACCCCAACCAAGCTTGAGATCCTGCATAATCTTCAAAACAAAAAGCCCACGGAATATTTGTAAACGACTTGCCTAGGGACCGCACTTCTAATTCAATTGCAAGTGTGTCTTTTACAAAATTCATATCCTTTCCAGACCACATATCCCAACCAAAACCCATTCCAACCCAATCGCATCCGTCTTGATCCTTATTCCATTTGACATTCAAAAATTTATCGTTTTGATCTTCTTTTAATTTCAATTGGATACAAGCTGTATTTTTTGTTGACCAAACTTCATCAGAAAAATTATTATCGAAAATTGTGAGTTGAGAAAACCCTTTTATTGAGTAGGAAGATTGTTCTTCTTCATCATAAAGACCTACTTTTTTAAAACCAAATTTTTTTTCTAAAACCCTTACCTCATCTAAGTTTTGAATGGGCAAATCTTGCGCCCAAAGAAAGACTGGAATTAAGCCAAAAAATAAAAACAATTTTTTCATGTAATTTACGGAATCAATGGGCTATTTTCAGTAAATATGATGTAATCTAATTTTGATTTGGCATAGCCAGAATTTGGATTTGCTAAATGAAGCATATTTATTGTTTTAATTTTATCAGAATCATGAACTCCATTACCATTTGGTGTAGCTGGAACTCCATTTACCAAATTGACAAGGTCACTATATTTTACTGAAATAAGCTTCCATCCTACCCAATCAACTTTAATTTCTTTGGCATACATGTCTTCACTTGCCGAGCTGAATACCCCATTGTTGTTTTCGTCCTCTTCAAATTGAAAAAGCACGATACTGTTGGTTGTTCCCTCTTCACCATAAATCATAACGTTGAAATAAACATTGTTTGGATTTGCACTCAAAGGAAATGCTGGAGCACCACTGTATGCTGTCGATTTAAAGTTTACAAGTCCAATTAACCAGTCCCAATTTACAGTTCCAGCCATATTATAGAATTTATTTCCTTGAGGTGCACTTGCATCGGTTTGAACTTGAAAATCCATATTGGCGCCAGACTGTATGAAAGAAGTCCAACCATTATTAAATCCATTTTCAAAATCTGCAATAAGAAATCCATCATTTGTTTTCGGTTGAATGACTTTAACAAAAGCAACTAAGGTGTCGTCCTCACCGGAAATAGTTAATTCTACTTTACAATTTTCATTTTTGAAAATGGGAAGATTTGTAGTTTCTCCTCCCCATAATGTTGAACTTATATTTAATTGCGAACTAGTTCCAGAAATAATTTTTTCAGCGCCAGAAACAAGACCATTTATTTTTAAATTCCATTCTGAAGTTTTTGAGAACGAAGCCTCAAAATATACAGTTTGCCCAAGCGAAAAATCTACAGAATCTAGAGATGGGGTTAAAGGAGAGACGACATAAAAAGCCCCATTTAAATCTTCTAAAGAAGGGCCATCAATTTTAGAGTCTTTCTTGTGGCAAGAAAAAAGAAAGAAAATCATGGTAGAAAAAAAGAGATAGTATTTCATAGCTTAAAATTTCATGATGTAATAAAGTAAAATTTGATTGTATTTGTATGGGTTTTCAGAATTGAAATTATTTTTATTGGACTCAAAAACTGCGGCAATATAAACTTCTTTTGAAAAATTAAATTTTATCCCAGAAGATAAATTTAATTCTCTGCCATCTACAATGTACTCATTAAAAAAAATGATGTTTTCTTCGGTATTGCGCTCTGGAATTAACTCAGTTCCTTTACTGCTGAATAAAAATGCTGAGCCCAGCAGATACAAATCTGGTAAAAATTCTAATTCGAATCCAAGATTTGTTGTTAATGATGTTAAATTGACTTGCTCAAAAGAAAATTCACTCTTTCGATTTGTTTTCTGATATGCAAGTCCAATTTGAAATACTTGTTTTTTCTTCCAATGCATCCAATTTGATAGGTTAAATGAAACTGTTGAAGAAAGATAGGAAAAAGAACGCAATTGGGTTGTTCCTTGTCCGCGAATTTCACCAAGTTGATAAAACGTTGCATCGGCTGAAATAATTTTTCTAGCGTCGGTATAATTAATTCCAGTATAAAATCCTTGTCTGTTAAATGTGGCAATACCGTAAGGAAGAGCATTATTTATGGAAGGATTATAGTCCATTAATTTTGTTGAAATACTGCTACTGTAAAGCAAGGGATCATTGTATAAATCGTAGTATGAAATGGGGCGTAGAATTTGAGAATTCGTATAGCGCTCATAAAATGAATTTACTTGATTAAAATCTACTCGCTTTGACTGAGCTCCAAAACTGCGGAAATCGGGCCCATTGTCCATGTATGCCAATTTTAATTTTAGTCCTAGTGATTTGAACGAAACTTGACCCTTGACATGAATAAAATAGTCGCTTAACTTACCTTCTAAATTTTGAGTAGAAAAACTATTTGAAATTCCTGATTCGCCATCAACTGAATAGTTGATTTTTTCTCCTGCTGTGCTTAACTCATAACTTATGGAGTTGACCGTATTGCGATAAGCGTTGTTGTTATTTGCTGTTTGCAATAAATCGAAAACACGAACATGATTAAAGCCTAAGTTTAAGTATTTACTTTGCTTAAGAAGTATATTCCCTCCTCCATAAAGTCGCTCAAGTACATTTGTTGCACTTGGATTCAGTCGAGTAATAAATCCGTTAAACTTAACTTCTTTAATAATTTGTGGAAACTGAACTGCAAAATCTGTTGCAGCACCTTGTTGTCTCCAGTTATTATTTTTATAAAAAGATTCATAATTCAAAACCTCCTCTTTGATTTTATTTATCCCAATAGACTGAACTAATAAATCTGGATTGTGATTATAGAAAGTGTAAGGAGTTAATTTATAATCAATGTTCCCTAATTGATACCGCAAAACTTTTCCAGCAACACCTTTAACATGAAGTTGCCGAATGTCAAATGTTACACCAGCACCATAAAATCCGCCAAATTCATTTTTAATTCGGAACATTCCTAAAATTTCAGTATTTTCATTGGGATTAATTTTAAATCCTAAATCGATTAGAGCATACCCTCCTGATTTTGTTGGAGCAGTGACTGTATCGGCAATATTAGAAGTGAAATCACTGTGTGAAATTAAAGATCTTGCGCCTCCTACAAACTGAACCTTTTTCCCTTCTTGGGAGAAAATATTGAGGGAAAAGCAAGCAAAAATAATGAACAATAAAGCTTTCATATTAAAAGAATATTTTAAGTTCAACTGTGGTCTCTGTTCCTTTGTATTTGTCCAAAAGAAAATTTCGGTCCTTATAATTCATCCAACGCTGGCGAACATACAAACCAGTATTTTTTGCTAATTGAAAATCAAGGCCAATAGCGTAACTTTTTCCCGTTTGATTTTTTGGTTTTGAAGTCTCTTCAGATAATTTAGTGCTACTATTTGCAATAATACGATCGGAACCAAAATAATTGGATAATACCACTTTCGGGAAGAGTAAATAATAAAACTCTAATTGATGGTTATAACTTTGTAAATACGCAGATGAATTAAATGAGGAAGGAAGTACGGAAAAATTGCGTTGAACACTGTGAAATCCTCCTAAATAGAAAAATAAAATTTCACGTCCTAAAATCTTTAAGTCAGCTTTGTAATTTACTTCAATAGAGTTAAATCCCTTTGCTGAAATAGAATCTGTAATTTGAACGGTTTCATAAACTCCTCTGTAAACCTTATTTAAATTATCATAAGGACCCACATTTGAGGGAAAACCCCAGCGCCAAAAACGCGATAGTGCTAGGTTATTTGCAGGATGACCGTAGGTAATTTTATCTGATAGACCTATTAGTTCAGAAGAAGCGCTATACCCCACTGTTAATTTTTGTTTTTTGAAGGAAAAATCTGCATTTAGAATGATGCCACGCCGATTGTTTGTCAGCTGACCAATAGAAACCAAGGAACTTGCGAAAGGAATTAAGTTAATTTGACTTCCTTCAGTTTCAACTGTGCCGAGATTTTCATTGTATTCTTGTATCGAAGAGTTCCAAAATACGCCATTGTTATTTATCACCTTTGGGCTGATTTGAAAATAGCGCACTTCAAAAGGAAAACCCATTACTTTCTCTCCAAGTTGAATTTTTAAATCAATAGCTTCACCGATTTCCCCGTTTACATTTGGGCTAAAGTAATTCCCAAGACCAACTTCCCCTAAAACGCTAACATTTTTCATTTTGAATAAAAATTCAGAAGAAACTAAATTAAACCCTAGAGCGAATTGCGCTAAACTATCCGTAAAAGTGCTGCTAGAAATTAAATTGGCACTAACAAAACTTTCCTTGAAGTCTTTTCTAATTTTTCCGGCAGTTAAAGTATTCGGAGTAGGAAGCGTTCCCCCATTAAACTGTGATTTTCCATACATAAAAGCAAATGAAAACTCCTTTGGCAAACGCAGTCCATCAAAAATAAAGCCTTGAAATGCTTGCTGCCCCCAACGAACATCTTGGGTTAAGGCGCCATTTGTATAAAACCGCTTGTAACGATCTAAGACATTAGAAGTCGTTGGATCCCATGGATTTCGTTCGAAAATACTAAAACGATTGTATCCCGTATTTGCAGCAAAAGTAAAGGGACTTAGCGTATACCAATGGATTCCGCCCGTTTTTATTGAAAATGTTCCATACTTCGTTGAATGAGAGCCATTTAAATTTACTCCAAGATTTAAGCCCTTGGCGTAGTCAGTTGTACTTCCAGTTAGCGGTGTCCATAAATATAAATCTGTAGAAAAAGAGGTGTTTTTTGATGGTCTTACACCAATATTTAGGGATAATTGTGGGATTTGGCTATCGTCTCCTAAAAAAATACGTTGTTTAGGATTGAAATCTGCGGCATTTTCAGGTGCATATTGAATTTCCATATTAGAATAAGCTCCCAAAAAACGATAAAATCCAGAAACTGATATGTTGTCAATAGATTTTGCTATTTTTTTGGGTACTACCCCAGCATTAAATAATTGAAATAAAGAAGAATCAGAACTAATCTGAGAAAAAGAATTTTCTATCTGAAAAAGGGAAAGTATGACGATAAAAATAGTTTTCTTATTCATCTTCAAAGGATTTCAGGGTTTGCTCTTTGAATTTTATCGTTTTTTGCAAAGAATTAGGGTCATTCTGAACATAAAATGGAATATTTGTATATGCTACTTTTTCTCCATCAGTCACAGAGACAAAAAGACGATACTTACCCTCTTTCATTGGAGTTTTCAATGTGATTTTGTCCTTACCATTTCCTGAAATTTTGCCCGGTATTGAAGGAGGCTTAGCTTCAACATCTCCGCCAGATTTTAAATCTGTACTTTCTGGGTATAATTCCCAAAGATAGGTCAACTTATCTTTATTTTTATCGGAAGCAGAAAGGGAGAAGGTGATTTTTTCTTTTGGTGGAAATACCTTTGAATTTATAAGTGCAGACGAATCTTTCGTTTCTAACTTTATTCCAACAATTGAGGGGGAACTATTTTTTGGGTAGTTGCCGGACCAACAAAATTCTAAAACATCAAGAGCTTCCGTTGGTAAACCATTCTCTGTAAATAAGCCAAACCACGTACTAGTATGTTCCTGTTTTTGACCCCAAAGAAAGGCAAAAGACCCAACACACTGCTTTCTCTCTGCATCAATACAGCGTTTGTATCGACTTAAAAAAACTTCAGCTTTTTCTGAGCTACTTTGCTCTATTGAGGCACCCCATTTTGTTTTGGGAGATTCCCACCAGCCGTTTGGACCCCATTCTGTAATCATATAGGGCTTATTAAATTCCCCATCTGACAGAATTTTTTTTACATTTTCAATATCACCGTAGGTATTTATACCATAAATATCTATTTCTGTCATCACTTCTTTCATGAATTTTAATTTTTCAGAATTGGTGCCCGCAGTAACTGTTGATGTAGGATGATTTTTATCTTCTTCGTGGACCATTCTAGCAATGTCGTTAACGGCAGCCCAAACTTTTGTATTGGAATACTCTAATTCGTATTCATTTCCAATTCCCCACATTAATAGCGCAGGATGATTTTTGTATTTTCGAACTGCTCGACGAAATCCTTCCAGCTGATTTTTTACTTTTTCTTCATCGTTGTAATCGAAACCATGACGCTCATGTTGCACCCAAAATCCCAGCATTACTTTTAATCCAAGTTGTTGGGCTTCATCTAAAATTGCCTGTGCGTTTTCTA
>SXGQ01059127.1_pt1 | contig 11739 bp, 9 predicted proteins | sample 3178371 | NCBI WGS metagenome assembly SXGQ01 (sample SAMN11356859, study PRJNA531348) | freshwater metagenome | isolation source: freshwater sample F1-20 | place: China: Fuxian Lake, Yuxi | collected 2017-12-25 | reverse complement strand
TGCTGCTGGCCGCCGGATAGCTCCCTCGGCTTCCGGTGACAACGATCCCCGAGGCCGACCCGCGCCAGCAGGGCTCCCGCCCGATCCTCCGCCTCGCGTCGTCGAACCCCCTGGAGCAGCAACGGGATGCTGACGTTCTCCACCAGGCTGAGGGTCGGGATGAGATTGAACTGCTGGAAGATGAAACCGATGTGCGCCCCGCGGAACTCGGTCAACTGACGGTCCGAGAAGGCGGCGAGGGACTGGCCCAGGACACGGATGTCTCCCGCATCGGACCGCAGGGTGCCCGCAATGATCGAGAGGAGCGTGGTCTTGCCGCAGCCACTGGGGCCCACCACCAGATGCAGCTCCCCGTGATCGGCCTCAAACTGCACGCCGGCGAGGGCCATGGTCTGGTTGTCCTTGGGGCCAAACGACTTGGAAACCCCTTCGACCCGGACGGCAGAGCCAGCGGCAACGATGGGGTCAGGGACAATCATGAGGGGTGCCTGACGGATCAACTCAGCCTCGGAACACGATCGCCGGATCCAGTCGGGACACCTTGCGGATCCCAAGCAGGGCGGCGATGAGGCAGATCAACAGGACAGCCAGACCCGTCAGCACCAGGCTGCGGTAGTCGAGGAGGAAAGGGGGTTGTTCGAACGGCAGGACAATGAGCCCGAAAATGGCGGTGAGACCCACTCCCAGACCGTATCCGATAAGCCCAACCGTGAAGGCCTGCAGCAGGAGGAGCTGTGCCAGGAGACCATTGCTGGCCCCCATGGCCTTGAGCGCGCCGAGATGCCGGAGGTTTTCCAGAACGAAGGAGAAGAAGGTCTGGGCGGAGATCACCACGCCGACGATGAATCCCAGCGCGATGGTGGTGAGGAAGGAGGCCGGGATTCCAGTGTTGGCCCAGACGAAATCCGTCGTGGCCTGCGAGAATCCAAGGCTGGTGTAGGCGCGAAGCCCTGTCTCGCGCTCGATCCGTGCCGCCACCTCCTCCGCAGACTGATCCGGAGACGGCTCGGCCAGGATGATCGACAACATCTTCCGCTGCCGGGGCGAGTACTGGAGGGCCTTGTCGTAGGTGGTGAATACGTAGGGATAGCCGAAGAAGTGTTTCTCCGTCTTGCAGATCCCCACCACGCGGGCCTCACGGTCGTTGATCTCGAAGGCGTCGCCCACCCGCAGCGGTCGCCCCAGCCCCTCGTTGAGACGGACCGTGGCCAGCGTGTCGATGACGACCGCGTTGGGAAGACGCAGACGCTCCAGCTCGCCCTCCAACATCACCGGAGGCCGTCCAAACAGAGTGGAGGCATCCAGGCCTATCAGCTGGATCGGCTTCTCGGCCCCATTCTCGGCTCGGGCCTTGATCACCGAGAGGAAGAGCGGCTGGGCAAAGTCGACACCCGCGACTGACCGAACCCGGTTCAGGTCGGTGTCCTTGAGCGGCTTGGTCTCGTTGGCCGTGACGACCCGGGCCTCCACCACCCAGATGGAGGCCCGGATGTTGCGCATGTGGGACGTGGTCCAGCTCAGCAGCCCCCGGAACACCCCGTTCTGCTGGGTCATCAGGAGCGACGCGAACGCCACCCCACCCACCAGCATGATGTACTTCCCACGGTCCGCCATGAGCATCTTGAGCGCGATATGATACATGGCGGACTCGGCCCGAGGCTGTCGGGTCAGGGGTTCATGTGCGCGGGACGGCAGCCCTACTTGGCTGCAGCGTACAGGGCCGAAACCGCATTCCAGTCGACCACGTTCCAGAACGCCTTCAGGTAGTCGGCCCGCTTGTTCTGGTACTTGAGGTAATAGGCGTGCTCCCAGACATCGACTCCGAGGATCGGCTTGCCCTCGACACCCGAGATGGCCTTGCCCATGAGCGGGGTGTCCTGGTTCGGGGTCGATGCGATCTCGAGCTTTCCACCGTTGACCAGCAACCAAGCCCATCCGGAGCCGAACCGTCCGATGCCCGCGGCCTCGAACTTGGCCTTGAAGTCGTCGAAGCCACCGAAGGCCGACTGGATTGCTGCAGCGAGCTCGCCGGTCGGGGTGCCGCCCTTGCCGGAACCCATGAGGTTCCAGAAGAAGGTGTGATTCCAGTGGCCGCCACCGTTGTTACGGACCGGTCCGCGGATGGCATCAGGCACCGACGGCAGATCGGCGAGGAGCGCCTCGATCGATTTCCCGTCGAGCTCAGTGCCGGCAATGGCCTTGTTCAGATTGTCGACGTAGGCCTTGTGATGGCGTCCGTGGTGGATCTCCATCGTCAGGGCATCGATGTGCGGCTCAAGGGCTTCCTTGGCGTACGGAAGTGGGGCGAGTTCGAATGGCATGGTCGTGTTTCGGTTTGAATTGATGAGGCATCGGCACCGGAAGGGGCATTCCATCCCAGCGCCAACGACGTACGGACAGCCTAGACGGGATGCCTCAAACCTCAACGCGCAATGCAGGCGGCCCATCGGCTGAGCAATCCACCGACAACAACGGCAAGGGCCCGCCAACACCCCCGATTGCCGAGCAACGGGTCTGTTCCTAGTGTTGAGGCGTTGTCGGCAACCCCTTTTCCGGCTGGGTCGAACTCCCCAGCCCACAGAACCCTTTCCCCGCTCAGCCGGGTCAGGGCCGGTTGTGTCGTGATCGTCCGCCAACTCACGGCCGGGGATGAAACAAACCAGAGACTGAGGGAAATGGGTTTCGGAGAGGAACAACGGGTCAAGGTGATCACGCTCCAGAACAACGTACTGTGCCAGGTCTGCAACGCCCGCCTCGGACTGAGCGCCCGACTGGCGGAACAGATCCTCGTGGAAACCCTGCCGTCACCCTCGTCCCTCCCGTTTCCGCGACCCGGGGCCTGAACGGAGGTCTAACCCGCGGCCCACACCTACCGAAGACCCTGATTCCCCCGCCTCATGAATCCCACCGACACTCCGGCCCCCCTGAGCAGCCTCGCGCCCGGAGCCAAAGCCGTGGTCCGGGAGGTCCGCATTCCCGTCCAGCACAGGGCCCGACTCCTGGAGATGGGACTGCTCGTGGGAACCCCCGTCGAGATCGTGCGGTTCGCACCGCTGGGCGACCCCATCGAGCTCAAGATTCGGGGCTACCACCTGTCGCTCCGACGCCACGAGGCCGACCAGATCCTTGTGACACCCGCCTGATCCCCCCGTGCCTTCCTCTCCGATCCAGATCGTCCTCACGGGCAATCCGAACTGCGGCAAGACCACCCTGTTCAACGCCCTCACCGGTCTCCGGGCCAAGGTTGGCAACTACGCCGGAGTCACCGTCGAACGCAAGGAGGGCGCCCTCCTCGGAGCCGATCCCAGCCATCCGGTCACGGTCCTGGACCTTCCCGGGACCTACAGCCTCAGTCCGCAGTCCCTCGACGAACAGATCGCCCGGGACGTGCTGTTCCATCGGCTGCCCGAGGTAGCCCCACCGGACCTCGTCGTGGTGGTGGTCGATGCCTCGAACCTTCAGAGGAACCTCTACTACGCGACCCAGGTCATCGAGCTGGGTCACCCCACGGTGCTGGCGTTGAACATGGTCGACGTCGCCACTGAGAATGGCCTGGAGATCGACCAGAAAGACCTTTCGGCCGCGCTTGGGATCCCAGTGTTCCCACTCGTGGCCAGCCAGGGCGAGGGCGTCGAACACTTCCGACGCGCACTGCGGGAATTCGCGGCCCGACCCGGGCCCAAGACGGTGATCCCGCGGGAGTTCAACGAACTTCCGGAGACCTTCGGACGCGAGGCGCAGGCATTGGAGCGACAGCTCGAGACCCTGTTCCCCAACCGACAACGTCTGGCCGCCGCCGAGGCTCTGTTGCTGCTGAGCGACGACCTGGTCCTCCAGAGCCATCAAGGACTCTACCCAAACTCGGTCTCCGAGACGGTTGCCGCCGCCCGACAACGACTCGAGCAGGCCGGGGTGGACTGGCGCAGCGCCGCCATCGAAGCCCGGTATGCCCGTGTCTTCGCCATCACCGAACACGTCAGCACCCAGACCGTCTCCAACGAGGAATCGATGTCGGACCGACTCGACCGGGTCCTGACCCACCGGATCTGGGGCCTCGCGATCTTCGTCGCTCTCATGGCCCTGATGTTCCAGGGCATCTTCACGCTGGCGGCGATACCGATGGACCTGATCGAACAGGGGGTGGAGGGCGTCGCGAGCCGGGTCGGTGAGGCGCTGGGCCCCGGCGACCTCCAGGAACTTGTGTCCGTCGGGATTATCCAAGGGGTGGGAGCCGTCGTGGTCTTCCTGCCCCAGATCTGCCTGCTCTTCCTGTTCATCGCCCTGCTCGAAGACACCGGCTACATGTCACGGGCAGCATTCCTGATGGACAGGCTGATGTCCCGGGTCGGACTCCACGGCAAGAGCTTCATCCCCATGCTCTCTTCCTTCGCCTGCGCCATCCCGGGGATCATGGCGACGCGGACGATTGAGAGCCGACGCGACCGGCTGGTGACCATCCTCGTCGCCCCGCTGATGAGCTGTTCTGCCCGCCTGCCGGTCTACACGGTCCTGATCGCGGCCTGCATTCCAAACACCCGCTACCTGGGCTGGATCGGGCTGCCCGGCCTCACCCTGCTGGCGATGTACCTGCTCGGCATCGTCGGAGCGCTTGGGATGGCGTGGCTGTTCCGTCGGACCCTGGTGAAAGGGGAACCTCCTCCGCTGATCCTGGAGCTGCCTCCCTACAAGCGACCCGTTCTCAAGGTGCTGGTCCATCACATGTGGGACCGCTCGAAGCTGTTCCTGCGTCGGGCCGGCACGGTGATCCTCGGGATCAACATCCTCCTCTGGTTCCTGTCGACCTACCCGAAAGACCCCTCCATCGCCGAGAAGGCCCAGGAATTCCTGGCGGCCTCGGCCCGGGAGAAGGCGCCTGCGGGCACCTTCCAGCCTGGGGCAAAGGCATCCGAGGTCCTGGAGCGGATCCAGACCCTGCAGGACCCGAAGTCCGTCACCGAGGTGCCCGCGGATCTGAAGGGATTCCTGAAGGCCTGGCCGGGGATCGAAACCGCCAGCACCCAGGAGGTGTCGGGAGCGGAGCTCCGGCATAGCTTCGCCGGACGGGTGGGACGGGCCATCGAGCCGTTGATCCGTCCACTGGGCTTCGACTGGAAGATCGGCATCGGCCTGGTGGCCTCGTTCGCCGCGCGGGAGGTCTTCGTGAGTACCATGTCGGTCGTCTACAACGTGGGCGGCTACGACGAATCGGAGGAATCCACTGCCAGCCTGGCCGAAACGCTTCGACAGCAGACCCGACCGGACGGTTCCCGGACCTACACCCCGCTGACCGGGATCACCCTCATGGTGTTCTACGTGTTCGCCATGCAATGCGTCAGCACGGTGGCGATCGTGCGCCGGGAGACGAACAGCTGGCGCTGGCCCCTGTTCCAGATCGCCTACATGACCGGCTTGGCGTGGACACTTGCACTCGTCGTCCATCAGGTCGGACGGCTCTTGGGATTGGATTAACTGGGTCGACTGGATTCCAAGGACCCGCTCGCCTTTCGTCGTGTAATCGAGCTCACAGGGCACCCGACAAGGGACGAGTTTCTCCGGGAGCCACAGAACGCCGTCGATCTTTTCCGGCCCGCCTTCGATGACGAGTCGTCGAATGGCTCTCCCGACAATGCGGTTCAACTCTGGCGTGAACTGTGGCAGTCGGATCTGGATGTCCGAAGTGAGATCGTTGGGCCCGCCTTGGCCCGCCGCCGCGCGGGCTATGGCGAGTCGCCACCGGACTACGAGAAGGTCCTGGAGGATTGAGTGCGAAACGAACGACCTGTTCAACCCCTCTGCCTCCGGCTGGACCATGTCCTCAGCGAACCACACCCATGCTTCGCGGTGCCCAGGACGCTTCCGTCTTCACGGCAACTGACTGATACGGAAAAAGCGACCCTGGAGGTCCACATCGAACTCCTGCTCGAGGGCCTCATCCTGTGCGACGAAAGGTGCTCCGGCGGGGGTCCATGTGACCAGATCCCGAGTCGATTCCAGCAGATACCTGCGACCCTGGACGACCTTGAGGCTCACCCTCACGCGACTGACCTCGACATTCAGCTCGGGACTGAACGGCGGCGATGCGATCCGCACCAACGGTGCAGAGGTGTACCCGGTTCCAGGACTGGTGATGGTGATCCCGGTGACCACACCATTGGCTACAGTTGCCACCGCGCTGGCCCCCACACCCCCGCCACCGACGAAGAGGACGTCGGGCGGGGCCTGGTATCCACGTCCACCGTCGGTGATCTGGGTGCCCACGACAAAGCCGTTGACCACCTCGCTGATACCGGTGGCCCTGCGGGGCGGAAATGGTGGTGGAGCGATTGTGAGGACGGGCACGGATGTGTAGCCGCTGCCGGGGTTCTGGATCGTGATCCGGGTGACGACGCCATTCTCCATCGTGGCGATCGCGGTGGCCCCGCTGCCGCCTCCACCAGAGATGGTCACCGCGGGCGCATTCGTGTAGCCCAATCCACCGTTTGTCAGGGTGGCACCCACCACGAACCCGTTGACGACTGTGACGGTCGCCGTGGCTGACTGCACCGGGCCGCAATCCGGTCGGATGATACCCGAGTCGGAATCGGAAATGATACCCGCACCCCCTTCCAACTTTCCGTCATGACCATGCCCGGTGACATCCCTCGCGGTTCCATCCTCGAAGTTCCAACAGGCAGCCAATCCGGTCTCTCCACCCGAAAGCCGACAATGCATCTGCTCGCGGATATCCGAATCCAGCTTCGACCGAGACCAGATACGCACCTCGTCCATCAGGGCATTGGCGAACCCGGTGTAGGGGAATTCGGCTCTCCCAATGCGGAGCGGCAGGTTGGTCTGTCGGAGGCCCGCCTTCAGGTTCATCTTCGACTTCACCATAACCCCGTTGACATAGACCTTGATCGTTTTGTCCTGACTGGAGAAGGAACCGGCAATATGCGTCCAGGTGTTCAGCGGAACCGGGGCGTCCACGTATTCGTAGGTGCCATTCTGCAGGAAGACAATAAACCGGGTGCTATTCCCCGGACCTGCCCAATCCGAATCCCGTACCCACTGAAGCTGGTAGGACTGCTTTGAATCTCCGCCCTCTCCATCACCCTTGTGCAGGAGTTGCATCCCATTCTGAGGCGGCTGCCTCAGGAAGACCCAGGCTTCCAGGGTGATACCCGTCTGGTTTTGGAGATCAGGACTGCTTGGGACGGTGACGAATCCCGAGGTTCCATTCAGTGAGAGCAGCTTGTTGGTCGGAGTCTGTGCCCTCGAATCCACCATTGCAGCTATGACAACGATCCAAGCAGCCGTGATCCAGAAAATGCTTCGCATACCCATCCCTTCGCTCCTGGAGATCCAGCCGTTACACAATTCTTTGGGTTTCTTGAAACGGTCGCCTCCATCCGAGCGATCGGATAAGTGTGACCCTTGTGTCCTCCACCCTCGACGATTCGCTGCCGACCCGGGCGAGCCTGCTCCTGAGGCTCCAGGATCTGGCGGATCATTCCTCATGGAAGGAGTTCTACGAGCGGTACCGCAGGTTCATCTTCAAGGCCGCCCTGCGGAAGGGATTGAGCCGGGAGGACGCCGAAGAAGTCCTGCAAGACACCGTCCTTTCGGTCGCCAAGGGCCTGCCCAACTTCACCTACGATCCGAGCCGTGGATCGTTCAAGGGATGGTTGATCACCATCACGCGAAGGAAGGTGGTGGATCGGCTGCGCCGGCGGGAACGCCAGGTGACGGTGGCTACCCTTCCAGCTGACGTACCGTCGGGGGTGGAGGGACCCGTGGAGGACCATTTCGAGGCGGTCTGGGAAGCCGAGTGGGAGAACAACCTGTTTCAGACTGCAACAGACCAGATCCGTCTGACCGTCACGCCCCGCGATTTTCAGATCTTCGACTGGACCGTCCGAATGGGCCGATCAGCCCGGGAAACCGCCGAGGCCTTCGGTATATCCACGGTGCTGGTGCGGGTCATCAAATTCCGTGTCTTTCGACGGTTTGAACGGCAGCTCCGCCGACTTGAAAAAGCGCCCTGGCCAAAGGGGGGCAATCCATGAGATCGCTCAGTTTGTTGCGCCACTTCTTCCTTCGTGGCTCCTCAACACCATTGCCCGAGCGGTTTACCCGGAGGCCCTTGGAACTGGACCGCCGCACCGAGCGCCGGATCCTCCGGAGCATCGAGAATCGATTGAGGGCACAGCGGTTCCAAAAGGTGTCATGAACGGTGGCATACCACAGATCCCCGGCTACACGGTTTTGGTCCCCATCGGACGGGGAGCCTATGGCGAAGTCTATCTTGCTGAAGACTCCGCCGGGCGACGGGTCGCACTCAAGGTGGTCGCACCGCGAGCCGAGCTAACCGACAGGATGCTCCAACGCGAGCTGGGTGGACTGAAGCGATTCCTGACCATCGCCGAGAGCAACCCCCACCTGGTCCGGATCCACGGGCTGATCGAGGACCTCCCGTGCGGCGGGTTTGCCTATGCGATGGAACTGGCGGATTCCATCCATGCCCATGGCATCGCCGACTATGCCCCATTGACACTTCAGCACCGCCTCAGGACGAGCGGCCGGCTGCCCATCGGAGAATCGATCCGGATCACCACCGCTCTCTGTGACGCCCTCGACCACCTGCACCGTCAAGGGCTGGTTCACCGGGATGTGAAGCCAGGAAACGTGATCTTTGTTCATGGCCAGCCCAAGCTGGCGGATTTGGGTCTAGTCAGTGGCGACAACGATTCCACCTCGTCCGTGGGGACCCTAGGCTATCATGCGCCGGAGGGATCCCGGGGGCCGAGGGCGGATCTCTTCGCCCTCGGAAAGGTCCTCTATGAAATGGCATCCGGCTGCGATCGACAGGACTTTCCAGAATTGCCCCCGGATTTCCCGTCCTTCCCAGACGCCAAGCAACTTCTGTCCCTGAACCCGGTCCTCGCCATGGCCTGTGCCGCCAATCCGGCGCGCCGTTATCCCAGCGCCGCCCGCTTCAAGAGGGATCTCCTTCTCCTCCACGGCGGCCGACCCGCAACCGCAGTCCGTCTGGGGGGCTGGGTGGGCGTCGCCCTGCTGTGCCTTGGTCTGGGCTGGGGAAGCGGATTGGGAACCGGCTGGTGGCAACGGCGACAGGAACACAGGTTCTGGGAACAGCTGCCGCCCATTGAGCGTGTCAACCGTGCCTATCAGGCTGATTGGGCAGAATCCTGGAGGCGGCATTTCATTCCCAGACGCCCCGAAGGACTGGATCTAAAACAGCTCGATCTGACCCGTTTCTACAACGGATCCCTCGGCCAGTCCCTCTTCCTCACGCTGAATCCCGGGGAAGCCGCCGAGAACAACTGGGGAACACTGCCCTCCGGAAGCGTGGTCCTGGGCGGAGTCCCTTTCGACATCCGGGGAATCATCCAACTCAGTGGGCAGAATCTGGAGTCTCGGATTCCCAAGCGCGTTCCCACCGCCGTCACCAACATCCCCGTCGGGATGAAGTGCCAGCGGATCCACTTCGTGGGAGCAACCCAATGGGGTGATCCACCCGGCACCGTGGTGTGTCGCTACCGGCTGCACTACGTCGACGGCACCAGCGAGGTCCTCCCCGTAGAGTTCGAGTGGGACGTTCAGTCGTGGTGGCTCCGACGCGAGGACAATCCCGGTGATCTCAGGCGCGCCAAGCGCGTCGGACAGGGCAGCAATGCCCGGCTCGACTCGAACCGCTGGACCCTCGCTCTCTATCTCCAGACCTGGAACAACCCCAAGCCAGACCTTGAGGTCCGCGCCATCGATCTCGAGTCCTCCATGCTCAACAGTTCACCCTTCGTTGCCGGGATCACCGTGGAGTGATGTCTGGAACCGGTTCCAGAAGGACGGATCCTCCGTTTCTCCCCGACCAAATCACAGACGGGCGGAGAGCCTGCCCCCTTAATCGCTACCGAACCACATGGCATTAGCCTGAACGATAGGCGTTCTTACGCCTTTCCCCCAGAGCGGAGGTTGACCTCGGTGAGTTGGCCCCCGGGTTGAATCCCAATGGGATTCCGTCCCCCAGCCCAAGGTTGCCGAGCCGGCGAAGCTACCCTGGGTCGCCCGCCCCCATTGTGATCCCCTCGCTTCCCTCGGTTGGTCCTCGTCCCTCGGTTCGACACTGGGCTCAGAGCCGCAACGCCGCTGGCGTTACCAGCGACGCTTCGTGGGTCAATCGCGTCGGTCTAATTCATCCACTACCCAAAACCCGTCAACCCACCCCGGGCGGCATGGGTGCTCCGGCACCCAGTGATGCAGGGCGCTGCATCGCCCACCTCCCCACCGTCCTCCGAAATGCTTCCCCTCCTTTCCACTCTTCCTCCGCATCACCGCGTCAGCGCGTGAGTCCCCTTCCGCCCACACCAGCCTCCGACAAACCGAACCGAGGGCGTCACCCCGAAGCCTCAGGCCGCGAGGAGTCGCCGGTAGAACCCCAGGGCCACCTCGGCCGTCTTGTCCCAGGTGAACCGGCGCTGGACATGTTCCCTGGCCTGACGGCCCAGACGGCGGCTCAAGTCGGGATCCCCCACCAGCAACGCCATCTTGGCGCCCAGCGCATCAAGATCCCGGGGCGGCACGATGAATCCGGTCTCACCATCGATCACCAGCTCGGGGAGACTCGTTGTCCGCGTCACGATCACCGGCTTTCCACCCGCCATGCCCTCCAGCGCGACAAGGCCGAGGAGCTCCGACTTGTCCGGTCCCCCATCCGTGCTCGGCAGCGACACCTGCAGCACCACGTTCGCCCCGGCATACTGACGGGCCAGCTCGGCGTCGTCGGCATCCGTGATGAAACGCACCTGCTTGCCCTGGGCGGCCGTCTTCAGCTCCTCGAAATAGCCTGGATCATACGGACGCCCCACGACATGGAACGGCGTCGTGGCAGGAACGGCGCGGATCGCCTCAAGCACCCCCTTGTGACGCAGCAGACGTCCCACATAGAGCGCATACCCTGCGGGGTCGCCGGCCTGATTGCCCAGCAGCTTGGGATTCACCCCGCCGAACAACGTCACAGCAGGATGGGTCCAGTCGGAAAAGAAGCGTCCGGCGTAGTCGGACAGATGGGCCAACCCGTGCGCCATCCGATGGAGGTTCAGCCGCGGATGGAGGCGATTGAACTTGCCGCCCAGCGTCACGGCCCCGCCTCCGACATCGGTCAGGACAATCTTCTGCCGGGGCCCGCAGCAGCGGCGCAGGACATTTCGCAGGACGATCGCTTCCGACAGCGGGGTCGGGAAGCAGAGCACGTGGACGATGTCGTAGCCGGAAATCTCCTGCCACGTGGCACCCGTGGCGGGGAACCGGAACCGGGAAGAGTCCGTGTGGTGCACCCCGAACGTCCGGAGGGTCAGGCTCCCGTCGCGATCCTCTCCCGGCGTCGTGTCGAATAGCGCGTGGACGGTCGGCGTGCGGACCGACAGGGCCCGGGCCAGCTCCATCGCATAGCGCTCACCGCCGCCGACTGTCCGCTTCCGCGCCATCTCCGACGCGGGAACGATCAGCACCCTGGGTTCAGAACTGCTCACGGAATGAAATGTCCCGACAGCAAACCACTGTGCGGGACCGTGGCACGATCAAAAACTCGGGGCCGCTCAGGGCCCAGATCATTACGATGGGATCGAAGTTGACGGAGATGGACGGCTGCTGTGGGTCAGAGACGGTTCGGATCACCGGTTGATGCGGATCGGGTGATCATGGACGGGCGTGGTGGAGTGCTTTACCCCTCGGATTGAGTCG
>SXGQ01017928.1_pt1 | contig 11740 bp, 10 predicted proteins | sample 3178371 | NCBI WGS metagenome assembly SXGQ01 (sample SAMN11356859, study PRJNA531348) | freshwater metagenome | isolation source: freshwater sample F1-20 | place: China: Fuxian Lake, Yuxi | collected 2017-12-25 | reverse complement strand
CAGCCTGAGCAAAAGTGGGGACATCTGGCATTGCTGCGTTACGCTCATTTCCCGTAATGGCGAAGGCCTTGAGTCGTCCCGCTTCAATCGGTGCACGTGCCGAGCTGATGCCGGTAAAGGTCAAAGGTACGGTTCCTGCCATAACGGCCGAAAGCGCTTCGCCCGTCCCTTTGTATGGCGCATGGGCAATGTTTACACCTGCAACCAAGTTAAACAACTCGCCGGCTAAATGGGTTGACGCGCCATTGCCACCAGAACCATAAAACAAACTGCCTGGCTTAGCCTTTGCCAACTTAATGAGCTCTTGCAAGTTATTCGCCGGCAGGGATGGATGCGCCACAAGAATCACTGGCCCCGAAGCTAAATGAACGACGGGTGTGAAGTCTTTCTCGGTGTCATACGGCAGTTTACGCAACCCGGGGTTCACAACAATCGACGAGTCAACAGCCAACAACGTATAGCCGTCGGGCGCGGCTTGGGCAACCTGCTGCGTGCCAATGATGCTAGAACCGCCTGGCTTGTTATCAACCACCACTGGTTGACCGAGAATCTCAGTTAATTTCGGCACCATGATTCGGACCAAAATATCAGTTCCGCCACCTGGCGCGAACGGAATCACAATCCGTATCGATTTTGTCGGCCATGCTTGAGCCGACGCTGACGCGCCAATTACGCTTCCTAGCAAAACAACGCTTGCCACCAAACACTTAAGCGATATCTTCATGCTTTCTCCAGAACGTTACGCTAGATCATGATCTTAATGCGCTAGGGTAACGAACAAGACAGTCTTTTACTAGTTATCGAAGAAATGCAGCGCCAACTCTTTTGGCGCGACTCCTAAACATCTTTTATGTTTTGAACTGTCTACGCAGGGCAGCGCAGTGATAGACTTCAACGCAGCAGGAGACTAAACATGACAAAAATAATTGACGCTCAAGTACATGCCTATGAACGCGACCACCCCGGGCGCCCATGGGCCGCGGTGTTGCACGGCCCCGCGGCCGTCACCGGCGAGGACATGATTGCAGCGATGGACGCCGTGGGAGTCGACGCAGCACTGCTCGTCTCCGTTTTCACGATGTACCGTTTCGACTCTAGCTACGCAGAACAAGTCTATCGCGCGCATCCAACACGGTTTCGTTTGATTAAGCCAGTTGATCCTACTGACCCCGGCGTCAATGAAACGATCGATGACTGGGTTAAGACGCCTGGTACAGTCGCCATTCGGATTATGTTGAACCGAGGCGTATCCGAAAATGCGACCGACCCGGGCATCAATCGTGTGCTGGCAGGCGCAGCGCGTCACAATATTCCAGTGAACTTACTTTGCTGGGGCAGGCTTGACCAAGTCAAGCAACTTGCAGCACGCAACCCAGACACCCGTATCGTGGTGGACCACGTTGGACTCGAGCAGCCCTACGAGCCGCCTTTGCTTGAGAACCCTTTTGGCGAGCTTGCGAAAGTCTTATCGCTCGCTGAGCATCCCAACATCGCAATCAAAATTACAGGTGCTTGCACGCTTTCGCAAAAGGCGTACCCCTATCCTGATATCTGGGACCCACTCGCACGTATTTTTGACGCCTACGGCTTTGAGCGTTGCCTGTGGGGCACCGACTGGACCCGTGCGGTTCAGGTGTTAACTTATAAGCAAGGGGTCGATGCCTTTAAGCACACAGACAGGTTGTCCGTGGGCGAGCGCGAAGCGCTGATGGGCGGCTCATTACAAAAAATCTATCGATGCAGTTTTTAATAAATGAAAATTAAATCGAGCCTTCTGAAATACGCATTGATATTCTTGGGTGTCCTGGCAATACCTGGGACCCAAGCGCAAGAGCTACCCAAAGTCATCAAGATGGTGGTGCCTTTCGCACCTGGCGCAAGCAATGACTTGTTTGCTAGAGCGCTAGCGCAAAAGCTCAGTACAAAACTTGAGCGCACGGTCATCGTTGAAAACAAGCCCGGCGCCGGCGGAGTCATTGGTGCAGATTTTGTGTCTAAAGCTGCACCGGATGGCGCAACCTTACTATTCACCTCGAATGCGCTAACCACCACGGCCGCTGTACAACGTAAATTGCCGTACGATCCTGAGAAAGATCTTGCGCCAATCGCTATGGTCGCAAACAGTGGGCTGATCTTACTGGTCCGCACAGATGGGCCCTACACCGACACGGCAACGTTGGTGCAAGCGATGCGAGATCCAAAAAATAAAATGACTTATGGCTCTTCGGGTATCGGCTCAGTCAACCACGTCAGCACCGAACTACTCCATTCAATGGCGGGCTCGACCGCGCTACACCTGCCGTATAAGGGATTAAGCCTTGCCCTCATCGATATGATCGGCGGGCGAGTAGATTTCTTAATTACCACGGTCGCATCCTCAGGAACCCAGTTGCGCGCAGGTAAAGTCAAGGCTTTGGGAGTCACTTCGCTCGACCGTAGTCCCTTTAATCCAGAACTCGCACCAATGGCTGACATCGTTCCTGGCTATAGCAGCGAGATCTGGTGGGGCGTTTTTGCACCCGCTGCGACATCGAAGGCGATAATTGAGCGCCTGAATAAAGAGATTCGGCAGGTTACCGCAGAGCCAGATATGCAAAAGCTTTTTGCCCAAGAGGCAGCACTAGCGACCACTTTGACGGCAGCAGACTTTGCCCAGCGAATCCAAACAGAAATTGCCCTGTGGAAGAAAGTCGTCCAAGAACGCAACATACAACCTGAGTAAAAATAGGAGAGACAACATGCTAACGATGCCTAGCCAACAAGCCTTACCAAACAGACAAGTTTCGAAATCACCTGCAAACGGCGCACCACGCTGGCGGACAGATTATTTTGGAACGGTAGGAGGCGGGAAAGTCACGCTGGATCCTCAAGCGTTTTTAATTGAGATGCCAGTCAACGACACGATCTTGCCCCACTTCCATGTCGTAGATCAGTTTCAAGTGTTTGTATCGGGCGCAGGAAAAGTCGGACGCTCGGATGTATTACTTCCGCTCACCATCCACTACGCTGATCGCTTCACTGGATACGGTCCGATTGATGCAGGCCCACAAGGCTACTCCTACTTCACGCTCAGGGCCAACACCGACTCTGGTCCCGTGTACTTGCACCAACCGGGATACCGAGAAAAACTACAGCCATCCAAGAAAAGACACTTCTCTGCTCATGCGGCAATCAGCACCGAGGCAGTGCTTGCGAATCGGGACTCAGTCACGTCCGAACGCGTCAATGAAAAAACAACAGAATATAACGATGGCTTAGACGCAAAATTATTTCGCGCAGGAAAAAACATGTCGATTGTTTGCGACGATCCAGCACAAACCGGCGGTCAATACTTCTTAATTGTGAATGGCAGCCTGGCTCACGAAGGACAACACCTCGCCAAATGGTCAGTAATGTTTGTTAATCCGACGGATGCCCCACTGTCTGTGCAAAGCGGGCCAGAGGGCTGTGAGCTGCTGATGTTGCAGTTTGGGAAACAGTAACCGCCTAGGTCAAAGTAGCTTGCCTGGGTTCATAAGTTGATTCGGGTCCAGTGCACGCTTAATCGCAATCATCAGGTCCATTTCAACGGTTGACTTATAGCGTCGCAGCTCATCGCGACGCAAAGTCCCAACGCCATGTTCTGCACTGATACTGCCGTTGTACTGAGTGACTAAGTCATGAATGCGCTTGTTTAACTCTGCAGTCTTGCGTGCATAATCCTCGTACGCAACATCTAAAGGCAGCATGACGTTGTAATGAAGATTGCCATCACCGATGTGACCAAAATTAATAATCGGCAAACCAGGAAAATCCTCATGCACGGCCTGGTCGGCCTCTGCAGCGAAACGAGCAAGGCTTGAAATCGGAAGCGCGATGTCGTGCTTAACAGCCTTGCCTGCTTTCACCTGCGCCATAGATATCCCTTCGCGCAACTTCCACATCGAGGTACTTTGCGCTTCACTCATCGCGACGACACAGTCATCAATCAGTGCATCTTCGATCGCCGCGGCTAATCCAGCCTGCAACATATCTTGCACACTTGACATATTGGTGTCAGCCAACTCAATCAGCGCATAGTAGGGGTATGTTTTATCGAGTGGCGAAACATGTCCCGGCAGTTGCTGTGTCACAAGCGCCAAGCTTGCCCCCGACATCATTTCAAAGGCACTGAGTCGCGGACCACAGTCTGCTTGTAATCGGTTGAGTAACGCCACAACGTTAGTGAGATTTTGCGCACCCACCCACGCCGTCACACGTCCCGCAGGTGCTGCAAATAACTTTAAGACAACGCCTGTAATGATTCCAAGAGAACCCTCTGACCCAATAAACAAATCCTTCAAATCGTAGCCAGTGTTGTCTTTACGCAAGGCACGCAAACCATTCCATACTCGGCCATCCGGCAATACGACTTCAAGACCAAGCGTTAAATCACGTGTATTGCCATAGCGTAAGACACCCGTACCACCCGCGTTTGTTGCCAGGTTTCCACCAATCGTGCAGCTACCCTCGGCCCCAAGACTCAACGGAAAGTAGCGATCAACGTGGCGGGCTGCCTGCTGAATGTCGGCCAAGATCACGCCTGCGTCGGCTGTCAGGGTGTTGTTGATCGGATCTACATCGTGAATGCGCTTCATCCGATTCAACGACAATACGACTTGAGCGCCGCTCATATCGGGTGTTGCACCACCACTCATTCCTGTATTGCCCCCTTGAGGAACAACAGGCGTATGCGTCTGATGACACAGCCGCATCACCGCCGCCACCTCTGTGGTGTTGCGAGGACGTACCACCGCAACAGTTCGGCCGTGGGCTTTGCCTAACCAGTCATTCACGTAGGTTTCTTGATCAGCGGGATTCAGTACCACTCCCTCCTCGCCGACAATGTGCAAGAGCCGTGACGCTAATTCTTTTTGCTTCATGGGATCTTGCACAGTGAGCGCCCTACCAGCCTAACAATGTTCGACCAATCGCCATGGCGGTCGCTGCCTGTGTGGGCTCAACCACCGGCACACTCAGTTGCTCTTCTAACCATGCTCGGTGTGCTGCCATCCCTGCGCAACCCAATACAACAACATCAATCAGATGCTCATCCCGCAACGCTTTACCGGCCCGAAGCAAACCCGCACGCGTGCGCTCCGCATCCACCAAGTCCACCACATTCATGCCCAGCGGAACCTCTGCCACGACGCGTTCAGTCAAACCCATCGCACCAAACATCCGACCATGCCTTGGGATTGACTGGCGCAAAATTGCAATCACACCGACTCGGTGGCCTCTGGTTAGCGCAGTCAGCGCACCGCACTCACTGATTCCCAACACGGGTTTCGTCGTTGCTTCGCGTACCGCATGCAACCCAGGATCACTAAAACAGGCTAAGACATAAGCGCCGGCACCTGCACCGTGTTTTGCATCAAGTCCCTTCACCAGATTCACCAAGGGCAAAGTGACCTGTTCGACGTCCATCTGCGACTGAATCCCAGGAGGGCCTTCGGCTAAGGTCAAGCATTCAATCTTAGGGCCACCAGGCAGTCGTAACGCATTCAACGCTTCATCAAAAGCATCTGTCACGGCTTGGGTTGAGTTCGGGTTAATGACAAATATTGTGTTGACCATGGCTAAATCCTCTTTTATTCAAGTCTAGCAGTGACTAAACATGTTTTGCATTGTCAATTTATGCATGATCCTTAACATGATGTTATGGTTACAAGACAGATCTGGATTCATCCTACGGCTATGCATGGCGCCTTTCAAAGGGGCTCAGAACGATGCAATTGAACCTGCGACAAATCGAAGTCTTTCGGGCGGTGATGACCTCCGGCTCAATTAGCGGCGCTGCCAAACTACTTTTCGTGTCCCAGCCGGCCATCAGTCGCCTGTTGTCCCACACAGAGCAACGACTCGGTTTTGCCTTATTCGAGCGTATTAAGGGACGCCTGTACCCCACACCCGAGGCCCGTCAACTCTTCAAAGAGGTCGAAGCCGTGTACGACGGCGTGCGTCGCGTTGAAGAGTTAGCCAGTGAACTCTCTGAGAAACGCAGCGGCATCCTGCATCTGGTGTCGAGCCCCAGCATTGGGCACATGCTCATCCCCATGGCCATCGCCCAGTTTCACCAGACGCACCCCGAAGTCAAGGTGACGTTTCAGCCACTTACGGTCGTACCACTTACCCAAATGTTGCTCGATCATCGTGCAGATCTCGGCGCCGTCATCCTGCCTTCACAACACCCCAACTTACTGTCTGAGCCAATCGGCCAAGGTAACCTCGTCTGCATCTTTCCCTACAACCATCCGCTCGCAAGCGGTTCCATGCTAACGATAGCAGATCTCTTGCCTTACCCTCTGGTGTCCTATCGGAGCGAAACACCCTTTGGAACGCTGGTCGAGCAGATGTACCAAGAGGCCGGGCATGCACGACGAGTCGCCATAGAGGTGAGCTCCCCGCATAACGCCTGTTCATTGGTTAAAGCCGGCGCGGGCATTGCTATCGTCGATGAATTCTCTGCGCACAGCGCAGCGGGCGACTTTGTGGTCCGTCCCATCGCGCATACGAAGACCTTGGCGATCAATCTTGTACAGTCTCGCTTCGAACCTTTGTCTCAGCTCGCGCAAGAGTTTGCTGTGACCTTGCGCGACACCGTCAAGACACTAGGGTTTGCAATACCCCAAATCATCAAATAGCTACGCACTACCCGTCCATAACCTAAGGTTATAGGCGGGCAATAAAAAAACAAGTGATGTTCTAGTGCAACCGCTTTAGGATAAAGCATCACAGCAACAAGCAACTCAGCTTGCATCGCTACCAAACGGAGACGTCATGCCTGCCCCAACAAACGCCAAAGGTGTATTTACGATTTGCCCTACCCCCTTTGATGACGCACTCAAGGTCGATACTGAAAGTATCAAAAGTTTGGTAGATTTTTTGTTAGATACGGGGATCACCGGCTTGGCTATTCTCGGGTTCCTAGGCGAACTGCACAAACTCAACAACGCTGAACGCCGCCTAGTCACAGACACCTTTATTCAACACACAAAAGGTCGCGTACCCGTTTGGGTTGGCGTGCGCGCCCATGGCATCACAGGCGCAATCGAACAAGCACAAGAAGCGCAAGACTCCGGTGCTGCTGCCGTGTTTGCTGCACCCCTTGATAACGCGAGCGATGCACTGTTGTTTGACTATTACAAGGCCGTTGCAGGCTCCGTCAAGATCCCAGTTGTCATTCATGACTTTCCGGACTCGTTCGGCACAGAAATTCGACCTGAAGTTGTCGCGCGCCTAGGCAAAGAAGGTGGCGTAAACATGATCAAAATGGAAGAGCCTCCTGTTGGTCAAAAGATTAGTCGCATCCGTGATCTCGCGGGCGATGAAGCGATGAAGATCTTCGGTGGCTTAGGCGGGATGTTCTTCCTCGAGGAACTCCAACGCGGAGCTGTCGGTACAATGACTGGTTTCGCCTATCCAGAAGTGTTGGTAGAAATCTATAACCGTTTTGCAGCAGGCGATCACAAAGGTGCGGCAGCCGTCTTTGACCGCTACTGCCCACTGATCCGCTATGAATTCCAACCAAAAATTGGCTTGGCGCTTCGCAAATACATCTACCAACAACGCGGGGCAATCCGCAGCAACGCAATTCGCTCGCCAGGAATGCGCATTGACGCACTCACCATCAAAGAACTTGAAGCAACCGTTGCTCGCGTTGGTTTGTCGACGACCGCACGCGGCAGACAAGCCGTAAAGGCTTAAGAGAAACCAGGATGAGCGCCATGAGCAACTTTGACGTCACGATTCGTAATGGTCGAATCTGCACCGCTAACGAAACCTGCTATGCGGACATCGGCATTAAGGACGGTGTGATTGCTGCGATCGCGAAGAGCCTGCCGGCGGGAAAACAAGATATCGACGCAGCGGGTCGTTGGGTACTCCCCGGTGGCATCGATAGCCACTGCCACGTTGAGCAGCTATCAGGCATGGGAATGATGTGCGCGGATGACTTTTACAGCGCAACAGTTTCGGCGGCCTTTGGCGGCACAACAACGATTGTGCCGTTCGCAGCGCAACATCGTGGCAACCAGATCCCCGAAGTGGTTGCCGACTACGCTGAGCGCGCAGCCGAAAAAGCAGTCATTGATTATGGCTTTCACCTAATTCTGGCAGACCCGACCGCTGAAGCCATAGAGAAGCACCTGCCTGCAGTCATCAAAGATGGCATCACGTCATTCAAAATCTATATGACGTATGACCGCATGAAACTTGATGACTATCAAGTGCTGGACGTGCTGGAGTGTGCAAGTAAGGAAGGCGCACTGGTTATGGTGCACGCAGAAAATAACGACATGATCCGCTGGATCGCGCGTCGCTTGGTCGAACGCGGGCTCACCGCACCGAAGTACCATGCGGTTGCGCATACAAGCATCGCTGAAAGCGAAGCCACCAATCGCGCTGTCGCTCTCGCAACGCTAGTGGATGTGCCCATATTAATTGTGCACGTCGCAGGTCAGGAAGCCGTGCGCGTGATCCACTCTTCGCAAGCACTGGGACTTCCCATCCACGCCGAAAGCTGCCCACAGTATCTCTTTTTGACGGCGAAAGACATTGACCTTCCCGGCTTGGAAGGCGCAAAGTTTTGCTGCAGCCCACCACCCGGTGACGAAGCGTCTCAGGAAGCCGTCTGGCAAGGACTGATTAACGGCACACTGCAGATGTTCTCTTCTGATCATGCCCCCTACCGCTTTGACGAGTCAGGAAAATTGCCAAAGGGTGATGCGACAACCTTCAAAGATATGGCGAACGGCGTACCAGGCTTAGAAGTACGCATGCCGTTATTGTTTTCAGAAGGCGTCCTAAAGGGCCGCATGACGATCGAGCGCTGTGTCGCTGTGACGGCAACAAACCATGCACGCACCTACGGGATGTATCCACAAAAAGGAACGATCGCTGTGGGCAGCGACGCGGATCTTGCGATTTGGAATCCAGAGAAGGCCGTCACGATTTCGACCAAGATGTTACATGACAACGTTGGCTATACGCCATACGAAGGCAAGCAGATCACGGGCTGGCCTGAACAAGTCTTTAGCCGTGGTCGCTTGGTTGTGACCGATGGAAAATTACAAGCCGAACGCGGCTCCGGCAAGTTCATCAAACGGTCAACACCCGAACCTGTTTTACGCCAGCGCCTGACCGGCAATCCCAATTCGGTCATGCGTAAATATTTTTCTGTCGATCCGTCGGAGAAGCGTTGATCATGAGTAAACGCCCCTTCGGTCTGGCCGTCGCTCAACTCGGCCCAATTCAGCCCAACGACACCCGCAAGCAGGCTGTCGCGCGCTTATTGGAAATGATGAAAGAGGCTGCAAGTCGTGGCGCAAAGATGGTCGTGTTTCCAGAGCTTGCACTGACCACTTTTTTTCCACGATATTGGATGACAGAAAAAGAAGCAATTGATCGCTACTTTGAAAAAGCGATGCCAGGGCCGGAAACACAAGTGCTGTTTGATACGGCCAAAAAACTCAACATTGGTTTTTATCTCGGCTATGCGGAAGTATCGGCTGAGGGAAAGTGTTTCAACACTTCTATCCTGGTCAATCAGCAGGCACAGATCGTTGGTCGCTACAGAAAGATTCATTTGCCTGGACACAGCGATAACAAATCGCACGCGCCCTTTCAGCATCTAGAAAAGAAATATTTTGAAGTCGGCAACGAAGGCTTCAACGTCTGGGAGACGATGGACTCCCGTATCGGCATGCTGCTATGTAACGACCGCCGTTGGGGAGAAGCCTGGCGCGTGCTGGCCTTGCAGAACGCCGAGATCGTTGCCGTCGGCTACAACACACCCTCACAAAACATTCATTGGAACGAGCCCCCTCACCTAAGAATGTTCCATCACATTCTGTCCTTACAAGCCGCCGCTTATCAAAACTGCGTGTGGGTAGCGGCTGCTGGCAAGGCAGGAAAGGAGGATGGCTTTCACTTATTTGCGGGCTCCGCGATAGTGGCGCCCACTGGCGAGATCGTCGCCCAAGCTCAAGGCGAGGATGACGAAGTTATCTTCTGCCAAGCAGATCTCGCCCTCGGCGATACTTTCAAGCAACATATTTTTAATTTCGCCGCCCATCGGCGTCCCGAACACTACACACTCATCACTGAGCGGGTAGGGCCAGGTGTCGCCTTGGGCAAACCTCCACTGCTCTAAAAAGGACTGATAATGACTAGCCTTACTTCTTTGTCGAATCGTGCCGGCCGTTTTGGTCTGGTGCTGGCTCTCAGCGCTGCCTGTGCATCGGCGGCCTGGGCAAATAAACCACTCGCGACTGGGGTTGATGCAACCTTTGCACCACACGCCATGCCTAAACTTGGTGGCGGTATCGATGGCTTTAACGTGGAATTAGGTCACGCTCTGGCTAAACAACTTGGCACCACCATTACGATCGATGGCACAGAGTTTTCAGCGTTGATTCCCGGACTCAATGCCAAAAAATATGACTTTGTGTTGGCGCCAACAACAGTGACTGAGGCACGTGCCAAGGCCTTGCTATTTTCTGAGGGCTATCTGAATACCGACTTCGCGTTTGTACAAGACAAAAAGACTCCCGATATGAAGTCGCTTGAGGATCTCAAGGGCAAAACGATTTCCGTGAACAAAGGCTCCGCATACGAGACTTGGGCACGTGATAACGCAGCCAAGTATGGCTTCAAGTTTGATGTCTATGCTACTAACGCAGATGCAATTCAAGCTGTTCAGTCGGGACGCGCCTATGCAAACATGGCGGGCAACACCGTTGCCGCCTGGGCTGCCAAGCAAAACCCGGCGGTCAAAATGACCTATGTAATGCCTACTGGTTTGGTATGGTCTCTAGCTTTCCGCTTGGATGACAAAGAAGGTCGCGATCGCATTTCAAGTGCATTGAAATGCTTGAAGCAAAACGGCACCGTATCCAAGCTTGCTCAGAAGTGGTTTGGCTTTACACCAGCCCCCGGATCAGCAGCCGTGACAATCACCCCCGGCCAAGGTGTTCCAAACATGCCTGGCTACGACCCAACCCCTGTCAACCTTAAGTGCTAAGACGTTCCGGGACCGCATGATGCAAAGCCCGATTCTGAACATCACCGGCCTGCATAAGTCCTTCGGTGACAACGAAGTGCTCAAGGGTATTGACTTGAGCGTCACGAAGGGACAGCTGGTTTTCATGATCGGGCCGTCCGGGTCCGGCAAGAGCACTCTGCTGCGCTGTTGCAATCGACTAGAAGAGCCAAGTGCTGGCACGATACTGGTCGATGGCGAAGACATCACAGCTGCGAAGGCAGATCTCAATCGTATCCGCCAAGATATAGGCATGGTATTTCAGCACTTCAATTTGTATCGACACATGTCGGTGCTCGACAACGTTACGCTTGCTTTGCGTAAAGTACAAAAGCTGTCGAAGAGCGAAGCAAATGAGCGTGGTCTTGATGCCTTAAAACGTGTGGGTCTTCTCGACAAAGCGGCTGCCTTCCCAGACCAGCTCTCTGGTGGACAGCAACAGCGTGTTGGCATTGCACGCTCCTTAGCCTTACGCCCCAAGGTTGTTTTATTCGATGAACCGACCAGCGCACTCGACCCTGAATTAGTGGGCGACGTACTCAAAGTCATGCGCGAACTAAAAGACGACGGTATGACGATGGTGGTGGTCAGTCATGAAATGGGCTTTGCTCGTGCCGCAGCCGACCACGTCGTATTCATGGATGCCGGCGCCATCGTCGAACAGGGCACACCTCAGCAGAT
>SXGQ01546601.1_pt1 | contig 11741 bp, 10 predicted proteins | sample 3178371 | NCBI WGS metagenome assembly SXGQ01 (sample SAMN11356859, study PRJNA531348) | freshwater metagenome | isolation source: freshwater sample F1-20 | place: China: Fuxian Lake, Yuxi | collected 2017-12-25 | reverse complement strand
GCGCGAGCCAAGAAGCTGGACTGAAATATTTTATTCTCGGCGGTTTCGCCTCGGCGTTTTTCTTGTATGGTGTCGCGCTTACTTATGGCGTCAGTGGTACGACTCGCTTGAACGATTTAAACACCGCACTTACTTCATATATCGCAGTGCCGCGCAACGACGCGATCTTGCTGATCGGCATCGGTTTGATCTTGGTCGGCTTCGCATTCAAAGTTTCTCTCGCGCCGTTTCAGATGTGGACGCCCGATGTCTATCAAGGTGCCCCAACGCCAGTGACGGCGTTCATGGCGTCGGTCGGCAAGGTCGCGGCGCTCGTTTCTTTGATGCGGGTTTTTGTCGTCGCGTTTCCGTCGCGTAGCGACGATTGGGGAGTCGTCGTGTTGGTGCTTGCGATATTGACCCTGATAGTTGGCTCAGTCGTCGCCATCGTGCAGACCAACATCAAACGGATGCTTGCATATTCGTCGATCAGTCACGCTGGTTTCATCTTGGTCGGACTTGAAGCCGCATCGCATCGCGACTCTGCGAATGCCGGCGACGGACTTGTCGCTGTTGGCGTTTATGTCGTGTTGTATGCGGCACTTGTTGTCGGCACTTTTGCTGTCGTAACGGTCGTCGCGCGAGATGCGAGCGATGGCGCAACTTCGCTCGACGCTTTCAAAGGATTGGCGAAAAATCAGCCGGCGCTCGGTCTCGTGATGACTGTGTTTTTGTTGGCGCAAGCCGGAATGCCCTTGACGAGTGGTTTTGTCGCCAAGTTTGGCGTGATTCAGTCGGCTGTCGGAGTTGGCAGTTACCAACTTGCGGTTGTCGCCATGGTCTGTGCGGTGATCGCGGCTTTTGTCTATTTGCGAATCATGGTCAGCATGTGGCTTAGTGACGGTGACGCGGGCGAAAATGTCGTCGTTCCGACACTTTCACGAGTGGCAATTGGTCTTGCGGTCGCGGTTACTCTGTTGGTCGGTTTCTTGCCAAGTTTGGCTCTCGACTTAACTTCGAACCTCGCTCAACTCGCCGTCAAATAATCTCAACTCCAAGAGAGGTTAGCCTTGCGAAGGTGATTTGTAATCAAATAGCGTTACCGAGCCGTTTGCCAGAATCTTTGGATTTGTCATTCCGTCACAGGGAAAGTTTTGTTCGTATTTGCCTTCAGTGAGTACATGGTTCACCCCAGAAAGTGAAAGTTTAACGCAAATCAAACGATTGATTTCCGCACTCATTGCTAAGTCGGCTGGAGCATTGACTGCAAGAATGTTCTCCCCTCCAGTCACGATCGAAATCGCATTTCCTTCAGAGGACATTAAACCAATTTTGTCATAACCCAGCTTTGTCAATTCAAGGTATGTCCTTGCAACCGGTTTATTTGCAATTGACTCCCAAGTCCATTTTCTATTTTTGTCATGTTCAATCACGCGGCTCCAAGTCGAGTAAGGATCTGGTGCTTTGATGACCAGCGCAAATGGAAGAAGCACGATCACGGCTGTAGGTAAAGCTGTAGATTTAAAAATTTTTGAGTAAAGACCTCCAGTTGAGGATCGTTGTATTAATTTAAACGTTGCCAAGGCTGCTATCACGGCAGGTAGAAAAGTGACTCTAAGGTTCCCGTCAACTGATCTTGCCGAATAGAAAAGAGTACTGGCAAGGGTCCAAATTCCTCCAAAGATTGCGAGAGACACATCTGCAAGAAGATTATTGTCACTTTGAGATTTATGTATTAAAGACAAATCTCTAAATCGAAGACTTGATTGGATAAGGGCTATTCCGGCAATACAATAAATCACAACGAAAAATCCAAAATTTGGCATTGGCCAACTCAAGAAACCTTTAGCGCCAAATTCTTTTGAAATTGTGACTAAAAAATTGAGATTTACCGTCTCGCTATTGAAAGAATAGAAGCTGAATAGCAAAGCTATGACTGCCATTACGCCGACTAAAACATTGAGGAAAAAACTCCAAGCGATTTTTCTGAACATAATCAATGTAGCGACTGTAAAAATAATTGAAATCGCACATGAAAACCCAAATTCAAAGTTGTTTAAAAAAGCTAGTGAAGTCGCGACTCCAAGCCCTAAAGCTGATGGCGCGATTAGTTTGTTCGAATTGCGGGCAAGAGATGTGTGTAAAAGTAATGCTGAGAGAGTTGGAAGTACTAAGCGGACTGTCCATGACGGAAATGACGCAAGCGTATAAGCAAAACTTGAATCGCTTGATCTAGCAAGAAGGACTGCACATATAACCAATAGCGCAGTCGTTTTTGGTGTTCTCGGAAAGAGCCGGGTAAATATAAAAGTCATTATTAATAATATTCCAAACGACAACAAACTTATCCATAAAGGAACTATCAAGACTGCCACCTTTGAACCAAACAATTTTGAAACTGCTAGAATTGGAAGTCCTAGAAGTGATGTGTATTGGGGAATTGAATCAGAGAGCGGAAATACCCCAGCGGCTGGCGCAAGCAATTCATTAAAAACGTGAGTTGTAATGTCGCCCCAATTAATGTTTGATCGAAAAAGTAAAATCGCAGGTAAGAAAGAAAATACAAAAATCGAGATTGCCAAAGACGTAAAAATTCTTGATTTACCCCGAAAAATTATGCTTACCCAAATAGGTTCAGCTTCATTTCTCGGCCAATAAACCGCGACAAAAGCCAGTAAGGCTGCAATTGTGGCAACATCAAATCCAAGGCCACTGAAATCATTTAATGTCTGGTCTTTAAATGATGGATAATAATCTCGAGCCGCAATCCCGGAAATTATCACGACAAATGCAATTTTGTCAATTGCGGATGTCACAAGGTTTTGCTCAAGAATCTTTTGTTGGATGTACTTGAACTTCATAGAAATTACGAACATAAGTGAAAGTATTGCAAGAAGGACGACGCTTGTTCTATCACGCATCTCTATTGCGCCGTTTCGAAAACATGACTCTTTGCGATCGGCAAAAATTCTAAGTTCGCAAAGTGGGCTTAAAGTCTTTTCACCAATAGTCATCCAAACAAGAAGAACAATTGCCAAAATTGAAATAAAAGAATTTATGACTCGAAGGTTTAGCAGCAATGAGTTCTCGTAAGTCAGCTCAGAGGACAACTAGATCACCACTTTTATTGCCTGCACAAATCCGTTGAAAAGGTTTTGCTGGTCGGGTTCGACATCGGCGTCGTCTTCTGGGTGCCACTGCACACCGACAATCCATTTTTTTGTCTCGTGCTCGACCGCCTCTATGGTTTGGTCGTGTGCGCAACCAGAGACAATTAAACCTGCCGCAAGTTTGTCGATCGCTTGGTGATGATACGAGTGCGACCGCTTCGGCGAGTTGGTCTTCATCGCTTTTGCGACTTTTGTTGTTGGTTCAAGTTTAATTTCGTGATATTTGTCCCAGTGGCTCTCGCCGTCGGCAAGTACATCGGCTAAATGTTGGTGAAGCGTGCCGCCGAGTGCAACATTGAGAATCTGCATTCCGCGACAGATTGCCAAAACTGGTTTGTCGAGTTCAATCGCGGCGCGAATCACGGCAATCTCAAGATCGTCGTGCTCTGCAGAAATGCCGTAGATCGAGTCGCTACGAGATTTCTGTCCGTAGCGGCTGGGGTCGATATCGCCACCACCTTGAATGATCAAACCGTCAAAGCGCGCGACGAGTTCGTGAGCGGCGGCAATGGTCTGTTCGATTGGTTGTGCTTGAACAACCACACCACCGGCTCGAGCTACGGCCTCGCTATAGCGGCGACCAGTTGAAAAAGAGTCACCTCGCACGCCTTGCGAATTTGTCGTGAGTTTTCCTGGTAACAAAATAATTGGGGTCATGTTGTCAATTTGTCATGTTGTCAGTTGGTCATTTCTGAAATTTCAAAGCCCGCCGATTTGACAATCGTGATTATTTCAGCAGTGTGATCTCGACCGCGCACTTCGAGAACGACTTGCACACCTGTCTCACGAACATGCAGATTTAGACCTTCGCGAACATGGCTTACTTCGATGATGTTGGCACCCGATTTGCCGACAACCGTCAGAAATTCGGCGAGCGCACCAGGCCGATCTGAAACTCTGGCGAACAACAACGCGCGACGACCCGCTTTGGTCTCGTGTCGACGAATCAAGTTGGGGATCAACCCGATATCGACGTTGCCGCCCGACAGCACGACGCATGTCTTGCCTTTTTTTGCCGGCTTGACTCGTGATGCAAGCAACGCCGACACACCGACGGCGCCACCACCTTCGACATACATCTTTGAGCGCTCCAAGAGAATCATCATCGCGTCGGCGACGCCATCTTCGTCAACATCCACAAGTTCGTCGACCCAGTTTTCGATTAGTGGTCGAGTGACATCGCCCGGCTGTTTGACGGCGATTCCGTCGGCCAATGTCGGCACGGCGCCACTTGGAGCGTTGCCATATATATAGGGCGCGCAAGAAGAAATCTGCACGCCGACAAGTTTGACCTCGGGTCGAAGTTGCTTGATCGCCAACGCGGTGCCTGCGAGCAACCCGCCTCCGCCAAGCGGAACTATGACCAGCGACAGTTCTGAAATGTCTTCGATAAGTTCAAGACCGAGTGTGCCCTGCCCGGCGACAACATCAACATCGTCGTATGGATGACAAAACGCCATCTTTGTTTCGAGTGCTCGCGCTTTGGCCATGGCGACGGCGGTCTCGACGCTTTCGCCACCGTCGAGAACGGTGCCTCCGTAACTTTTGCATGCGGCAATTTTTGCCAGCGACGCCCCACGGGGGATAAAAATTTCGCACTTGACGCCGAAGTGTTGTGCGGCGAATGCCAAACCTGCCGCGTGGTTGCCCGCGCTGCCTGCGACAACGCCAGGTTTCGTGAGATCGCCGAGGCGGTGCAGTTTGTTGATTGCACCGCGAATTTTGAATGCACCGGTTCTCTGCAAGTTTTCGGCTTTCAAAATAATCTGCCCGCCAAATTGTTGCGACAAATATGCCGATGGAGTAACCGGCGTATGTTCGACTACCGTGCGCCCGACTTCACGCGCCGCTCGAATCGCATCTAAATCAATCCCCAAATTTTTGCTGTCCATAGAATTTGCCATCACTATAAACCTACCTAACAGGCGTCAAACGACTTTGTTATCGATTTGAACCATCGCAAGCGCAATAGGATAAAAAGACTTGTATGCGGCATTTTGAGAAATCACCATTTAATCGCGTGCGATTTTTGAAGGTCTTTCGTTCGGCGATTCTCCTGACTGTCGCATTCGGAACTCTCGCGTCTTGGGCTTTTGCGTCGCCGATCGGTGCGCCGCCCGATGGCGATTATCACATGGCGTCAATTTGGTGCGCGCAGGGCGACCGTTTAGGCATGTGCGAACTCGAAAAGGTCAAAGATTCGAGCCAAGTTGAGTTGTTGACACCGCGCACTTTTTCGCGTTATCAAAACCCTTTTGGACATTTTTGCTATGTAGGTAATTCTGGCGCGAGCGCTGGTTGCACGTATGTTGTTGACGAAACTTCGGTAACTGAATTGGTGGCCTCTGGGCGGGTGTTTCCTGTTGATCAAATCTCAACCCTGTTTTATGATGCGACATCGCGACTGGCAAGTCGTGATGTCGAATCAAGTGCTTTCAGAATCAGATTCACTAATATTTTATTTTTTGTCGGTGCTGCTTCGTTACTGCTTTTGGTTTTTAAGAGGTTCAGAACTGTTACCGCTTTGGCATTTTTGGTCGGGCTTGGCCCATGGGGTAGCTTTCTCATTTCTTCAATTCATCCTTCTTCGTGGACCATAACTTTGTTGCCACTTTTCTTGGTCGCATTAATGGTTGCGATGAAAGAAAAAGCAACCACGCCTCGCGTTTTTGCTGCTTTGGTTGCGCTTTTGATCTGGTTTGTCACCCAAGACATTAGAAGTGATTCGAGATATTTTCTGATAATTGCACTGGTTACGGCAGTCGCAGGGGGTGTCAATTTTCGTCGCGAAATTATTGCGAGACCAAATTGGCAAAAAGTTATTGGTCTTGGGTTATTGAGTGTTCTTTATTTTCAACTTTTGCATCCGTTAGTGCGAAATGTTCTTAGTGCGGTCGGCTCGTCACAAATAGATAAGGTTTTTAACTTAACTACCACGAAAGTGCCGCTGACTTTAATGAACTTGTTTGGCGGAAACTATGGTTTGGGGTCAAGCGATACACCTTTGTCTGATTTGGTGGTTTTCTGCGGAATTGTAAGTTTGTTTTTGGTCATCTATTCAACAGCGCAACGCGTATCGAGACGAAATTGGCTGGTTGTTTTTTTGATGTCGACACTTTTAATTCTGCTCCCGTTGCGCGCCGAGCTCGATGGTGTCGGTACATCAGGTCGCTACATTTTGCCGCTTTATTTAATGTGCCTCATCACTTACCTCGCTTCGGTCGAAACTAGTGCCGAACGACCTTTGATCACTTCAAAAACTGTGAGCCGTATCTTGATTTGTTTTTTGACGCTCGGAAATTCGATCGCGTTGCATCAAACTATGCGCCGATACGTAACCGGCGTCGACGTAATCGGTTGGAATTTGAATCAAGACGCCGAATGGTGGTGGACGGTTGGCCCTTCTCCGATGACGATTTGGCTACTCGGCACGGTCGCATTTGGTGTTACAGCGACCCTGATTTTGCAAAATGCACGAAGCCAGGTCAATCAATGATACGAAGCAATGTTTGGCGAAACATCCGAGTCATTCTCGTAGTTGTCGTTGTAGTGATGGTAGTCGGCAGATTTGAGAGCGATTTTGTTAACCCAAATGATGGCACAAAAGCCCCGGTCGGCATCTGGAAGGTCGAAGACCTAAAAGCCATTGCCGATGAGGCGAGTTTAAACAGTGGCACAGCGCAATTGATATATAGCGAAAATGCAAAAGTTGCTCAAGTCGACGTATTGCACGACGATGTTTTTCAACTTACTCTCATGGAAGTCGATTCGTTTTCAGTTTTCACCAATGCCAATAATGACGAGAGATATATTCTCTCGCACGATGGCGACCTCTTCGCCCGGTGGGACGACATCTACGTCGACGGTGCGAATGGGGTTCTGGTGGGAATCGATCGCGACTCACTAGAAAAAGTTTTTTACCCCATCACAGTTTTTTCGCCTGACTTTGACAGTGATTCGAAACAAATTGTGTATTCAACTCGCAACCTTATTGATACCGAAGTCTCGATCGAGTTACTGAAGTTGATTCCTTCTGGCTTTTCAAAAAAACAGTTACAGCTGTTCACCTCGGTTGATCTTGTTGACGCCATGCTGATCATCGAACCAGTTTCATTGCCCGAGTCTTAGAGCGATGCGCGCGCTACTTGTTGCCAACTCTGACGACGCCGACCCTGGCTATATCGGTCAGCGTTTTGTCGAGCACGGTTTCGTTGGCGAGCGATTCAAAGAGCACGGCAGCAAATTCGAACACTGCGAGCGCGAGAACCCAGACTTGTGGCCGTCACTTGATGGCGCCGATTTGGTCGTGTTGCTTGGAAGTTGGTGGTCGGCGTATTGGCCAGACGTTGTCAAGAACGTGCGCGCCGAGTGTGACTTAATTTTAGAAACGCATCGTCGTGGCATTCCATTGTTCGGCATTTGCTTTGGCGCACAAATCATGGCGACTGCGTTTGGTGGTTCGGCAAAGCGTGCCGAGCAACATGAAGTGGGCTGGCACAAAGTTGACGCAGACCCGCCAAACTCGGTGATTGCCGGCACTTGGATGCAGTGGCACTACGACACTTTCACGGTGCCAGAGTCGCTCGAGGTCGTTGCCACCAGCCCAGCCGGACCGCAAGCGATTCGCGCAGGTCGTTCGTTTGCGACGCAATTTCATCCAGAAGTCACCGAACAAATTGTGACTCGATGGGCGAGCGATTCTGGTGAAGCAGAATTATCGAAACTTGGCTTAAAGGCGAGCGACTTAATCGCTCAAACCCGCGAACAAGTCAAGCAAAGCGCCCCTGCTGCGGCTCGCCTTGTGGATTGGTTTTTGGAGACCGCGGCCAAATAAAACCGCACCCCACGGATTCTTTCACAAACGCCCAAAGTCGTTCTTAGTTAAACCGATAACGGTCGCGCAGACTAGTTTTACAGGGGTATGTCTACCTTTCTTCGGTCGTATTTAACTGTCGTTTGGTTCGGCGTGGCGGCTGTGGCGATTGCCGGCCTGTTGTTGTGGGTCGCTTCGATCGTGCGACCAAATCGGCCCAACCGCGAAAAGTTGCTGACCTACGAAAGCGGTGTCGACCCGGTTGGCCATGGTTGGTCGCAGAGCCAAGTTCGTTATTACATTTTCGCATTGTTGTTCGTCGTGTTTGATGTTGAAGCAGTTTTTATTTGTCCGTGGGCCACGCAACTTGAGCGCTATGGCATGTTCGGTCTTATCGAAATGGGTGCGTTCGTTTTCATTTTGCTGCTAGGTCTGGTCTACGCGTGGCGTAAAGGTGTGTTGCGATGGGTCTAGTCGATCGCGGTCGCTTGCCGAAGCCGCTAACTTCGCTGTTCAATTTGGGTCGGTCGTATTCACTGTGGGTTTATCAATGGGGTTTGGCTTGTTGCGCAATCGAAATGGGTGCGGCGTTTGGCTCACCGCGATATGACGTGATGCGTCTCGGAGTAATTCCGTTGCCGGCAAGTCCGCGCCAAGCAGACCTCGTCGTAATTTCTGGCACCGTCACAGACAAAATGGCACCAGTTATTCGTCGGCTCTACGAACAGATGCCCGAGCCGAAATATGTGATCAGCATGGGCAGTTGCGCCAACTGTGGTGGCCCGTATTGGGATAGTTATTCGGTGACAAAAGGCGTCGACCAAATTATTCCTGTCGATGTTTATGTTCCGGGCTGTCCGCCACGACCTGAGGCGTTGCTTGAAGGAATCGTGCTTCTGCAGCAGCGCATCAAGAACGAAGACATGGGCGCGCGTTGGCGTGGCGAAGGAACAAAGTCAATGGATGCAATTTCAGATGGCGCTGAACTTGCCGAGCGAAAAGGTCAAACCGTTGTCGTCAACTAGCGAAACCGCAACTCTGGTTGTCGACACCGCTCGCGAAGAGTTGTTGGCGACGATCAAAAATTCATTAGGTGACGCGGTTGTCGACTCACATTTAAAGCCGGGCGATGATCTTTGGATTCGGGTTCGAACCGATACGTGGCAGGCAAGTTTGAAAAAACTTCGTGACGTTCATTCGTTTGACTATTTTTGTTTCTTGTCGGCAATTGATTGGATGCCGTCGCCATACGGACGCGGCGAAGATGATCCAACAGAGCCAGCACCCGAGCGTGATACAACGATTCGCCCCGGTTATGCGGGTGGCGAGACACGCATTCAAGTGTTCGTGCGCATTGTAAATTCAACGACGCACATCGGGTTGAACGTCAAAGCCGATGTTGACGACACGACACCGGTGATCGACTCGCTCATTTCTGTTTATGCCGGCGCAAACTGGCACGAGCGCGAAGCACACGAAATGTTCGGCATTGATTTTGCGGGGCACTCAGATTTGCGAAACATGTATCTTCCCGTCGATTTCGAGGGTCATCCGTTGCGCAAAGATTTTCCATTGCTTGCGCGCATGGTCAAGCCATGGCCTGGCATTGTCGATGTCGAACCTTTGCCTGGTGGCGACTCATCAGATGCAACGAATGACCGAGACGCGTCATGACAATGCTCGGCGATCGTCAACAACTTTCGTATATCGCGTCTCAAGCCGCTGACGCCCGATTGAACCTTGAACTCGAAACCGAGGGAATGACGCTGAATATCGGGCCGCAACATCCGGCGACTCACGGCACACTGCGAATTATTGCTCGACTAGACGGTGAGCAAGTTGTTTGGGCAGAACCTGCTTGCGGATACATGCACCGCGGTTACGAAAAGCTCGCAGAGGTTCGCACATTTCCGCAGGTTACGACGCTCGTCAACCGCATCGATTGGCTCGGCAGTTTCGCCAATGAAGTGCCGTTTATTTTGGCGGCAGAAAAACTTATGGGCATTGAAGCACCGACTCGCGCGCAATACATTCGCACGATCTTGTTCGAACTTTCGAGAATTGCAAACGTGTCGCTCTTCTTGGGTGATCTTGGCGTGCAACTCGGTGCAATCACGCCGGTGTTTCTTGCGTTCCGCGATCGCGAATATGTTTTGAACCTGATCGAATCGGCCACTGGCGGTCGCTTTCACCCCAACTTTGACCGCATCGGTGGTCTGAAAGACGATCTACCAGCCGGTTGGATAGACGAGACGCGCGCCGTAATGAAGAAGTTGCGTGGTTTTTGTGATCAGATCGAAGATTTGTTGTTTGGCAACGAAATTTTCCAGTCGCGAACCCGGGGCATCGGTGTGATTCCGCGTGATGTCGCCCTGCAATACGGATTGTCGGGTGCGAACCTTCGCGCCAGCGGTGTCGACTGGGACTTGCGTCGTGACCAGTCGTTGCCGATGATGTGGAACAAAGCCGATTGGAAGGTTTGGACACATCCCGACGGCGACAGCTTCGCTCGTTGTTGGATCCGTCTGCAAGAAACGCGGGAGTCGACGAAGATCGTTGATCAACTTTTGGGTTCGATTCCAGCCGGTCCAGTCATGGCCAAGGTTCCGAAAATCATCAAAGTGCCAGAGGGTGAGGCTTGGGTCTCAACCGAAAATCCGCTTGGCGAGATGGGTTACTACGTCGTGTCACGCGGCGATCTTGGTCCGTTCAGAGTGAAAATTCGTTCGGCAAGTTTCAACAACATTTCGATCACACCTTGGTTGTTGCGAGGCGTATATGTGCCAGACATCGTGACGATTTTGGCTTCGCTCTATTTCATCCTCGGAGATATCGATCGATGATTGCGTTGCTTGCCGAAGTTCCATATTGGGGTCAGTCATTGCTTCGCGTTCTCGGTGGGCTTGTCGCTGTACTTTTGCCAGCCGGAACTATCGTCTATGTTTTCTTGTTCAAAATGATGTCGTTCATGCAGAGTCGCCTCGGCCCCATGGAAGCCGGCCCATATGGATCGATGCAGCTTTTTGCCGAGGTGGGCAAGTGGTTGCAAAAAGAAGACATCGTGCCAGAGCGCGCCGATGCTCGTATTTTCAAAATGGCGCCAGTCATCGTTTTGCTCAGCACATTTTTGCTTGTCGTAGTTGTGCCGTTCGGTCCTGATGCGTGGTTCACCGATTTCGAGACGGGTGTGTTTTATGCGTTGGCGGTCTCGTCAGTTTCGGTTCTCGGCATATTGATCGCCGGTTGGTCGAGCGCCAACAAATATTCGCTGCTCGGCGGTTTGCGCGCCGCAGGTCAATTGATCGCCTACGAATTACCAATGGTTTTGGCGGTGATCGGTGTCGTGATTCAAGCCGGAACGATGAATCTGCAAAAAATTGTTGTGGCGCAAAACTCAGGGTCGATGTTCGGCGTCGATGCAGTAGGTCACCCATATGTGATTAGCCAGTTTGTCGGGTTCGTTATTTTTATGATTGCGATTCAAGCCGAACTCACTCAAGCGCCGTTCGATATGCCAATCGCCGAAAGCGAACTTGTTTCGGGTTACATGACCGAATATTCGGGTTTTCGATTCTTGATTTTCTTCATCGGAGAATTCGCCACTGCTGGCGTGTTTGCAATGATCGCATCGGTTTTATTCCTCGGTGGCTGGGGCGTGCCGTTTTCGTGGTTCGGTTGGACTTCAATCGATTCGATCGACAACTGGATGAATGTCGCGGGGCCGTTGATCATGTTCACAAAAATGATGCTGTTGGCGTTCATCATCATGTGGATTCGAT
>SXGQ01217326.1_pt1 | contig 11743 bp, 30 predicted proteins | sample 3178371 | NCBI WGS metagenome assembly SXGQ01 (sample SAMN11356859, study PRJNA531348) | freshwater metagenome | isolation source: freshwater sample F1-20 | place: China: Fuxian Lake, Yuxi | collected 2017-12-25 | reverse complement strand
GGACGATCCGCTTGTAGTCCTCCGTGTTTTCATCCATCTCGATCCTCATGCCGAATACGGGTTCTCTCTGCCGCGCATGTTGAATATCTCCGCATCGGTGATGTCTTCCTGATCCAAGTCTTCCCGCGGCGGCGCGTCGATACTGATCCACCCAGCGTCGCGCAGATACCGCAGCCCTTGCGAGATACAGTCCACATATTCGTCGTGCACCGTCCCATCAGGGAATGAGCATATCTGGCTCACCATGCCCTCAGCCCAGTCACGGACGAACCCAGCACGCTTGCCGCTCTCAGGCACCCACACGCGCCCCGCCTTGATGATGTTGGCCACAATCGATAAGCGCTGGACTTTGTCCGCCCTGCCGGGGTTGTACGCATGCACCGGCACATGGGCACGCTGCAAGTCCTGTATCAGGCTGATGCCTGCGCTCTTGTCCTCTACCAGCACCAAGTCCACCAGCTTGCGATCTTTGCCCTCGCCGTACACCGTCTCGTACTCATGGATGACCTTGGGTCGCAGGTCAGGGTATTGCAGGTGCTCGTTCCAGCAGTCCAGCACCATCACGGACATGCCGCCATCCAGTGGCTTGAACACACCCAGCGTGATGCAGCCCGATGGGTCGTTGTAGGTCTTCTCGCTCGTCGCGCAGTCGTAGCTCTGGAGGATGAACTCGAGCTTCGGAAACGACTTGTGGCTTGGCCAAAGCCGGAACCAATCGCGCCGGACGATACCGCCCTCTTCAGGGTCGATGATCTCAGCATGGATTTCCTGCCGACCAAGGTTGGTGCCCTCGTACTGAAGAATCTGTCGTTGGAACGATGGCGCAAGGTTATCTACGTTAACGTAGGTGGACGCCTTCGTCACCACTACGTCGTCGCCCTCCCGACCAAGTAGCTCCATGATCAGCGGCTTCGGCTTCGGGGTCGTCGATGCGATGATGCGCGTCCGCTCTCCGAGTCGTACCGCAAACTGGATCATGTCCCAAGATTCTTGCAGGTAGTCCCATGCGGCCAACTCGTCCAGCCAAGCGCCGTGCCACTGGCCACCACGGAAGCGCTCCGGCTCCGATGCTGGGATGCCCTTCATAAATGCCCCGTTGATCAGCTTGATCTCGTGCAAACTCTTGTTGTAGTCGGCAATCAGTAACGGTGGAATTACTGCCAGCAGACCTGACTCACCCTCGAAGCAGGTCCCGCGAATGTCACCGCTCGTCGGAGCGGATATCAGCCACCGGCTGTTGGGCATCTCAATTGCCCACTGGGATAACGTCTCCGCAGCCGCCCGAGTCTTCCCGGCACCACGGCCTGCTAAGAGAAGCCAGACACTCCACCAGTCGCTCGGCGGCTCGACTTGATGGTCGTGTGCCTGCTGCTGCCACTTCAACTGCCAATTGATGACCGCCTGCTGCTGCGGGGTCAATTTGGCAAACTCTTTGGCGAGCCCTGTCTCATCACTTAGGAAGAGATCGAGAGCACCCATCATTCGTCACCGTAAGCTTTGGCTTGGCGCTCCATCTTGATCGCCCTCATCAGTTCACCAAACACGTTGACGTGAACATCGACCTCGAGCGGGTTCGCCTTGTCTCCGGCAACTTCCATCCGAGCCAGCTTCGGGACGTGGTACTCGACCACGCTCTGGAACATGTCGAATGCCTTCGCTGGGTTCGGCTGCACGATGTACTTCTCTTCGCCTGTCTCTGGGTCTACAGTCTTCACACCCTCGGCGACCATGTCGAGCCACTCAGTGAGCCTGTGAGCGTTTCCATCGACGAACTCTGCTATGGCCTGTCTGGCCTCCGCTGTCGCCTTGTTGGGGCTTCCTGCTGGCCTGCCAGCGCCCTTCCGAGGGGTGTTCATACCTCACCCCGAATAAATCTGAATTGTTTATTCTGAATGTTAGTGGCTACTAACTTTGATGATGACATATTCCAGTCCTTTCCGGCGCAATCATTTCAGCGCCTTTGGGACTGGAGTGTACTCGGAAGGTGGGATTTTGTGGAGGGTGTTTACTCGGCGTTTTCTGCGAGTTTGCGGAGGTGCACCAATTCGCGTCCGAAGCTTATGTAATTTTCCGGCGCGACGTACACCGCCCTCACCGGCACTTCCTCGTTTCCTCTCAGCACGATGACGCCGATGCCTTCGCGTAGGCAGTCGTTGTACGCACGAATCCACCAATCAGGTGCATCGTGGGCTTTTGGGTTTCTGCTATGGGGTCCTTCATGTGTCATGGTCGCTCCTTAAAATTTTGTGGAGGATCTTAACTTCACGTCTTCAATGATTTCGTGCATGAAGCCTAATTCGTACTGGAGGTCTTTGTACTTATCTACTGGAATGTGCTCCACTTTGCTTTGCATCTTCGGTAAACCCCGTACGACGATGACGCCAATCCCCCATTTAAGGGAATCATTATGTGCGCTGATCCACCAGTCTGGCGCGTCGTCCTTCGCGGTCGTCCTGCTATGCGGCCCCTCTTTACGTTTCATGGTCGCTCCTCAGGATTCTGTTTTCTGCCCATCGACGCCAAGACTTCAGTTCTGAGTTTTCCTTCTTCAGAAGCTCGATCTGGCCGCGCTGGTGGTTCATGATGGACTGGGCACGCTCGATCCAATCCTTCACTTCTGACGGCATGGCAAAGGTCTGCTCTGCCTTCAAGGCCGGAGCCTTTTTGGCTACCGGCTTTTTCTTTGCCGCGGCCTTCTTCGCCGCGGTCATACTTCCTCCACAGTTATGCGGTAGGTCTTGCCGTAGCGGTCAGTCACCGCAACGATCTTCTTGGTGCTTAGGAATGAGCCATCCTCTGCCAAGTCGTACCGTGGCCGCGAGACGCTCGAGAGCAGGCGCTCGGCGTCCACCGCCTTTAGGTTGTCGGCGATCATCGCCGCGATGTAGTCGCAATACGCGACCTGCGGAAATGCTGGGTGACTGAAGAACTCACCCACTAATTGATCCATCGTCTTGAACTCTTCCATGATTAATCCTCCTCTGCGTAACGGTCTTCGTACATAGCGTCGAGACGCGCCTCCTCGCGGCGCTCCAACTCTTCGTCAACTTCAAAAGCAAACGACAGCATCTCCGCTTCGTTGCACTCTGGGCAGACTTGAACGGTGCCATCGCCAAATGGATCACCAGCAGTCTGGACATCGTATTCTGGGATGATGGTGTTGCAGCCGCCGCACTTGTACATTTTGGTCATCATGATTTTCTCCCGTTAAACCCGCTTCGTTGCGGTAGACAGATTCTAACACTAAGTTAGATTTTGGTGTCAACAAATTTAGGGCGCTGAATGATTGTCTGTTTGACATCGTTGCGTACGCCGTGCTCTTTGATAGTGGCAGTAAAGCGGTAGGTGCTGCCCTCGTCCACCGTGCTAAAGGCTGCGCTGTTGCCCTTGTAGATGACGACGTTCTGGTCGGCGTCTTCCATGATGTACAGGAAGGTGATGCCGCTGTCGTAGTAGCTGAATTTCATCCCTTCGATCTCGATAATTTTCTTCACGGTCAGTTCCAACTCGACCTTCTGGCCGATCTGGCCAATGTGCTGGCGCGAAGCATTCAGTGCTGCCTGCTTGTCGGACCATTCAGCGCGACGGGCTGCACGGGCGTCAATGCCCTTTAAGATGGCCGCGGACTGATTCGGGGTCAGCTTGCCGAAAGTGTCAAAAGCCTTGGCCATGCTGCCAATGAAGTTGTCAGTGTAGGTGACGTGCTTATAGTCGTACAGGCGACCGGCCTCGAGAGCCGCCTCGATTTCGCCATGGCGTGGCGTGTTACGAGCCCACGTTTTCTGCGCGTTGGCGATGATGTTGCGCTTGATTGCTGCGTCGTATGCACCTTCGTTCTGAATGATTGCCATGGCTTCTGTCTCCTATAAACCTGCACCGTTGCAGTAGGGCAGATTCTAACACGAAGTTAGATTGTGCATGCAAGCACTTTTTTAGTGTTTCGTTGGCTTGTCAGGATAGCAAGTCATGTGGCCTGCTTTCGCTCGATCAATCACCGCGTGCGCCGCATCACTTGCTTTTTCCACTTTTTTAAACTCCGTTATCTTTGCCACAATTTCGTCCTCGATGGCTTTTGCTATCAGCCCCCGCACCTCGGCAGGCGTCGATGTCATCACTTGAGCCAGCATGGTGGTCGCCACGTTAATAAGGACACTGTCTGCCACATCGGAGCCGTAGTCTTCACGAACCGGTTTTATGATTTCGCCAATCATGCCCTCCAATGCCATGGAAAACCTGATAATCGCTTGAATGTTTTCTTCGTCAATCATTTCTCTCTCCTCAGCCCGGACGCCACACGAGCATGTCCATTAACATAACGATAATGCCAATTATCGCCACGATGTACAGCGCACCATCTTCCCAGTCGTCCATCACTGCCTCTGCGTCCGTATGCGGTTCAGAATGGCCTCTGCGGCGTTTTTAAGGGCTGTTGCGACCTCACCCTCGTCTTCCTCTGCCGCAAGCGCCTGTACGACCTCTGCACAGGCTTGGCGCTCGATCATGACGGCCTGCTTACTCGTCTCGATAGCCACCGTCATGATCTCCGCCTTTGCAATCGTCACCGCGTCGTCGAACTCCTGCTGAGTGAACAGGTTCACGGCACCGCTGCCGCTCAGTATCTGCCGCGCCAGCCCACTTAGTTCTTTTTTCTCGCTCATTTGATCCTCGCCACTTTTGCGTGCCGCATCACCGCCTCGAATTCCTTCCGTTCGGCCTCAGTCAAATGCCGCATCGGAAGCTCTTGGTAATACTTCCACTTCGCCCGTATCGACGGCGTCTCACTCGGTGGCACCCAGCCCATCCGACGCCACTTAATCGTCACGTCGGTGCCAGCAGGCGTCCATACATATTCGTTCGTCATTTTTGTCTCCTCAAAAACTAAAGTCATGATACTTCTCGCGCTCACCCAAATACAGTGAGCAGCCGCCAGCCTTGATCAACCGATTGCTGGCTGGGTTGATGTAACAGTAAACCCAACCGCCCTTTTTGTTCTTGCGGAAAATGCGCGTCGGGTTCTGTGGGTTTCGCGTGTACTCGTATTGCTGGCTCTCGCTCATGCCGTTGGAGTCCACGCGGCGGTAGTCGTCGTCCTGAACGACGATGTACCGCTTTTTCATGTTGACCTCAACCACGGTCGCTGGGCTGCGATCCGACCAATAGCAGATCGTCGCTGGCATGCCGACCTGCGGCTCCGGGCCGAAGCCCGAAGTCAGAACGTGGTTAACCAAGCTGCCTGTTTCGGTTCCGAGTCTCATATTTGTTGCCTTTCAAAAATTGTTTAGCCAGCTTTTTATCTGCATGGCTCATCGGTAGGCCAGCCTGCAAACGCTCTACAAGCATCTTCTCCCGCGCAAACGGGTCACGATCAGCCCAGTCTTGGTCGCCAAAGGCACGCGCCCTCTCGGCTTCTGTTAACTGGATTCTGGGAAGACCGAGCGCCTTGCGAAGCTCGATCTCGTCTAGTAATTGCTGGTAGGTACGCATTAGCGGCCTGTGACTTTAAACGCCTCAAAAATTAAGCAGTGGGTGCAACTTTGATGATGGCGCTGGCTTCGCCACGGAACGAGTCGAGTTGCTCGTCAGTGATGCCGAATGCCTTGCACAGGGCTTCCATGTCAACCGACCCTTTGCGCTGCTCGATGGTGATACGCACGCCGTACTTCTCGCCGCGAAACTTGCCTTCGCCGTACTGGTTGGCAAGGCCGTCCTTGAGGGTCTTGCACTTGGCAGTCAAATCTTTGACTTGGCGGTCGAGCACTGCGAGAGTGTCGATATCGTTGGTGAGGGACTCGACAGTTGCGAGGGCTTGGATAGTGGCTTGGACTTCGGTCATTTCGCTCTCCTGTTTAAACCTGCATCGTTGCAGTGAGCGAATTCTAACACGAAGTTAGATTCTGTCTGCAAGCTTTTTTTATGTTGTATTTTTGCTACAGTTAGAATGTGGAGTCGGACTCCACTATCTAACTAAATTTTGGGGTTTAAAGCAGAGAAAACGTGCTTGATTGTTACATTTAAGGCATCATTTTCGTCCATTTTGGCAATAGCCCACGCCCTTTTTTGGCCGTGCCAGCCCATCATGCTGCCTTGGTGGCAAGATTTACAGAGTGCGACCACCGTGTAGTGGTTGCCTTGCTTGATGTGGTGGGCGTCCGAGGGGCCCGGCTGACCGCAGACTGAGCACGGTAGGCTCTTTACCATTCCTAAATATTTGCGCTCAGTCGCTGATATTTTGCTGTTCATCACATGCCTTTTGAATTTGCTGTCCGATCCATGCCATTACTGGTACCGCCATTGAGCGCCCCAACGCGTTGTACCGCTTCGCAATCGATGGGTTGCCAACTTCTGTCCACCGATCAGGAAAGCCCTGCAAGCGCTCACATTCGACCGGCGTGAGCCTACGCACGCGACAGTCACTGATCACGGCATGTTGATCGGTCGCCGTCAAGCACGGAGCCAAATCGGACATGAAGCTCGTCGAGTTGCCGCCATTTTCAGGGTTTCGACCAATCCAATTGCCAGGGATGCCATACGCAATTAAATCCGTCGCCGACTTCCAATCCCGCGCTGAAATTGTGCTTGCCACTGGACTATCACCCCAATGACTTATGCCTTGTCGGTCAAAGGTTCGGACTGCGCAACTGCCATCAACGCCGCCCTGAGCGCTTCTGGCGCACTCTTGCCGCGCCCCTCTATCCGCTTGAGTAATTTTTCGCAGGTGCTCGGCTTCAAGAAGTATCGGCTTTCGATTTCGCCAGTTTCCAGTATCGAGGAGAGCGAAGACTCTACGCCGCCGCTGCGGGACTCCGAACCACTGCGCGTCCAGCACCGCCCATTCACAGATGCTATCTCTTCCGAAGACAACACCCTCAGTTCCCCAAACAAGTCCACTTGCACTGAATTCGACCCCAACCAGTGTTTCAAGAACTGTTCCAAAATCCCTCCCTTCTTGACTCGACAACGCGCCGACCACGTTTTCCCACAACATGAACCGCGCCCCGCAAACCTTCTGCGCCATGCGAAACACCCGCACTCCTTCAAAGAACAGTCGCGACGAATGATTCTCGTCTTCTTTCACCGCATGGAGCCCTTGACGCTTGCCTGCAATGCTCATGTCCTGACAAGGTGAACCAAACACAACGACATCAATCTTGCCGAGCGCACTGAGCGTCTTTTCAGTAATTTTCGTTACGTCGCCCAAATTCGGCACATCAGGGTAGTGATGCGCAAGCACCGCCGATTGATACGGCAAAATCTCGGCAACCGCAGCGCACTCCCACCCCATCGGCTTCCAAGCGACTGACACCGCTTCAATGCCGCTAAACAAGCTTAAATACCTCATGACTCAATCACCCAGCCGCAGAACTCGCCTACGCGAAAGAACTGCTTACCGTCTGCAACAAGCGACGCATCAATCGGAATTTGCACTCCTGCCAAGCTCATCTCTTTACGCAAGATGTCGCTCGGATCAGCATTCTGTAGCACTTTAAAGTGCATACCTAAGCGCTTCATGACTGTCCCGAAATAGCCATTGTGATCAAGCACCTTGTCCACAACGATGATGATGCCGCCATCGTTGACCTTGCGGCGCAGGTTGTCGAACAAAGTTTGACGACGCGACACAGGAACAAACATTGTCGTAAGAAACAGAATGTACACATCGGCAAAAATGGAGGCGCTTGTTGGCTTCGATAAATCTTCGTCCAGCACAAGCACGTTGGTCTTGAGGGCATACTTCTCTTCAAGCACCGTCAACATCGCTTCGCTTGTCTCGACCGCAATTATTGTCGCTTGGCGCTCTGCAATGAGCGGCAGCAGCTTGTCGACCATGTTGCCAGTCGATGCGCCAATGTCCACGACCGTACCACCCTCAGGAAGATAATTGCGAACAATGTACTGCACGGCTTCTGTTGCCAAGTCATACCACGGCAACTGCTCTCGCACATGTGAATTAAAGTTTTTGGCGACCTCGTCGCTTTCAAATGTCCATGTCGTTGGGATGTTCACATTACCGCCTTATCCATCACCCGATTAGACGCCTCTGTAGAGCGCCAGCAGTCGATTCTAGCCTGCGCTGATATCAATCCCCATCGGAGTGTCTCCTCGGCCTCCACGGCCTGCTGTAGCCCCTTGAGCATCTCGAGATACGCCGGATCGGAATACGCTTCCATCTCAGCGGCTGCTGAGGTCTTTGCGCGACCTTCTTTCATGGCCGTCTTCATTAGCATCGCCTTCTGACTTTTGCGGTATTCCTCGAGGTAAACCCGCTGCGCCTTGGCCACCGCATATTCCTTGCCTGAGTTGTACAGATAATCCACCGCATCATTGATGTCTCGACTCATGATTCCTCTCCCGTAATTTTGACTCCAGCATCGATGCAAATTCTCTCGGCTTTTTTGTCTGGTTCCAGAGCACCTTCACCTCTGCCGATGTCAGGCCCCGCCATATAGGTTTTGGCACCTCAACGCTTTCTGATGTGCCCTCTTGAACATCGTCTCTCATATCTTTCGTTGGCAGGTAAAAGCTTGGATATCAACACGAAAAGAACCGGCAAATTTACAGTCGCTGACGATCCGGCTTTCAGACATCAAACTACCAACGCCAAGACCGATAAGCAAACAACCTACTGATACGAACGATTTCGCCCACATGGCATTAATCCATTCCCAAATTGCTTTGTAATTGATTACCTCGAATGTCATGTTGTCTCCTCTTTAATCTACAATCCTGATTCGCGTCGAACTCAAACATTCACCACTCATAAAATCGTACATTGAACCAGTAATCACATCGATTAAAATCTTTTGAAAATAGATGTGCTCTTTATCCAAACGTTTAAGATCGTGAATTGCAAACTTCCTCATTTCTCTGCCTAGCTCACTTTCGATCATGCGCGTTACTTTCTTGTTGCGTTTAAGTTTTTGCATGTCTATTTCTTTGACACAGCCGTAACTATGACGAATCTCGCTTCCAAGCGGGTCCCGCTTTTTCGGCTTTACCATATCGTGCCCCTTAATTCCTCTCATGTGTTTTTCTCCTTGTGGCAATTGATTTGCGTTATCGCTTGTGGCGCTGACGGGTAAACGTGCTGCCGTTGATCAATCGTCAAATCGTTTGTGTAGCGCAAGGCTCGAACAATCGCAGGTGTCAGTGCCGTGAATTGCTTGGGATTAGGCTCATCTGGGCAGATGGTAATTGTGTAAGGTAATTTAGCCATGATTCTTCTCCTTTAATTTAGCTTCAACAGCACGGGCATACGTCAATGTATCGAAGTAGCAGTTAGTCACATGTTTTTCGGCCAACGCTTCATATTCCTTATCGGCTAAGCCTTTCCATTCGCGGTCGGTATCGAAGCGGTCGTCGAACTCTTCCTCGTAAGAAGCGTGGTCGGTCTTGATCCAGTCGCCTCTTGGTTTGCCTCGACGCTTTTCTCGTGCCGTGAATCTTGCCCTTACTTGGAACTTTTGTGGGCTGTCGTCGTCTAGCTTTTGTTCGGTCAGTTGAATGACATAAGGCGAGACGCGCACGATCACATCGCATTCGTGCAGTAGGCACTCAAGGGTGTGTGTTATGCCATCTTTCATACCTTGTGCGTAATCGGACGACTCGCAGAATGCGGAAAATGTTATCGGCACTGATCGTTTAATTGGCATGGTTCTTCTCCTTCAGCTTGGCCTCTACCAAAGCCATGACGTACCCCCTGTCCTCGGGTTCTGTCTCATCGATAATTTCACGCTTATCTTCATCCGTCAGCCCTTGCCATTCGCGCTGTGGTGGGGCGGTGTAAAGTGGCACAAGCCTTCGCGTCGGATCGTATTTCAACCATCTTTCGCACTCTGGCTTGTAGTGTGAAGTTTGTTCTATCTTGCCTTCACCATTAACCACCATCCACGCCACCGGCTCCTGCTCTGGCTGCGCTAATGCTCCTCGAATTGATTGCGACCAGTCGTTTATTTCAAAAATAAAATCCCATCCACCTAACTCAAATAAAAGTTCACTATTTTTGTCTCGCCAATCCAAAGCCATCTGCGCTGCTTTTCGTAGGTCACTCATGGCGCACCTCTCTCGCGGATAGCGAACGCGCAGTCTGCCGGATTCGCGTCAGCGTACTCATCGGCTAATTTGTCACAGACTGCTGCACACGCCTCGCGCTCTGCTGCTGCGACTAGGTTGGCAAAGCGTTCCACTACCGACACAAACTTTTCGCGGTCTTTGCCAAGGCCATAAACGTCTAAATGCGCCTCCCGCGCCATGCGGATAATGTCATCTCTGTTCATTTTTTATCCGTCCTATATGTCAGCGTTTTTGGATCGTAAGCAGATGTTCTGCCGCCTTGGCCTGTCCAAACAACATGCACCATGTCCGCAAAGAAGTACCAGCAGCCGTGTATCGTTGTGCCGTCTCGCATCGATGAGATGACTTTACGCCCAGTCGTACTGTCAGGACATAAGTAGTTTAGGAACAAAATCTTCCCGCCAGCTTCGTTCGGCGTCTCCATCCATTCTTCTGCGTGCCCAAGACTGGTGACCAGTAACAAACTCAAAATTAATTTTTTCATGGCATTCAAAACTCAAAATAGATGAATGAGATGACTGCACAAATGGCACCAATAAAAGCGCCAAGGATTGCACATGCAATCAGGATTAACTCTTCTGGCTCAAGATTCATTTCCCATACCTCCCGATAAGTGCAGCGTCCGCATAAGCTTGACCTTTACCCTTGGCATCTAGTTCTCGCCATGTTGGCCACAGTTGAATGGCACGGGCCCGAGCAGCGTCCTTGTCCTTCCCAATCAATCCCGCGGCTTTCTTCCATGCCTGCGGCGTCACTAGCGTGTGCGGCACCCCAAGAGCGCCGAGAACACCCATCACCGTTCCTGTGCTATGCCCGAAGTTAAACATCGACGTCACGCCTTGACCCGGCATGGCTCCGACTAACTCAACGTACACATGGTCAACTTCTGACCCGCAAATAAAGTCTGCCAGCGCAGACGCATTGACCCGCGACGCCGATCCCACTTTGACTGTCGGCATCAGTGTCCACTCTATCGGCGTGTCGTCCTCAAGCACCACGATGGCACCCGACGCGCCGGGGTCGATACCGATGACTCTCATGTCATCTCCCGAGGATGGGTCAACTCTTCCATGCGGCTCATCTCGTCATGGAAGTGTCTCTTCAGCGCATTTAACGCCACCATGGCATGGCCACTGCGACCATAGTACAAAGCCACAATCAGGTCGCACACAGGCAGTTTGTCGATCTCTGCGTATGCGTACGTCTCGATATCCGCAGGTTCAAGGGTGGGCTTTTGTTCTTGGTATAGCCAGCCTGCAAATAGATGTGCCGTGTTCATTTTTTACCTCTAAGGTTGAAGTGTTCGCACCGCTGGAGCATAAAGCGCAGTTGCATGGTCGGCCTGCCGAACTTGTCTACGATCTTCGTACACTTTTTGCCAGCGTAGTGTGTGCACTCGAAACAGACTCGGCGGTCATCCCAGCCTTCACGGTCGCGGATAAACATCTGATCGGCAAGCTCGTAAGCTTCCTCTTCCGAAAGACCTTCTCTGATGAAAGTCTTTCGGCGGGAATGGAATCGATCAAGGTCTTCGAGTAAAGCTTGATCCATGTCAGACAGTCTCCAACGCAGCATTCTCGATGTAGCGCAGCCAGTTGAATACATCACTGGTAGCGATCAAATCGCCGCGGCTACCGTCGCTTTGGATCATGTCGAACTTCGACGACAGAAG
>SXGQ01170931.1_pt1 | contig 11743 bp, 12 predicted proteins | sample 3178371 | NCBI WGS metagenome assembly SXGQ01 (sample SAMN11356859, study PRJNA531348) | freshwater metagenome | isolation source: freshwater sample F1-20 | place: China: Fuxian Lake, Yuxi | collected 2017-12-25 | reverse complement strand
GGCCAGAAGGCACGCCTCGAGATCTTGCGGTTGGAGATCGAGGGCCACAACGTGCTGCTGCTCGACGAACCCACCGACAACCTCGACATCGAATCTTCGGAGGCGCTGGAGAAAGCCCTCGACGGGTTCGAAGGTACCGTGGTTGCCGTCAGCCACGACCGCACGTTCTTGGCGCAGTTCGACCGCTACATCATGATCACCGACGCCGGCGAGGTGTACGCGCTGCCCGACTTCGACGTCGCGTTACGCGGACTGCAACGCCCCGACCAGCTCGCGACGCTGAAGTTGGCCAAACCGCTGCACGCCTGACGACTACAAAAGGTCGCCGTACTCCCGCACTCGGGATAGGCACTCGTCGAACGATGGTTGGTCACTGCCGGGCCAAATGAGCCGCCCAATTACTCGCTTTGAGTACTCATCGCGAGCAACGATGGGCCCTCGACCAGTGAAGGCCCGACTTGCCGCAAATCCGCCCGGTGGACGCCTTCGACTTGTGCGTGTTTTCGATGCCATGTTGTGCGCGTAGACCTCGTTTGACACCACCAATGTCCCGATGTTCGCCAGCGGCTCTCGAATATCGCTACGACCGAGCAAAGCCCACACGTCGTAGTAGTGACGCGCGGTTCGTCGCTGGCGAAGTTCATCGCGTGACACAGCTGCATCATGCAGGATGACGAGCTTCTCTACCAGCGTGCGCTCCGGTCGCAAAACAGTGATCTCAAAGGGCGAAAATTCGTCGTACTCGGCTGCTGAGCCCAACAGAGCTTTGTGTTCTGACAACAGCGAACGCAAGGTCTTAACCTCACTCGGGATTGCGCCACCCCATGTGCTGAGTTCAATTCGAAGAAATTCGAACACGGCGCCTTCGAGCACCACCTGGCCGGGATACGTCAACTTCGCAACCCGGAACTGACCCTTTGCCGACTTAGCGGGGTCGACTGAGGCCTCCACTCCGAGATGTTGCGAGACCGCTGCGTGCAGTCGTCGCATTGAGGAGTGGATGGCATCTTGACCACCTCCGGCAACACACAGCAAGTCGATATCTTCGGAAAATCGATTGATGAGTCGGTATCCCTTTGACAGGCTCGTTCCACCCTTAAAAACAAGACGAACATGTTGCTGTGCGCTTGCGACAGCCATGGCGCGAAGGGCTTCGGTAATCCAAAAATCTTTGACGACATGCTGCAGCGGAATGCCGGTGGCAGACGCAACCTGCCCGCAATACTCGGCCAACTCGGGCAGGTTCTCACGCAGGCGCATTGCTTCAGCCGCGCTGCCGAGACGTTGTCAATCGTTCACGAAATACGTGCCAGTGACGGCGTGCGTCGGGTGTGCGCTCGTCGTTGAGCGCCGCAGAGACTACCTCGATGCGCACGGTGCCACGCTCGATGAGTTTCGTCACGCGCGAGCAGAAGGATCGCCACGTCTCTTCCACTCCCGACGGCCAGATGCGAAGCACCTCGAGCACTGCCACCTCGGCCGGACGCAAGGCATGCGTCGCCCGCGAATGCGGACGCGAGTGAAACTCGATGCCGGGCAACGGTGCTGGAGCTCGGCCAGGCACCGCGATGTGCTCCGACACTGGCACTTGGGAAGTGAGACCAAGAAACCGCGCCGCCGAAACGTCGCATGGGCCCGAACCGGCACCGCCAACTTCGATTCCCAACGCGGCGGCGGATGGTGGTTGCATCCCTCCGCGACCAAGATCACCCTTCCAATACAGGCCTCGCCCGAACGATTGCACGACGTCAGCAGCAGCGAGGCGACTCATCACCACTTCGATCGCATGTCGTGTGACACCGATGTTGACCTCAAGGTCTCGCACCCTGATGAATGATCCGACGCGTTGTCGCTGAACCTTACGGGTTACCGCCGCCGCAATTGACTGGGTCATGAGAGAAAATCGTAGCAGTTACCTCTCACGCAGTTGCGGCGTGCCGACCGGCGAGCCGTGGGTGCGGGTTAGCCGACGGTGAACGGTGCCGACGTGTAGGTGCCGACCGACGTGCTCGTGGGCGACACCGCGACCACAGAGAGCGTCCACGTGCCGCGGATGAGCGGGCCGAAGTCGAGCGTCAACACCGACGCGGTGGCACCCATCGGCGCGAGGCGCGTCAACGACCCGCCGCCGGAGCGCGACAACACCACCGAGTACGACGCGACGGTGCGGTTCACCGTGGTGCCCTGGTGGGCGATCGCCACGATCACGCGCGGCGCGGTGCGCACGCCGACTTTGATCGAGCACGCGAATTGCGGCAGCGGCAACGCGCTGTTGGCCACGTCGAAGGTGGTGGCGAGGCGTCCGCGAATGGCCGGGGTCGGGCAGCCGACGGTGGCTGCCGGCACTGTGGTGGTCGTGGTGGTAGTTGCGGCGACCGCGGCAGCGACGGTGATCACGATGGTGCCGGTGGCGAAGTTGGTGCCGTCAGTGGCGGTGACGGTGTAGGTGGCTTGTGCCGTCGCCGCGGTGGGCGTGCCGGTGACGACGCCCGTCGTGGTGTTCAGCGCCACCCCGGCGGGCAACGCCGGCGACACGCTGAAGGTGCGCGTGCCGGTGACGGTGGATGCCGTGAACGCCGTGGTGGCGGTGATCGCCGTGCCGACGGTGGCCGACACGGTTTGCGTGGCCGGCGACATGGCCGGCACCGCGGCGATGGTGATGCGAATGGTGGCGTTGGCGAAGTTGGTGCCGTCTGACGCGGTCACCACGTAGGTGGTGGCGGCTTTCGCCTCGGTCGGGGTGCCCGACAGCACGCCGGTGGACGAGTTGAACGTCAACCCGGCCGGCAGCGCGGGGGCGATGACGAAGTACTCGCTGGTCAACCCGGTGTCGGTGTACGCAGCGGTGGGCGTGATCGCCGCGCCGACGCGACCGCTGACGGTTTGCGACGCGGGAGAAATGGTGGCCGTGCCGGTGACCGTGATGGTGATCGTGGCGGTGGCCGACGTCGCGCCGTCGGTGGCAGTGACGGTGTAGGTGGCGGCTACCGCGGCGGCGGTGGGCGTGCCCGAGACGACGCCGGTCGACGTGTTGAGCGACAACCCGGCGGGCAGCGACGGCGAGATCGCGAACACTCGCGTGCCGGCGATGCCGGTGGAGGTGTACGCCGTGGTGGAGGTGATCGCGGTGCCCACGGTGGCGCTCACGGTTTGCGCGGCGGGCGTGAGCGTGGTGTTCGCCGACACGCTCTGCGTGGCGACGGGCAGGGCGATGACGCTGGAGATCAGCACCAATGCAGCAGCAAGACCTTTCATGGGGGGCCTCCTGTTGTTTCCATGACAGTAGAGAGCGGGCGTGACGCGAAGGGGGATTTGCGACGTGACACCCATTGGGTGTGACGAATCTGCCGCGCACGTATCAGTGCGCCGACACAATCACGTAGAGAGAAGTAGCGACTACGGCACGACGGCGAGAAACAAGAACGCCATGAACACCGCCAGGTGCTGCGCGCCTTGCAAGATGGTGGCGCGACCCGAACCGAACGTGAGCATGCTCACCACGGCGGTGAGCGCGAGCAGCACGATTTCTTTTCCGCCGAGCCCGAGGGTGATCGGCCCATCGAGCCAGATCGAGGCGACGGCGATGGCCGGAATGGTGAGGCCGATGCTGGCGAGCCCCGAGCCGAGCGACAGGTTGAGGCTGGTTTGCATTTCGCCGCGCGAGGCCGCGCGCAACGCGGCGGTCGACTCGGGCAGCAGCACCATGAGGGCGATGACCACGCCGACGAACGACTGCGGTGCGTCGATGGTGTCGACCAAGTCTTGAATACGCGGCGCGAGCGTTTTGGCCAGCCCGACGACGCCGGCGAGGCTGAGCACCAGAAAGGTCACGCGCAACCCGAGCCCCTCGGCGTATCCCGAGCGCGGGGCGTGCGGTTCGACGTGCGCAAATTCTTCGCGTTGCTCGAGCGCGAGCGCCTCGGGCGAGAGGAACATCCACCGGTGCCGCACCGTCTGCACGAACACGAACACCAAGTACACCGCGGCGGCCGAGATGGCGGAGAACGCGAGTTGCGACGGCGTGAACGTGGGGCCTTCGCTGCTCAGCGTGAACGACGGCATCACCAAGCTGAGCGTGGCGATGGTCATAACGGTGCCGAGCAGCGCGTTGGCGCCCTGCTCGTTGAAGCGCACGATGTGGTCGCGGCGGGCGTCGAGCAAGATCGACGCCCCGATCACGCCGTTGCACACGATCATGATCGCTGCGAACACCGAGTCGCGCGCCAATGTTTGCGAGCCGGGGCCGTCGAGAGCCATCAGCGTGACGATGAGCGACACTTCGATCACCGTCACCGCGAGGGCGAGCACCAGCGTGCCGAACGGTTCGCCGACGCGACGGGCGATCGCCTCGGCGTGCGCCACCGACACCGTCACCAGCGCCACGTGCAAGGCCACGAGCACGATGCTCGCCCACGTGGATGGGTCGCTGCCCCAGGTGAGCACCACCGCCGCCACGCCGATCACCGGCACCACGAACGTGGCGTACAGCAACGCGCGCGAATTGGTGAGTTTTTCCATCAGTACCCCACAGGATAGGTAGCGCTCAGGCGTCGACGTCGTCGACCTCGTCATCGTCGACGACGTCGTCAGGGTCGCCCGCAGCGGGGGCCGCTGAACGGAGCGTGGCGACCAGCTCGGCGAGCTCTTCGATCGGGCCCACTACGTCGATCGCCATTTCATCGATGATGTACGCGGCCGTGATCGCGTCGGAGAAGATGGAGTCGCACACGCTGAGCACGTCAGCCCACCACTGGTCGTCGGCACCGTCAGACTGTTGTTGCACCCATTTGGCGTGGGCCGCCAGCGGCGCCGCGACGGCGACGGCCTTCTTGGACAGCGAACGAACCTTGGCCACGGTGTCGGGCTCGTTGCTCGCGTTGGCGAGTGTGATGACCTTCTCGACGGCGCGGGCCAACGCCTTGTCGGTGAGCCGCTGCGGGATGATCTCGTCGAGTCCTTTGCCGACTTTGGGCATGTAGATATGGCCGAACACTCCGCTGTTGGGGGTGCCGGCCTTGGATGCGATGGTCGCCGTGCCCCACAGCAGCTCGCCGCGCATGAAGGCCTCGCCCACGCGCTTGAACCACTGCTTGTTGCCCGGGCTCGCGATGTAGCCGAGGATCACGTTGGCCGCCACCACCGCCACGGCCTGCGGGTCGGGCGTGTTCTTCATGTCTGCCAAGAGGTAGATGTCGAAGCGTTTGCCTTGCGCCGCTGCGGCGACGGCCGCGATGTTCTTGGGGCGGAAGGACTCCCCCACGATGTCGATGTCGACCGGCTGGTCGCCTGGCGCTTTCTTCAGCGTGACACCCGGCTGGTCGGTCTTCATGGTGTCGGGCAGCGTGAGGTCGAGCGGGTCGACGACGATGTCTTTCTCGCCGAACAGTTTCTTGAAGAATCCCATCAACGACTCCTTTTGCCCAGTCTGCCCGCGGGGTGAGCGCTGTTTGCCGGCCCCGAAATGTGCCTGCGAGACTCGGGTGATGCTGCGCTTTCACCTGGCCACGATCATGGTCGACGACTACGACCGGGCCATCAACTTCTACGTCGGCACGCTCGGCTTCACCCTCGTGGAAGACACCGACATGGGCGACGGCAAACGCTGGGTGGTGGTGCGACCCGGGCCCGACGGCACCGGGCTGCAACTCGCGAAGGCAGCCACCAGCGAGCAGCGCGCTGCGATCGGCAACCAAACGGGCGGCCCCGTGGGCTTCTTCTTGCGCACCGACGACTTCGACGCCACGTATCGCGAGTGGACATCGAAGGGCGTGATCTTCATCGAAGAACCCCGCCACGAGGAATACGGCACCGTCGCGGTGTTCGAAGATCTCTACGGCAACAAGTGGGACCTGATTCAGCCGGCGTGAACTCTTGTCAGCAACGCAAACTGTTGCGAGCGACGGACTGCGATCAGGAGCACCCGGAGCGACTCTTCGAGACAATCAAGACACCGCTGTAGGCACCCACCACCCACCAGTTGCTGGCCCACACCCGGCTTTATTCGGTACACCAGGGCGGTCAACAGGGACCGCTATTGGACGTTTGGGATACCCGGTACCGGCTTTTCCTACAGAACTACCGGCTCCAAACGCCGACGCGGTGACGGCGGCCAAAATACAGGAGGCACTTAGAGCGAGCTTGAGGCAAAGTCTCGACGTTTCACCCCTCGCCTACGCTGAGGAGCACATCAAGAGTGGTCTCCGCGAGGAGACCTGGCAACCGAGCCTCCCGGCCGCGGTGCCTCCCGAAAGGGGATGTGGCGAAGAGTCGCAAACTCCGGGCTCCTGATGCGAACACCAAGCAGAAGGAGCACGACATGATCCAGTGGAACCGACGCAATGCGATCTCAAGGCTGATCGCCGAGATCGAGCGGGGATCAGTTCCCGCGATCGACCGACACCCCGCAAGATTCATCTTTCTAGAGCAGCTGCAGAAGGCAGATCCGACCAAATGTGCCGTCTGCGACGTGCCGTTGATCGGCCGCCAGGAACACTTCTGCGCCGGACACTGGGACTATGTGGTGGTCGACGTGCCACTCAACCAGCCATACGGCCAGATGCTCAAGTTGCTCGCAGCGTGGTTGCGTGCGAACCTCAGCAACCCACAGATCGTTCGCGCCAACCACTACTGGCTTGGAGTAGCGAAAGGTGCCTTCATGTGCGAGGTATGCGGTTTGAAATCGGGCATCCAAGAAGTGCTTGCGTCCGACTCAGAAACGTGGGTTAAGAGCCACACGGTGTGCGAGGACCACGCTTCCATTCGATAAGTAGAACTAGGTGCAGTTTCTTCAAGTCTCAATCTGTAAGGGTTGAGAAAATCTCCTTGGCTAACGCAACGCTCAATAGACACGGAACGGCATTACCTATCTGAAGATTTCGGTCAGTCCGACTACCAAAGAATCGATATCGATCAGGAAAACTCTGCACCCGAGCGCCCTCGCGCGTTGTCAGCCCGCGACTTACTTTCGGATGGACACATCGCGACGACGAGGGAGTTCCAAGGTTTCTCGTGATGGTTGTGCTGGGTCGGTCCCACCAAAGTCGCGCATAAGTGTTTGGGAAACCTGATTTTGGGCGTAGATCATCTGGCAGGTCCTTCAGTCCGCCCCCCTCGGGCAGTGCGTTCATGATTCGAATCAGTGGTTCGCCATGTCGCGGTGCATTCTGATCCATCAGTTGATTTGGAGCATTTCGACGCATTAGACGCTGGTAGTCATTTTGGGGCTCCGAAGCATACGAAGTGGATTCTTCGCCTGCAGCAATCGCCGGCAGGTCCCCAATTGCATCACCTAGCGTTCGCCACGCAGCTAACCCCATATTGAGCATGTTCGCCTTCGCGGAGGGGTCGCGGTGTGTTGCCACCGGATAGTTGAATTTCAGTCGATCACGGGTGCCAACCACAATCACTCTTTCACGTGTTTGAGGAACCCCGAAGTCAGCGGCATTCAGGACAACAGCCTGCATTGTGTAGCCGAGAGAGCCGAACAGCTCGATTATGGTTTCAAGAAGCTGGCCCTCATTCATCGAAAGGAGCCCCTTCACATTCTCATAGACGAAAACTCTTGGTTTCAACTCGTTCAAGAGACGAAAGTATTCCTTAAACAACTGCGCTCGAGGATCATCAAGCAGACGTTTGCCAACCGTTGAATATGCCTGGCAAGGTGGCCCTCCCACGAGCACATCAATCTCACGCTTACCGAAACCGGTTCGTTTTTTGAGGACGCCCGCCGAGAAGTCCTTTATGTCGCCCTCAAACATTTCGACTTCTGTGTGGTTAAGGCGGTAGGCCTCGGCCATCTCTGGAAGAATCTCATTTGCGGCTACAACTCTGAACTCCGGCCGATTGGCAAACCCAAAGCTCAGACCACCAACTCCTGCGAATAAGTCGACCACTGTCAGTTGGTCAATTTTCTGGCGACTCGGCACGCGTCGAGAGTAGTCCGAGGAGGACACAGAGTTTTGCAGACAAGAATTGCTCAAAGCACAGCGCTTGTAAGCCGTGATTACCCTTTTAGCAAACCATGCCAGAAGATTCTCGCAAACGCTCAGATACAGGCCGCGGACGCGCTGAGGGCTGGCGTTTTGCAAAGACCACTGGGCACGAGCATGAGGAGTCGGTCGCTTCCCGATTGAGAACAGATCTGATGTTTGCAGACACGCTGGCAGTCGAGTGCTTCGGTGAGCCTTTAGGCCTGCCCAAAGAGATCACTGGTGGCGGAGCGTCAGAAGCGCGGATTTCGGATGTGTTCGGTGGTAACACCAATGGCAAGCCAGACCTTTATGTAGTTTGGCCAAGCGGGCACCGTGTCCAAGTATCGCTCAAGAAGTCGTCTAGCGGACAAGCGTTTCTAACCTCCGTCGATCGTTTTGTCGATGGATTTGCGAAGCAGTTCGGGAGAGTGGTTCCGAACGATGTTCATCAATGCCTTGAACTATTCATCGGCGGCGATCTGATCCGAATCCAGACGGCACTCAGAGGCAGACCGGTCCTTGGACCGATCCATCGAGGAACCAGTCGGAGTCTGGAGGAGCACCAGAATCGACTGGTCGGAGCGACTCTCCAGGAGTATTTCCCTAGTCAGTGGAACGCAACAATCCAGTGGATCACTGACGAGATTGGCAACATCGCTGACTTTGTTTTCGCACGAGGATATGCAAGAGAAAGCATCAACTTCGCAAGTCACATCTGGTACCTAGGCATCGACTCGACCACGAACCGAAATCATGTGTTCTCAGTCTCGGAAATTGTTGCCGGATCGACTAGAAGTCGAGCTGAGGTTCGAGTTGGCGAAAGGAATGGCGGCTCCACCATCCAGCTCCCATTCGGATTTCTTCAGATGCACTCGCCGAAAGGCCATAACCTGATGCAGTTTCACCACAGCTTCGACAAAGTCGATGGGCTCACATCAATGTAGGTCGCAGTTCTCTTCAAATTGAATCTCTGAGCAGCTGCAACCCTAAGTCAAAGGACAGTGATCGCTAGCAACGACAAGTACCATCATTGTCTGATGATAAATCTGTCCCGCTCCAACTGCGAACTCGGTTGAGAATGAATCCAAAAGACTGGCGTAGAGCGCTTGGATTTTCAAACCAGAAGCTTGCAAAGAGCTACTTTCAAGCCAAGGACCTGCCTCTCCCGGTCAATTATCAACATCTTGAGACTCTGAACGATCGAATTGCGGAATTGATCGCGAGAATAAATGCAGTTGTACATCCCAGCATTCGCCACACAAACATTTCACAGCTGATCACAGACTGCGTTTATCAGGTCTATGAAGAGCTCAAAAGAAATGACCTAATTAGCGGGATGCGAAATAATGGCCGCGACCCTCACAATGTTTATTTCAGCTGGCTTCGCGGAAGGGCAATCACCGAATTTCTACTTCCGGCCGTCTCTCAGGTCCTAGGTATCTCGAGAAGCCAGATCGAACATAGTGGTTCTGATGTATTTTTAGACCAACGATCATTTGAGCGCACTGCAGTAGCCGACTTGAAGCTGACGCTAAGAGATTCGTCAGTTTGGATGGTCGAAGTTCAAGCGGGCTTTACGAAGCAGCACGACATTAAACGGCAGAAAGTTCGGGAAGCAGTCCGAACATACGAGACTCACCGAATCTCTTCGGCACTCTTACACTTTGACGTCTTCGACGGAAGAGTCGCCCTTGTAGCTCTCAATACAATTGACGAGTCAAAGGCAGCTCGGGTTTCTCGAGACGAATACGAAGGTCAGCAAGTAATCGAGCTTCCAGATCACTCCTTTATCTGGCAAATTGCAGATGAACCGCCTGATCTGGCGTCAGTCACCGATTGGGCTGTTGTTTGACTCGCTATTGCCGTAGTCAATTTCATCGTTCTGGCCAGACTCAAGGTTCTTGTTGGTCTCCACTCCTCCGAGTCGGCTAAAGCCAAATGGGAACTGAGGTTTGCCATTGCTGATGCGCATCCCATGCTCAAAATGCCCGATGAGCCGAAATACGAATTCACGAATGCCCACCACGCTCGTGACCATACGCTCCGGAGGTGCTCCGACTTGATGGTCAACCGCGAGCATCTCCGCGAGGCGAACGACCTCATCAATGTGCCCTGCAACAGTGTGCGGAGGCAACGCTTCTTCGTAGCTACCTGACATGACTCTCCTTCCGCCCCATTGGGGGCTTGTCTGCAGAGATCCGAGCTAGCCATTGCGGACGGGATGCCCGCAACCGCTAACTCTGAGCTCGACTTCTGCTGGTTGGAAGGAAGTGGTGAGTCATTTCAGGGTCTCGACACTCATTATGTCAATTAGACCTCCACCCGTGTCAAGACCCCTACCCAACATCCCTAAACACGGGCGCCCGGTTCTCAAAGTTCGCAGTAATCGCTTCCACCTGGTTGGGTGAGCCGATCAGCTTGAAGATAATCTCGCGTTCGGCGGCGAAGTGCTCGGCGGCACCGGCGTTGGAGATGCGGTTGATCAGTTTCTTCGCGCCGCGCACGGCGTCGGGGCTGCGGCCGGCGATTTCGCGGGCCATCGCCATCGCGTCGTCGACGGGCGTGTCAGACAACTTGGTCACCAAGCCCAGCGCGGCACCTTCGCTGGCGGGCAGCACGCGGCCGGTGAAGACGAGTTCTTTCATCACGTCGTCGCGCACCAGACGCGACAACATGAGCGTGCCCGTCATGTCGGGGGTGAGGCCCCAGTGCACCTCGCGCAACGACAACTTGGTGTCGGGGTGGGCGATGCGCACGTCGGCACCCAGCGCCAACTGCATGCCGCCGCCGAGCGCGTGGCCCTGCAACGCGGCGATCACCGGTACCGGCACTTCTTGCCACACCCAGCAGATCTGCTGGGCCAGGTGCGTGATACGCCCCTCGGCCATAGCACCGATGCCCGAGTCGCTGGCGGTGTCGGCGCCGCGCTCGCTCATCGACTGAAACCCGCCGAAGTCGAGTCCGGCACAAAACGACAGCCCCTCGCCCGACAGCACCACCGCGCGAACACCTGCGTCGTGCTTCAACTGCTCCCCCGCCTGGGCGATCGCCTGGAACATGGCGTCGTCGAGCGCGTTGCGCTTGTCGGGCCGCGTGAGTTGCACGTGGGCGATGCCGCCGTCTCGGTGGATGCGCACTCGTGCCGCAATGTCTTGTTTCGACGCCATGGTCGGTTCCCTTTCGCTGACGCGGGCCGTGACCTGTCAGACTAGGTGCCATGAAACTCAACCTCAGTGCCGACGAAGTGCTCAAGACCACCCGCAGCGTGCGAAAGCGCCTCGACTTCGACAAACCCGTCGAGCGCAAGGTGGTGGAAGAGTGCCTCGAGATCGCCCTGCAGGCCCCGACGGGCAGCAACAGCCAGGGCTGGCACTTCATCATCGTCGAAGACGCCGCCAAGAAAAAGGCCCTCGCCGACATCTATATGGAGAACTTCAAGCTGTATGCGTCGATGCCCCGCCCCGAGCGCGAGTCGAGCGACCCGCGCGCCCAGCGCATGGACAAAGTGGTCGACTCGGCCACGTACCTGGCGAAGAACTTCCACCGCTCGCCGCTGTTGATGATTCCCGCGATCGAAGGCCGCCTCGACAACCTGCCGTCGTTCGCCACCGCGTCGATCTGGGGGTCGCTGTTGCCCGCGGTGTGGAGCTTCATGCTCGCCCTGCGCGAGCGCGGCATGGGCAGCGCGTGGACGACCATCCACCTCATGAACGACGGCGAGAAGAAAGCCGCCGAACTGCTCGGCATCCCGTACGACAAGGTGTCGCAAGGCG
>SXGQ01581045.1_pt1 | contig 11744 bp, 8 predicted proteins | sample 3178371 | NCBI WGS metagenome assembly SXGQ01 (sample SAMN11356859, study PRJNA531348) | freshwater metagenome | isolation source: freshwater sample F1-20 | place: China: Fuxian Lake, Yuxi | collected 2017-12-25 | reverse complement strand
CCGAGTCGACGAGGTAGACCAGCGGCAGCCGCAGCAGGTGGGCGACCTTCTGCGCGCGGATGAGCTTTTTGACCGACTGGGGGAACATCGCGCCGGCTTTGACCGTCGCGTCGTTGGCGGCGACGAGGCAGGGCCGGCCGCTGATCGTGCCGATCCCCGTGACGATCCCCGCCGCCGGCACGTCGCCCCATTCGGGATACATCCGCCAGGCGGCCCACAGGCCGAGTTCGAGGAAGGGCGTACCCGGGTCGAGGAGCCGCTCGAGCCGCTCGCGGACCGGCAGCCGGCCGAGTTTTCGCTGTCGCTCCCAGCCCGCCTGACCGCCGCCCAGGCGGAGCTTCTCTTCCTCCTCGGCGGTCGTGCGGGCCAGTTCGCGGAGCGTGGGCATGGTCGTGTTCCGGGAGCAGTGTCAGGCTCCGGGGAGCCGTGACGACACGGGTGCATTGTCCCGGCCGCGCCGCACGGCTGGCAAGGGCGTGGCCCGCCCGCCTCCGGGCCGCGGCCGCGGTCGGCCGCTCATCCCCACCAGCCGCCGTTGACGTGGAGCGTCTGGCCGGTGATGTACGACGCCATCGGGCTCGCCAGGAAGAGCACCGTCTCGGCGACCTCACGGGGTTCGGCGAACCGGCCGAGCGGGATGTTCGCCAGCATCGCCGCCCGCGCCTCGTCGGGAATCGACCGCCCCATGTCGGTGAGCACGACACCCGGGGCCACCGCGTTGACGGTGACGCCGCGCCGGGCGACCTCGCGGGAGAGCACCTTCGTGAGGCCGACGATGCCCGCCTTCGAGGCCGCGTAGTTGGCCTGCCCGAAGAAGCCCACGAACGCGGAGAGCGAGGCCACGTTGACGATCCGACCGCCGTCGCGGAGCCGGTCCGCCGCCGCCTGGCAGGCGTTGAACGTGCCGGTGAGGTTGGTGTCGATGACGTCCTGCCACTCCGTGGCGGTCATCTTGCGGAGCGTGCGGTCGCGGATGATGCCTGCGTTGTTGACGAGGATGTCGAGGCCACCGAAGCGGTCGATCGCCACGCCGACCGCAGCCCCGATCGCCGCGGGGTCGCGGACGTCGGCGGGGAGCGCGGTGGCATGTGGCCCGAGGTCCACCGCCGCCCGGTCCGCCTTCGCCCGGTTCGCGCCCTCGTCGTCCGGCATGTAGACGAGCGTCACGGCGGCTCCCGCGGCGTGCAGCACCCGGGCCGTCGCCAGGCCCAGCCCCTGGCCGCCGCCGGTGACGAGCGCCGCCTTGCCCGACAGGTCGATCGTGAACATCGGCTGTTCCTTGGTGGCCGTCCGCCTATGCGGCGTAGCCCAGGTTGCGGAAGTCGGGTTCGTAGAGCGCGTGGATCGCCCGCTTCAGGTCGGGCTCGAGCCGTTCCACGGCGGCGCCCGAGCGGGTGACGTTGCACGCCGGGATGGCGTCGAGGTCGCCGGGGGCCGTGAAGACCTGGCGGAGGCCCGCGGCCAGGTCCTCCATCTGCACGAGCGTGTCGTAGGGCACGCGGCCGAGCCGGACGACGTTCGACTGCAGTTCGAAGTGCTTGTCGAACGCCGTGCCGTGCCGCTGGAGGCCTGCGACGAACGAGCGGAACGGGATCGTGCGCTGGAGCGTTTCCGTGACGACGCGATGGGGAGTGGCGGCGTCGCCCGGGAGCCGGGGCGACATGAGTTGCCGCAGTTTCGCCCGGGCGAAGGCGAGCCGCCGAAACCGCTTGGCATACCGGCGGACCTGCTGCCCGTAGCCCGACAGGCAGCGGCCGTAGGGATTCCGGACGACCGTGAAGAACCGATAGGCGTGGTGCCGGTGGACGAAGGCAGCCAGCGCGTCGTCAGCAATCTCGAACGCTTCGAGCCCCGCCGCGCGGCGGGCCGCCGCCAGCGGCTCCCGCCAGATCGCATAGTGCGGCTCCAGGTCGGTGTGGATGCCGCTGATGTCGAGGAACAGCTTGTGCATCGTCGTCGACGCGCACTTCGGCAACTCGGCGTAGACCAGCCGGCGCGGATGATGGACGATGAAGCGGGCGTGCATGTCGCGTTCCTCAGGCGGCCCGGCGGGTCGGCCCCGCGGCGGCCTCGAAGGCGTAGCCGAAGCGGGCGATGTCGGCGGCGAACAACTCCTCGACCCGCCGGCGGGACTCGTCGTCGTAGAGTGCGGCCAGCGCGGGGCCGCCGCCGGGGTTCGTGCGGGGCAGGGCACGGCGTGGGATGCCGGCCCGGTCGCAGGCCGTGTCGAAGTCCTCCTGGAGCCGCTCGAACCGCCCGATGAAATCGACCAGGCAGCGGCCGTCGTCGTCGAAGAGGCTCGCCTGCGGCACCGTTCCCCGCGGCAGGCCGAAGCCGCGAAGCCAGTCGCGGAAGCCCGCGAAGGAGCCGTCGTGCGGATGCAGCCGCCCGTAGAGTGACGCCATCTGCGCCCACGGGTTCCGCACGATCGTGAACGTGAAGTACCTGTCGAACTCGCGCGGGTAGCGATCGCGGATCTCGGCGGCCGTGGCGTGGATGCGGTGCCCGCGGCGGTCGCGCTTGTACCACGAGCGACCCCGATGGAGGCGATTGTCCCAGGCGTCGGTCGGGCGGAACCAGCGGTCGAAAAGGAGGATGCCGCCCAGCGCCGCCTCGATGGAATTGCCCGCGGTCCGCCGCAGGTGCACGAAGACGATTTTCTGGCGATGGCAGATCATCGGGAGATTCCCGCGCGGCGTCGCGGCGTCATGCGGCCCCGGCCCTGTCGATCCCGGCCAGTCCCGCCGCGAGACGGCGGCAGTGATCGCCGAGGGCGAGCAGGTCGGCCCGGCGCGAGAGCCACCGCTCTGCGGAAGCCATCTCCGGCAGCCCCGCACCCGGCAGAGGGATGTCGAGCGCGTGACGACGGACGAACTGCTCGAGCCGGCGGCGAAGCGAGTCGGGTAGCTCCTGCCGCCAGGCGTGCACCCGCGAGAGTGGATCCTTGTGGACGTTGAGAAACCGCGACCGCCGGTCCTCGCCATCGCCGCGGGTCGCGAGGAACTCGCGCAGCCGCATGACGGCGGCCTCCTCTGCTGCGAGGCCGATGGCCCGCCACAGCCGGGCCGTCTCGGTGACCGGGTCGAGGCACAGGGATTCATAGTCGACGAGCACCGTCGCGGGATGCACCGCGGCGAAGCGGCGCAGGTGCTGCGACCGCAGCCAACTCGTCACGAGCAGCCGCTCCTCCGGTGAGCGGGCGTCGCGGACGAGGGCCCGCTCGGCCGGCCCGATGGCGGGGTCGACGGCGAGGATCGCCCACTCGATCTTCGTCCAGTTGAGCATGCCCCAGCGGCGGACGCTGTTGACCACGCCGAAGGGATGGCGGTCGAGGGCGATCACGTGATCGGCGCCGATCGCCGCGGCCGCCCAGCCGACGTTCTCGATGCGCGGCTGCTTGGCGACGAGATGGTAGTCGCGCTCGTCGGGGAAGGCCTGGCGGGCGACCTGTCCCAGGTGCGCTGCGGTCAGGGTGGCCAGTAGATCGTCTCCCGGATCGGCCCCCGGGTCCCGGAAGAACCGGGGGACCGGGATGTCGGCCACGGGGCGACCCAGTTTCCGCCGATGGATGAACCGGCCGCCGTTGAAGATGGTCTGTGTGTCGATGCCCGTGCAGGGATGGGCCTGCGAGGCGAACGGCTCGAACAGGTAACGCACGGCCGGATGGCAGGCGACGAGCGCACCGAGCCAGGTGGTGCCGCCGCGTGAATGGCCGACGATGTAGGTCAGCGGCCCGAAGGGCCGATCGGTGCCGGGGCGATGGAGCGACGCGTCCACGGTCGACCTGTACTCCCGCCCCGCCGAGACCCCGGTTGCCCAGCCTTCCTGGGGGTCCATCGACCCCGGGCCTGGCAGACCTTGAGGAAAAAAACGGTTCTCGGGGCGGGTCAACGGCCGATAAGCCCTCCGTTCCGTCGTGGGGGGCCGGGGATGTCGTTCCGCTTTCCGGAGCAGTCGCGATTCGTCGAGGCGCTGCGCGCGGCGTGGTATCGCGTCGTCGACGGCCCGCGGCAGTGGCACAATCGGTGCTTCGCATCGGGGCAGTCGATCGAGGAAGACGACCTCGGCTTCACGATCCGCTGGGCCGGCCGCGGAGAACTGCGGGCGCGGCGGCTGGGTTCGCTCCACCGCGACGGCGGGCGTGCGTCGATCGTGGCGTCGGGGCCGAGCGTCCGCGGGCTCCGCCGGCCCGAGAGGCTGTTCGACCGGCCGGTCTGCTGCGTCAACGGTTCGGTCGAACTGGCCGCCGATCTCGGCAGGCGGGCCGACTACTACGTCGTCAGCGACTACCGCTTCATCCTCGACCGCCCCGACCTGTTCGCGGTCGGCGTGCGGGTGTCGCGGGCGGTGGTGCTCAACCCGATGTCGGTCTTCGCGGCGCTGCTCGCCGCGCCCGACGCGGCCGCGGCCGCCAACCTCTTCTTGCGCGACGATCTTCGGCGGCCCTTCAAGCGGCCGCGGCCGACACGGAGCGAACTGGCCGCCGATCCACGGGTCCTGGTGGACGCCGGCGGTGAGATCGCCTTCTCGCTCGACCCGAGCCGCGGCACGTTTCCGGCCGGCACGGTGGTCTACGACGCGCTGCAGGTGCTCTATGGCATCGGCTACCGCGAAATCTCCATGTTCGGCGTCGATCTGACGGACGGACCGCGGTTCTATCACGAGGCGTGTCCGGCGACGAACGAGCTGGCCCGCGCGTACGGCGAGCGGATCGAGCCGGCCTTCGCACTGGTTGCTTCCTATCTCCAGCGCTCGGGCTGCACGCTCGTGAATGGGTCGCTTGCGTCACGGCTGCCCGCATCGATCATTCCGAAGGTCGATGCCAACCAACTGCTCGACCGTCTCGAGCGGCGTGATTCGGTACGGTCTGACGCCGCGTGAGCCAGCCATGTCTGTCCGATCACTGTTCGACCTGCTGCGACGCGGCCCCGCCCCGGACGTTCGCCGGCTGCCCCGGCTCATCATCCCCGGGGCGATGAAGGCCGGCACGACATCCCTGTTCGAGTATCTCGTCGGGCACCCGCAACTCGTCCCGTCGCGGGAGAAGGAGATCCATTATTTCGACATGCACTTTCACCGCGGCACGGGCTGGTACGCCCGGCAGTTTCCCCGGCGCCGCGGCACGGGCGGGGCGGCCCTGCCCTTCGAGTCGAGTCCCTACTACCTGTTCGAGCCCCGGGTGCCCGCCCGCATGCGCGCGGTCGTGCCCGACGTGAAGCTCGTCGTCCTGCTCCGGGATCCGGTCGACCGGGCCTTCTCCCACTACCACAACAACCGGCGACTCGGCCGTGAGGACCTCACCTTCGAGGAGGCGGTCGCCGCCGAAGAGCAGAGGCTCGCCGGCGAGGAGGAGCGACTGCTCGCCGATCCGCGGGCCGTGAGCCTGCGGCACAAGTGGTATTCCTACCTGCGCCGCGGTCTCTATGCGGAGCAACTGCTGCGATGGCGGAACTTTTTTCCGGCCGAGCAGATGCTCGTCGTCGACGCCGGGCGGCTGTTCACCGAGCCGCAGTTGGTGCTGGCGGAGGTGCTGGCGTTCCTGGGGATCGACCCGTGGGAGCCCCCGAGCCTCGCGCCGCGGAACGAGGGGGGGCACGGCCGCGCGATGCGGCCGGAGACCCGGGCCCGACTCGAGGCCTATTTCGCGCCGCACGAGCAGCGGCTGGCGGAGCTCATCGGCTGGTGCCCGTCGGCCCGCAGGCTGCGGCGTGCGGCGTGAATGCGGCCCGCGGAGAAGGCCGGCCCGGCGGGCAAACGGCGCTCGAACCGGGCGAACAAGCCTTGGTCAGGCGGCGTGCCGGCGCCGCCAGCGCTCGTTGGCGACGCGGACGGCGAACCGGAGGATCGGCCTGTGGAACTCGTGCATCGCCTTGTGGACGATGCCGCCCCGCTTGATCTGGATCACCGTCCCGCCAAGCATGAAGTCGATCTCGCGGATGACCACCGGCAGGGCCGCGAGCACGCAGGCCCCGTGCAGCCACTGCATTTGCACGAAGCTGTCGACCGGTCGATCGAAGACCTCGGTGGCCGCCAGCAGGAGCCGGGCGGCTTCACGTCCCACGAGCTGCATCTGCATGCCCAGCCCGGGCAGTCGCGGCTCGCAGAGCGTCACGCCGCCTGCGGTGCGGGCCGTGGGGCCGCGGTCGGCCCGCTCGTGCAGCGGGAAGCGGATGTACTCGTGCGGCTGGATCGTGGCCGCCGCCGCCATGACCGCGTCGGCGAAGCGGGGCGAGGAAGGGGCGACGTCGTCCTCCACGATCAGCCCGGCGTCGCAGCCCTCGTCGAGGATCGCCTGCCAGGCGCGGCGATAGGAGAGGAAGCAGCCGATCTCGGCGTCGAGCAGCGGAAACGGATAGCGGGGCGCATGGATCCGCCGGCGCACGAATCGGCGGCGGGTGGCGTCGTCGAGGGCCCGCCCGTCGACGGCCGGGAGAATCCGCGCCGGCACCGGAAGCGTGCGGGCGAGTTCCAGGGCCTGCGGCCTCCGGCCGGCCGACCGCTCCAGGTGGATGACGTAGCCTGCGATCTTCACGACGATCTCCAGGTCGCTGTGTCGAACGACGCCATGGCTATCGGCAGAATCCGCTGGTTGCGGTGAGTTTGATGCGCCCGCGGATCGCGCCGCCCGGCCGCCGGGCACCTAGGCCTCCGCTTCTGCCCATCCTGCCACGGTGCGGACCGGGACTGCGGGGAGACGGAGGGGCCGGGCAAGCTATGCTTCGGCCATGAACGCCCCAGACGCCGCCGTCATGTTCGTGACGGACTTCACCCGCGCCTTCCTGCGCTGGACGCTCGACACGACCGTGAAGCCGCCGCGGACGGTGTCGCGGCCGCTGCCCATGACGCTCAACCGCGTGCGGATGCCGGTCGTCGCCACGGCGATGCTCGAGCACGAGGCCACCGGAGAGGTGGTGCGGTACGCCCTCGGCGACGAATGCCGCACCGAGCAGGTGTGGGTGAGTCGCGACGTGTGGCACGAGCCGAACGCGGGCATGTGCCTGATCGGCGGGCTCCGCCATTGCCTCGTCGAGAAGCACTGGGCCCGGGCAAACTTCGAGGCCACGTTGCATCCACCGCGGCTGGGCGCGCAGCCGGAGCGGCACCTGTTCGACCCGCGGGAGGCGTTCGCCGGCTTCGCCATGGACCTGCCGAGCGTGAACGCGGTCGAGTTGACGAGCACGGATGCGATCATCGCGGCCCTGGAGAGCGACGCGACGGTGGTCGCGCGGACGGAATACCGTGCCTGTGGCCATGCGATCACGCTCGAGTATCCCATCAGGACCGTCAATCACAGCGAGCGGGAGCGGTACTATCAGGTGGACACCGGCCCCATCCTGTTTCCCGGCCTGACGGGCATCGGCGCCGACGGCCAGCCGCCGCTCGTGGCCTGCCGGCTGGCCTACGTGGCCCACAACGCGCCGGACTGGGCGGAGTTCCTCGTCTGCGTGCCCACCCCGGTGGCCGACGGGATCGAGGTGCATCACTATTCGCGGAGCGTGCGGGTCGAGGGGACCCGCAACCGGATGTTCCGCGTGGCCTGACCTCACGCATCATCGACGCCACCGGCCACCTTGCTCGTGCCGGCTCGGCCTCGCGCGAAGAATAAGACCGCAACTACAAAGAGTGTGACTCCGAGAGCATTCGGCTCTGGAACCGTGTAGACGAGGGTCACGTCATTTCCGGAGAGAGCCAGAGTGAAGCCAGCGTCAGGCCGAAGCGTTTCGAAGGCCACGCCGCTTGCATCGTGCCACGATTCCGCTTGTAGCGAGAGTTCGGTGAAACCGCTGGTGGTGCCTGCGACCTGCCACAAAGTCCAGGAGTGAGGTTCCCCCCAGAACTCGTCGTTCCAGTCCACTGAACTGGCCCATGAACTGTTTGGGTCCTGATCGAAGAATGAAAGCGCGAGTGACGTCGATCCTGAGAACGTGAGGTCGCCGTCGACCACAATCTGATCGAAGAGGCGGCCTCCCGCCGACCCCTGAACATCGCTATTTGCGGCGAGTTCCCAGATCACTGCAGCTCCACCCGTATAGGTCAAGTTGCCCGAAATCCTGCTGATGTCGGGCGAGTTCCCCGGTGCATGCGTGCCGCCAACGATGACGTCTCCAATGATCACGCCGGCACCGCCAAGCATCGCATTCGAGGTCACCTCGACGGAGCCGGCGAGTGTGCCGTTGATGGACATCAGCCCGGACGTCACGGAGGCGGTGGACACGAATGACGAGCCCGTGAGGTTCAGGGAACTGGACCCTGACTTCACAAGCGCGCCTCCGGCAAGTGCACCGGCGTAGGTTGTGCTTGTGAACCCATCGACGATGAGCGTCCCACCACCAAGTTCGACGCTGCCACTGCCCGCGAGGGCGGATACGGTCTGCGACTGACCGTTCAGGTCGAGCATGGCGCCACTTCGGACGTCCAGGACATTACCAGCCGCAAACGAGCCGCCCGTGTCAAGTTTGACGGTTCCCTGTTCGACGACGATTCCGCCGGTGAACGTCGTCGATCCCGAGACCGACAGCGTTGCCGTGGATGTCTTGAGCAGTCCTACTGCATAGCTGTCCGTGCCCGACGCATTGGCAAGTGAGGTGAGCGTGCCCCCCGTCGCGGCGGTGGCGGCAGTCAGGAGTCGCCCCGTGCCTGAGATCGTGCCACCAAGATTCGTCGCGGCGAAGACGCGGACATCACTGTTGACGACAAGCGTCGAGCCTGCGGCGACGGTGAGCGTCGTGAACGGCGAAAGGGCCGTCGATGCTGAGAGCACGAGCGTACCGGCGTTCAGGTTCGTCGCCCCGAGGAACCCGTTCGATCCACCGAGTGTCACAATCCCAGGGCCAGCCTTCGTGAGCCCGCCCGATCCGAATAAGTTGCCAAAAAACGCGGAACTGCCGGTGCCGGCAAGGGTGAGTCGAAAGGCCTGCAGGCTCACGGAGCCAGTCCCCAGAAGGGATGCGATCGTCTCGTTGCCGCCCAGCCGAAGCGTTGCGCCCGCCGAGACGCTCACGGTCGACGTGTCGGCGAGTCGCTCATTGGCGGCGGTCGCCAAGATGCCACCCGTGACGGTCGTCATGCCGGTGACGTTGCACGTGCCCGTGAGCGTGAGCGTGCCGACGCCGCTCTTCACAAGTGTGCCCGAGCCGCTGAGAACAGAGGCATATTCGCTGGTAATCGGTTGCGCGAACTCAAAAGTGGCATTTGTGACAATTGGTCCACGGAGTGTGGTGGCCGCCGCCACGAGACGTCCCTCGGAGACCGTCGTCGTGCCGGTGAAACTGCCAGTCTGAAGTGTGGCCGTCCCCACGCCCGTCTTCACGACAGCCCCGGTGCCCGAGAGTGTGCCCGGGAAGGTGCCCGATGCCGCCTGGGCAAACTCTACCGTGGTGTTGGCGGCAATGCTGCCAGACTGCACGTTCGATGTCGTGAGCACCAGCCGACCGTTATTGACCCTGACACTTCCGCCCGTGACCGTGCCGGTAAGCACAAGTGCTCCCGAGCCCGACTTCAGTGTGACACCAGCCGCACTATTGGAGACTCGGCCGCTAAAGGTGCCATTCGTAACCTGAGCGAACTCGACGGTCGCGTAATTGGTGACCGTGCCGGAGAGGCTCGTCGTCGTGGCGACGAGACATCCCTGGCTCACGAGTGTGGGGCCGGCGTACGCATTGGTTCCCGTCATCGTGAATGTGCCGGTGCCGATTTTGGTGAGACCGCCCGAGCCGCTTATCGTGCCCGCGAACGTCGTCGACTGGTTGTTGCCGCCGATGCTCAACGTGTGGCTGCCAATCACAAGGCTCCGCGAGCCCCTGAGGCCACCGAGCGAGTAAGTCAACGGCGTTGTGCCAGAGGAAAAGACAACGCTTCCCGCGTCCTGTGCATTGATGTCGAGCGTGGATCGCGACAAGGCCTGTGTGCTGGCGAGCGAAAGAACGCCACTCATAACTCGCGTGTCACCGGAATACGCATTGGTGGCCGAGAGCGCGAGCGTCCCGCCGACGACCGTCAGGCTCCCCGAGCCACTGATCACGTTGGCTATCGGTCCCCCGTAGCCATCGGCACGGTCGAACATGAGCATGCCATTGTTGGTGATAGGGCCCGTGCCGATCCGGCCGTTCACGGCACCGCCACCGATACGCAGCGTTCCGCTCGTGATTGTCGTCATGCCGGAATAGAAGCTGCTTCCCGTGAGCGCAAGAGAGCCGCGGGCAAGGGTGACGCCGCCCGTGCCGGCGACCGTGTTGCCAAGCGGGCCGCCATAGTCGTCGCTGCGGTTGAAGATGATCGCGCCGGACGTGGTGATGCTGCCGGTGCCGATCGCGCCGCTGGCCGCGCCGGCACCGACCTGGAGCGTGCCCGCCGTGATCGTGGTGGCTCCCGCATAGGTGTTGAAGCCGGTAAGTGTGAGCGAGCCTTTCGTGAGCGCGAGTCCGCCCGAGCCGCTGATAGCGGTGGCGAGGGCCCCGCCGTAATCGTCACCGCGGTTGAAGGCGAGCACGGAGTTGTTGACGACAGGCCCGGCCCCGAGGGCCCCGGTCGTGCCGCTGCCTCCGATCTGGAGCGTTCCGCCGCTGATGGTCGTGCCGCCGGCGTAGGAGCTCGACCCTGTGAGAGTGAGCAGTCCCGCACCCGTCTTGATGAGCCCTCCTGATCCAGAGACGGCGCCCGAGTAGGTCGTCGATTGGCCGTTGCCGCCGATTGCGAGCGAGTTGCCACCGTTGTCGACGTGCCGCGATCCCTTGAGTCCGCCGAGCAGATAAGTGGGCGTGCCGGGGCCGGCCAAGGCCAGAATCCCTGTATCAGCCGCGTTCATGTCGAGCGTCGAGCCGGCGAGGGCCAGGGCATCCGCCAACGCCAAGGTTCCGGAGGACAGGCGGGTGTCACCCGCGTAACTGTTGCTCCCGGAGAGAGTGAGCGATCCACGCATGAGCGTCAGGGTGCCTGTGCCGCTGATCGCCGTGGAAACGGGCGCGCCATAATCGTCGCTGCGGTTGAAGGTGAGCACGGCATTGTTGACGATTGGCCCGGCCCCGAGGGCCCCCGTCGTTCCGCTGCCTCCGATTTGGAGTGTCCCGCCGCTAATGGTCGTGCTGCCCGCATATGCATTGAAGCCGGTCAGCGTGAGCATGCCGGTTCCAACCTTCACAAGCCCGCCTGATCCCGACATGGTGCCCGAATAGGTCGTCGATTGGCCATTGCCACCGACCGCCAGCGTATTGCCGCCGTTCTCGATGTTCCGCAGCCCCTTGAGTCCACCGAGCCAATAGGACTGTGGATCGGAACCGGCGAAGGCCAAGATCCCTGAATCAGCCGCGTTCATGTCGAGCGTCGAGCCAGCGAGAGCCCGGGTGTGCGCCAGCGCAAGCGTTCCAAAGGACAAGCGGGTATCACCCGAGTAATCATTGCTGCCAGACAGGGTGAGCGATCCGCAGGCGAGCGTCAGGCTGCCCGTGCCGCTGATCAGGTTGCCGAATGGATTGCCGTAGTCGTCGCTCCGGTCGAAGACGAGGGCACCGAAGTTGGTGACGGCGCCGCTGCCGAGGTCTCCGGTTGTGCCGCCGTCCCCGACCCGAAGCGTGCCGGTAGTGATCGTGGTGCCCCCGGAGTGCGCGTTCGACCCGGTGAGGACGAGCGTGCCCGCGCCATCCTTGGTGAGCGCGAACTTGCCTGCGCCGTTGTCGCGGAGCGTGCCGGCGTAGGTCGAAGAGCCGGAGCCGACGGTCGTGGTGAGGGTGCGGGTGCCGGTGGCGGTG
>SXGQ01685626.1_pt1 | contig 11746 bp, 5 predicted proteins | sample 3178371 | NCBI WGS metagenome assembly SXGQ01 (sample SAMN11356859, study PRJNA531348) | freshwater metagenome | isolation source: freshwater sample F1-20 | place: China: Fuxian Lake, Yuxi | collected 2017-12-25 | reverse complement strand
GCGCCTCGACCCCGCCGTCTTCGACTACTACGCAGGTGGGGCCGGAAACGAGCAGACGCTCGCGGAGAACGTCCAGGCGTGGGGCCGGTGGTGGCTGCGCCCGCGCACGATGGTCGACGTCTCGCACGTCGACCCGTCGGTCTCGTTGCTGGGCCGGCGGGCCGCGGCGCCGGTGGCGCTCGCGCCGATGGCCGCGCAGCGCCTGCTGCACCCCGAAGGCGAGGCGGGCGCCGCGCGCGCCGCCGCGCGGGCCGGCCTGCCGTACACGCTGTCGACCCGGGCGACGACCGACGTCGCCGAGGTCTGCGAGGCCGCGGGCGACGGCGCGGTGTGGTTCCAGCTCTACGTCCAGACCGACCGTGACGCGACCGAGGCCGCCGTGCGCCACGCGGTGCGCAGCGGCGTGCAGGCGCTCGTCCTGACGGTCGACCTGCCCGTCGCGGGACGGCGCGAGCGCGAGCGGGCGAACCCCGAGATCGCCCTGCCCGAGGGCGTGACGCTCGCGACGCACACCGGGCGACCCGCGGCGTCCACCATCAAGCCGCTGGGCGGCTGGGACGCGGCGCTGAGGTGGGAGGACGTCGCCTGGCTGCAGGACATCGGCGACGGCACGCCGGTGTTCGTCAAGGGCATCCTCACCGCGGAGGACGCCGAGGCGGCACTCGCCGCAGGGGCGCAGGGCGTCATCGTCTCGAACCACGGCGCCCGGCAGCTGGACGGCGTGGTGCCCACCGCCATCGCGCTCGAGGAGGTCGCCGCGGTCGTCGAGGGGCGCGTGCCGGTGCTCGTCGACGGCGGGGTGCGCGACGGCGGTGACGTCGTCCGGGCGCTGGCGCTCGGCGCCGACGCCGTCCTCATCGGCCGGCCGGTGGCGTGGGCGCTCGCGGCCGGCGGCGAGGCGGGCGTCACCGCCCTGCTCACCGCGTTCGCCGAGGACGTCGAGCGGGCGCTCGCGCTGTGTGGCTGCCCGGATGCCGGCGCGGTGCGCCGTGACCGCGTGCGGCTCGCCACGTGGTGACGCCGGCTCAGCTCGGCGCGCCGTTGGACGACCGCCCCGCGACGACGTAGCGGTCGCGGCCACCGACCTTGGCCTCGTACATCGCGCTGTCCGCTGCCGCGAGGACCTCGAGTTGGTCGGCGTCCGGCTGGCTGGAGAACGCGGCGACGCCGATCGACACGGTCATCGTCGCGTCGGTGGTGCCCGCCGCGTGCATCGCGCGGACGAGCCGGCGCGCGGTCTCCTCGGCCTCGCCCGCATCGGCGTGGGGGAGGAGGATGGCGAACTCGTCGCCGCCCAGGCGGGCGACCACGTCGGTGTCGCGCAGCGTGGCCCGCAGGCGCTGCGCCGCCTGGACGAGGTGGTCGTCCCCGGCCGCGTGACCGAGGGTGTCGTTGATCTCCTTGAAGCGGTCGAGGTCGACGAGCAGGATGGCGCCGTCGTCGCCGTAGCGGCGCACGCGTGAGGCGTGCCGCGCGAGTTCCTCCTCGAACCGGCGCCGGTTGACGAGGCCGGTGAGCGGGTCGTGCTCGGCGAGATGCCTGAGCTGGAGCGCCACCTCGTGGCGGGCGGTGATGTCGCGGCTGACCGCCACCACGCCGGTCACCGTGCCGCCCGTGCCGCGGGAGGGGACGAGCGAGATCTCAAAGCGCCGTTCGGTCAGCCGGCTGTCGTACTCGAACGTGCGCTCCTCTCCCGCGATCGCGGCCCGGAACTCCGGCTCGAGGACCTCCATGTCGATGCTGGAGATGTCCTGCAGTCGGCGCCCGACATACTCGGCCGGATCGAGCCCGGCGCCGGCGACCGCGCCTCCGAGCAACGAGAGGATCCGAAGGTTCGCGTCGTAGACGGTGACGATGGCGTCGGGCAGGCGGGTCAGGACGAGGCGGTGGAGCTCCTCGGAGGCCCGCAGCGCCTCCTCGGCCTCGATGCGGGCCGACACGTCCCGCGTGCTCGCGACGATCTCTGTCACCCGGCCGCGGTCCTCGACGGGCTGCAGGGAGGTCTCCAGCCAGCGCCAGGCGCCGCCGGCCTGGGGCATGCGGTAGGTGATCGCCCCGGCCGCGTGACCCGCCGCCGCACGGGCCTGCGCAGCGTCGACCGCCTCGCGGTCGTCGGGGTGGCACAGCGCACCCGCCCAGCCGCCGATGGCCTGGTCGGCGGGGACTCCGATGACCTGCAGCGCGCTCGGCGAGACGTAGGTGGCGGGCCCGTCGACCTGATGGACGGAGATCATGTCGGCCGTGTGGTCGGCGAGGAGCCGGTAGCGCTGCTCGTTGGCGACCGCGGTGGCGCGCTGCGCTTCGAGGTCCATGCTCGTGGCCCGGACCTGGCGGACGACCGCGGCGACCAGCAGCGCGCAGACCGCGAGGACCGCGATGTACCCCTGGGCGACGATCACCTCGTCGGTCGCGCTCAGGTCGTCGCGAACGAAGGGCCCGCGCTGGTTGGCGGTGGCGACGGCCACGATGAGGACGATCAGCGCGAGGTTGACCGCCACGAGCCAGGCGCGCAACCGCAGCGCCGGGAGGATCGCGAACGGGAAGACCAGGTAGGCGTACCGCAGGACCGAGACGCTGTTCTCGCCCTGGAGGAACACCCCGAGCGTCACCGCGCAGGTGGCAGCCAGGAGAAGGACCGCCACCCGCGGCCGCGCGGGCGCACGGACGGACCTGTCGCCGAAGATCAGCGCCAGCGGGGCCAGCGCGAGCATGCCGACCGCGTCGGCAAGCCACCAGTGGGCGAAGGCCGGACCGAACGCCGCTCCCGCCCTGAGCGTCAGGGCGGCCGCGCCCAGCAGCGCCGCTGCGGCGGTCGCGCCGACGGCGGCGGCGACGAGCGCGCCGACGTTGCGCGTCGTCAGCGCCAACGGCGCGTCGCGCCCGGCGACGGCCAGCAGGACGGTGGCGGCGAGTGCCGGTTCGGCGGCGTTGACAGCGGCCAGCGCCGCCTCCAGCGCCAGGTCGCCCCGGGTGCCGGTCTGTGCGGCGAGGTTGCCGACGAAGATGCCCGCGGCGAGCCATGGCCACCACGACCGGCCGGCGATCGCGAATGCGGCGAGCGCGAGGCCACTGGCGGGCCAGATCGTCGCCACCTGCGATGCCGGGGCGACGAACGCCAGGCCCACGCGACTCAGGGCGTAGTACCCGGCCGCCATCGCCATCGCGCCAGCGACGCGTGTGAGGACGCCGGCAGTCGCACCCTGACCCATAGCTGAGACATCGGCGCTCAGGAAGCGGAACCTGAATCGCATTCAGGTCGCCATGGCGCGTTCGCGCTCCGAACCTCACCAGAACCGGGTGCGGAGTTTCCCGCCAGCGTGCCTCAGGCGGCTTCCGCTGACGACGACCCCGGCGCGACGGCGAACCCGTCCCGCCCGCGACGCTTGGCCTCGTACATCGCGTGATCGGCGGCGACGACCACCGTCGCCGGGTCTCCGGGGGGATGGCCGGCGAAGGCGGCGACGCCGACGGAGGCGGTGACGCCCCACGGCTCGGCGGCGACGCGGATCGCGCCGACGATGCGGCTTGCGGTGTCCGCGGCCGTGGCCACATCGCCGTGCGGAAGCAGCACGGCGAACTCGTCGCCGCCCAGCCGGGCGACGACGTCGGTGGCGCGCAGCGTGTCGTGCAGCGCGTCGGCGGCCCGCGTGATCACCTGGTCGCCGGTGGCGTGCCCGCGGGTGTCGTTGATGTGCTTGAAGTGGTCGAGGTCGACGAGCAGCACCGCGCCCTCCAGCCCGTACCGGCGCGTGTGCGCGGCGTGGCGGCCGAGCTCCTCCTCGAAGCGCCGGCGGTTCGGTAGGCCGGTGAGCGCGTCATGGTCGGCGAGGTGGCGCAGGTCCTGCTCGAGCTCGTGGCGACGGGTGACGTCGCGCGTCACGGAGATGACGCCGATGGGCACGCCGGCCGGGTCGCGGTAGGGCACGAGCGACACCTCGTAGCGGCGGCCCGACGTCGGTCCCTCGGCCTCGAAGATGCGCTCCTCGCCGGCGAACGCGCGCTCGAGTTCAGGCTCCAGGACGACGGCGTCTTCGGGCGCCGCCTCCCGCAGGGTCCGCCCGAGGTGCGCCGAGCGGTCGACGCCTCGCGCGGAGAGGTCGGCGCCGTGCAGCGCGACGATTCTCAGGTCCGGGTCGTAGACGGTGACGATCGCGTCGGGAGGTGGTCGAGGACCATGCGGTGCAGCTTCTGCGACGCCCGCAGGACGCGTTCGGCCTCGACGCGCGCCGTGATGTCGCGCGTCGTGGCGATGACCTCCGCGACCCGGCCGCGCGCATCGCTCACGCGCTCGAGCGTCATCTCGACGGGGTGCCAGCTGGTGCCGTCGGGGGCGCGGAACATCACGGTCGCGTCCTCGCCGGTCACCACGCGGGCGAAGGCTGCCCGGACCGCGTCGCGGTCGTCGGGGTGGCAGAGCGCCGCCAGCGGGGTGCCCGCGGCGTCTGCGGGCTCGATCCCGAGGACGGCGTGGCCGTTGGGCGAGATGAACGTCACCGTCCCGTCCGGTGCGTGGCGGGAGACCGCATCGGTGGTGTGGCGGGCCAGCAGCTCGTAGCGCTGCGTCGCCCGCCGGGCGCGCAGCAGCGCACCGCAGGCGAAGGCGGCAGCGACGAGGACGGCGATCACGGGCAGGAGACCGGGTACCACCCGACCAGCAACGGCACACCCGAGGCGGGGCCTGAGCTTCCCCGTCGCACAGCCAGCGAATGTTCCTCCCCGGAAAAAATGCGGCGTTTGCGAACTCGCGCTCCTGAGACCTGCGCGATTTGCGGGAATGGCCCGGCCGACCCCCTTGTGCGGCGCCGCGGCCCGTGGTCTCATGCCGCCTCCCCACACGGCTCCAGGAGAGGTGCAGCAAACGGATGACGGCGACGAGGACGACGGCGAAGGTGCGATGCGAGGACTGTTTCTTCCGGCGCAATGGGCTGTGCGCGCTGGCCCTCGACGAGCCCTGTGCCACGTTCCGGCCAGACCATCCCGACGGTCTGCGCCCGCCGCGCCAGATGCGCTTTCAGTTCCGGCAGGAGCGGCGCACCCATGCGGCCTGGGCGTTCCCCAGCGCGCAGGAGCAGGCCGCGCTGCACGGCTGATCAGCGGGTCGCCGGCCGCACCTTCAGCTTGAGCTTCGTGGGCATGCCCCGCGTCGGCGTCGCGACCACGGCGACGGGCGCCACCCGGGCGCGTCGCAGCTTCGTGCGGGCGACCCGGATGGTGCCGCGGGGCAGGCTCAGCGTCACCTTGCGGCTGCCCGTGGCGCCGAGGTCGAGGGTCAGCGCGCGGCGTCCGGCCTTGAGTGCCCGGCTGCCCCGCGAGGTGCCGCGGACCTTCGCCAGCCGGCGGGTGCGCTTCGTGTCGATCCGGTAGCCCTCGGGCAGGGTGACGCGGACGCGCCGCAAGGCTTCGTCGCCGGCCTGCGCGGTCACCTGGACGGTCGGAGTGCCGCCTCGCAGGCGTCGCAGCCGGACCGTGATCTTCGCGCCGCCCGTGCCGGCCCGGCACCACGCGACGGCGGGTCGGATCGCGGCGTTGCGCCGCAGGCCGGAGTGGGCGCGCAGGTCGGTGCCGAGGGTGGGCGCGGCGCCGCGGCACAGGTCGCGGCTCGTGGTGATGGCGCCGCGCTTGCCGCCGGCCAGGCGCAGCGCGAAGCGGTCGAGCGGGACGTCGGGCACCCCGGCGAACGTCACGCGCGTGCGGCCCTTGCTGAAGGTGACCGATCCCCGCATATCGATCCGTGCGGCGCCGTCGAGGCGGACGAGCAGCTCGGGCAGCACGGACCCGGGCGCGGTGACGAGGTGGACGGCGCCGCGCAGGTCGGTCGGCAGCGCGGGCGTCGACGCGGTGGCGTCGCCGATCCGCGAGGCGGCCGGGCACGTGCCGGCCTGCGCACGGGCGAGCGGGCAGGCGTTGCCCAGCCGGGTCGAGTCCGGCGCGAGGCCGGTGGGGAGCAGCAGCGAGACGTGCTGCGTGTTGGCCTGGCCGGACGGCAGCGTGAGCTCGGCGGCGATGTCGGGATGGGCGTTCTTGGTGACCTTGCCGTTGAGCGCCATCCGCAGTCGCGGCGTGTAGCGCAGCTGGGCGCAGCCGGTGGCCTGGAACGGCGCCGCGAGGTTCGCGGTGCTGCCGAGGTCACTCGTCAGCACGGCGGCGAGCGGGCGCGCGGTGCACCCGGTTGGGTTGAGCATGAACCCGGCCCGGTCGATGCGCAGGTCGATCGTCCGGACCTCCAGCGGGATGCCGCTGACCCGGCGCGGGATGTCGGCGACCGTGACGTCGAGGCCGCTGCCGCCCTCGCGCAGGCTCAGCTCCATCGGGACGGCGATGCGTCCGAGGTCGAGCGGGCCGACCTTCGCGTCGATGAGCAGGACGAGGCCGGCGAGACCGCCGGAGGCAGAGGGCGTGAGGTGCAGGTCTCCGGGCAGGGACAGCGGGGCCGCGCCGGTGCCCGCCGTCGCGGTCGCGGCGCCGACCCGGGTCTCCGGCGGGCAGACGGTGGCGCCGACGGCGCACATCGGGACTCCGGTCAGCTTGCCCATGAGGCCGGAGGGCAGCGAGATGCGTGCGCCGGCCAGCCGGGCGTCGCCGTCCGGGCGGCCGATGACGATCTGCGTGCTCGTCGCCGCTCCCGCCTGCGAGGGGCTGGTGGCGATGCTGACGCTCGGGGTGAAGCGCGCGGGGTCGGCACACCCGCCGTCGGTGGTCAGCGTCGCGCCCGGGGCCGCGGCGGCAGCGCCGCTCCACGGGGCCAGGCTCGTGGCGAGGGTCGTCTGACCGCAGGTCCGCGGCGTGCGCAGGATGGCGTGCGCGCCGCCGCGCAGCCGCATGGTCATGGAGCGGAACGGCACCTGCGGGATCCCGTCGAGCTGCGCCGTCACGCGGCCGGTGGCCGGATCGGCGGTCACCGCGCCGGTGAGCTTGACGCGCACGTCGTCGGCGGCGCCGCTGCGCTGCGCTGCGATGAACAGGCGCATGAGGTTGCCCGCGGTCGGGTTGCCGAGGAAGACGTCGCCGTTCAGGGTGCCGAGCTGGGCGTTGTCGATCGTGATGTCGCCGACGGCCGATGCGGCCGAGCAGGCTGGGACCGTCGAGCTGCCGAGGCCGAACTCGGCGTCGGTGCAGGCGGCCAGTCCGCCTGATGCGGCCGCGGGGTTGATCTCCATGCCGTCGGGCAGCGTGATCGTGGCGGCGCGCAGGTGCGACTGGATCCGCGGCGTGGAGGTCGCCGGGACCGCGAGGGTGACGCTCGTCTGTGCAGGCGTGTCCGGTGTCGACGGGTCGGTGGCGACCGCGGCGGTCGGCGCGAACGGGACGGCGCCGCAGTTCGTCGGCGTGTACGCCTTGCTCGCGGCCTGCGTGGTTCCCGCGTAGGAGGTGACCTCCACGCGCGTCGTGGCCGGCGTGCAGGTCGTGGGCGCGCTGATGAACGGCACCCCGCTCGCGGATCCCAGGAGCTTCATCTCGAGGTCCTTCATGCGGATCGCGACGGTGCCGAGGAGGGGCACGCCGGTCGCCTGCCGGGGAAGGTCGTCGAGGGTGGCGCGCAGGCCGTAGTCGTCGCCGCGCAGCCGGACGGACGCCTGCAGCTTGATCTTGTCCGCGATGCCCGGGCGCAGCACGACGCCCATCCGCGCGGCCTCGGTGCCCTGGGCCGCCATCGCGTAGACGTCGCCGCTGATGTCGAGGCTGAAGATCGCGTCGACCGTCGACGATGTCGTCCCGATGCGCGTGGTGGATGGGCAGCTGTCTGCCTGCAGCTGCGCGGGCGTGCACGTGGGCACGGCGTGCACGTCGCCGAGCATGCCCGCCGGCAGGTCGAAGACGATGCGCTTGGCGTCGTCGCTCGTCGGGCTCGCCGACAGGTTGAACGCGACGGTGAAGTCCGGCCGCGTGGCCGCGCCGGTGTTCGACGGCGTCGTGGTGAGGCTCGTCGGCGTCACCGTCGCCGAGGCGGCCGGGGCCACGACCGCGCCGATCAGGAGCCCGAGGGCAAGGGTCCGGCGCAGCATGCGGCTACGTCTTGGCGACGCGGACCGTCAGCTGCTGGGTGCGCGCCTTGCCCTTCACCGGAGTGAGCTTGACCTTGATCTTGAGCTTCTTGCTCTTGCGCGTCTTGCCCGCGGCCTTCAGCGCGCCCTTGCGCAGCGTGAGCGTCGTCGTGCGCGCGCCGGTGGACGGCAGCTTGAGCGTGAATGTCCGCGTCTTCCACGTCACTGTCTTGCGGCCGAGCTTCAGGCGCTTGCCCTTCGGGTTCTGCGCCTGGAGCGTGGTCTTCTTCGGGGCGCTCTTGCGGACGACGCTCAGCCCCTTGGGCAGGGTCACGACGACCGAGCGCAGCGCGGTGGCCCCGCCCTTCGCCGTGATCTTCAGCGTCGGCTTGCCGCCCTTCAGCGCGGCGAGGCGCACGGTGGCAGACGGCTGGGAGGCCTTGCTGTTCTTGTTCGTCGAGGAGCCCGAGCACCCGGCCGACGGCGGGGTGGACTGGAGGGTCTTCGACGCGCCGGTGTGCGCCCCGATCACGGAGGTGATCGTCGGTGCGTCGCAGATGTCGTCGCTGGCGACGAGGACGCCCTTCGCGCCCCCGTTGAGGCCGAGCTCGAAGGTGGTGAGCGGGACGTCGGGAATGCCGTCGAATGTCGTCACGAGCCGGTTGCCGGCACCGAGGCTGACGCTGCCCACGACATCGACGTTGACCGCGCCGCGCAGGCGCAGGCCGAGGTCGGGCAGCGCCGAGCCGGCCTTCTTGATGAGGGTCACGGGGCCGCTGAGGGCCCCGGCGATCGCCGGGCTCGTCGCGGTCGCGCTGCCGACGACGGCGCCTGCGGGGCACGTGTTGGCGTCGTAGGCCTCGCGGGAGCACATCGAGCTCAGCGCGGCGATGTCGGCGCCGATGCCGGCCGGCATCGTCAGCGTGACCTTGCGCACGTTGGCGTGGCCGGCGGGCACGGTGAGCTTCGCCTTGACCGCCGGCTTGCTGTCCTTCTTCACGCCGCCGGTCAGGTCGATGGCCATCGACGGGGTGAAGGGGACGTTCGCGCAGCCCGTGGTCGCCAGCGCGGAGCCGGCGGTGGCGGTCGTCCCGAGGTCGGACGAGAACGCGGCGCTGGCGCCGGCCGTCCCGCAGCTCGAGCCGTTGAAGAGGAACCCGCCGCGGTCGATCCGCAGGGCGATGCTCTGCAGCGTGAGCGGGACGCCCTGCAGGCGGGTCGGCAGCGCGTCGGAGGCGATGTCGATGCCGCTGGCGTTGCCGCGCACGCTGACCTTCATCATCACGACCGCGCGGCCGAGGTCGATCGGTCCGGCTTTGGCGGCGACGACGACCGCCAGGCCCGCGATCGCGCCGTCGTAGCCCTCGGTGAAGTAGACGTCGCCGGGCAGCGCGATGGTGCTGGCGCCGCTGCCGCTCACGGTGGTCGCCGAGCCGACACGCGACGCCGGCGGGCAGTCACCCGCGCGGGCGGCGCCGAGCGCGCAGCGCGGCACCGCGTCCAGCCGGCCGAGCAGGCCGTCGGGCAGCGAGACCGCGACGCGCGAGAGCCGGGCGTCCCCGTCGGGACGCGAGATGACGGTCGTCAGCGTGGTGTCGGCAGCGGCCTGGGTCGGGCTGTTGTCCAGCGCGACGCTCGGCTGGAAGCGACCGGGGTCGTGGCAGCCCGCGCCGACCGAGAGGTTCGCGCTCGGCGCGACCCCGCCGCCCCCGCCGTACGGCGTCAGGCTGCTGTTCGCGGCGAAGGTCCCGCAGGACCGCGGCGTGCTGAGCACCGCGCGCTCGCCGCCCGACAGGTCGAGCTTGAACTGCGAGAACGGCGTCTGCGGCAGGTGGGAGAAGGTCGTCGTGATCTGACCCGTCGACGGGTTGACGTCGACGTCGCCGACCAGCTTGATCCGGACCCCATCGCCGGCGCCCTGCTGGGCGACGACGAACATGCGCATGAGCTGGTTGGGCACGGCGGGGTTGCGCTCCCCGAAGAACACGCTGCCGGTGAGGACGCCGATGAGCGGCGAGTTCACGGTGGCGGTGCCGATCTGCGAGGACGCGGGGCACCCGGCGGGCAGCGAGGAATCCGCGGCGAACTGTGCGGGCGAGCACCCGGCGAGGCCGTCGCCGGCGCCCGGGTTGATCTCGACGCCCTCGGGCAGTCGCACGGTCACGTCCTTGACCTGGGCCTGCCCGCTCGCCGGGAGGTTCACGGCGAGGCTCATCGCGGCCGCCGTGTCCGACGCGGCGGGGGAGGCCGTGACGCTCAGCGTCGGGGTGAAGCTCAGCGACGCGCAGCCGGTCGCCTGGTACGGCGTGCTCGCGCCGGCGGTCGAGCTCTGGTCGCTGGTGAGCGTGGTCGAGATCGACGTGGCGTCACACAGGGAGCGGTTGGTCAGGAACCCGGCCTTGTTGATCTGCATCGTGATCTGGCGGAGCAGGAGCGGGACGCCCTTGAGGTAGACCGGGACGTCGCCCTCGATGGTGAGCCCGGCGTCGTCGGGGCGCATCACGATCTTCAGCTGGACCACGGCCTTGCCGAGGTCGACGGGGCCGACCTGGGCGTCGACCACGAGCGCCAGGCCGGCGACGGCGCCGGTGGGCGGCGCGGTGAGGTAGGCCTTTCCGCTGAGCGGGACGGTCGCGCCGCTGTCACCGGTCTCGGTGGAGACCGTGCCGACCTCGCTCGACGCGCCGCACGCGCCGGCCGCGGCGGTCGCCAGCGGGCATTGGTCGGCGATCGTGAGGTTGCCGAGCAGGCCGGGAGGCATGACGACCTTGACCTTGGCCAGCCGCGCGTCCCCGTTGGGGCGGGTGATCGACGTCGTGAGGTTCGTGGAGGCGGCGGCGGCCTGCGACGAGACGCTCGTCGAGATCGTCGGCGTGAAGCGCCCGGGGTTGCAGTTCGGTCCCGTGACGTTCAGCGCGGTGCTCGGCGTCTTGTTCGCCATGCCCGCGTGAGCGGCGAGCGTCGTCGTGAGGCTCGAGGCGCCGCAGTTGTGGGGCGTGCGGAGGACCGCGCCGCTGCCGCCGGTGAAGCTCATCGTCATCTGCGTGAACTGGATGGCGGGCAGGCTGGTGAAGCGGGCGGTCAGCCGGCCGGTGGTCGCGGCCAGGTCGACGTCGCCCGCGAACTTGATGCGGATGGCGTCGGCGCCGCTGCCGGCCTGCGCCATGACGAACATCCGCAGGACCTGGCTGCTGTTGGCAGGAGCGCCGAAGTACGCGTAGCCGGTGAGCGTGCCGACGGACGGCGTGGCGATGCTGACCGTCGCGATCCGCGAGGCCGTCGGGCAGGTGTCAGGGGCGGTCGAGCCGACATTGAACTGCCCGGCCGAGCAGTACTGCAGCGATGTCGCCGAGTACGGGTTGAGCTCGACGCCCTGCGGCAGGTTCAGCGTCAGGTCCTTCACGGCGGAGTGCCCGGACGGGATCGTCACGCCGAGGCTCATCGCCGACGCGGTGTCCGCCGTCGCGTTGACCGCCGGGCTCAGCGACGCGGCCGGATTGACCGAGACGCTCGGCGTGAAGCCGATCTGCGTGCAGCCGCTGGGGGTGTACGTGGCGCTGGGCGATGCGCTGGAGGACTGGTCGCTGGCCAGCGTCGCGGTGATGGACTTCGCCGCGCAGCTTGAGCTGTTGATCATGAACGGCACCGCCGTGTTGCCCGCGGTGCGGTCGATCGTCAGCTTGATCTGGCGCAGCAGCAGCGGCACGCCGTCGATCCGCTGCGGGATGCTGTCGGCGACGATGTTCAGGCCGTAGTCGCTGGGC
>SXGQ01681586.1_pt1 | contig 11746 bp, 10 predicted proteins | sample 3178371 | NCBI WGS metagenome assembly SXGQ01 (sample SAMN11356859, study PRJNA531348) | freshwater metagenome | isolation source: freshwater sample F1-20 | place: China: Fuxian Lake, Yuxi | collected 2017-12-25 | reverse complement strand
CGCTTCCTTTTGTACTCGAGGAGCTGACTCCCGAAGAGTGCATCAATGAAGAAATTCTTACTGGCCTTCGAACTCGGTGGGGATTAGATACTGGAGGTTTGGCGGAACGATATCACCTCGATATTTTGGAGATAAAAAAAGGTTGCATTACGAAATTAACTGAGCTAGGAATGATTCATACCGAGGCAAAAACGCTAACTTTATCACGAAAAGGTCAGCTGCTTGCAGACAGTATTGCCTCAGAAATTTTTATAGATTCCGATGACCTCCCCTAGAAAAAACAATGCAACTCCATTAGCCGAAGCCTTCCAAGACTTGCTAAAAGCCTATCGCCTGGAAGATACCTACCAAGAAAAATTGCTGATTTCGTCTTGGCCCAGCCTAGTTGGTAAAACTATCGCTGACCGCACGAGCAATGTGTACATCAAGGACAAAAAATTAATGGTTAAAATCACTTCAGGACCTGTAAAAAAAGAGCTTCAACTCAATAAATCAAAAGTGATTGCCTTAATCGAATCCCAAATCGGAAAGGGAATCGTAGATGATGTAATCTTTCTGTAAGTATTTTGTAAGATTTAACAGTTCTTCCTCATTTCGAGTCCCTTGGAATACCGCTGCATTGGTTGACATTCCCTATTTTTGGAAGCTAAATCCATGATCAAAAACAGCTCACTTCCCCTTGGCAGAATTAGCCTTTTTTTAGCCATTTTAGTTTGGCTAGCCTTACTGTTGGTGGACTTGGTTCGAATTTTTGGGATGATCAATAACTTAGAATCAGGTGTCTCTGAGGAAGTTACCTGGATTTTAGAAATTCTTTTTTTCTTTTTCATTTACCTCGTATATCGTCGCATTTTTTGGAAAAACAGGCAATTGGATTTTTTAACTCTAATCTGGAGAGGAGTCTCTACAGGGCTTTTTGCAGCTTCTGCTGGACTGCTTACCGAAATAATTTACTTGGCTTTTGGGGAGAGTAAAATTGGAACAGACCCCTTCTTACGAAATGTTTTTTACCACATTAATTTTGCCTTGACAAGTGCTTTTTTAATTTTCATCACCTTGTTGTGGAAGCATTTAATCCTCTATCAAAAAAATAAGCAGGTAGTCAACCAATGGCAAGTATTTGAATTTTCCATGTTGGGAGCCTTATTTTTTGTGTTCTTCAACCACAACAATTTCGACTACAGCTTCTTGTTTGGGCTTACCATTCTCTTGATCCTTTCCATCCTACTTGCGGTCAACTTGAAATGGATCCCTTACCTAAACTTTAAAGAGAAATGGAAAACATTACTGTTTCTCTTTCTAATCATGCTCTGCGCTGGAGTCTTATTTTACCGAGTGCTTGACTCTGGAAATGAAGGGCAATTGCAGATTAACCTGACGGACAACCTTTTTCTTATGGCCTTGTTTGGCTTTGTATTTGCCTACGGTCTTTTTAGCTTTTTGGTCACCTTATTCAACTTGCCTACCTCTTCTGTTTTTGAACAAAAACTTACCGAGGCAATTAATTTTCAAAAGTTAAGTCAGTCCATACAGCCCGAAGAAAGTGAAGAACAAGTTATAGATATCTTACTTGACTCCTGCATAAGCGCCTCGTTTTCTGATGGCGCATGGATTGAACTCAACCCCAAAGAACCTTTTCAAGTCAAAAATCCTCTCCGGCTTTTGGATGAGTCAACCAAAACAGCAGTCCTCTCCTACCTACCTCAAGAAACTCAAAGCTGGGGCCCCTCCACTATCGCAGAGGCGAATCAAGCGCAGGCCATCCGAATTTCCCATCCCACCTATAAGTCTGCTTTATTGGTCCATTTACTAGTGAATAAATCTATTTTAGCACGGATTGTCCTAATTAAGGAGGTGAAGGAGGGTTTCAATAAGGAAATGATCAGTATCATTGGCACCTTTGCTAGACAGGCCTGTATTTCGGTTGAAAACCACCGATTACTTAACCAAGCCATAGAAAATGAGCGGTACCAAGAGGAACTAAAAATCGCACAGCGGGTTCAAAAGGCACTTTTACCCCTAAAACTTGACCACCCAGTATCATTCGATATCTGTGCCTATTCCAACACAGCAGATGAAGTTGGGGGAGATTATTACGATACTTACCAAGTGGATGAAACTCATTTTGTCCTCATCATGGGAGATGTATCTGGAAAAGGAACCTCAGCTGCTTTTCATATGGCACAAATGAAAGGGGTATTCCAAAGCTTAATTCAGCTTGGAATTCATCCTGCTGAGTTTATGAATAAAGCCAATGCTGCCCTGAGTAAATGCTTGGAGCGAAACCACTTCATTACCGCATCTATCTTTGAAATTGATACAGCAAACCACAGTTTTTGTCATGCTCGAGCAGGGCATATTCCCACTTTGTGGTACAAGGCCAAAGAGAAAACAGCAGCGTTTATTTCCATAGAAGGCCTTGGTTTGGGGATTGTAAGAAACCCAACCTACAAAAACCACGTAGAGGAAAAAACATTTGTATACAGTTCAGGAGATATTTTAGTGCTCCTTACAGATGGAATACTAGAAGGCAGAAAAGAAACAGGAGAACAATTTGGTTATGACCGAATCAAAAAAATAGTAGAAGAGCATCATCAAAAAACACCAATTCACCTACAGCAGGAAATCATTAATTCACTCCATCAATTTGTGGGTGGCGATGGAACGATTGACGATGATTATTCCTTGTTGGTAGTCAAATTCAAAAAATCTGATTAAACTAGCCAAGCATGTTGCAACTCGAAAGAATAAAAGAAGGGAATAAAGAAATTTTAAGCTTAATTGGAGAGGTAGACGCGAGCAATTCTGTTTTATTGGATCAATCCATTCAGGAAATCTTGCAACAAGGCACTACTTGTCTTTTGATTGATGGAAGTCAATTGGGCTATATTTCTTCTGCAGGCTTAGGTGTGTTCATGTCCTATTTGGATGATTTTTCAGAACAAGGAATTCGATTTGCAATCTTTGGTCTGAATGAACAAGTGAGCGAAGTTTTTAAAATTCTAGGTCTAGACCGGTTGATCCAGATAGTTCCAGACAAATCCACTGCAATTACCCTAGGGAATGAACCATAAGTTAAACATATCCTGTTGTACTTCTGCTTTGGTGGAGTTGCGGAGTTTTTTACAGCTCAGCTTAAAAGCCTATGAGTTTTCGGAAGTGGACAGACACCAACTTATTTTGGCTGTAGAAGAGGTGTGCACTAACCTGATTATCCACTCCCATGCCTGCAACCCTAACGAACTAATTTACTTGGAAGTTAAAGGATTGAAAAAGAAATTAACCATTGAAATAACCGACAAAGGGAATGCTTTCAACTTGTTGGATTACGAAGTCCCAGATCTTAAAAAAGTAATTGAGGAGAAACGAAAAGGTGGAATCGGGATATTTTTAGTGAAAAAAATCATGGATGAAATTGAGTTTGAATCCAAAAATGGAAAAAATACCTGTAGGTTAATTAAAAATTTCCCCTCTGTATTTAAACCCTAAGCAGATGGAAGGGCACCTCGCATTTTATCTTTATAATTTTTATATCTTTGAGTTTTACATTGGTCTGGATTTCGATGAATAAAAGAGCCCTCTCGGCATTTCTAGCAATCATATTGTCACTAAGCAGTTCTTCTTTCTTGGCTGTAGCACAAGAAAAAAAGGATGTTTTGGTAGTCGTTGGAACTATTTCAATTGACAAAGAAGAATTTTTGCAATTAATAGCTAAAGAAAAGGAGAGTGAGAGTTCAGCCAACTCTTTGACAAGAAAAGAGTTTGAAGAGAATTTTGAATCGTTTTTGACTTACAAGCTGAAGGTCATCGAGGCTGAGTCCATTAAGTTAGACCAGTTGGAGGAGTTCAGTCTTGAGTTTTCCTCCATCAAGGAGTCGTTAATTGCTCCTTATTTAATCAAAAATTCGATTGAAGAAGGGGAAGTAAAAAAAGTGTTTGCACGCCTCCAAGAAATTGTCAGAGCTAAACACATTTTGTTTCAGTTTCCTCCAAACCCTAAAAAAGAAGATAGCTTAGCAGTACTCCAATTGGCCTTGAAAGTAAAGGCTGAACTTGAAAATGGAGGTGACTTTAGTGTATTGGCAACTAACTATTCAGATGATCCTTCGGCTAAAGTAAACAAGGGTGATTTAGGTTATTTTACTGGGCTTCAGATGGTTCAACAATTTGAAGAAGCTGCCTACACGCTTCCTGCTGGTAGTATCTCAGATCCCATTTTGACAGATTTTGGATACCATATCATACAAGTAAGTAGTCGTCAACCCAACCCGGGGGAGGTTCAAGTATCTCATATTTTAGTTCGATTTGATTCAGAAAATCCAAGCCAAGAAGAAAATGCGCGAAGAAAAATTTCTGATATCTATGCGGAAATTCAAAAGGAGAATACGATTTGGGAAGAAATAGTACAAACTTATTCCGAGGACCTTACTACAAAAACAGAAGGTGGCTTGTTGCCTTGGTTTGGTGTGGGCACCATGATCCCAGAATTTGAAATGGCAGGCTTCTCCTTGACGGAGATTGGGGAGGTTTCCCCACCAATCAAAACGCCCTATGGATACCATATTCTTCGACTTGAAGGGAAAAGAGGACTACAGCCCTTCGAGGAAGTGGAACAAAGTATCCGGTCAAAAATTTTGCGCAATTCCAAAACCGGAATGATTCAATCCCAAGTGATTGCAATTCAAAAATCACGCTACGGCTTTCAAGAAAATGAAGTAGGAATTTCAACAGTAGCTGGCACAGTGAATGCTACAGACATAATAAGTTTTGGCACTGCCGTTCAAGAAAAAAAACTTGGCCGCACTGAATTATTTAAGGCAAATAACTCATCCTATACCGTAGGAGATTTGGTGAATTTTATGCAATCCAGGGAGTTTACTCCCAAAGGTATTGGGACCTTCTTTGAACTTTGGTTAACTAAATTTATCGAAGTAACCTTAGCCAAAACGGAAGAAGCAGATTTAGAAAAAAACAACAAAGCATACCAAATGCTTCTGAAGGAATATCGAGATGGCATTTTACTCTTCTCCTTGACCAACCAGGAAGTATGGCAAAAAGGTTTAAATGATACAGTAGGGCAACAGGCCTTTTTTGAGAAAAATAATCAAAACTACCAGTGGAAAAGTAGAGTTCAGGCCTACTTGGCAAAAGTAAATGATGCTTCCAAACTAGAGATTGCTCGTAAATTCCTCCAAAATAAGGGATTTGACACAAACAGTTTTGCTGCATTTGAGGCAGATTATAGGAGCAATTATCCAGATGCCTATGCTACAGAGTCAGGGACTTTTGAATACGAATCACATCCGATCCTTTCTAAAGTAGATCTGACTAAGCCATACCAGGAGTTGGTGATCGATGGAATTTCTTATGTATTGGTCGTTGGGAAAGTCTATCCACCAGGGCCAAGAAAATTTGAAGAGGCCCGAGGCATGATCATTCGAGATTATCAAAAATTTCTCGATCAGGCACTTACCCAAAGATTAAAAGAAAAATATCCCATTCAAATTAATGCTGCGGTTAAGGAAAAAGCCTTTGCCGCTTTGAATCAATAATGCCTCCCATTCGGATTTCCCGAAAAAGATAAAACCTATGAAATTGCTAAACCGACTTATTCCGAGCCTACTTGCATTTTGGATCTTGGGACAAGCTCAAGCCCAAGAAACTGCCACTGGACAAGTGGTAGATAAAATCGTTGCCAAAGTAGATAATAATATTCTTCTGGAGTCAGAAATTCAAAAGTCATACCTAGAAGCAATCTCCCAAGCCCAACAGGGAATTGAGACCCCTACCCGATGTGCCGTATTTGAAAGCTTGCTGATCAATAAACTGATGGTAGCAAAAGCTGTGGTGGATTCCGTTATTGTCACCGATGCAGAAGTGCTTTTAGAGGCCAACAACAGATTTGCAATGGTCATGCAACAATTCGGTGGCGATGAGTCAATGCTAGCAGAAATGTATGGAAAGACTGCCGATCAGTTAAAGGCTGAATTGGAAGAAGTGATGAGAGAACAGCTTATCGTAAGGAAAATGAGGAAAACGATTACAGATGGCATTACCGTTTCCCCAGCCGAGGTACGCGCATTTTACATCAACATTCCGAAAGACTCACTACCCTTATTTACCTCTGAGGCCACAGTAGGACAAATCGTAAGAAAGCCCGATACCAATCCAAAGGTTAGAGAAGAAATTATTGCTCAGCTTAAACAGTTTAAGGACGCAATATCTAGTGGGAAGTCTACTTTTGCGGAATTAGCCAAAGCCTATTCAGAAGATCCTGGATCAGCGGCGCAAGGAGGGGATTTAGGGTTTTTTAGAAGAGGTGAGCTAGCTCCAGAATACGAAGCCACCGCATTGGGACTCCGACTAGGTGAAATCTCAGACCCAGTTGAAACCCAATTTGGGTTTCACATGATCCAGCTCTTAGAGAATAAAGGTTCAACTTTCAATACAAGACATATTCTACGGATTCCAAAAGCCTCAGAGGAGGATATACTAAAAGCTGAACGCTATTTAGACAGCCTAAAAAAGGAAGTTTTAGCAGATAAAATTGATTTTGCGAAAGCAGCAAAGGAGTATTCTCAAGATAGAGCAACTTCAGATGCAGGAGGCTTTTTTACCGATCCAGCTACTACTTCCAATAGACTATCGTTGCGCACCCTTGAGGATCCTGTCCTCTATTTTACAATTGATACCATGAAGGTTGGGGACATCACTCCTCCAATTCGTTTTGAAGATCCTAGAGAGGGCACTAAGGTTCGTATTCTTTTCTACAAAGCAAGATACCCTGCACATAAGGCTAACCTTGAAGATGATTACGAAAAATTGAAGGCTGCCACGCTACGCAGAAAAGAGGATGAGGTACTAAGCAAATGGTTTGTGACTGCAAAAGAGGATATTTTTATTGACATCGACCCCAGCTACGATCGCTGCGATGCCTTGAAAGACAAGTAAAGTAAATTATCCGCAATCCTACCAGTGGGGCAACCTGCCTGTTTACATTGTCAACAGTTGACCGTTAGCTGTTGACAGAACTCACTTAATTGAGCTTCAAACTTTAATTTCTTCAATGGATTCACCGCCTTGCGTTTGCTTTTCAAAAAGAGCAGCATAAACTCCCTTTTGAGACATTAAGGAAGCATGATCTCCACGCTCTACAATTCGTCCCTCATCCAATACGATAATTTGATCGGCAAGCTTTGCGGACGACACCCGGTGGGAGATGATGATAGAAGTACGATTTTCCATGATCTTTTGGAGTGAATTTAAAATCGCATTCTCAGTTTTGGTGTCAACGGCAGATAGACAGTCGTCTAAAATCAAAATCTTGGGCTCCTTTGCTATAGCCCTAGCAATAGAAACCCGCTGCTTTTGTCCTCCAGAAAGTGTAATCCCACGTTCACCTAGAAGGGTATCAAAGCCCTTGGGAAAGTCTAAAATATTTTGGTAGACGTCTGCATCTTTAGCCGCCTGCGTCACTAGCTCTAGATCTGGATGGTCTATTCCAAAGGAAATATTATTGGCTATGGTATCAGAAAAAAGAAAAACATCTTGTGGAACCACGCCAATCTGACTACGAAGGCTAGCCAATGCATAGTGCTGAATGGGTCTATTATCCACAAGTATCTCCCCTGAAGTAGCATCATACATCCGCATCAGCAAATTGGCAAGCGTGGATTTGCCTGAACCGGTGGTACCAATAATCCCCAAGGTCTGGCCAGCTTCAATAGAAAAAGATATATCCTTCAAGGCATGGATTCCTGAATCTGGATAAACAAAAGAAAGGTGACTTACCTCAAGTACCCCTTCCAGTGTGGCTTCAATATTTTTTTCAGATACCAAATCCGTTTTCTGATCCAACAATTCATTGATTCTTCTTTGGGAAACCTCTGCACGCTGAACAATACTCGTCACCCACCCCAGCGAAGCAACTGGCCAGGTCAGCATGTTGACATAAAGTATAAATTCAGCAATAACACCATATCCAATCTCGCCTTGAATGACCATCATACCGCCCACATATACAGTGATAATGGTAGATATTCCTACTAAGGCCATAATCAATGGGAAAAATAGGGCATTTACGCGTGTCAATTCAATGGATTGATACTTGTACTCCTCGCTTGCCTTGGCAAACTCCTCGGCAGAATCCTGCTCTCGGACGAAAGCCTTCAACACCCGAATCCCTGAAAATGCTTCTTGTACAAAAGTACTGAGTTGAGATAGGCTCTGTTGAATTTTTTCAGAGCGTAGGTTGATTTGATTATTTACATAATAAATACTCAAAGAAAGTATAGGTAAAGGCAAGAGCGAATAAAGCGTAAGCTCCAAGTTGACCGAAATCATGTATGAAATCACCAAGGGAAATAAGATAAGCAGGTTGAGTCCATACATAATTGCTGGGCCTAGGTACATGCGCACCCGACTTACATCTTCTGCTATTCGAGCCATCAAATCTCCCGTGCTGTTTTTTCTATAAAAACTTAGGGGTAAAAATTGAAAATGCTCAAAAAGTTCATTTTTCATGTCATATTCAATTTTCCTCGACATGATGATGAGCGTTTGACGGATCAAAAACAGGAAGAAACCTCGAAGCAAGGCCATGACTAAAATCAAAATCCCAAAAACAAAGACCGAATCTAAAAAATAGTCCCGAGCCAACTCACCTATTCCACCCATACTGAGGGGAGCAAAAAGCGCATAACTCTCAACCACATAATCTATGGCAATTCGAACCAATTGAGCTGGAATAATTACGAAAATATTGGATATGACCGTAAACAGTATCCCTAAAGACAATAATCCCTTGTATTTGATTAGGTATTTATTTATTCTCCAAAGTTCCTTCACAAAATAAAGTCTTAGTTTTTAATGATACTCTTGTATAAAATTTGGCTTTGGAAAATTTGTAAGCTCATAAAAGTATTTAATTTTGTGGCCAAACGATTTCCGAGTGCTATCCCAAATATAACACATTCTAAAAAGCTATTTTCAGATGTTAGCGATTAATACCACCGAAACAGTACGTGAGGGCTCCATTTTTGGACAAATCACTACGATGGACCATGAGCAATTGGTTATTTGTCATGACGAAGCTACAGGCCTAAAAGCACTGATAGGAATTCACAACACCGTCTTAGGACCCGCACTAGGAGGAACCCGCATGTGGCCCTACCCTACCGAAGAGGAGGCCATTAAAGATGTGTTGCGCCTTTCTCGAGGCATGACCTTCAAAAATTCCCTTGCAGGCTTGAACTTAGGAGGCGGCAAAGCAGTGATTATTGGAGATCCTCGCCTCAAATCAGAGGCATTTTTACGAAGATTTGGTCGATTTGTGGAAAGCTTAGGGGGCCGGTATGTAACCGCAGAAGATGTCAACATGAAGACCTCCGACATGGAATACATGGCCTTAGAAACCCGCCATGTGACTGGCTTACCTAAAAGTAAGGGAGGAGCTGGAGATCCTTCCCCAGTAACTGCCTATGGCGTGTACATGGGAATGAAAGCAGCTGCGAAAAAAGCATTTGGTACAGACTCCCTTGAAGGAAAGAAAATCGGGGTTCAAGGCGTAGGTCAAGTTGGAAAATACCTCATCAACTACCTTGTCAAAGAAGGGGCAGATATTTTGATTACAGACATTTTTGAAGACAAACTCCAGGAAGTGGCAGCAGCTACAGGCGCTACAGTGGTCGACAACAAGGTTCTTTATGACATAAAGATGGATATTTACGCCCCCTGTGCCTTAGGTGCCACCATCAATGATCAAACCATTGACCGCCTAACTTGCAAAGTCATTGCAGGTGGAGCCAACAACCAATTGGAGGATGAAGCAAAGCACGGAAAAATCTTGATGGATAAAGGCATCGTCTATGCCCCAGATTTTTTGATCAATGCTGGCGGAGTAATCAATGTGGGAGCAGAGTATTATGGAGAATATCAGGAAGAAACCGTTTTTGCTCAAACTGAAAAAATTTACGATACCTGCTTATCCATCTTAAACACCTCTGAGCAGCAACAGATCCCTGCACAACAAGCAGCAATCGAAGCAGCAAAGGCAAGAATTGAAGCGATAGGAAGAATTAAGCTACCTTTTTAACCATTTTACCTGAAGAAAAATGACCACTGTGCCAAGGTTCAGTGGTTTTTTTGTGCCTTGACCCATGAGGAGAAGACCCACCTAATTGCTTATATTTGTGGCTCTTTATATCCAATATGCTCAACAGAAGAATCCTTAGAGTCAAAGCATTTCAGAATTTATATGCCTTTGAACAGTGTAAAGGATCCAACATTAATCTAGCCAAAGACTTTATACGAGAGTCTTTTTTACCTGACCTCAACAGCATGGAGGTTCAAAATAAGGTAGCTCTCTCCCGTGAAGGAGAGGAGGCTATCCAGATTTTTGAGCAAAATGTGGAGCTAGGGCAAAAGTTACTTCCCGCTGATACAGGGATTAAAGTCAAGAAAATTGCTTTAGAAGCCCTCCAACAAGTACATGAGGCCAACGAAAAAGATCGGCAGTTTCTGTTGAAAAACATGGTGGTTTCTGCCGAACGAATTCCACAACTTTACCTCCTGGCCATCGAACTCCTTCAGGCATTTTCCAAACATGTAAGCAAAGAGGTGGAGAAAAAGCAAAAACTTGCAGGAGAAAACCCTATTGCTTTCGGAAACGAGCTCAACTTGGCCAATAACCAAGTATTGAAGCGACTGCGGGAATCTCCAGAATACCAGGCTGCATTGAGCCGAAATGGGGTAAACTTGGATGAACTCGAATTGGAGATTAAAGAATGGTTCAGAGAGTACATCAAACCAGCCGAGCCCTACCAGCATTATTTGACACTTATAGCTCCTACCCTAGAGCAGGATTTTGAGCTGGCAGATGAACTCTTGAAAAAGATAATTTTTAAAAATGAGGTCATTCTTGCTTTTTTTGCAGAAAAAGACTTGAATTGGACCGAAAATAAATCGGTAGTAAGAAGTCTTGCGGCAAAAGTTTTAAAAAACGCCTCGCTACCTAATACCGCAATTGCAGAACCTCTTCCAGAAATTGCGATGAATTGGGAGGAAGACAAAGAATTTTTTGAAAATATTTTTAACTTCACCATTGCTAATAGCGTAAGTAACAAAATACTTATCGCCGAAAAAACGAAAAATTGGGACATTGAGCGGTTGGCTTTCACCGATAAAGTCATTATCTCCATGGCACTTGCAGAAATGATTCATTTTCCAAGCATCCCAGTGAAAGTAACGATCAACGAGTACATTGACATTTCAAAAACATACAGTACCCCAAAAAGCAAGCAGTTTGTAAATGGTTTGCTGGATGTTTTGGCTAAGGAACTAACCGATAAAGGACAAATCCGCAAGAGTGGTAGAGGCCTTTTGGATAATAAATAAGACCACAATGGGAAAAACAACAAGTACAATAATTGCTTTCGCCTTGGGTGCTGGCGTGGGTGCTGCCTTAGGGATTTTATTCGCTCCCGATACTGGAGCGAATACCCGAGACAAACTTTCCTTTAAGCTATCCAAGTATAAGAAAGAATTGGAGGACCTCATCAATGAATTGGTGGATGGAAAAGAAATCCATTTAAATGAGGCAAAAACTGAAGGAAAGCGAGTGATTTCTGAGGCAAAGAACAAGGCAGAAGACCTTCTAAACGATGTAAACAAATTAATTGACCAAATAAATAAAGATAAAAACTAACATGAAAACAAGACTACTCAGCGCCATCGCACTAGCCGTCAT
>SXGQ01291311.1_pt1 | contig 11746 bp, 6 predicted proteins | sample 3178371 | NCBI WGS metagenome assembly SXGQ01 (sample SAMN11356859, study PRJNA531348) | freshwater metagenome | isolation source: freshwater sample F1-20 | place: China: Fuxian Lake, Yuxi | collected 2017-12-25 | reverse complement strand
GTGAGTCGTATTACGGTGATGGAGGGTCTGTTTTTTTGCACAGCAAATAACAACCAGTTGCATGAATTCAAAAGCCCCCCTAAGCCTTGAAGGTTTTTTTTTAAAGTTGCTTTGAGGTTTTCGTTTTTTAAGGTACTAGAGATTCATAGCGTCAGATGGTGATGCAGGCTTTTTCATGAATTGGCTGAACGAACGATTGAATTATGCTATGTTTGTATCCGTGAAAATCGGAGATATGTTCCTCAAGGGGGATGAACCATGTTTCATCGTTTTTGTTTTTTGCGCGGATTGGTGGTGGGGTTGGTCATGCTGCTTGGGTTGCCGATGGTGGCAACAACCCAAGAATCGCTCCTTCAGTCGAAGACACCTCGACCGACAGGTGATGTTACTTTCATCGTGACATCTGATTCTCACTACGCGTCTTTTAGAAACCTTGACAGGAATGATCGCAACAAGGCCTCGATTGAGAGAATGAATACAATAACCGGGGTGGAGTGGCCCGGGAAGCTTGGGGGCGGAAAAATTACCTCCCCCCGTGGCGTGTTGGTTTTGGGCGACCTTATCGATGATGGCGATCGCCGTGATGAAACCTCGGTTCAATGGAGGAATTTTGTCAAGCAGTTCGGTTCTGATGGCACTGATGGCATGTTGAAATACCCGGTCTTTGAGGGTTGGGGCAACCATGATGGGCCGCCGATTGGAAAGGAAAAATTTGGGTTCAGTGTTCAGTCTCAAATCAAGGCCAGAAATTCTCAGCGCAAAAGCGCGGGCCGGATTTCCAACATTGCCCCAAACGGGCTTCATTATTCCTGGGACTGGGAGAATGTTCATTTTGTGCAAACCAACCTTTATCCCGCGGACAAGCAGAACGCGAAGGTTCGTTATTCGCTTCCCTGGCATGACCCCCAGGGCGCGCTTGCATTCCTTAAGGATGATTTGAAATCCTCGGTAGGAAACAGCGGTCGTCCCGTCATCATTGTTTCTCATTGTGGGGTTGATACCGATTGGTGGCATCCCGAGGACTGGGAGGAGTTCTATAAGGCCTTGAAACCATACAATGTCATCGCTTATTTTTATGGGCACAGCGGCACGGGTTTGCGAAAGTTCAAACCCGAGGGAGAGCAAAAGCCGATTGATTGCATAAACACTGGCCAGACTGAAAAAGGCTTTTTCGTGGTTGAGATCAAGGATGGAAAAATGCGACTCGGCTACCAGATAAAAACTGATTCCAAGGTCACAGATAATCCCCAATGGGAATGGAAATTCCTGTTTCAAACAGCCATATCTCGTGGAGTGTGATTTTTTGGTCTAGTTGAGATCGGGTGGGTATTAGTTTTTAAGCCGGTTAATTAACTCTGACTACGGAGCTAGGATGTGCGATTTGTCCTTGTTCCACGCCCATTGGTCGGTTAAATTGATAAATGCTGGTTAGGTTGTAAAACCCACCGAATAAAGCTGATTCAGGTGTATGCCATTGACTTTGAATAAACATGGATCCTACCTGATTGGTATCATCCCAGGATGAAATATATGCCCTCCGCTATCGGTTTGAAAAATCATTTGATAATCTTTGCACTGGCTTTTTCGGGCCTGTTCCTTGGAAACCCAAGCGCATATCCCCAAGCGGCATCCCCGGTACTTCCTTCTGATGTCACGGGATTCCTGAAACAATATTGCGAGCGGTGCCATGGCGCCGAGAACCCAAAGGCGGGTTTTTCTATCACCTCTTACACCGACCAATTATCTCTTCTGAAGGCCCGGAAAAAATGGGATCAACTCCGTTTGTTGGTAAAGCAGGGGGAAATGCCTCCGCAAACATCAAAACAACCCACTGTTGGGGAACGGGCGGCGTTTGAAAAATCGGTTCAATCGGTTTTTGAGAATGCCGACAAGAATGCGAAGCCTGACCCAGGCCGGGTCACCGCGCGTAGATTGAACCGTGTGGAATACAACAACACCATCCGCGACCTGCTTCTTGTCGACTTGAAACCCGCGGAGGATTTTCCCGCTGATGATGTTGGACATGGATTTGATAATATTGGTGATGTGCTGACCCTGTCTCCCGTGCTGATGGAGCGTTATCTCGCGGCTGCGGAATCGGTTGCCAACAGGGCGATCTTCACTGAAATCCCAGCCCCCTCGAAACGATACCTCGCCGGCCGTTTCCTGCATCCATATCCGCACAATGCCCCTGAGGCTGAGGGGCGATTCAGGCCGCTTCGCCCGCTGGATAAGAATCCGATTTTTTCTGGTCCGCTCGTGGCCGGTGCTGATTACCTTAAATTCACCGCGGATGAGGATCTTATCCTTCGCGCGAGGTTCTACTCGAAAAAGAAGGGTGATGCCCCCGCATATGCCGCTATCTTTATCTCTGGGCCTAATCTGGTTGATCCATCCCCCGATAGTGAAGTGGAACGGTTGATGGGCGAGGCGTTGAAGACTTTCAAGCCCTTACGCATTCTTAAGACATTTGAATTGACATCCTTCGATGATAAGAAGCTTCAGGAGGTCGAGTTTCCAATCAACAGGCGTGGTGATATCAAAGTGGCTGGTATCGCGGTTGTGCGACCCCCCGATGGCCAGGAACCGCCATTGATGTTCATCGAGAATATCTCATCCGAGGGACCGCTTGAGACGAGGCCTCTTTCTCACCGCACCCTGCTAGGTAACATTCCCTCCACGCTTTCCCAGACCGAGCGCACTCGCGAGGTGCTGACTAGATTTCTTTCCAAGGCATTCCGCAGACCGGCAACTGCCGAGGAAGTTCGGAGATTTTCCAGCATTGTGGAATCCACAGTGGCTGGGGGCGCGAAATGGGAAAACGGGATTCAACTAGCCATCCAGGCGGCGCTGGTATCGCCAAAGTTCTTGTTCCGACTTGAGTTGGATGACAGGCCAACTACCACTGATTCCCAGCCTTTGGATGAGTTCCAGCTTGCTTCGAGGCTTTCCTATTTCCTTTGGAGTTCGATGCCTGACGATGAGCTAAGGGAATTGGCGGGTAAAAATCAGCTTACAGCCAACCTGCCTGCCCAAGTTAAACGCATGCTGAAGGACCCCAGGGCTTCCGCGCTTATTGACCAGTTCGCCATGCAATGGTTGCAATTGGGAAGATTGCAGACAGTCGCGCCTGATTCAAAACTTTTTCCAACCTTCAATGAGCCGCTTCGTCTCGCCATGCTTGAGGAGACAAGGTTGTTCATTGGCGAATTGATCCGCGAGGACAGGTCTCTTGCTGAAATGCTAAACGCAGACTTTACTTATTTGAATGAACCACTAGCTCGCCATTATGAGATTGCTGACACTCTAGGAACCAAGGTGGGCAAGAAGCCCGCAAAGACCGGCGGCAAACCGATCAAGGGGCCCGCCTTTGTTCGTGTTAGTTTGGATGGCACAGACCGTGGTGGGCTTCTGACCCAGGCGAGTGTGCTTACCGTCACTTCCAATCCCACTAGGACCTCGCCAGTCAAACGGGGTAGGTGGGTGTTGGAACAACTGCTGGGAACACCCCCACCGCCACCCCCTCCGAATGTGCCCGAGCTCGACAAGGAGGACGGCAAAAAATTGACAGGCTCGTTGAGGCAGAGGATGGAACAGCACAGGCAGAATCCCGCATGCGCAAACTGCCATGCCAGTATGGATCCCCTCGGTTTTGCATTTGAGAACTTTGATGCCATCGGGGCTTTCAGGGAGAAAGACGGTGATTTTGCGATTGATTCATCCGGTGTCCTTCCCGGTGGAAAAATGTTTAAAGGTCCTGCTGAGTTAAAAACGATACTTCTGGAGAAGCGTGATTTGTTCAACAGGTGCATTGTCGAGAAAATGTTGACCTATGCTTTGGGCCGTGGACTGGAATATTATGATAAATCCACTGTGGATCGAGTGGTTTCTGCTTTGGAAAAGGATGGTGGCAGGTTTTCCACCCTCGTCACCGAGATCGCCAAGAGTGAACCGTTTCGTTTACGAAGAGGAAAGGAATAAGCCATGAATATGAAAAAGAATATTTCCCGAAGGACTGTCCTGCGGGGGCTTGGCGCAGCCGTTGCGTTGCCTTGGCTTGAATCCATGGGCCCGCTTGCTGCCTGGGCGGATGACCAACCCGGTGTTAAAAAAGCCCCCAACAGGCTTGCTTTCATTTATGTGCCCAACGGCAAAAACATGGCGGACTGGACTCCAACCGCTGAGGGGGCTAACTACACCCTTCCATCCATCCTTGAGCCTCTTGAAAAACACAAGGCCGATTTCAATGTTCTTACCGGCCTTACCGCTGACAAGGCTAGGCCTCATGGCGATGGTGGTGGTGACCATGCCAGGGCGCTATCCGCATTCCTTACCGGAGCGCAACCTCGCAAGACCGATGGCACTGACATACGGGCGGGGATCTCTGTCGACCAGGTGGTTGCCAGCCGCATTGGTGACCGTACCCGGCTTGCCTCACTTGAAATCGGCTGTGAGCAGGGTGGCATGGCTGGCAATTGTGACTCCGGCTATAGTTGCGTTTATTCCAACACCATGTCTTGGCGCTCGGCAACCCAACCTCTTCCCAAGGAAGTTAACCCCAAGTTGGTCTTTGAACGGATGTTCGCCGGCGAACCTGATGCGAATCGCATCCGAAGGGACAAGCAAAGGCGCAGCATCCTTGATCTTGTTCGGGAGGACGCCAAGGATATCTCGGGCAGGATAAGCTCGGCTGACCAGCGCAAGCTTGATGAGTATTTTACTTCCATTCGCGATATTGAGCAGCGAATTGAGCGGGCTTCAAAGCTTCCCGAGGTCAAGACACCAACCTACACGAAACCCAGCGGGGTTCCTGGTGATTTTCGTGAACACATTAAATTGATGTGCGACCTCATGGTCCTTGCATTCCAGGCGGATGTCACCCGTGTCGCGACATTTGTCATCGCCAACGAGGGCAGTAACAAGCCCTATCCCTTCATCGGGGTTTCTGAGGGGCACCATGACCTTTCCCACCATGGCAATGATGAAAAGAAAAAAGCCAAGATCCGCGATATCAACAAGTTTCATGTGACTCAACTTGCGTATCTTCTTGAGAGATTGAAGTCCGTTCGAGAGGGGTCAGGAACCCTTCTAGATCACTGCCTTATCGCTTATGGTAGCGGCAATTCCGATGGAAATGCGCACAACCATGATAATCTTCCGATCCTTCTGGCGGGCAAGGGTGGTGGTTCCGTGAAGACAGGGCTTCATGTTCGTTATGCAAATGAAACACCCCTAAATAACCTCTGGCTTGCGATGCTTGATCGGATTGATGTGAGGTTGCCTTTCCTTGGGGACAGCACCGGTGCCTTGCCTGGGTTGGCTTAAGTTCAATTAATGAGGCAGGCCGGTTTGTGTTTGCCATTGGCAGCACAACCGGCCTTTTTCTCTTTCTCTTGTTTTGATTTTAATGCAGCCACTGGTTGCTAAAAATTCTTTATATTCCCGGTACCTTTTCAGGTCTCGGGCGAGTGCTTTTGAATTCGCAGGAAAGCTTTTGGCACCGAAACTTTCCAGATGATCAGATATCCCCAAGTTTTTCCTTGGAGTCGCCGAAGGTGTTGAGTTGCACCCCGGCTTTTTCCATCAGGGACAGGTACAGGCTGCACATCTTACGGTTTGGATTCTTGAGGTAATCAAGGACTCTTCCGGTTCGGATCTGTCCTCCACCTTTGCCTACCATCACCACGGGTAATTGGTTGTTGTCGTGGCTGCCTGTCATCATGCTCGAGCAGAAAAGAATCATGGAATTATCGAGAAGGGTTCGGTCGCCCTCCTGAATGCGGTCCATCCGGCTGGCGATATAAGCCAGTTGCTCGGTGAAGAATTGGTTGACTTTCAGCCAGTCGGCATTGTTGTTGTGCGAGAGCAGATGGTGGATCATGTAATCAATGCCACCTTTGCCGCTTGATGCCTTCAAATTTGGAAAACGGAGAGAGGAGTGATCATTGTTTAACTTCAATGTGCATACCCTTGTGGTGTCAGTCTGGAAAGCCAGCACCAAAATATCGCACATGAGACGCATGTGTTGGTCAATGTCCTGTGGCATTCCGTCAACTGGTCGGGGCATATTTGGTTTGTCGAGAGTGGGTCTCCATCCTTGAAGCTTTCTTGCCTTGCCAGCTTGCTGGATCTGCGTTTCAACTTCGCGCACAGATGAGAGATACTCGTCCAGCCTTCGTTGGTCATTCGTGCTCACCCGGTTACGAAGGCCACGGGCGTCCTCAAGGACCGCATCAAGGACACTCTGGTCGGCGCGACCGACATCTTCACGGAAAAGCCTGTCAAATGCCAGGGCAGGGAATACTTCCAGCGGAGTAGGGGTGGTTGGTGAACTCCATGATATGTGCGAGCTATATACCATCGAGTAATTCTTGTGAATCGCCGCGATGGAAGGCTCGCAACCCAGAACAAGGCTTGGAATCTTTGTTTGGCCTCTGTTTTTCTGGGCGATCACCTGGTCGCAACTGATGCCTGAGCGGATTTCCCCACCCGGCGCGAGGTGGGCTCCGCTGAGAAGGTTGCCCGTCTGGCAACTGTGGATCCCGCCGATCAATGCCTCGGGGTTGTAAAGCCCTCGGATGAAGTTCATTTTTTCGCGGTGGGGGCGCAGCGGTTCCAGTACCTGGCCCAGTTCCATGCTTGATCCCTCGCCCTTGGCCCACCATTGCTGGTTGTGGAATCCATTGCCTGCGAATAGGCATGCGAACCGGACGGGGGCTTTTCCATCCCCGCTGGGAGAAGTCTCCCGCCCCCAACTTGGTAATGATTCAAGCCAAGGCAATGCCATGCTTACGCCCAGTCCACGCAGTATGGTCCTACGGGAGTATAGATTTGATTCAAGCCTTTTCATCACCATTCTCCAGGGGGTAAAAGGTAATATCAATCCAATGATACACTATCTCGACCGCGCACCATTCGAAATTGTGGACTTTGGATGATCGTCATCACGGCTGAGGATACTCGGCCTTCATTCTTTTTCATTTCCTGCATCATCTCATCTATTAGCAAGGTGTCAGATAGCGTGGTGCCGCGTCCAAGGGCATATCCAAGCAATTTTTGACAAAACTGGCGGAGTATCACATCTTTTTTCTTTGCCAGCAGGTATGCGCGTAAACCCTCGACACCATCGAATTCAGTCCCATCCTTTAATTTTGCCTTGGTGTCAACCGGTTGTCCACCTGATTCCTTTTCACGAACCCGGCCTATCGGGTCGAATTTCTCAAATGCAAAACCAAACGGGTCAATCCTAACATGGCAAGTCGCGCATGAGGCGTTCGACACATGCTTCTCCACCATCTGCCGGGTTGTAAGTTTGTCCGTTGACTCCTGGTCAGGAAGCACTGGGACATTGGCCGGTGGTCGCGGTAGTTTTTCGCCCAAAAGAGTCTCGACAACCCAGTTGCCACGCAGCACCGGACTGGTGCGTGATGCGCCTGATTGCCTGGAGTGAACACTGGCGAGCCCCAAAATACCGCCCCTGCCATATTTTTTAACTCCTTCCACTTTTCTCCAGTTCGATCCCAGGACATTTGGTATGCCGTAGTGTTTCGCCAGCGTTTCGTTTAGGAAAGTGTAATCCCCATCAAGCAAGCCTTGGACCGGCCGGTCATTCTGGAATAAATCCTGGAAAAAGAGAATTGATTCTTCATAAATCGCTTCTCGCAACTTTGCATCAAAAGTCGGGAATAACTTTTCGTTCTTCTCCTTTAATTCATCAAACCCCCTTACATGGATCCACTGGGTGCCAAATTCAATTGCAAGGGAGCGGGTGTTTGGGGATTTGAGCATGCGTTTTGCTTGCTCCGCCAATACCTCGGATTCATGGATTTTTCCAGAGGCGGCCGCCTTGCGTAGGTCTTCATCAGGCATTGATGACCATAGGAAATAACTGAGTCGCGTTGCCAATTCCCAGTCACTCACCGGGGCGGGTTGCTTGCCGGGTGGGGAACTCTCGGTGCGAAATAAAAATGATGGCGATGTTAGAATCCGGGCAAGCACTCCCCTAAATGCTTCGTTGTGGTCAGCCCCTTTCTTGCGGATCGCCTCATATAACGACTTCAATCCGGTTTTTTCATTATCCTGCAATGGTCTTCTGAATGCTTTTTCCGCAAACTTCAGCAGCGCGACTTCCTGGACCGGGATGATTTCTTCCTCCCACTTTTGAAAATCATCCGCTTCCTTTTTGAATTTTGGTTTCCGTTCTATGAAAAATTGTTGAAACGCCTTTGAAGTGTCCTGTGTCGTGTATGCCATCAACTGGGGAAGATAGTCATATTCAGCAACCGGTTGACGGCTGACCAAGCGCAGTTCCGCCCACATCCGGTCAAGTTCCCGCGCCTGTTCCTCGCTTGCAAACAATCTTAATAATGGTTCATCCTCACGGTGAAACATCTTGAGAGACACCACCTCGTCTGTTGGTACAACTCCCGGAAAGCAGGTGAAAAGGGGAAATAAGTTCCGAAAGAGGTTGTTGCCTGCCAAGATTCGCTTGTGGGCTGTTCCATTTGTTGAGCCGAGTATGGGACCATTCCAAAGCGTCGCAGCTTCAGGTGGTGTCGTCGCCGCGCGAACACGCAGATAACGAGATTCCTGAGGATTATCAATTTTGGCATCAACCACAAACTCTCGACCAATAAATAATGATGCTGGTAACTTGATTTCAACCACTTTCTTGGTCGACTCGGTGATGCTTTCACCATCAGGCGGGCTGAAACTGTCTTTGGAGAGTCCAAAGGAACCATTAATTTTGCTTTTTGATAACTTGGTGATATCAATTCCCGCAAATACCGGGCTATCCAGGGCCACCAATTTGTCGTACATCTCCCTTTCCACATTTTTTTCTAAAGGACGGGGTCCGGTAAGGATTTTTTCAACTTCTTTTCCGAGTTGTTCGGCTTCATCGCGACGACCAGCAACGGATGCAGCCGACCGCCACCTTCCAATCATCGAGCTTCCCGCCAGGAAAGACTGTTGCTTTTCAGGGCCACTTTTTCTGGATTCTCCACGGGCAAAACTCCAGGTGCCAGCATTACCTTGATTGTCAGCATGGGGATTACTTTTTTGGATATCCTTTGAAACATCCTTGTTAAGATCCCAAACCCGTTTTTCACCTTGATCCATGGTGACCTTGAAATCAACCTCCGTGAGATCGCATGAGTGATTCCGATTGCGAGGGTCCAGTGCAAGTACTATTTGGTCACCCTTCTCAACTTTCAACTTGTTAAGGGAGGGATTGGTCGTTTGCAACACATCAAGGTTTCCTTCGCTTATTAATGATGCGCGATTACCTTGGCGATGCTCCAAATGCCAGGCGACCCCGTTGCCACAATTGTGGGCATGAGAAATGCGAGTTACAACGCTGACTTCCCCAGTTATGGGGCTGTTCCAGACCACAGCGACATATTCCTGGGGAGTGGGGTGAACCGCGACGGAGTGCGGGGAGATGCGACCGGGAATCGAAAGCGTTTTTTCAGATGAATTTGCGACTACTATCGGCAAGTCACTTCCACTCTTTGCCCAACCTTTGATGGCACCTTCAAATCCCGGATCGGTTTTTTTATCAAGTAAAGTCAGTATGGCCCCAACAGGCACTGAGGGTGATGGCTCTTTTAAGGGGGTGAGGGCAAGCGCCTTGATCCACTGGCGTAGAAAAATTTCATCAAGTTCGTTTTTCTTCGCTATCGTTTCAATCGGTGTATTTGTTGCGTGCGTGAACTCAGCAACGGCGGAAAGATACTTTGATGTGTCTTTGAAAATGGTTGGAATATCAATTTCAAAAGCTGGCCCAAAACTGGCATAGTCTCTAAGCAGAAATTGTTTTCCATTCCCTTCTATTCGTGGTTTGTGCCATGTGATTTTGCCTGGATTCTCAGGCTCAAGAGCTGCCAGATAAATGGTCACTTCCGTTTGACCGGGGGCAAGCTTGACTGGTAGCCGAATCGTCGCGTTATCCGCAATTGGATTATCAATGGGCATTTGTCTGGATAAGCTCTCGATGAGCGAGTTGCTTTGGGTATGTTTGCCATCAGTGGATCGCACATAGCTTCCAATTGGTCCAGTGCGCCAAAGTACAGTCTGCCAGGCCTTTACTTCATTGACAATTTCATCCACTTCCTTTTCAGTCGCCTTCCGCCATTTCGAACGAATGATGTCCATGGGTTCCGATGCGGTATTGTCATTGAGTGCCATCCACAATGTTTGTAAATATTTTGAATTTAATCCATTCTTCAATGCCACTTCATTGAATTGTCCCTGTGATAAAGCTTCTCGTTGAAGGACAGTTGCGCGAATATATTGGCCTATTAATGGTGCAAAGCCTCCGTCCTGCACTGGCCAGATTTTTGCATACATCTTGCGAAGATTATCTTTTGCCTCGTCGCTCCAATCACGCCGGGTCTTGGATGGGGAGAAGCGAAAACCATCTGGCAGCAGCACTGCATGGTCCGCGATTTCCTTGGATGCTTGGAGGTATCTGCTGAAAAGTGCTGGAGATATGTCAGATAGTGATTCCCCAGCATTTGTGAAACCTTCCCCTCCAGCCCCATCTACCGGAAATTCCCGGGTCGGCTTGAGGTCTATTCCGGTAAGGTCACGGATGGTGGCATCGTACTCGGCGTTGCTAAGCCTTCGTAAAGATGCCTTTCCTGGGTCACCTGTCCGTGCCCGAGCCTCTGCTTCAAGAAATCCTTTAACCCAATCGAGAATCTCCTTCTTGTCAAGTTCCGTTGGTTGTGGTTTTTCTTTTGGAGGCATCTCTCCTGTTTCAATTTGCTCAATGAGATTTTGCCATGGTTTTACATCTTTCCTAACATCAGATATGGTGGCAAACCTTTCAAGATCTAGGCTGCCCTTTTTTGATTTTGTGGAGTGGCACTCCAAGCAATACTTTGCGATTATTGGTTTCACTGATTTTTCGAATCTTTGTTGGCTTTTTAAATCCTCTCCCATAACTGGGCCAGAAAAGATAATTTGCCAAATCCATTCCCCACTTATTACCAGTATCCACAAAACAAGCACCATTAACTTTTTTGTGCGGTTTGAATTAGTGGGTTTTTTCATGACGACTTTCTCGTATGGCTTTCGATTAATTCCGGTTGCATTCGCTTTGAAAGTTCCTTGGTAATCTTCTTTAATGATTGATCATTTTCTGGGTAGTGCGAGATCTTTGTTAAGGCCAATATTTTCAAAAGCCTGTAACTTTCGTTAAACTGCTCCGCATATTTACTGGTAAATTTGGAGTTGAAACCAAGTTTGCGGTCGATATGTATTAATTTGGCAGGCATTGAAACAGAGTTGCGATTATTTTGCCTTCGAAGTGTTTGCATCTTCTTTTGCTCTTATTCCTTGAAAACTGGCGTGAGTCCAACAACACTACACTATCTGAGAATTAGGCAGCCGTCAACGCTACCAGAAAAGTCTTTTAGATAAGAAAATCATAATTATTTTGAACCTTGCAGTGGTGATGTCTCTGAGGTTTTATTAAGCCGAATGTAAGATTTGATTCCAAATTGTTTGAATTTAAACCAGCGATACTGACGAAAGAGATTTTTTATGAGTTGATGCCCTTAAGTGATACAAATATAAATTAATTAATAGCTGCATTGTCTAATTATTTGTAGCATGAGTAGTTACTTTGTAAATTGATTGCCTGGCTAAGTGTTTTATTAAAACTAATATAGAATTGATTTAAAAATAAATCGAATGCATGAAGCGGAGAGGGCGGGACTCGAATACCATTGAATTCCTG
>SXGQ01210492.1_pt1 | contig 11747 bp, 9 predicted proteins | sample 3178371 | NCBI WGS metagenome assembly SXGQ01 (sample SAMN11356859, study PRJNA531348) | freshwater metagenome | isolation source: freshwater sample F1-20 | place: China: Fuxian Lake, Yuxi | collected 2017-12-25 | reverse complement strand
TCAGAAACGGAGGTGCCGATTGGGAGCGTCTTATCGGCGGCACGGCATCCGCTGGAGGGGGTGCCCAAGGCGGCGCGGAGATAGAAGTGCGGGGCGGAAGCGATCTTGGCTACGGACAGTTTTTGCGGGAGATTAAGGGTAGGCATGAACCGTAAAGGCATTCTTTTGGCGGGGGGAACGGGGACGAGGCTGTGGCCGTTGACGCGGGCAGTCTCCAAACAGCTTCTGCCGTTATACGACAAGCCGATGGTCTACTATCCGCTTTCCGTCCTGATGCTGGCGGGGATGCGGGAGATTCTGCTGATTTCGACCCCACAGGATTTGCCTCTTTTCAAACTTCTCTTGGGGGACGGGAAAAGTCTCGGGTTAAAGTTGAGTTATGCGGAGCAGCCTAAGCCGGAGGGATTGGCGCAGGCTTATCAGATCGGGGCAAAGTTTATCGGAAGTGATCCGTCTTGCCTCATTTTGGGGGATAACTTTTTTTATGGGGCGGAGTTGGGAAAATTGTTGGCCTCGGCCCAAGCGAGAGAGAAGGGGGCGACGATTTTTGCGTATGAGGTGGCGGATCCTTCTTCCTACGGGGTGTTGACCTTTGATGAGCAGTCGCGCATCACCTCGATCGAGGAGAAGCCGGCGAAGCCGAAGTCGCGCTGGGCAAATTGTGGAATCTATTTTTACGATGGGCGGGCGGTGGAGTTTGCGCGGGGGTTAAAGCCGTCGGCGCGGGGGGAGTTGGAGATTACGGATTTGAGCCGGTGTTATCTGAAGGACAATTCGCTGCATGGGGAAAAGTTTGGGCGGGGGTCGGCTTGGTTGGATACGGGGACAGCGGATGGGTTGCTTCAGGCGGCTCAATTTGTTCAGACGGTGCAGACGAGGACGGGGTTACTGATCGGCTCTCCAGAGGAGGTGGCCTTCCGGAAGGGATGGATTGGGGCGAAGGAGATGCGGGCTTTGGCGGAGGCGATTGGTCAAAATGCTTATGCGGAGACGTTGAGGCAGATAGCGGCGGAGTAGGGAGCGAGGCGGAGGGCGATGCCGATTTACGAATTTTACAGTCCGGATAGTCATCGGATTTACAGCTTTTTGGCCAAGAGATTGCTGCAGGAGGGGGAGGTACCAATTTGTCCCGATGGGCCCAAAAATCGAATGGAGAAGATGGTTTCGGCTTTCGCGTTCACGGGAAAGGCGAAGGAGGTGGTGAAGAAGGAGGGAGGGAGTGGGGCGGAGATGGATCCCAGAATGGAAAGGGAGATGATGAAGATGGCGGACGAATTTTCCACGATGGACGAGAAGAATCCAGACCCGCGGGTGATGGGGAGGATGATGAGGCGAATGATGGAGGCGAGCGGGCAGAAGTTACCAGGGGAGATGGGGGAGATGCTGCAGCGGTTGGAGAAGGGGGAGAATCCAGACAAGTTGGAGGAGGAGTACGGGGATGTGATGGAGAAGATGGAAGGGATGGAGGGATTGGGTGGGGAGAAGGGAGAAGATTGGAAGATGCGGCTGCGGAGAAGAGTGCCCCCGCGGAGGGATCCGAAGTTATATGAGTGGGAGGATTATGTACGGGCAAAAAAAAGCGTTCGAAAAGGGAGGCAAAAGGCTTGAGTTGCAAGGAGGAACGAGGGAGAAAGAGACCGATGGCCACAAAGGGACAAGAGGAGAAGGGCCTGTGGGTGAGTGTGGATCGGGTGGAGTATGTGGTGGGGGCATCGGGACCGCCGGATCGGCCGCATCAGTTTGTCTATTTTGTGACCATTCATAATGACAGTCCTCGTGCGGTTACGATTATGGGGAGGAAGTGGGTGGTGACGAATGCGCAGGGGCATCGTTTGGTGATTGAGGGGGATGGGGTGGTGGGGCAGTTTCCGCGCTTGGCGCCGGGGGAGCAGTTTCACTACAACAGCTATCATCTGGTGGATTCGGATAGTGAGGCGGAGGGGGCGTATTTGGGCAAAGATGAGAAGGGGGAGGGGTTGGTCGTGCGTATTCCCTCTTTTCGGTTAGACCTACCGATAGCATGAAATTAGCGATGATCGGCGCGGGGCGAATGGGGGGCACGATTGTGCAGATATTGAAAAAAGATTCTGGAACGGGTTGGAAGTTAGAAGTGTGCGAGCCGAATCAAAAAGGGAGGGATGATTTAGCGAAGGAGATGGGTTCGGGTGTGAAGTTTGTGGAGAGGGTGGAGGAGTTGGGGGAGGCGGAGGTAATTTTGTTGGCGGTGAAGCCTGCAATGCTGGAAAAAGTTGCGGGGTGGTTACGGGGGAGAAGAGATCCGTATTTGCTGATTTCCATCTTGGCGGGAGTGACGACGGAGAGGTTGGCGAAGGAGTCGGGGGGCAAGGCGAGTGTCGTTCGGGCGATGCCGAATCAGGCGTTGCGGGTGGGGGAAGGCGTCACGGCGATTTGTGCGGGGTCGGGGGCGAAGAAAGAGGACCTTGAGGTGGCCCGGAAAATCTTTGGGTTGGGAGGTACGGTTTTGGAGATCGGGGAGGAGCAGATGGATGTGGTGACGGCGTTGAGCGGGTCAGGCCCGGCATTCATGGCGAAGTGGGTGGAGGAGCTGGAAAAAGCGGCGGTACGGGCGGGGTTGGATTCGAAAGTGGCGGGGGAGTTGGCAGCGAGGACGATGTTGGGAACGGGGGCTCTTTTGGTGAGGGAGGGAATGAAGCCGAGTGAGCTATGTGCGGCGGTGGCGAGTCCAGGGGGAACGACCGAGGCGGGATTAAAAGTGATGCAAGCAGGAGGAGTTGAGGCTTTGGCGGAAAAGGCGATGAGTGCGGCCGTGAAGAGGGCGAAGGAGCTGTCGAAGGGAGGGTAGGGACGATCTAGCTTCAATAGGAGTTTGGGTCTATCACAGCCCCGATAAGAATCGGGGTAGACTTGGTAGTGCGCTTGTTTCGGGTACAAGAGGTCCCGGGTTGGCCCCCTCAAACCTGCCCCCGCCCATTCTCAAATGTCGCTCCGCGACGGGATAGATGTCCGCTTACGCGGGGGAATTCAAATCCCGTGGGGGTTCATTGCGCGGGTGCGCAAGCACCCAAGTCAACCAACCCGGAGGGGTTTCCGCAAAGCGCAGGGGCGGGTGTGTGGGGCGCAACATCCCGGCGGCAGTTCAAGCTTTCGGGCCAAGTTGGTGGAAAGGGGCAGGTGGAAGGTGGAAGGGGGCTTTTCAGTTTTTTCACCTCCCGCCTTCCACCTGCTTTTGGCTTTAGGGTAGTCGATTTTTAGCCTACTATAACAATCTCATTCGGGCCGTAGCACAGCTTGGTAGTGCGCTTGTTTCGGGTACAAGAGGTCCCGGGTTCAAATCCCGGCGGCCCGATGAATTAAACCACGTAAAAACCCCTTCTGGCGGATGGGGTTAGGGAAGTGAGGGATTAACCCGAAATTTCAGTTCGCTACGGAAGAGCAGAGTTAATAGCATGAAAAGAGATGTTGGATAGTTTGTTACAAACAGGGATAGTTCAAAATCTTTTAAGATATCTTATTTGGGCATTTATAACGGGAATCTTTTTTTCGGGGGTACTGGTAAATTTAGAAAGCCGCCTAAAAAGTAGTTGTTTAAAAAAAGTTGCCTATTTTTTTAGTTTCGCGGGTTTGCTGTACTTAATTTTAATAATTCTGAGTGGGTCAGTAGAATTTGAAGGCACAGAAAAGCCGAGCTCATTGAGGCTCTCCTCATTCAATCTGGATGCTTTTCAGAAACTTCCCCAACTAAGCCAAACGATCGAAACCATTTATGTTGTTGGATGTTGGATTCTTTTGGGCGGAAGTCTCTGTTCAGGACTCTTCATAATTATCAGAAAACAATTTCCAAAATATAAAATTTTAAATATCTCATACCTCTTTTCTTTTTTCGGACCGATTTTGTTTATCTTCTTGGTATGGAATAAAAGTCTGGAAGTCGAAGATTGGGAAATAACTGGCTTGAATGCGTCCTGGTATCAAAAAGCGGCCGAAAATGGAAACCCTTGGGCCCTGGTTGAGCTTGGCCAATGTTTTCTTGAAGGAAGAGGGGTGAAGAAAAATGAGCAGGAAGCATTTCAGTGCTTTAAAAAGGCAGCGGATCTGGGGGATGCCTCCGGTTTAAGTAAGCTTGGCGATTGCTACCTAGACGGGATCGGAGTGCCGGAGAACCAAGAGCAAGCTTTTGAGTGCTTCTCCAAAGCAGCGGAGTGTGGTAGCGCTGACGGTCAATTTAAGCTTGGGCGGTGTTATTTATTTGGAAAAGGTGTTAAGAAAGACGAACGAAAAGCCTTTGAGTGGTTTACAAAGTCAGCAACCCAAGGGCATACATATGCCCAAAGGAAGCTAGGTAGGTGTTACCTGCTTGGATATGGAGTTAGCAAGGATGAAGAGGAGGCATTTGAGTGGTTCAGCAAGTCAGCGGTGCAGGGTGATTCTGATGGTCAATATAACCTAGGGCGTTGTTATCTTTTGGGAAAAGGTGTTGAGAAAGACGAAAAGAAGGCCTTTGAGTGGTTCACGAAGGCAGCGGAGCAGGGAGATGTGGATGGCCAAAATATTCTTGGGTGGTGCTACCGCAAGGGAGTTGGAGTTGCGAAAGACGGGAAAAAGGCTTTTGAGTGGTACACCAAAGCGGCAGAGCAAGGTGATGTTGATGGACAAATGGATGTTGGAAGGTGCTATCGAGATGGAATTGGGGTGGACAAAGATGAGAGGAAAGCCTTTGAGTGGTTCAGCAAAGCAGTCGCGCAGGGTGATGCAACTGCCATAAGTAATCTTGGGTGGTGCTACCAAAATGGATTTGCAGTCGCAAAGGACGAGAAAGAGGCATTCCGATTGTTTAAAAGAGGAGCCGATCAAGAGGATGCATACGGGCAACGCGAACTAGGCTATTGCTATCTGAATGGGAAAGGAGTGGCCAAAGATGAGAAGGAGGCCTTGAAGTGGTTTGCTAAGGCAGCGGAGCAAGGTAATGCAGATGCACAAGCGATTCTTGGAAGGTGCTACCAATACGGAATCGGAATTGCGAAAGACGAAAAGAAAGCCTTTGAGTGGTTTACAAAATCAGCAGAGCAGGGATACGTGCACGGTCTAAATTATCTGGGGTGGGTCTACCGAAATGGAATTGGTGTTGAGAAAGACGAGCGGAAATCTTTCGAGTGGTTCACAAAATCAGCGAAACAGAGGAACGCATACGGTTTAAGTAGCCTTGCCTGGATGCTTGCGACTTCCCATGACCCCAGCATGCGCAATGGCAAGGAGGCAGTTAAGTTAGCCCAAGAAGCCATTCAAATATCTGCTAAACCAGATTCTTATTTAATTTCAGTGCTTGCTGCCGCATATGCGGAGCAGGGAGATTTCGAAATGGCGGTGACTACCCAAGAGAAAGCTATCTCAATCTTAACTGACAAATCCCGCGAGAAAGAATTTCAGGCTGAACTTAACGTATATAAAGATAAAAAACCGTGGCGAAGGCAGGAATCTCTGAGTCCGCAGTCCCCTACCAATCCCCAACAAAACCCGTAGTACCCGGTTTTTGTGGTGAATCGGAATTGGGGCATAGGGGAGATAACTCGTTCGCAGCGAACAGGCCTTACGGCCAGTGGAAAGGGGCAGGAGGAAGGTGGAAAGGTTTATAACCGAATCAGGCCTTCCGCTTTTCACCTCCCGCCTAATCCGGCACGAAGTGCCTAAGGCCGATGGGGTTAGGGAAGTAGGGGATTAACCCGATTTTTTGGTTCGCTAGCAAAAAGCGAAAAGGTACCGTAGAAAAATGGTCGTGTTTAGGGCATTAACCTTCTCTCTTATCTTAACGACCCTAAACAATCTTTGTTTCAGCCAGTCTTCTGAAATTCCTTTAGGTAGAGCATCAGAAGAGGGGGTTGATGAGACAAAGCTGTTAGCCTTGGCGCAACGAATCGAAGATGATCCAAGACTACCCATCTTCTCGCTCCTGGTATCCAAAAACGGAAAGCTCATCTTTGAGCTTTATACAGGCCAAATAAACCCCGACGAAAGTCATTACATGATGTCAGTGACAAAAAGCGTTCTTTCGACGCTCATTGGAATTGCTGTCGATCAAGGAAAAATACCGAGTACGACAACTCCAATATCCGAATTAGCGCCTGCAAAGCTCTTTAAAAACAAAATGGATATAAAAGACTTCTCAATGGTAAACCTTCAAAATGTGATGGGAATGTCAGCCTTAAACACTCCGGATCCTCCAAGAGACATGAGCTCAAAGGCGATTGAAAGACAAAACAGTTATCTTAAGGCTAGAAACTACTTCGCGTTTGTTCTTGGCCAGCCGTTACTAAAAAATATAGGCAAGGATTTTTTATATAATGACGAAACACCATCCCTTGCATCCGGGATTCTCTCATACAAAACGCAGTTATCTGCATTTGACTATGGATGCCAAACCCTTTTTAAAGACCTAGAATGTAAAAATATGGAATGGATGCATCAGGACTTAACAGGAATTAATATGGGCGGATATGGCCTGCGTCTGCGTCCGATTGATATGCAAAAAATCGGCATTACTATTCTGCATAAAGGAAAATGGAGGGATAAGCAGGTTGTTTCATCGCAATGGGTTGAAACCATCTTTCAGCCTTACATAAGTAACGCAGGTGATGGTGCACCACCAAATTATGGTTGGTATTGGTGGCATCCAAACTATGGGTCTGAAAAAACTTTTCTTGAGGCTAATGGCTGGAAAGGGCAAAGAATAGCTATCCAACCAGATTTAGGTCTTGTAGTAACAATGACAGGCTGCCTAGAGCCCGAAAAGTTTAATGAGGGTGCTATTTTTAGTGAACTTATGACAAATTTTATAATTCCTGCGGCTGAGGGGCCCTCAAAATCTACGCCAGATAATAGTATAGGTGAATTATTGTACAAAATAAATAAAGGACAGGCTCGGCATAACCGAGCTATGGAAAGCCGAATGATTCCTTCTGCAAGGCCTAAAGAAAGAGCGATCCGCTTTCGGCCATAACTAAAGACCAAAAAAAACTGATTCAGAGTCGTCGGTCGGTTTCCCCGCAGTCCGCCACCAATCCTCAATAAAACTCGGAGTACTCCCGATCGGAATCGGGGCAGGCCGGTTTTTGTGGCAAACTGGATTCGGAAAAGGCCTTGCGAACGGATCAAGGGGCAGGATGAGGATTAAGTCACTACTAGTTTTACAGCCATTGGATCACTTCATCTAAATCTTTCCGCCTCATCGAGCGCGAAGCGCCCCGGCGGTCCGATGAGCCTGGCGGCTGGTGGAAGGGGGCAGGTGGAAGGTGGAAAGGTTTATAACCGAATCAGGCCTTCCGCTTTTCACCTCCCGCCTAATCCGGCACGAAGTGCCTTTAGCGGATAGGGTTAGGGAAGTAATGGGTTAACCCGATTTTTCAGTTCGCTACGGAAGAGCGAAGGGCTTTAATTACCTAAATGAAGTGTGTCGCTATATTGGTCTTATATTTAGCTAATAGCATCTTATACGCAGATAATAATCTCGGAATCGAGAAAAACACCTCCGAGATAAACAAAATAAAAAAAGAAAGCACTTATTGCGAGATAAACCACGTTCGCCAATATAATAATCTTTGTGTGTGTGCTTCAGCGGAAATGGTGCTGGCTTACTATGGAGAGAAAATAGATCAAAAAGACATTAAGAGATTAGCAGAGGGTAAAAATCTTAAGAACAACGACAAAAGTCTCTATACAGCAACATTATTTGTGGAGTTGGTGAGAGGTCTCAAAAAGAGGGGCATCAACTGGCAAGCCAAAAGCTACGAAATGAATAACTTTAATGGTGGCATGAAATTCATCATCTCCCAAATTAAGAACAAAAATCCAGTTCTTGTTGATACTACGCTGTATGGAGGACATACCGTGGTAATCAGCGGATATGATGAAAAAGCCAAAAAGATAATTATAACCGACCCGAATATAGATTCACCGGGGATACGAATCCTAAGTGAAGAGGAATTTAGAAAAATATGGAATAGTAAAGGAGGTTGTAGAGGCCTTGTCGCCACAAATGACAAATAAGGTGTGATTTCAAGTCCTTCCGACTTCTTCTCTTCAATCCTCAATGAATCCCCAACAAAACCCGTAGTATCCGGTTCCTGTAGCGAACTGACTTCGGGCATAGGGGAGATAACTCGTTCGCAGCGAACAGGCCTGGCGGCTGGTGGAAGGGTACAGGTGGTAGGTGGAAAAACCATTAGCCGGTTAGCTCCTTTCGCTTTCCACTTCCTGCCTTCCACCCAAGCCAAGCGGTAGGGGCATAAAGTGTTGTTGGGCAGGATGTCCAAGGAAGGCGGAGAGATCCTAAAAGGCCAAGCGTAAAAAGGACCTATCTATTTGGGAAGAGATGAGTACTCTTAAAGGTAGGTCAGATTTATCCGTAAATTCCAATTATCGACGGTGCTGATGCTGCTTTTGGCAGCAATTCCCGCAAAAGCAGAATTCGCCACCATCGCCGCAGCCGATCGGTGCGGAGGCCTAGGGGAGAGCCTGGACGACCGACTGCGCGCGGGTCAGGGATTGGAAGCCAAGGTCTGACATGGCAGCCATTCCGTTGCCCGACCTTCCCCAGCCGTTCCAGGCGACCTCCGGTTGCACGTCGTTGCACCAGTTGAAATAGACGGTGCCCGACCGGGCCGCCTCGAGGAAGCGCTCCTGCAGCGCGGGATCATGGGTGAAGACCGCTGTGGTCAATCCGAACAGCGGGTGGTTGACCATGCCCAGGGCTTCGTCATCGTCGGCGACCACGACCACCGGGAGAACCGGTCCGAAGGTCTCTTCCTGCATGATGCGCATCTGCGTGTTCGCCCCGGTAAGGAGAGTGGGACGGAGAAAAGTGAAGCCGTCCTTTGCAAACGTGTCGCCGCCGGCCTCGATGCGTGCGCCCGAGGCGACAGCATCCTTGACCAGCTCCGCAAGGCGATCGATGGCTGCGGGCCCGCCATAGAGTGGTCCCAACTCGGTCTGCGGGTCGTGCGGGCTTCCGCAAACCGCCGCCTCCATCAATGCTTTGGCCTCGGCCAAGAAGGATTCGGCAATGGCGCGATGCAGAAAAAGCCGCTTGGTGGAGCAGCACGACTGGCCGGAGTTGTGCAGCCGTCCCGTGGAGACGAGCATGCGGGCCGCGGTGACAGGATCCGCATCGGCCGCCACGTAGGCCGCATCGCTGCCGCCCAGCTCGAGGGAAACCTGAAGGAAGGCCTCGCGCAATTTCGGATCGGCCGGGCGTTGCGCAGCGAGCCTCGTGATGGACGCGCCGCCGGCGACCGATCCGGTGAACACGATGTGGTCGATGGAAGATTCGAGAATGACGCGGTCGGAGGTGGGGATATTTATGGACAACTGCTGGCACAAGCCGCTGATGCCGCCGAGGGAATCGAAGAGGCGTTGGAAAAGCTCGCCGACCGAAGGGGTGTTTTCGTGCTTGAGCACGACCGCGTTGCCCGCGAGCAGCGCCGGACCGATGCTGTTGAGCGCGGTGAAAAACGGATAATTCCACGGCGCTATGGTGTAGATCACGCCCTTCGGGACGCGCCGGATGCGGAACTCGAAGTCTTTGCCTCCCGCGGAAATGTTCTGTTCAGCCAGCGCCTCCTCGGCAAGTTCGGCCAACCGCCGGAGCTTGGCGATTCCCCCCGCCAGTTCCTGGCGCGCTTGGGTGATGGGTTTGAGCATCTCGTCGGAGATACGTGAAGCGTAGCGATCCAAGTCCGGTTCGATCGCGTCGAGCGCTTGCAAAAACAGCCGTCGCCGCGTTGCGAGAGGGATCTTCGCCCATGCCTGCTGCGCGGCGCGGGCATGCATGATCTTGGCGTTGGCGGAGTCGAACGTTTCCAGCGCGTATTCCGCTATGACTGCGCCGGTGTAGGGATTTTTCAACCGGTTGACCGGGAGTTCACTGCCCGGCGATGCGGCGTTTCGGGGGTTGTGTGCGGGCATACAAATGGTGTGTTTTAGTTCGTGATGGGGGTTGGACAGACTGGCCTACGACCTCGCAGCATGAATTTACCCTATGTAAATCCGCAGCTTATGGCAGCAAGCAAAAACTATCCCCATTGCTGGAATATCTTGAGAAAGAAAGAGCACTCTCAAGACAGAGACGACGTTTGCCCCGGCTACATCGGGCGCTGCGCACAGCCTCGAAAGTTGGCTCGCCCTTTTTTCCCTCGACAAAGACGACCACAGCACACGGAAACCAGCCATGGACTGCTCCTCGAGAGAAAATCCAATCGGGGTGGCTGGAGTATAGGCTCTGGTCCGCTGCCTCACGAGGCGGCGGGGAGCGGGCTTCGGCGCGACCGTCACCGCGCCGGTGCGACTCGCGGGCGGTTCGGCGTGCAGTCCGGACGGGTGACCCGGGGCCGGCGGAGGTCGGCGGCGAAGGGAGCGTCCCCGAAAATTTCCATGATGACGGCGTGGGCGCCGCCCTTTTTCAGGGCGAGCAGAGCACGGCCATGGACGGGCGGAGGGAATCGAGTTTGCCGCCGTAGTTGGGTGTGCCGCGAAGCACAGGCACATTCACAGCCATCAGCTTCACGCTGGGATTTGAGAGTTTGCCTCCCGATCAAGTGGGAGTGTCTGTAGAGAGTGTCTTGGTTATTCTCGTGATCGTGCTTTTAGGTTTGGTATCGGTGAGGAAGATGGGCAGGGAGGTACTGGTTATGCAACCGTGGTCCCCGAACCGTCCGCCCTTTCGCTGTTCGCCGTTGGTTTAGGCGGGTTAGCGATGATACGTCGTCGTCGGTCGTAATCTCTCGCAGTCCGCTACCAATCCCCAACAAAACCCGTAGCACGGGGCCCGAAGACAAGTGGAAGGGGGCAGGTGGAAGGTGTGAGGAGACCCTAAATTTCGCAACTGGTAGATTATTTTCACCTGAAATCTCCTGCCTTCCACCAAGCGAAGCGTGAATCCCGGCCCTGCTTCGCTCCTAATCCGCTGTGCGGAGGAGCTTCGCAGGGCCAGCGGCCCGATGAATTAAATCACGTAAAAACCCCTTCTGGCCGATAGGGTTAGGGAAGCAGCGGATAACCCAATTTTTAGGTCGCTACGGAAAAGCGAAATTGCTAATTAATAAAAATGAAGTTAATTATATGGCTCTTTATAGCATTTATTGGATTACCATTCGTTTCATCGGCTGAATCAGTTGATGCACGAATTACAAAACTAGAAGAAGAAGTTAAAAAACTCCAGGAAGTGAACACTGCTATTATGAAAAAACTTGAGCAAAGTCCTGCTAGTCCCGTGATCCGAAGAAGAGTTATACCTTTGCCCTCCAAAACGCAGGATCCAATTAACATAGTAGAGTCAACTGAGCGTGTTGTGGCGTTTAATGGACACTCGTACAAGTTTATCCCGAAGAAAATGCCATGGAAAAATGCAAAGAAAATGGCTGAAGATATGGGGGGATATTTAGTCTGTATTACTTCACAAGAGGAGCAGGAAGTAATTTCAAACTTAATTACCATAAATAGTCAGATTCAGCCGACTTGGATTGGACTGACTGACGAGGGTAAAGAGGGGGAATTTAAATGGATAAATGGGGAAAAGCTAAATTACAAAAATTGGTCTTCAGGGAACCCCAACAATGATGACGATAAAGGTGCTAAGCAAAACTACGCATGGCTTGGTTTCTTCGGTTCGTCAAACTGGGATGATAATTGGGAATATGCATTAAATTACAGCGTAGTTGAGTTCGACAAACCTCTACCTCTGCCTCAACAATCCACAGAAAAAGTTAAAGAAGTTGAGC
>SXGQ01529052.1_pt1 | contig 11748 bp, 6 predicted proteins | sample 3178371 | NCBI WGS metagenome assembly SXGQ01 (sample SAMN11356859, study PRJNA531348) | freshwater metagenome | isolation source: freshwater sample F1-20 | place: China: Fuxian Lake, Yuxi | collected 2017-12-25 | reverse complement strand
CACATCATCGCCAGCTCGCAGCCACCACCCAGCGCAAAGCCGCGAACCGCTGCGATGACGGGCTTGCGGATGGTTTTGATGCGCTCCCAATTGCGGGTGATGTAGTCACCCGAGAACACATCGGCGAATGAATAGTTGGCCATGGCCGCAATGTCGGCACCTGCAGCGAACGCCTTGTCGCTGCCGGTCACCACCATGGCACCGATATTGGCGTCCGCATCAAATGCAGCGAGTGCGCGACCCAGCTCGTCCATCAGCGCGTCGTTGAGCGCATTGAGCACGGCCGGGCGGTTCAGGGTTACAAGACCGACGCGACCGCGGATTTCAACCAGAATATTTTCGTAAGACACACATTTCTCCTCTAAGCAGGCAATTCGACACCGGCGGGATATCGCTTCAACCGTCGACAGCCCCGGCGGCATGCCACAGCGACTATACCCGAACAGAGGGATGCCAATTTTCAGCCGGCCTGTTTGGCGACAGGGAGCCGCCCCTCCCCTCCGCAACACACCAAAAACAACTCGCAGGAACCCCCTAGACCCCAGCCCTTTTGCCCGCACGCTGCAAATACCTACCCACCGCCGCAGCACATTTCGCTGGCTATTTCCATTTGTCTACGACAAAATAGTACTAACAAAAATACAATACCAAGGGCTTTCATGCATACATTCATATCTGCCGGTGGCAGCGCCATCGCACAGAACCTGGTCAAACGCCTTACTGCGCAGGGTCATGTATGCACCGTGGCGGGTCGCAATCTGGAGAAGCTGCAGGCGCCCTACGCAAACAACCCTTCCGTTGCCTGCCTGCAACTTGACTTGCTGGACAGCGCTGCGGTGGAACAAGCCTTCGCCGATGCCGCTTCGCAAAACGGCCCCGTGACAGGATGGGCGCACTGCCTCGGATCCATTCTGATCGCGCCCCTTCACCGCACAAGCGACGACCAGTGGTTGCAGACCATCAACCTGAATCTGAATTCAGCCGCGTTCGGACTGCGCGCCTTCATCAAGCACCGCAAGGCGCAGGGTGCGACAGGCGATCCAGCCAGCGCCGTATTGATTTCCAGTTGCGCAGCCGGCATCGGCCTGCAAAGCCACGAAGCCGTGGCCGCTGCCAAGGCGGGCATTGAAGGGCTGGTGCGGTCTGCCGCAGCAAGCTATGCCTCCGATGGCATTCGGGTCAATGCGGTGGCACCGGGCTTGACCCGTACTGCCATGGCAGAGCCGTTCCTTAAAAGCGAAGCGCTGCAGCAAGCCGCAGCCCGCCAGTACCCGCTATCCGGGTTGAATGAAGCAGACGACGTGGCCGCTGCCATGCAGTTCCTGCTCAGCGGCGAAGCGGGGCGCATTACCGGGACAGTCATGCCTGTGGACGGGGGCTTTGTTTCCGTCAGACCACTGGTCAAGTGAGGGCATGATGGACGACGACGATCGCAACACACGCAACGGCTCTGGCAACTCCGGACACCAGGGCAACACCGGCGGCGATGCACGTCAGTGGGGTGACAGACCCGGTTCTGCCTACGGACGTCCCCGCCTGCCCCGCAAACCCCACGCTTCTGACGCTCAAGCAGGGGTGCGCAGCAACCGCCGCTTTGGCAACATGCGAGAAGCCGACCGGCCGGCAGTTCGCAGCACGAGGCGACTCGATACCCATTTCGAACCCACAATCTCAGCCGCTGAACATCGGCTCGACCGGGTCAGACCAACCGCCTATGCCAAAACCCGCAATTTCATTGACGGCGCGGTGACGCTGCTCAGTCCCTACATAACCCACGGCTTTCTGAACATTCCAGCCTGCATCGAGAAACTCAGCCTGCAGCACATGCTGACGCTGGAGGACAAGTTGATCTACGAATTTGCATGGCGGGAGTATTTCCACCATGTATGGAGCCGCTTGGGCGACGGAATCCTGTCAGACATCCGCAACCCGGTCTGGCGCGGCCGTTATGAAACCAGCCTGCCGGATGACATCACCCATGGCGCCACCGGCGTGGCGGTGATTGATGCGGCTGTCCGCATGCTGTATGCCGAGGGCTACCTGCACAACCACATGCGCATGTGGCTGGCCTCCTATGTCGTGCATATCCGCAAGGTGGACTGGAAGGTGGGCGCTGCCTGGATGTACACGCACCTGCTCGACGGAGACCTCGCTTCCAACTGGCTGTCTTGGCAATGGGTGGCGGGCACCTTTGCACACAAACCCTATCTGTTCAACGCTGACAACGTGAGTCGCTACTTTGCGGGTATGAACTGCAGCGGCACCAAGATCGACACCAGTTATGTCGACCTCGAGGCGATCGCCCGCGGGCGCAATTCGTTGGGTCCAGAGCCGGGACACCACCCCCGCATCGATCCACCGACTGCCCCCGACTCAGACCTGACGACATTGCTGAGCCGGCACGGCCTGCGCGTCCTGAATGACGACGCACTGCTTAGCCGTCTGGACACAAGTGACATTGAACTGCGTCATCCGTGGTGTCTGGGGCCGGTCAGACCAGACACTACGCCGGTCATCGCCTGGATAGACATGGACTTTCATGACCGATTCGCATGGTCAGCCAAGCGCTGGGAGTTTGTGTTGCGCAGACTCGGCGAAATGACAACCGAGGTCTGGCTCACCCGCACGTCCGCTTTCGTGAAGGCCGTTCGTCACAGCAAGCATGGCCTGCAGGCGATGGAGACATGGAACCCCGGCTATGCCGCATTGAAAGATTGTGACTGCGCCACTCTGCAGGCAGCCCCCCGTTTCTTTGCCAACCCCCTGCAACTGCAACCCAGCTTTACCCGCTTTTTCGACCATGCGATGGCAGGTCGCGAACTGACCCTCAGTCCGCAGACGACATCGCGCCAATCTGCGTGAGGCACTCATGAACTGGTCCACACTCAACCTTCTGGGCTATGCCGGGCTGATCCCGTTTCTGGGACTGGGCGCGGCAGCACACTTCATCCATGACCCACAGCTGCAGGGGTTGTTGCTCAAAGCCAATGCGCTTTACGGGGCCAGTATCGTGAGCTTTCTGGGCGCCATACACTGGGGGCTGGCGCTGGGCATGCATGCAGCGGCCGATCCGCAATGCAATTGCGCTGCTGATGAACACCGGCGCGATGGACAGATCAGCATGCCCAATTGGGACTCGCGCGAATTGGTGTGGGGCATTACGCCCTCACTGATGGCTTGGGCAGCCACCACCCTGCTGCCCGCCCGGGACGCCTGCGCAGCACTGGTCCTGTGCCTGATAACAGTCTGGTGCGTCGACACACGACTCTACAGCCGTCTGGCTTCTCTGGCCCGTTTCCTGTCGCTGCGCACGCAGTTGACGCTCGGTGCCGTCGGCGGACTGCTGATGTCCACCGTGGCCTGAGGCTTCTCTCTTCAGGGGCCTGCCTGACAGCAGCCCCGCTTTTTGCGATGATGTAGCCAACGCCTTTTGCCAGACCGGCAAAAGGCATTTGCGCCTTTGCGGCGCAACCATGAATACCCACAGCAGAAAGACAAAGGAAGGAAGAGGCATGAGCAGCAGCACATTCAGGGCCATTGAACTGACAAAGAGCCCGGAAGGCCAATTCAACGCGCAGGTAACGACACTGGAAGACAGTCGTTTGCCTGACACCGGCGATGTAACGCTGGACATCGATTACTCCACGCTGAACTTCAAGGACGGTCTGGCCATCTGCAACCGTTCGCCGGTGGTGCGCCTGTGGCCCATGGTGGCGGGCATTGATGGTGCCGGAACGGTGCTGTCCAGCGACAATCCAGCATGGAAAGCCGGCGACAAGGTGTTGATCAACGGCTATGGCATCGGCGAAACACACTGGGGCTGCCTGTCTGAACGTGCACGTCTGAAAGGCGACTGGCTGGTTCGCATTCCCGAAGGTCTTAACGCAAAACAGGCCATGGCCATCGGCACCGCAGGGTACACCGCGATGCTGTGCGTCATGGCTCTGGAAAGAAATGGCGTGAAACCCGGCGACGGAGAGGTGCTGGTGACCGGTGCAACCGGCGGTGTGGGTTCGGTTGCCATTACATTGCTCAGCCGACTGGGCTACACAGTGGTGGCCAGCAGCGGCAAGGCATCGCAGGAAGGCTTTTTGAAATCGCTGGGTGCATCCAGCATCATTGACCGCAAGACATTGTCTGAACCGGGCAAGCCCTTCCAGAAAGAGCGCTGGGCTGGCGTGGTGGACTCGGTCGGATCACACACTCTCGCTAACGCTTGTGCGCAAACCCGCTACGGCGGCACAGTGGCAGCGTGCGGCCTGGCGCAGGGTGCGGACTTCCCGTCCAGCGTGATGCCTTTCATTTTGCGTGGCGTAACACTGGCTGGCGTGGATTCGGTCATGGCACCGCAGGCTGTGCGTCAGGAAGCCTGGCGCAGGCTGGCCAAGGATCTGGATCTGGCCAAACTGGACAGCCTAAGCACGGAAGTCAGTCTCAATGATGCGATTGGCGCAGCCCACAAACTGATGGCCGGTGAAATCTCCGGCCGTCTGGTGGTGAACGTCAAGCGTTGACATCAGCTTCGGGGGTGGACATCAAGACAACGAGCTGATGCCACCCCTGCCATCCAACCCTCATGAAGCGCACATCATGCACACACGTGTCTGCTACCGCGTAACGCCGCGCCCACTGTCCCATCAATTCGAAGTCAGTCTGCGTTTCTTTCCGAATGCGGGAGACCGGGAGGTGCTGCTCAGCCTTCCTGCGTGGATACCGGGCAGCTACATGATTCGCGAGTTTGCACGCAATATCGTACACATCGAGGCAGATCAGAATCATGAAAGCATTGTGCTGACCAAGCAGGACAAGCACACGTGGCGGGCAGTGCTGCGAGATGACAGCGCAGTGCATGTTCTGTATCGCGTCTATGCATGGGACATGTCAGTGCGCACGAGTTATCTGGACACGCTGCGCGGCTTTTTCAATGGAACCAGCGTATGTCTGCGTGTGCATGGGCATGAGCAATCGCTGTGCGAAATTGATGTGTGCCCACCGGAAGGATTGGCACCGGTGTGGCAGGTCTCAACAGGCCTGACACCGGCACGCGCTCAGGACGAGTCCGGCAACTTTCCCGGCGAAGGCCAACCCCTGCGCTATCTGGCACAAAATTATGATGAGTTGATCGACGGTCCGGTCGAAATGGGCCTGATGAAAACAGCGCAGTTCACGGCCTGCGGTGTAAAACATCAGATTGCCATCACCGGTGCGTTTGATGATGTGGACATCGACCGACTGTGCAAAGACCTGCAGCCCGTATGTGAGGCACAGATCAAACTGTTTGACCCGCGCGGGCAGGCTCCCTTCAGTCGTTATGTGTTTTTGATTCATGCGACCGACAACGGTTATGGTGGACTTGAGCACCGCAACTCCACCGCACTGCTGTGTTCCCGCAAAGACCTGCCGCACATCGGCATGAAAGACAGTCACGCCGACTACAGAACGTTCCTCGGTTTGTGCAGCCATGAATATTTTCATGCATGGAATGTCAAGCGCATCAAACCCAGCGCTTTCATGGAATACCTGCTGGACCGTGAGAACTACACACGGCAATTGTGGCTGTTTGAAGGCTTCACATCGTATTACGACGACCTGGTGTTGCTGCGGACCGGCTTGCTGACGCCCGTGCAATACGGCGAGGCGATCGCCAAGACATACGGCAGCGTGATGAAGCACCGCGGCCATACACAGCAGAGTGTGGCCGACAGTTCATTTGATGCGTGGATCAAGTATTACCGTCAGGATGAGAACTCACCCAATGCGATCGTGAGCTATTACACCAAAGGCTCGATGGTCGCCTTGTGTCTGGATGCATTGATACGGCGCGAAACGCAGAACCACCAATCGCTGGACGATGTGATGCGCTGGCTGTGGCTGAACTACGGCAAAGCGCAGCGGGGTGTGGGCGAAGAAGAGTTTGCAGACATCGTTCAAGCCAGCACAGGTCTGGATGTGCGCGAGTTTCTGCAGCAGGCGGTCAACGGGACAGAACCGCTGCCGATGGAAGAATCACTGAAAGTATTGGGCTTTCAATTGCAGGCCAAAGACCCTGACAATCGATGCGACTGGGGTCTGACTACGAATGTGATGAACGACTTTACCAATGTGCGCCAGGTACGCAATGGCTCATGCGGTGAGCGATCTGGCATTGCACCGGGCGACCTGATTGTGGCGATAGACGGATTCAGGGCAACATCCGATCAGGTCAAGCGCATGCTGTCGCGCAAGCGGCCCGGTGACATCAGTCGCGTGCATGTGATGCGGCGCGAGCACCTGATGGAGCTGGAGCTGCACTGGGAAGCAGCGGGCGTGCAGGAATGGAAAGTACTTCCTGCCGAAGCAAAGTAACAAGAACAAGCTGTCTTTTTATGCGACGGGCTCAAACTCCAGTTCACTGTATTGACTTGGAGCCCGCCCTGCTTTTGGCGCTGCTGGGTTGCTGGATGCGCAAGTTGGCAACGTTACGATCACAAAAGGAACTGGCTTGAGGTCAAGGCGGACTGCCCCACCACGATGATGCTGAAATCCGCCGCGGCATCACCATTGACGTCACCTTGTACCAACAGCGCAGCTGCACCTTGGTACTGGGTGGCCTGATAGCGCAGGGCACCTGCTTGACCATTTGTGAACGCGCTCGTGGCGATGAAGGTGAATGCCTGATCGCCAGTGGTGGTCGTTACAGCATCAATAGAGCGAACATCCATTTTGTCGATACTGGTCATGTCGGTGATGACATCCACCTGTGTGCCGATAGCCGCACTGTCGAAGACGAAGGTATCTGCACCATCACCACCGGTGAGCGTATCCACGCCGGCGCCACCGGCGAGCACGTTGGCACTTGCGTTACCGGTGAGTCTGTCGGCAAGCGATGAACCAGTAAGGTTTTCAAAATTCAGAATGGTATCTGTGCCCGATGCGCCCGTGTTCTGTGCTGCGGTCAGTGCAAGAGACACCGTGACGCCAGTGGTGGCACCGGTGACAAGGCCGGCGGCATAAGACACCGTGTCAGTGCCTGCCGCGCCGTCGAGAACGTTATTGCCGGCACCGGCAAAGATGGTATTGTTCAATGCGTTGCCGGTGATATTTGCCGCGGCTGTTGTGTTGATCCGGCCATTTTCAACATTACTGCCAAGCGTGTAAGCAGCCAGTGACGAGAAGACCAGATCCGTTCCACCGGTTGATGCGCTCGAATTGGTTTCGGTCACCACATCACCGACATTGTCGACGTAATAGGTATCAGATCCATCACCACCGATCATGGTGTCAGCACCTGCACCACCATTGATGGTGTTGGCTGCACTGGTGCCTGTCAGGTTGTCTGCCTGTGAAGAACCTTCGACACTTTCAAAATTCAACAGCGTATCGGAGCCGGAAGCCCCGGTCGTTTGCGCGGTTGTCAGCCCCAGATTGATGGTCACACCCGTACTTGAACCGGAACCCAGGCCGAACAGATAAGACACCATGTCCGTACCCGCAGCACCATCCAACACGTTGTTGCCCGCCCCTGCGTAGATAATGTTGTTCAGTGTATTACCGGTGATATTCGCCGCGACTGTCGTGTTGATCCGGCCATTTTCAACATTACTGCCAAGCGTGTAAGCAGCCAGTGACGAGAAGACCAGATCCGTTCTACCGGTTGATGCGCTCGAATTGGTTTCAGTGACCACATCACCGACGTTATCGACATAATAGGTATCAGACCCATCACCACCGATCATGGTGTCTGCGCCCGCGCCACCGTTCATGGTGTTGGCTGCGCTGGTACCTGTGAGGTTGTCTGCCAGCGAAGATCCCTCAATACTTTCAAAATTCAGCAGCGTGTCAGAACCGGAAGCACCTGAGGTCTGCGCTGTTGTAAGGGCAAGATTGATGGTGACACCCGTTGTTGCACCCGAAGCGAGACCGAACCGATAAGACACAGTGTCTGCGCCCGCAGCACCGTCCAATACGTTGTTGCCAGCGCCTGCGTAGATGATGTTGTTCAGTGTGTTACCGGTGATATTCGCCGCGGATGTTGTATTGACGCGGCCATTTTCAATATTACTGCCAAGCGTGTAAGCAGCCAATGACGAGAAGACCAGATCCGTTCCGCCGGTTGATGCCGTCGCATTGGTTTCGGTCACCACGTCGCCTGCGTTATCGACGTAATAGGTATCAGATCCATCGCCACCGATGAGGGTATCGATGCCGAGACCTCCGTCCAGCGTATCATTGCCCGCGTTGCCGGTGATGGAGTCATTGCCGGCAAACCCGACCAGATTGTCTGCCCCCGTGCCGCCCACCAGCACTGCGCCGACAAACGCTGTCTCCGCAGATGAGACTTGCTCAGTCTTTCCCAATCCATCAACGTAAGTAGCCCGGGCAACCATGCGCTTGCCACCCTGCGCAGCCGTCAGAACAAAGGTCGCGGCATTGGCACCGGAGATGATCTGTCCATCGGCCAGCCATGAATAAGTAATCTGACCCATGCCATCCGCATCAGACACGGTCGAACTTGCGCTCAGCGTCTGACCAACCATGGCAGTACCGGAGACAGTCACAGCGCCGGACGGTGCGCTGTTGGATGCTGAGGCAGCCATCTGCACGCTGACAGTGCTTGCTTGCTCCGAGGCGAGCCCGCCAGAATCCAGCACCTTGAACTGGAATGACAGGGTCTGTGCAGTACTGCTGCCCTGCGGCAGCTGATACCGAAAGTTACCTGCATCCAGATCGGCCTTGCTCACAGTAGAGCCCGCTGCCAAAGCACTGGATCCGACCAGAAGCTGACCAGACGTCGGCAGACTGACGATCTGCAAGCCGGAAAGAGTCTGATTCGCGTCGCGATCAGAGAAACTGAAATTGGCTGCGGGCAAAGTCAGCAATTGCCGGGAACTGGCGGTCAATACGATGTTTGTGCTGATGGCTGCGTCATTGGCGCCGTTGATATTGACCGCGAGCGTGGTGTTGACCGTTGCAGTGCCGTCAGACACCGTCACCGTGAACTGCTCGCTGGCATTGGCGGTGAGCGCTTCAATCGCAGTATCGTTGGGTGTGTAGGTATAAGCGCCAGTCGCCTTTGTAACGGTCAGCGTTCCGTAAGTGCCGGTGCGGCTGACGGTGGTGCCGTTGTCTGTGCCGTTACTCAAACTATACGTCAGCGTGTCATTATCGCGGTCGCTGGCAGACAGAGTGCCCTGACGTGTGTTGAACGTGTCGTCTGCTGCCGTGTCAGTGAAGCTGATGGCGGTCGGTGTTGCCAGTACTGGCGTATCGTTGGCGCCCGCTACATTCACCGTCAGTGTGGTACTGCTGATAGACCCATCGCGCGGGTTGCCGGCAGTGATGGTGAAGCTCTCGCTTGCATTGCTCTTCAGCGGTTCGATGGCTGCATCATTGGGCGTGTAGGTGTATGCGCCTGTCGCCTTGGTGATGACCAATGTGCCGTAGGTGCCGGTGCGGCTGACTGTTTCGCCATTGTCGGTGCCGTTGGTGATGCCGAAGTTGTTGGCCGCACCCGTGATTTGAATTGTTCCACTGCTGGCTTGCGGATTGTCGTTACCTGCTGTGTCGGTGTAAGCCAGGGCGCTGGGCGTGGAAAGCACTGCAGCATCTGCAGCGCCTGTCACGTTAACTTGCAGCGTGGTGTTGACCGTTGCAGTACCGTCAGAAACCGTCACCGTGAATTGCTCGCTGGCATTGGCGGTAAGTGCTTCAATGGCTGCATCACTGGGTGTGTAGGTGTATGCGCCGGTGGCCTTTGTGATGATCAAGGTGCCATACGTACCAATACGGCTGACCGTATCACCGTTATCTGTTCCATTGCTCAAACCATAGGTGAGCCTGTCGTTATCGCGATCACTTGCAGACAACATTCCGGTACCGGGACTGAACGTATCGTCTCCTGCCGTGTCAGTAAAGCTGATGGCGGTCGGCGTCGCAATTACCGGTGTATCGTTGTCACCAGTGACGTTGATCGTCAGCGTGGTACTGCTGGTGGACGTATCACGCTCGTTACCGGCAGTGATAGTGAAGTTCTCGCTTGCATTGCTCTTCAGCGGTTCGATGGCTGCGTCGTTAGGTGTGTAAACGTAAGCGCCTGTCGCTTTGGTAACGGTCAACGTTCCGTAGGTGCCGGTGCGACTGACGGTCGTGCCGTTGTCGGTACCGTTGATGATGCCGAAGTTGTTGGCCGCACCCGTGAATTGAACCGTTCCGCTGCTGGCTTGCGGATTGTCGTTACCTGCTGTGTCGGTGTAAGCCAGGGCGCTGGGCGTGGAAAGCACCGCAGCATCCGCAGCGCCCGTCACGTTGACTTGCAGCGTGGTGTTGACCGTTGCAGTGCCGTCAGACACCGTCACCGTGAATTGCTCGCTGGCATTGGCTGTCAGCACTTCAATGGCTTCGTCATTGGGTACGAAGGTGTAAGCACCCGTCGCTTTGGTCACAGTCAGTGTTCCGTAGCTACCGGTGCGGCTGACGGTGGTGCCGTTATCTGTGCCGTTGCTCAAACCATACGTCAGCGTGTCATTATCGCGATCGCTTGCAGACAATGTACCGGTACGGGTGCTGAAAGCATCGTCTGCCGATGTATCAGTAAAACTGATGGATGACGGCGTAACCATAAGCGGCGCATCATTGGCGCCCGTTACATTCACCGTCAGCGTGGTACTGCTGGTGGACGCATCGCGCGGATTACCGGCGGTGATGGTGAAGCTCTCTGATGCATTGGTTTTGCGGACTTCAAGCGCCACATCACTGGGCGTGTAGGTATACGCGCCGGTGGCCTTGGTGATGACCAATGTGCCATATGTACCGATACGGCTGACCGTTGTGCCGTTGTCAGTTCCGCCCGTTATACCAAAGTTGTTTGCGTTGCCCGTGCTGGCCTGCAGGGTTCTGCTCACTGCGGCGAACGTATCGTCTGCCGACGTATCCGTCAGCGAAATCGCTGTCGGTGTGGCAAGAGTGGCTGCGTCGTTGGCACCTGTCAGATTGACGGTGAGAACGGTTTCAGCAGTGGCAGCACCGTCAGATACTGTCAGGGTAAACGTCTCGGATGCATTGCTCGTCAATCCTTCGATAGCCGCATCGTTGGGGGCATAGGTATAGGAACCACTGGCTTTGTTGACGGTCAGAACACCATAGCTGCCTGTCCGGGATACCGTGGTGCCATTGTCGCTGCCACCTGTCAGACCATAGGTCAGCGCAGTGTTATCCACATCACTGGCCTGCAACTGTCGTGTGGTGTTGGCGAATGTGTTATCCGCTGCCGTATCGGTATATGCAATCGCCTGCACGGACTGCAATACCGGCAGGTCGTTGACCGCCGTGATATTGACCACCGTTGTACCACTGGCCGTCTGCGACAGCGATGCGTCTCCACCGCGGTTACCGTCCGAGAATGTCCATGCGATGGTGACTGCTGCAGCAGGGTTATCAGATGTATTGGAATACGCGATCTGCTGCATCACAGAATTGACACGCGCTGCAGTGGCCTGCGCATTGAAGCTCAGGCTGAGGGTACCGCCGCTGTTGCCCGTCACGGTACCGATCACGGTATCTGATAAGGTCAGATCACCGCCTTCAACCAGCGCACCCAACGTACCGCCAGCAGCGGATGTGAATACGTCCTGAGAAGTGGCTCGGTTTATTTGAACAGATTTACCCCGATAGATAAGTGCCATGGGGTGGGTTGAGAACGGCGTAGAGTTGTCCATCATCGGCGGTCGTGGTCAGTTCATAGACCACGAATGGCCGACGATGTGGTCAACT
>SXGQ01445062.1_pt1 | contig 11748 bp, 5 predicted proteins | sample 3178371 | NCBI WGS metagenome assembly SXGQ01 (sample SAMN11356859, study PRJNA531348) | freshwater metagenome | isolation source: freshwater sample F1-20 | place: China: Fuxian Lake, Yuxi | collected 2017-12-25 | reverse complement strand
GGGTAGACATCGACCCGGTGCACTGGTTTCTGAGCCCCGCGAAAGACACCCGCTCGTCGCTCTATCTCGAAGACGCGGCGACGGAGTTTCAGGTGCAGGGGCTGGAGCTCGATTGGACGATCGTCACGTGGGACGCCGACTTACGCTGGTCGGGCGACGACTGGAGCTATCACAGTTTTCGCGGGGCGAAGTGGACGGACGTGAAGAAACCCGAGCGGCGGCAGTATCTGAAAAACGCCTACCGCGTGTTGCTCACGCGGGCCCGGCAGGGGATGGTGATCTTCGTCCCACCGGGGGCGAAACGCGACAAGACGCGGAGCCCGGGGTTTTACGAGGGCGTGTATCAGTATCTGACCACACTGGGCATCAACGCGCTAGGAACTGCGAGTTGCGAATGACCCGGCTCGCTTTTCGGCAAACAACGGAATATACCGGTCATGTTGCGGCTGGAATTCGAGCCCCCGCGCATCGCGCACGAACGCCTGACAGCTCAACGCATTGGATGACGATCATGCCGACCAACTCCGCCGCACCAAGATCCCTACCCACCACATTCTCGCCAGACTGGGGAAAGGAAAGTTGGCGATTATGGGAACTCCTCGATGCTTGTGACGCAGGGGTACTTGTCGACACAGTAGAGGCATTGATTGCTTCCACACCGGATCGCACCCGAGACGAAAAAGCAGTCCGTTTTTCTTGTTCCTTGTTGGCCGACATATTGCGTGCTGGCGGTTCGGCGTGGGTACGAGACAGCAAGTTGCTTGTCTCATGGCCTGATTGGGACGGGCCTGCCGGTAGAGAATCCGCCCGAGAAGCAATGGAGAGCGCACGCGACATGCGTGCACTTAATTCCGCAGAAGTCGCCAAGGTGGCCAGCGCCTTTGCTCAGGAAATCGACGGTGAGGAGTTTTCTGCAGCCCTGGCTTCCTGCCAGTTTCGTCTTGTGCCAGCAACAGATACCCATCCCAGCGGCACACCATATCACGACATTTTCGCCGCCGCGCTGCGCTACTGGTCGATGCCTTACCGTGGTCGTTCAGGGCGTATGAAGCGATTTGTCATCACAGCTGAGCACGATCTCTTCGGCAACCATCCAGTCGTTGCTGGGATCGTTGAATTGGGCGACGAAGCTCCGTTCTGCACGTGGCGAGATACTTTGCTAGGGCTCAGCAGCCGCTCATTAGCGGTTTGGCTTGAAAAACAGGACCGGACTACGGCCGCGCGAATAGCCGAACGGTTCAAGTTGCTAAGGCGGTGTCTCCGCAAGACCTCGGACGGTCTGAACCTATCGACCGTAGCAGCATCCCGAGTAGTATCGCGTCGAGAAGAGTTAACGTTGCTCGCGAAGGGCAGAAGCAATGTCCTGGCCGATCAAGGGAACCTTTTAAAGGACCGCAAGCGAGTAGCTTACGGACTTAGGCTAGCGCAGGGTGAACTCGCGCTTGCCGCGATTGCAGCGGGCGGTCCCATCAACCCTAAGGACCGGGACTTTGCTGCAGGCGTTCGAGCGGTCCACGATTTGGTCATTCCTCGCACGCACTTTGAGGCCACGGTGTGCGGCGCGCTGCCGCCATTCTCGATCGGCCTTGGCGGCAAGTTAGTGGTGGCGTTTCTTTCGCATCCCGCAGTCATAGCCTCCACGCAAAATGCAGAAGGGGAGTTGCTCAGTTGGAGTTTCGATACTCACAAACTCGGCTCCATTCTGCCCTCTCATGGGATGCTTTGCCTGACAACCAAGGGCCTGTACTCGCGCCATGCGCCGATGTATTCCCGCAGCGAAATGCCGGGCCGCGATGGCGTGTTGCGATTTCGGCACCTTGCCAACACGGACGGCGCCACAACAACACTTGTCAGTGAACGCACAACCCGCTTAGCACGTTCGCTTTTGGATGCGCGAGGAGGCGACAGCGCACGCGTGTCATCGCTTTACGGGTCTGGCGGAGCCAAGCGGCACCGCGCTATCGAAGCAGCGACGATTATGGCCGGTTTGAGCGCGGGCACATCCTCTGCCGGGATACGACGACCTGTTTACGGCGCTTTGTTCGTCAAAAACCCGGAAGCTATCTGCTGGCTGGGGGACGCCCCAGACTGGCAGGTATCACGAGACGAACCCTCGTCTTTTTTTTGCGAGCGGGCCGCAGAGGTCTGGAGGCAACGATGGCTTGCCAGAGCCCAATATCGCTTACGCGACTATGTGCTGCTGCCATCGCACGCCACGTTCTTACGTAATCAGGTGAACTCACGCGAAAGGAGCACGCCCCCGAATGGCTAAGCGTACACGCCGTGTTCGCCGGCAGGTCCTCCACCTGGAGCGAGCCGAACATGCAGACCTAGAGCAGTTCCTAACATCCTCTGGCAAGAACGTCGAACTTCTGCCGGAAAGGCTCCGCGATGCGCTTAGCATCAAGACGGGGCTCGAAGACGTATTGCGCGCCGCGATTGAGGCCAATTCTTCAGTCGCCATAGCTGGGACGGCGGGTAGCGGAAAGAGCCATCTGTTAAGAACCGCTACTGTGCCGTCGAGCTACAAGGTCATCCCCGATCTAGCTGCAATTCCACCGAGCCAATGGCGCCAGCTATTTGAATCAAAGCACAGGTCTCTCGTTGCGGGCAACGAGGGCGCCTTCCTTCTTGGCCGCAAGAAGAAATTCGAAGGATTTGCTGACGTTCTGACGGCACTCCACTCCCTGCAAAGCGGCCGGCCGTATTCCGGATCCGGTCCAATTGTGATCGACGCGGCTGCGTATAGCCCGACTCAATGCCACGCAATTGAGAAAATGCTGACCCTGGCCCCGATTGTTTCATACGTGGAGATGGTCGGCGGCGACCGCGCGAAGGCCGCTTGGGAGATGCTTGCAGCTTCCGAAATTAGTCGCCGCCTGTCGACCATCGTGCAGATGGCGGCGTCGGCCCGTGACGCCGACGGGTTTACATTTCGTCTGCTGTGGCATTTCGTTGCGGACCTGGCACTCGCGGCCAAGGAAGACGTCCCTTGGTACTTAAGAGTCTTTTCAAGTCCCACTGAGATTGGCCAGCACATACAAGCCGCCTTCAGCCCGCGTGCAATTCCTTTGCCACATGTTGCAAATCGTCTATGGCATGGCGACATCAATTTCGTCAGGCCGCGGATTCACGAGGAAGCACTCGCTGCGATAGCGCGCTCCGTTATCGCTATCCAGCATGCCGAGACTATGGCTGACCGGTATGAGATCTACGACGACATGTCGCTACTTGCGTTATTTGCGCTTAAGCAGTCTCCTCTAGACGAAGCGGTGCGCAGTGGTGTTGACCTGTGGTCAAGCGTATCAAAGCAGGATTGCCGCCCGGTGCTACAGGCGATTAATCGGTACTACACGTACGGCCTTGTTGATGTCGGCGACGATCTTGAACTGTGGTTGCAGCATGAAACAGAGAAGCGAGACCTGAAACCTGACATGCAGGCGTCCTTCGGTAGTGCGCGTGCCTGCGACTTTCAGATTGCAAAAAGCCTCGTGGTAGGCAATGCCCCGCCAGGCGTAGCGCCTTTGCCTGGGGGGCGATACCTGCTTCAGTACTTTAATGAAGATAATGTCATAGCAGTGCTTGTGCTTACTAAGGACCTAATCGATGGAATCTCTGGATCACGGTCACACAAGGTACTCGACCGCAAAGACGTCGAGTATGACTGGCGGCTAGCCCAGTTTTTTGAACGTATCGCGCCACATGCAGCACGGGCGGATCGACTGCACGTCGCCGCGTTCGATTTTCAAGCACGAACAGGTAGGTTGCTGCGTTGGCAACTCGGTCTTCCTATTCGCAAGTTGAGCGGGTGACAAAATGGCACGAAAAAAGGGTGCGGCAAAAAGCATTCCGCTTATTCGGATAGCGAACCCATGGATGATAGGGAAGAACGTCAATCGTGTTGTGCCTCTGTACGCGCTCCACAATTTTGCAGCCGAGGATTTTCCGAGATACAAAGGCACGCAGGCGATCAAAAACCTTATTTTCGACGCCAAATCCGCGTTGGCCGACAAGCACTTGACTGGGCGTTTCACTGTCCTGCCCGACGAACATGAAGACGTACAGCGCTGCGTCGGTGGTGTATTGTCACCAGACCGGCGCGTGTTCAGAGATAATAAGAGGGGCGGTGCCGGGAAGAATGGGGCACTGTTTCCTGTTGTCGGCGGATTACTCGCAGCGACTGGCAGCGACGATGGGCTTGGTAAGCGTTTTCGTGAACTCCTTGAGAATCATCGCACCAACTGGCAGGAACGATTGGGCGTGCTATTCAGTCCGTCAGTAGCCAGCGACCCCGTGACCGGCTTTGCCATGCAGTTAATCACCGCGGGGTCGGGTGAAAAGGAAGAGCCAGTCCCGAAGGAGTCGCGAAAACTAAAGGGCCTTGATCTTGAATGCGCGCGTTTCGCAGACAACCTGATTCAGGGCGTCGCCGATGCGGGCCGTGTCTCCGCGATAAGGCGACTGGCTGTTGGGCTCTACTTCGCGGCGCTGATGCGGCTTGTGGCGGGTCCTGTCGAGCAGGACAAAGGCGTGCAGTCGCTGGTATGGGCATACGGGGGGCTTCCTCCAGGCACGCCGGCAGACCCGTTGGTGCGCGCCACAAGCAAGTCGTTTGCGCATTGGATAAGTCAGTCTTGGGATAGTCATGCGAGACTTCTCTACCGACGCTTGCGCATGGTGAGAGTGCCGAAACGTGTGCCGAAATCCGATCGGCTGCGGCGGCGTGTTCACTACAGGCTAAGCCAACTGCTTGAAGGGCAAGGCAAACAACTAGAAGCCACGGCGGAGCTACTCGATCCGCTGGTCAACGGAAAGGAACTAAGCGAGGAATGGTGCCGCGAAGTCTTGCAAGCTCAAGCAATCGGATTTACGAAGACCGAGTTGGCACGAAGGGTTCGCAGTCTTGGTGTTAATGTCGGGCTCGCCGCACCAAATCGGGGCCTCCTTCCGCGGCTTGTCCTGGATACCCCCCTGCTAGATGTGCTCGTGAAGGGAATTGCCGGTCGGTCCACAATGCCATACGGAGACTTCGTCACCTGCCTACGAGACCGCTTTGGCATAGTGGTTGGAGTCGGGAATGACGACGCCATCATTGATTACATGGCGCAGTTCGGATCAGAAGGCGCTGACGCCTACGACTTGTTAACTCGCAATCAGGAGCTACTGAGAGAACGACTCCTCCGAGTAGGCCTGGCGCGTGCGTATTCGGATTCCCATACGGAGGTTATCGGGCATGAGTAGAAATTTATTGTCCGAGGCGATTCAGAAAGCAATCGCCGTGGCCATGGATGCGTCCTCCGATCGCATTGTTCGCTTGGAAGCGCCTCGCGACTGGCCGGTCTCGGAAGCTGTGCGGGCCTACTCGCGGGCGCGAAAGGACGGCTTACGTTTACTAATCACACGCCCGTTTAAACTCGTCGACTTCAAGGGATTGAACGCAACGGACAAAGCGGGTAAGGCGACGGCTTGGCGGAATACCACGGGGAGGGCGTACGAAATCCTTGTTGTTGGCGGAAAAGACGGAAGTCTTATGGCCGGGTTGGATGCGATTAAGCGAGTCCCGCGCGATGTCATTTTTCAGGCCTGGCGGGACTCGGTAATGAGCGGAATGCCCACAGACGGTGATCTCGGAAAGCCTGAGGTACACAGGCTCATTAGGGCGTTGTTCGAACAGGCGACGAATAACCGTATCACAGCATCCTTGCTGGATAGGTATTTGCGCAAGGTGATGGCGGACGGCACCGTCTCATGCATCCAGGGTTCGTTAGGCGACCTTGGCGTGCTGAAGGACTCGCAGATTCTTAACGAGGGAATGGCCTCTCGCCGCTTGAGGCGAAATCTTGACCTGTTGGATTTACTCCGCACACCGGACGACCAGAGGCTGGACGCGAGACTAAAGGAGGCAGCGGGTACTGGGCGGGGGCAGGCCAAAAAGGCAGCAAAGGCAGCAATAGCTTATCGACAATCGGGCGATATGAGTCTGCTAATCGATACCGACCTCGTAGATATGGAACAGTGCCTTGCCAAAGCACCGCCGCCCCCAACTGCCCGAACGATTGGGTTAACTGATCTTCTTGACGCCTACCACGAACGCCCGGAACTGGTAACGGAATGCTTAAATGAACTAACGAAGCAATGGAAGCACGACGAGGCAGTTGCGTCGCTCGACTCCCAAATCACCACTGACGAAAATGCCTACAGGGTGAGCGTGCCGCTTTCGCCTACAGTCGAAGAAAACGAGGAGTCTGATGACACAGATGGCGAATCGGACGACGACTCACGTTTGTCATTTCAGTGGATAGGCAGCGAACCGGAAAGCGACGTTGTCGCTGCAATGAGCGCGTCTGCACGGCCGGAAGGAATAAGTGCCGGCCAGACTCTAATGTCCGGTGCGCATCTCCTCGCACTTGCCGATGACCGCGAGACTGTGCGCAGATATCTCGACGCGCGGCGGCGACTACGTGATTTGGAGCCGTGGCTAGAAAACGACGCGGTAGCGGTCACCCTACTTTGGCCCAACGCCATCGCTGACTTGGGTACGTTCGTGGATGCATGGGTAGAACTTGCCAAAAGCGCATTGCGGGAAGACGTAGACCCGTCATTTGTTGAGGCCATCCAAGCTCTTGAAACGATTTCGGGACCAACCGACGAGAGTCCCTCATGGGTTGTGCTTGGCCCGCTACACCCTTATCGCCTGGACCCGTTGGTTCGGGCGGGCAATTTGACACTTTCGCGGCTTAGTTGCGCTCCAGATGTAGCCCGGGTTGGAGCAGCACTGAACTGGACGTTGGATAAGTGTTATCCGGCGTACCCTACAATCCATCGTAAGTCAGAGACGTACTTCAATTCCGCTGCAGCACCGCTGGTGGTGTACGAGCAGAAGCACACGCAGTATCTACCACTTGCACGGGAGTACCGTGGGCTCGATCGAACCATTCGCTCCCTAGAGGCATTCTCGCCCCCGCTCGCCCGGGGCCTCTCGTTGATGGTCATCGATCCGCCTTTAGGGGGCGCTGTATGCAAGGCCCTCGACACGGCCCAGCGACGCATTGCCGGGAGGCCAATCACTGTTAGCCACCTAGCCACCTGCGATTACGCCGATAATCTCGAGAGCTACGACGGCGAGGTGCAGTACCTTCCGAAGGTGTCCGCCCTTACCGAGGTGGCAACAATGCCACACGTGAACATCCTTCTGCGGTTCGTCACCGGAGCGACAAGCGAAAGCGAAGTAACAGCCGCCGATTGGGGTGCAACGCGCGGCACCCACCTTGCCTTACAGATGACGCAGGCGGTCCACCGATTGTTTAGGGGTGAGCGAAAGCCACAAATCAGTATCGATCCGAGGCAGGGAAATACTGTCGTACGTGCGACCCACGATCTCTACGCAAAGGCGAGCGGCAAAAGACCGAAAGTGGCCACGCTCCGCCCCTTGTTTGATTACGAGGAAGCGCCCGTGTTAAGCCGTATGGCAAGCCACACGGACTGGCTAGTGTTCGCGGCGCCCGGACCGCTTGGTCTGGTTACACCGAAAACGATTAACAACACGCTGCGCTTTGTTGGGCGACATGGGTGCGGCCGCTACGGCATCTATGTCTACGCCGCAGACGACATGTACCCCGTCCGCAAGCATTTTGAGGAGTTTTTCAAAACAACGCCCATCGCAACCATGCAGCCGTCGCAGATGGTGGACCTACTTGTCACCAAAGCACACGAGTCTGGGAATGCGGTGCTCTTTACAGCAACATCCGGCGCGGAATCCCAAGTGGCCAGTTTGGTTGCGCTGTCCGTAGCCAAGGAGGGTTCCCATCCAAGCGATCACGTATTCATTTTGAACCTCGATGACCTCGGCTGGACATCGGCGTGGCTTACCGATCGACTACGGGCGGATTTTGTTTTGGTGATAGTGCGCGAGTGCGGCGAGATCGAGCTACGCGTAGTGGAAAGCAAGAGCGTCGCTTCCGGCGAGCAAATCGTTCTCGACCCCGCGGTCGAGCCCAGCAAGGAGGCGATAGGACAGGTACAGGCAACGATGCGCGCTATTGAGGATGTTTGTACCGCGTCGACGCCTGACCTGGATCAGGACCTTCGATTCACAAGTTTGATCGAGCATCTCATGGCCGCCGTCATGGCGTCGCTGGATGAAATGCCATCTGAGCATCGGATCCGCGTTATTGACGCAGTAAATCGTTTTTCACGGCGGGAAAGCCCGGCAGTCAAAGTGACTGGTAGGGTTATCATTACTCAAAGCAAGGTGAACGCAGGTCGGATCGTCAGGGTATTGGCTAATAACATCATGCTAACCTGGGTCGGTTCTCCTGATGTTGCCAAAGCCTTTGATGTACCTGCGTCGCAGCAATTGGTAGACGCTGGCCAACAAGTGCTGGGAGAGCAGGGTCGCAGCGAATCACACGGGGTTCCAGCCAATTCGCGTGACGAACAAGACTTGGATGGCTCGACGCTCACTTATGAGGCGGCAAGGCCCCGGCGCGATGCAGCTATCGATGCAGAGGGCGAAGTAGATTCGGTCGTTGAGGAGGACTGTAAAGCGGACGCGACTTCGCAGCCCGATGCACTTCGTGAAATTACGCGGATTGCAAACGACTTCATTCAGGCCGCGAAGGTTCACGGAATCCCCGTTGTTGCGACCGGACCCGCCTACATTCAAGCTGGCCCAACGCTTTTTGCCATCGGCGTGCGACTCCGGGAAGGCACAACGATGCGTTCCCTGCAAACACGCGCATCAGACATAGCACGGGACATAGGCCTAGGTGACAAAGCCCATGCGATCGAGGTCCAGAACGACGCGGAACCCAGCACCGTGAAAGTTCTCCTACCGCGTACCGACAGGCATTTTCCGCTTCTCCCGACGGCCGAGCATCCTCCGCTGCTTGGGCCGAGCAGTGAGTACTTGCCCATTTCGATCGGGCAGACGATTGAGGGGCGAGACTATCAGGCGACTGTTGAGTCTTGGCCCCATATGTTGGTTGCGGGGTCATCGGGAAGCGGGAAGACCACTTTCATTAAATCGTTGTTGCGACAGTGCTCGTTATTCGGGCCAGGCTACGTCCAGACTGTCGTGGTTGACGGAAAAGGCGAGACGGACTACTTCGGCATCCTGTCGCCAAGTATGTTTCCGTCAACATTTCCTGCTATTCAACTTGGCGCGCAATCTGCGGTGCCGGTACTGCAGTGGGCAATTGAGGAGATGGAGCAGCGCAGGCAGTCGGTTGTGCGGCTAACGGAAGCCGCAGCACGCGAAGGCGGCGTGAAGGCCATGGATCTGTTCCGCCTTGCTATCCGTGAAAAACGGATGCCACCGATTGTTCCGCTAATTGTCGTGATTGATGAATTTGCGGAAATTATGCTTGCGAATAAGCGAACAGCGGATGAGTTCGAAGGCCTCGTCCAGCGCATTTCGCAGGTTGGGAGGTCGCGACTGATTCATTTGGTTCTTGCAACACAGCGCCCCGACCGCGAAACCATCCGAGGAGCGATCAAGGCGAACTTCACCACGCGCGCTGTGTTTCGACTGCCCACAACTGCGGATTCGATTTCAGCCATGGGACATGCTGGTGCCGAAAAGTTGTTGGCCCACGGCGATATGGTGTTTGAGCACGCCGGTTTAGGGCCAGTAAGGCTGCAAGGATATAAGTCGTGATGGCAAAGGCCACGAAGAGGAAAAGCGGGCGGCGGCGTATTGCGGGAACGCCTGTGGACAACTCGTTGGCATGAGCGGCAAACAAAGGTTGGTCCGCACGGCCTCCGAGTTGCGTCACCAAATCGAAAGCTTCTCTGCAGCACCGTGAAGCGTCGCACACTGGTAGACCTTTTGCGCAGCGGATTCGAAACTCATGGAGAAAACCGTGGAAAAAACAAACGAGGAAATCTGGGGAGAGGTCTTGCGCCTTATTCGTGTCATGAAATCCCAACGAGACGCGGTTGAAAAGTTTAGCCAAGCTGCTGCGAAGGCCGTACCTCTCGATCACAGTTGTCTCCCGGTTGATTTCGTAGCCGACGCCGAGATTCTTGTTCAACTGTTGGGCGTAATGGAGCAGCAAGGGGCTCGGCTAGTGTAGGACGCGAAGAAGTGAGACTCGCTCCGTCAGGCACGTAATCAATTCGGCCATGAGCTAGGCATGATTCCGCACTGCTGTCATAGTTGCGGCAGAGTTGTCGATAACTCCCCGACGATCACAGCTTCACTGGCGTCCTCCGCCTCAATCGCGATCGGCTCAAACGCCGGGTTCACCGGCAGCAGCTGAATGCGGTCGTGCCGCCAGCCGTCGGCGGTGACGCTCTTCTCCGAGTGGTACTTCTTGACGGTGAACCGGCCGCCATTCTCACCCGCGCCGTCCGCGCCCAGCTGCACGAGCACGATCCGGCCCTCGCGCGAGCCCGCCGCACACGGGCGGAACAGGCACCATGAGCCGTCCGGGATCAGCGGCTCCATCGACGTGCCCGTCACCCGCGCCACGAACATACCGGGCTTGAGCGAAACGCCCGGCACCTCCGTCCAGCCGATCTCCTCCGGCACGCTCTCCGGGCCCCAAAAGCCCGCGGCGGCGGTGAGGTCGTAGACCGGGACGTGGGTGGTGTAACGGGCGGCGGGCGGCGGGTTGTCCACCAGCTGAAGCGGCGGTGTCGCGTCGGTTGAAGTGGCCGGCGTATTCGACGGGCTGGAAGCCCGTCGCCACATATCGGCAGTCGCGCAGATCGGCGCCGCCGACCACACTCCATCTTTAGACGTGAACTCGACTTCGAAGTTGGTGCCCGGGAGACCCGCGTCGGGGCCGAACCAGTCGCGGAGCAGCGCCGGGAGAGCGTTGTTGCCACGGGCACTCGCGGCGTCGGCTGGATGGGCGACGTTGCACGCCACCTTCACAAACCGGAAGACCCAGTCCCGGCCGTCGGGGAGGCGGACGCGCGTGGGGCCCGTGGGGCGGGACGGGACGGATTCCAAGGTGGGGAGGAAGAGGATCGGTTTTCCGCCGGAGTGGGAGACCTTCGCGCGGAAGGCGGTGGAGAGCGGAGTCCCCTGGCTTCCGCGAGGGGCTTTTAGGGAAGACAAACGTGAGTGCGTGTAGTGCGCGAGACGGAGATCGATGAGTTCGCCCGTGAGCGATTCGAAGGCCGCGCGGAGCTCTGGCGGGCACGTGAAATCCGCCACGAACCTGTCGCCGCGGCGCGTAAACCACCGCTGGCCGGCCTGGTCGTCCATCCACCGCGAGAGCGGCCACTCGAGCCACCACGCGGCGAAGTTTTCCATGTCGAGAGCGGCGTCGCCCGGCACGCGGGTGAAGGCCGCCCCCTCGAGATCCGCCCGCAGCGCCGGATGGTTTTCGAGAAACGAACGGCACGCCGCCGCGAGCCGCGGAATCTCGAGCCCGTCCCACAAGGCGTCGCGATCCAGGAGCACCCGCAACACCACCATCTTGTACGACTTGTTGAGGCTCGTCGTCTCGAGCATGCCGAGCCACGCCCCGAACCGCTCGACGACCCGCTCCTCGCTCGCATCGAGATCCCCCTCGGCCCGGCAAAACCCGAACCAACTGCCGTGCGCCGCTCGCAACGTGTGAGGCAGATAGTGAGCATGCAAAAGCTCCGTCGGCGTCGGTCGCCGCCCGAGCTCCGCCCGCATGCCGCGATACGCCTCCTCCACCGCGGCCCGGCCCGCCGGCAGAAACCGCGAGAGCAGCTCCTTCGCCTCGAGCTCCACGTCGAGCACACAGCCCTCCGGAAGCGCAGGCT
>SXGQ01543447.1_pt1 | contig 11750 bp, 15 predicted proteins | sample 3178371 | NCBI WGS metagenome assembly SXGQ01 (sample SAMN11356859, study PRJNA531348) | freshwater metagenome | isolation source: freshwater sample F1-20 | place: China: Fuxian Lake, Yuxi | collected 2017-12-25 | reverse complement strand
TCTTATAACAAGCTGTTGAACCAACACTAGAACAAGCACTAGACCCGGTATTTGACGAAGCAGTTGAACCGGTATTAGAACAAGCACTATAACCGACACTAGAACAAACACTAGAACCAGTCTTAGAACAAGCAGTTGAACCACTCTTAGAACAAGCGCTAGAACCACTCTTAGAACAAGCGCTAGAACCACTCTTAGAACAAGCGCTAGAACCACTCTTAGAACAAGCACTTGAACCGGTATCAGAACCAACACTAGAACAAGCACTAGAACCACTCTTAGAACAAGCAGTTGAACCGGTCTTAGAACAAGCAGTTGAACCGGTCTTAGAACAAGCAGTTGAACCGGTCTTAGAACAAGCAGTTGAACCAACACTAGAACAAGCAATAGAACCACTCTTAGAACAAGCGCTAGAACCAGTCTTAGAACAAGCGCTAGAACCAGTCTTAGAACAAGCAGTTGAACCGGTCTTAGAACAAGCACTAGAACCAGTCTTAGAACAAGCACTAGAACCAACAATTGAACCGGTTAAACCACATACTGATTCATTTTCATATCTTATGTGCATAGGAAAGCTTTTAGTAAAAGAAAAAATTTCATATAATATTTTAGGTATGTCTGGTGAAATTATATTTTCAGGACTTGGATTTTATCCACAACAACCGTGTATATATTTAATCGTCCTTCTAAAAACATCTGGTTTGTATACATTTGAAATTGATAATCAAATTGTTAGCAAGCAAGGTTCTGGTTTACTTGAATTTTATGTTATAAAAAATATTTCTATATTTTCGACAAATATTTATACTATAAAATATACATCAACCGAACCATTGGCTATTTATGAATTAAACTTATCCGATAGGTGTTTCTGTGATTCATATGATTGTTTTTAAATAATAAAAGTATATAACAACTATTTAGTTGTCTTTCTTTATTGTTTTTTATTTGCGCGACTTCAATCATTTCCTGAAGACTTCAAGTTAGCAATTGATGATAAAAAAAGTTATAAACAATTGGGAAATAGTGTAAATGTAGAAAATGTATTTAATGTTATTAGTTCAACATTAAAACATTATTCAATGATTTAAATATTATATATTAATAAATAATATATAAAGTGTATAATAGTTATAATATCTTCATATAATATATAAATGCGTAGAACATTAAAAAATAAAAACAAAGCAGGAAATAGATTTTTAGAAAGTAAAGTACACATAGCTAGTATGTTTAATGGAGCACAACGAGATGTAACAAATATGGTATTAAGAAACTTCTCGGCATCAAAAATACAAAGTAATAGAAGAACTATGGTAAATAAACGTAATTTTCAAACTGGTCTTGCTAAATTTTATAATAATTTAATAAGATTTGTAATTGTTTTAAAAAGAACAAATCCAGCACTAGATACAATGACTGCTATAAAAGATGATATATTAAAAACCATGCCCGATAGAACTGTAGCGGGCTTCTTACGTCTACCTAATCTTTATGAGCAAATAAACTTGTTAAGAAATATATTAAGTAATCACTTTCCGCCATCAAATGAAATAGAAACTGCTGAGTTAATAGAAATTAGTGATTCAATTATACAAGCAATGAATGTTCCATTACATTCTCGTATAATGGTTCCATTATTACCGTATAGACAAAATGGGTTTGTAAGAAGACAAACACAAACATTAGCACTTGCCGAAGGTAGAAAAAGAAAAACACGACGCAATAAAAGAAGAAAGTAAACCACATTTAGAACGACAATTTCATAAACTACTTTGTGGAATATGTTTAGGAATATTGTTAAAATAATTTAAAGAATACAACAGCAACAATATAAATGATAAAATTTAAGGAAAATTACAATAAGGGTTAAATTTAATATTATAAATATAATATAATATAATATTAAATATGTTAAGACAATTTGTTGTAACAAATATAAATTTGGTATCAATAATAGTATTTTTACTATTATTTGCTATAATACTAGTCACTAAACCAAACATAATGTTTGATAAAAATGGAAAACCTCGCGAATTTGGTATTGGTTATAAAAATAAAACAATATTACCATTTTGGTTAGCAGTTATTATTTTAGCAATAATTTCATATTTAGCTATTTTATACTATATAAATTTTAAAAAATTTATATTTTAAATGATTAATTAACTAATTTTAGATTGTGCATCAATAGATTGTTCTTCTCTAGCAGTTTCAAAATCTTTTTTAATTTCTTCTAGTGATTTTTCACATGCCATGCTTATTACTAAATTATAACTAATAGAACTAATTAATATTCCAGCCAATACATACCATACTAGTTTACCTATTAATTGTTTAATAACTAGTAATTGATATAATAAAATTATAGGATTTTTAATAGGTTCTTTAGTAGGTCCTATTGCTTCTATAGGCGAATATTGAGGTGGTTCGCCATGAGTTGGTTCGCCGTGAGTTGGTTTGCCACCAACTTTAATATTTTTTTTATATAAATGAGTTTTCTTAGGTAAATAATGACGTGTTTTAGATGCAAACGCCCCACCACCATATTCATCAGATTTACTGCCGTCTCTAGCTAAACCTCTAGCATTACTTGTACCTTCGCCTTCTAAATCTGTAATTTTTTCAGGTATTTGTATTTCATTTACTTTCTCAATAATTCCTTTTTTAAGAAGTTTACCCATTTGGGTAAAAAAATCTTTAAATTCTTCTATATCAATACTTATTTGGTTGATAAATTTAGGTTTATTGCTATTCATATTAGCAATAGCTTTAACAAGTTCTGTATTATAGTTAGCTTCATTCGTAGTTATAAATATATCATCATAAGTTTTTTCAATACCTAAAAGTCCAATAACAATATAACCAATAGTATTAGAAAATGGACTTATCCATCCTGGAAATATTTTTAAAACAAAGTATAATGAAATAAATATAATTATCCAAGGTAATAAAGTAATCATTAAAACATAACTCCATTGAATAGATTGACTACACATCGCTTTTGAGATAGATACATTAATAAAATAAGAACCAACCACTAGCAATAATATATATATAAAATTAATAACATTATTATTAGTTGCCTCAGTTATTTGTGAAATTTCTTGTTTTTGAAAAATACTGTATATTGTAAAAAATGCAAAGCAAATTGTTGTAAGCAAAAAATATACTATTGTACTGCTTGGATTAGGCAGATTAGATTCTGCCATATTATTATAAATATAAATATAAATTATTTTAATATTAAATTTGTATTAAATTTAGTAAATTGGTATTAAATTTAGTAAATTGGTATTAAATTTAGTAAAATATTAAAATTATAAAACACAAGTATTATTATATTAATAATACTTATGAACTTTAATATTTTAGATTATACAAATTTTAAATTAAATAATTCAGTAAATGATAAAACTACGTCTGAAAAACCAAAATTAGTAGACAATGGAGTAAAATATTTTTTTAAGGAAGTATTAAAAGGATGTCATAATTATAAACAAAATAATTATAACGTATATTTTAATATTTCTATGTTTTTATTATTTATACTAGTTTTAACATCTATATTATATATGCGATATAAAGGTAATAAATCCACTATACAATATTATGAAAAAAGCATGAAAGATAAAGACTACATTATGTCTAAATTAATATATTATAATCGTCAGAATATTGACAATCAACAAAAAATAAAAAACAATATGATAACAAACTTACCTGATTACAGCAATCATGTCGAAGCAAATTTATTACACAAAACAATATATTTCTCTTAAATGTTATATTCATAATAAAAAATTCATAATAAAAAATTTAAATATATTATTAAAATATAAGTTTATTAATGACATCACTTCCATTAACTAATTATTATGAAGAATTAGAAGAATACTATAACTTAAAAAATAAATATATGTTACTAAAACAAAAAAAAATAAGCGAATTATCAGGTGAATATGGTAAAGATTATGACCAAAAAAAACAAATATTGGCAAAATATAAACAAAAATGTGTTAATTGTAAACAAGATGGTGGAACAATTTTCACAGAATCACCTGAATTATTGCGTGTAACTTGTGGTAATACTTCTAGTCCGTGTAAGTTAGATATAGCAATAGAGCGTAAAAAGTTTACTCAAGTCACTGAAAAATTATTAACAACACGCACAAATTTAGAAAACTATAAAAAAAATATAATAACTACAAAATTAGATTTTCTTTTTAATTATATTGAAGAAGAAAAAGCAGTAGAATTATTCGAAACTTTGAAACAACAATTAAATAATAGTCAAGAAAGTTATAATAATTTAGTCAATTTATATAATTCAATAACACATAATGAAGAATTAAAACAATTAATACAAGAAAAAATGCAAGATTTTGAACTTAATAAAAAACAATATAGTGATGCTGTTGAATTATTTAAATCATCAGGGGAAATAAGTTATTTAAAAAGTGCAGTTGAAATACATAATAGCAAACTTTCAATATTAGGCACTGAATTAATGAAATTAAAATACAAATCGTCACATATAGAAAAAAATGAACTTGATCAATTTATATTTTTTCAAAAAAATTATAATTTAGAAGACTTAATAATAGAATTAAATCCTAAAAATTAAATCCTAAAAATTAAATCATAAAAATTTACTCTGTATAATAAAAAGTATTATGTTATATTAAGTATAAACTTAAATGAGTAAATTTTTTACAAATATACAGCAAAAATTCAATAATGCAACAAAATATATAAATGTTAGTATCTTTTTAATTACATTTTTACTAGGTTTAATATATATTTATTGTTTTGACTATAATAGAAAAGTAGAAGTAATTCCAACTCCTTATAATATAGACAAAATTGAATATAAAGATGAAGCAGAAAATTGTTATGCTTATAAAATTAAAGATGTTAAATGTCCTAGCGATAAAAATAAAATAAAACTCTTACCATTATAATTTAAGATGAGAGAATAATTACTATTATATATATTATATAAATAATATATAATATAACATTATGATTCAAAATATGTTAAAGAATTTATTACACACAAATATAGGAAAAATTATATTATCTGTATTATTAGGGTTAGGTTTATCTACAATCTTTAGACAAGTATGTAATTCAAGAGATTGTTATAAATTTATTGGTCCAAAACATAATGAAGTGCGAGACAAAATATTTGCTAGTGATAGTGAGAAAACAAAATGTTATACTTTAGTAGAAGAAAATATACCTTGTGGTTCAAAAAGTAAAACATTACAATATTCAACAAATTTTATGTAATATAATATTTAATTAAATTTATAAATAAATAAGATTTAATTAAATATAAATATTTGACCACTAATTATATAATATGACAATTATTAATAATATAGAAATTGATAATATTGAATATACAATAAATTCAACAAAAATGGCAATAGCCAATAATAATCCGCTAGAAGAAAAATTAAATGTAATTATTGTTATATCAAATCCCTGTTTATACGCAAAAAGATACATATTATTAAAAGAATTTGTTAAACGAATAACAGAAGAAGAAGAACATGTTAATTTATTTATTGTAGAACTTGTATATGGAGACCAAAAATTTATAATTACTAATAAAAATAACAAGCATCATTTACAATTAAAATCAGAAGTTCCATTATGGCACAAAGAAAATATGATAAATTTAGGAGTAAAGTATTTATTGCCTAAAAATTATAAGGCATTTGCGTGGATAGATGCCGATGTAGAATTTGATAGTTCAACATGGGCATTAGATACATTAAAAATTTTGAATGGTCACAAAGACATAGTTCAATTATTTAGTCATTGTGTTGATATGGATGAAGAAAAAAATAATTTAAACATATTTAATAGTTTTGGTTATTGTTTTGAAAAACAAAAAAACTATACAACAAAAGGAACAGATTATTGGCATCCTGGTTATGCTTGGGCAATAACAAGAAAAGCATATGAAAAAATGAATGGGCTTTATGATAAAGCAATATTAGGTTCAGGTGATAGTATAATTGCTATGTCTTTAATCAATAAATGTAATTCTATAAATAATGTGAACTATCACAAAGATTATAATAATAGTATGTTAACATATCAAAAACTTGCATCTAAATTAAGATTAGGATATACTCCTGGAATAATACGGCATTATTATCATGGTTCTAAAATAAATAGAAAATATACAGAACGATGGAAAATTTTAATGAAATTTAATTTTAGTCCACTAACACATATAACATATGATTCTAGTGGAATAATAATTCCCACAAGCACTTTTTCTAAAGAATTCAAAGATGAAATTTATAATTATTTTAAAGAGCGTAAAGAAGATGAATAATATGCTTTTTTAATAATATATTTTTTATAAAATACAAAAAATATATATATTTAAACTATTTAAAACCAACATGTATATTAGTAACATATATAATGGAGACACAAGTAGAAACATTTGCTTTTCAGGCTGAAATTAATCAGTTAATGTCGCTTATTATTAATACATTTTATTCTAATAAAGACATTTTTCTTCGTGAATTAATTTCCAATTCATCAGATGCGCTAGATAAAATTAGGCATCATTCTCTTACAGATAAAAGTGTTTTAGACACATGCAGTGACCTAACTATTCAAATTATTCCAGACAAACTAAATAAAACATTAACGATTTTAGACACAGGCATTGGTATGACTAAATCAGACATGATTACAAATCTTGGAACTATTGCTCAGTCGGGAACAAAGGGATTTATGGAGGCAATGAAAACACAAGGAGATGTTAATATGATTGGACAGTTTGGTGTAGGGTTTTATTCTGCGTATTTAGTCGCTGAACGTGTTGTTGTGACATCTAAAAATAACGATGATGAGCAATATGTGTGGGAATCTAATGCGGGTGGTTCATTTACAGTTAAAAAGGATGAAGGTGATGAAAAACTTGGGCGCGGCACAAAAATTACATGCTTTCTAAAAGATGATCAATTAGAATATTTAGAGGAACAACGTATTAAAGATTTAATCAAGAAGCACTCTGAATTTATTAATTATCCAATTAGTCTCTATGTAGAAAAAAGTGTATCAAAAGAAGAAGAAGTAGAAGAAACAGAAGAAACAGAAGAGAAAAAAGAAGAAGACGAACCACAAATTGAAGAAGTTCAAGAAAATGAAACTAAGCAAGAAAAAGAAGGCAAAACCAAAAAAATGGTTACGGAACTTGTCCACGAATTTGAATTATTAAATAAACAAAAACCTATTTGGTCAAGAAAACCAGAAGAAATTACTAGTGAAGAATATGTTTCATTTTATAAATCACTAACAAATGATTGGGAGGAACAACTTGCCGTTAAACATTTTTCAGTAGAAGGTCAATTAGAATTTACATCACTCTTATTTATTCCAAAACGTGCACCAATGGATCTTTTCGAATCTAAATCAAAAAAAGAAGGAAATATTAAATTATATGTGCGACGCGTATTTATTACAGATAATTGTGAAGACTTAATTCCAGACTGGTTAGGATTTGTAAAAGGAGTAGTAGATTCCGAAGATTTACCTCTTAATATTTCACGCGAAATGTTACAGCAAAATAAGATTCTTAAAGTAATTAAGAAAAATATTATTAAAAAATGTTTAGAATTATTTGCTGAAATTAAAGAAAATGAAGAAGATTTTGCAAAATTTTATGAACAATTTAGCAAAAATATTAAACTAGGTATTCATGAAGATAGTTCTAATCGTGAAAAATTAGCCGACTTATTAATGTTTTATAGCACAAAATCAAATAAAAAAATGGTTTCATTTAAAGAATATGTAAATGCTATGCCGGAATCGCAAAAGCATATTTATTATATTACTGGAGAATCGCAAAAATCTGTAGAAAATTCACCGTTTATTGAAAAGTGCAAAAAGCGAAAATACGAAGTATTATTTATGACTGATCCAATTGATGAATATTGTGTTCAACAATTAAAAGAGTTTGATGGTAAAACACTTGTTTGTGTGACAAAAGAAGGATTGAAATTTGATGAAAGCGAAGAAGACAAAAAGAACTGGGAGCAATGTATAGAAGATTTTAAACCATTAACAAATAAGATTAAAAGTATTTTAGGAGATAAAGTTGAGAAAGTTGTATTAAGTGAGCGTGTAGTTGATTCACCCTGTGTATTAGTAACAGGTGAGTTTGGATGGTCAGCAAACATGGAAAGGATTATGAAAGCACAAGCACTTCGTGATACCACTATGACTTCATATATGATGTCTAAGAAAACAATGGAAATTAATCCACATCATATTATTATTAAAGCACTCAAAGAGCAACATACAAAAGATGAAAACAACAAAACATTAAAAGATCTTGTTTATCTAATTTTTGAGTCTTCTCTTATTGCTAGTGGTTTTAATATTGAAGAACCGGCAACATTTGTTAATCGTATTAATAATATGATTAAATTAGGTCTTTCATTAGATGACACAACAGACAAAGATGAAGACACTATTACAGAAGACAAAGAGGTTATTAAGGAAGATGAAGAAGATGAAGAAGATGAAGAAGATGAAAAATCACAAATGGAAGAAGTAGATTAAATAGTAGATTAAATAGTAGATTAAATAGTAGGTTAAAAATATATAGTACTATTAAATAATAATACTATATATTGCGTTTTTAATATATTAAATATTTAGGAAACTATATTACTATAGAAATGTCTTCTTCTGGAATAACATCCATAAATGAACTTCCTCGTTCTAATATACAAAATAATAATGTTCATCAAGAATATATGATGCAACAACAACCACAAAATATTGTTTTAAGTAAAAATGAAATAATATCACAATCAAATAATCAAATGCCCACAATGAATGCTCTAATACCAAATGGTGGATATTCAACACAAAACCCCATGACACAAAATGGTCAAGCAGTTATGGAAAATAATGTTCAAAATCAAATTCAACAACAAGCACCAAATTATAATGAATTAATAAGTCAAATTCAAAAAGCAGCAGCAAGTGGAACTACTGCTTTGCCTTCCCGAGATATACCAATTGAACCTATAAAAGTAGCAACTGATAATCAAATACAACCAAATTATATACCATCTCCACAAGTTGAAGAAAATTATATTAAAAATCATGAAACTCCACAACATGTAATAGAAGAAAATAATAAAAAAATGATTGCCGCAAACTTATATGATACTTTATTTAATGAAATGAAATTGCCTATAATAATAGCACTATTATATTTTTTATTTCAATTACCAGCAGTAAAAAAACATAGTAAGAATTTTTTTCCATATTTATTTAAAGATGATGGCAATCCAAATTTATGTGGTTATATATTTAATAGTTTAATGTTTTCTTCTGCTGTTTATGTATTATTACAAGTATTAGCAAAATTGCCTAAGTAATAAATTTATAATTTGCTCTGAAAATTGTAATATTTAGCAATATAATCTTTTAATTTATATTTTAAATTATATTTTAAATAATATTTATCATCATCATTTAAATCATTTATAAATTCAAAATTTTTTATATGCACAATAAATTTTTTTGTAATATTATTATAAGTAATATTTGAAATATTATTTTTAACAACTTTTTCTGTTAGTTCATCAATATATATTTTGTATTCTTCGTTATTCATAATATTATTTGTAATAATATATTATATTATGAATATTTTTATATATTATATTAGTAAAATTATAATTTAAACATTTTTTAATTAGTAATAATTAAACAAATAAATAATATTAATATGTCTACGAATTTTGATACACAAAGTGAATTATTATTAGAAAAATTATTACAATTTTATAATACTAATAATAATTTTGATAAAATGATAAATATTATAAATGGAACATCAAAAATATCACTTAGAATTGTTGATTGGTTTGTGACAAATTATTCAAAAAAAAATTATATTGTATATGAATTAGATAATAACAATAATGAAAGAGTTAAGGTTTATAATGATTATAAATTAAAGTTAAAAGCATATAGTAAAAAAAAATTTGACCCATTTTGCAGATGGGAAAGAATAAATGTTCCATATAAAAATGAAACTTGTATTCAAACTACATTAGGACAATTAAATTTTTTCAAATGGTGCATTGAAAATAAAATATTGGAATATATTGAAGCAAATTATAAAATTATTGAAAATGATATGAATTTAAGAAATACTTCAGCAAAAGTAAAAAACTCATCATTAAACTCAAATACATCAACAACATCGTTAGAAAGCACTGACTCTTATTCATCGACTAATTCAAACAATTCAAACAATTCAAACAATTCAAACAAAACTAGAAAAAAACGCGAAGAGCTTTCAAGCAATGCATCAAAATCAATAAAAAAAGAATTTATAATTACAACTGTTGAATTTCATTAAAACATAATATATTACATATTATAATATATAATAACATTTCGTTATATATTATATTATAAAGAATAAGGTTATATTAGTAATGGGTAATAATAATAGTATTAATAAAGTTAACTTTGAATATATTCAAAACTGTATAAATTATGGAAATGAAAAAATTTTATTAATTAATACGCTTGATTATAGTAAACAAGATTGTTTAATAAAAAATTCTATACATGCTTCAAAAGAAGAAGAAATATTAAACATTTGGTTAAAAAAAACCAGACTTATTAAAATTATAATATATGGAGAAAATTGTACTGATAATAGGGTAATAATTAAATATAATCAATTGTATAAATTGGGTTTTGTAAATTTATATGTTTATATAGGAGGGTTATTTGAATGGTTATTATTACAAGATATATATGGTGATGAAGAATTTCCTACTTCATCAAAAATTATAGATATTTTGAAATATAAAGGTACAAGCAATACTAGTCATATTAGCAATAAAAATAATCTAATATTATAATAAATATTTATAAATTTTATTTGTAAAAAATATTTTATTAACATTATACAATATGTTAGAAATAAATTATACTTGTTCCTTGGGTGGAATGTGTCATAGTTCTCGAATATTACAAAGAAATAAATATAAATCATGTTCTTATCCTTTTGATTGGATTTTTTCAAGTTGTGATAATATTATACATTGTATAGAAGACAAGTTTAATATTTTTTTAGATAAATCTTATTATATATATATTTCACAATCAAGGTGCGGACATTCAAAATATAATAATAGTATGTTTTATCATTATAATCCATTAATAAATCTAGATCATTATAATTATTATGTAAGATGTGTTGATAGATTTAAAAATTTACTTCAAAAACAACAACGCAAATTATTTATTATGACATTTAATAATATGAATAATATTGATGAAAATATAAAAAATAGCATTATTGACTTTAATAGTAAATTTTCAAAATATACATCTAATTATATACTATTAGTTATTTTTCATATACAAAATAAAGAAGAGAATTATCACATATTTACATACGAGGATAACATTCATTTTTTAGAATTACATACTGTATCATCGCTGTTGAATTTTGAATTTATTAATAATAATGATAATATTTATTTGGATAATATCATAAAATCAAAATATAATTTTATTCCACATAATGATAACACTTTAAAAACGACACAAATGCAGTTCGAATCTATCAAGCATTCTCATAAGGATAGTCATATAAAAAACACATCAAGAAATTTTATTATGAGATTAAAAATATAAATTCATATTTTTATATTTTTATAATTTTTATA
>SXGQ01018108.1_pt1 | contig 11751 bp, 21 predicted proteins | sample 3178371 | NCBI WGS metagenome assembly SXGQ01 (sample SAMN11356859, study PRJNA531348) | freshwater metagenome | isolation source: freshwater sample F1-20 | place: China: Fuxian Lake, Yuxi | collected 2017-12-25 | reverse complement strand
TGACTCGCGGTCGCACTTACTGGCGCGCTCCCCCAGCGCTTTTGCGAGCAGCCTCCACACGGCGAATCCCAGTAATCAGATAAGCGTAGTCTCGCGTTTCCGTGACATAAGTCTCGGCATCGCATACGTCGCATTTGCCGATCCAGCTACTGCTGCACCCAACGCTATAAACGCCATATCTGATGCCGCAATCCTTGCAGCACTTGTAGGCGTTGCGGAGGCGGGCGATGAGGTCGTCGTAATCGTTCATGGTTTAAGGAAGCGGCGGTGAACTACCTGGAGATTCCGGAGGGTTGACTAGACCGCAGCGGCCCCAGTAGCCGCGTTGTGTCGACCCAGTCTGCCAGCGCCTGTCGGATGCGGGGTAGCGCGTGTCCGCGTTGACCCAGCGAAAATTACCAATCTTGCCAGCGTGGCTGCAGACGTAAATGAAAGGGAATTCGGTCATAGAAGTGGGTCTGACTACAGGGCTGAATCGAACTGTCCGGGAATTCCGGAATGTTTGACACGTCTGGAGAACGTGTAAGGCCGTCTTACAAGTTGCCTTCAAGCTCATCAGCAATAGTGATTAGCTCCTGCCTGATGTCATTTGCTTTAGAAAATAAAGCCCAGGCATAGCCGTAGTCGATTGTTGGCCCTACAGAATCTTCTGTCGGTTCTGGTTGCCAAGGCACCACCTGATCCGCAGCAGCGCGAATGGCGGCGGCAACAGCAGGTAAGTAGTGCCAGTCGTCCGGCTTGCCACTAGCGGCGCGGTTGAACTCCCAGAACACTGCCTGCGCGGCGGGGGAGAGGTCAGTCATTGGTGTCAGGAGGAATGGGTTGATACTGCGGCAGCCATTGGCCCTGCTTGTCGGTGAAACCAGCCTCGTGCAGGAATTGCTTAGCGGCGGTGGCATCGCCTTTCATGGCGCGTTCCAGCAGGGTGGGGGCTTCTAGGGCATCAGCCAGGTCTTCAAGGGTGCGGGTTGGAACGGCATAGAACGATTCCATGTCGCCGTATTGGGCATCGGTGTCGGCTAGGTGTCGGAGCACAGCGGCAATGCCGTGGCGGACGCTGTAGCCCTCGTAGAAACTGGCTTCTGCCTCAAACTCGTCGATGAGGCGCTGGGCGCGGGTGTTGCTAGTCATCACTCGGCTCCGTGTAGACGTGAACTATCTGGTTCCGCCGCAAGGTTGCCCCAGCGGGCAACAACGGCTCGGGCGATGGAAAACAGCAGGGAGTCAACGACAGGCCAATCGTGCTGGCGGCGCAACTCACGCAACTCTTCATCCGTGGGCTCCACCGACTGCTCAGCCAGGGCGGCGCGGGCGCGGTGAGCAACATCGCGGAACGCGGCCAGCGCGGAGTAGCCATCCAGCGCCTGCCCTTGATTGCTGACCAAAGGTGCCCCGCCATCGAGGGCGTCGGCAATGCGAACCAGCTCAGCGCACAGGGCGCGGAAGTTAGTCATCGAGTTGCTTCGCCTTGATGCCATGCTTGAGAATCCACTCGGTTATTTCACCGATTTCGTCGGCATCCACCAACCGCTCCACTTGAACTCGAACGAGTTGTTCGGGTTCAACAAGCAAGCGAATCCCTGTGACGGCTTTGTGCGAAATGCCCAAAGCATCAAGCAGTCCTCGTATTTGTTGGCTGTGTCCTGAAACGTAAGTCATTCGGGAAGCGCCTCCAGTGCGCGGCGGATGATATCAATCTGGTCAGTGCAGATTCCCTGTGGCGGGCTGTCATCAGCCATATATGCAGCTTCCTGCAATGCTGCCAGCGCCTGCTCCTTCAAGCTCGTCAGCGATTGCGTAAACACGTTGTACGCACCACTTGACACCTTCGGTGCGTTTTGAATTTGGATGAAAAATCTCCTCGGAACCAATAGCGGTTATTACAGCACGTAGAGCGGCGGCAACTTGTCCCCATTCTTCTCTGTAGCAATCATTTGATTCCCCGTAAGCATCGAGGACTGCCTGAGCAGCGGGTGAAAGTTCAGTCATAGAAGTGATGTTGACTAATCGGGCAGGGATTCAAGAGCGCGGCGGATTTGAGACAGGTCACATCCCATTCCATGCATAGCCAGATCTGCATTGAGCGTATCTAGCTGCAGTAGCGCCTGCTCCTTCAAGCTCGGCGGCTTGGGGCGGCGACCAGCACGAAGATCGGCGCTAACAGAATGGTGGTAGCCCCGATAAGCGCTAAACCACTCACAGCACGCCTCCAGCTCCTGGTCAGCGCCCCAGCGGGCGGCTTGGGTGGCAACATAGTTAGCTAAGTTTTCGGGTGTAAGGTTGTCTTCGCGCCATTGCTCTATCAATTCATCGGGCGGCGGAGTGATCGGGTGTTCTTGCGTCATGGTTCTTGATGCACTATTGCGGGCTTGATTGGATTTGCATCTGCCTCTTGCAGTTCCTGGATTCGCGCCTTGGCGGATTCAATGCTTAGATAAGCAATCCCGACCTTCTCCCACCGCCACAGCTCACGCCTTTCTACGTCATAAACAGCCTTCGTTGGTTCTAGATACCCAGCCCTGCGAATGATGCGATACTTAGCCACTGTTAAACCTCGTAGTGTGTAGAGCTAACGCTCCCAGTGGTGATAAGCAAAATCAAGCAGCCAGCAATACTCCAAATAAGCAACTTGCCATTCAAGATCGCTGTCGAACATATATCTCCATTTCATGCCGCCACCTCCCGCACACCAAACGCCAGCTCGGTCACCTTCGATTCACGCATCTTCCGCAGCCACCGCCGCTGCTCTCCATCCCACCTAAAGCCAGCATCCTTTGCTTTCTGCCGATCCTCGTAACTCACCATCGCCATATACAACCGCTTTGGCTCCAGCGCCTGCGTAATCAGCAGCCACAAATCAGGCTCCCGCTCCATAACCTGCGCCAGATAAATGCAATCCGTCAAGGCACGATGCGCTGCCCAAACAGGCACGCCATACGCCAGCGCAAGGTGCGTAACAGCCGGGCGGCTGCGACTGACACGTGGCCACTCCACGTCTTCCATCGTGCAAATCCACGGTTGGCTGAGCGCCGCGAGGGAACCATGCCCGAACCACTGCCGATCAAACTCAACATTGTGCGCAACCACATAATCAGCCTGCTTGGCCATCGCATAGAAATACTCCATGCCGGCCCTAGCAGCCTGTGGTCGGCGCGTCAATTCTGCTCTGATGTTGTTGATGTGCTCAACCGGATTCTCATCCGTTGGCAATAAAAACGAACACTGCCCCAGCACAGCGCGTTCATCAACATTAAACAGAATCCCGCCTACCTCAATGCAACGCGCTTCGGCAGGTGTGAGACCTGTGGCCTCTGTGTCAACAATTAGTAAATTCATCGGCGTAAACGATTAGAGAAATCAAACGTGTAACCCTTGCTTTCAGGTTCGCGATACGTCCTGCCTGCGCAAATCTGCCAAATGCAACCTTCGCTTACATCAAACGATGCAGCAATCGATCGCAATGTCTCACCTGCTGCTTTGCGATACTTGATCTCATCAATCTGCGCATCGGACATCCACCCAGCCTTACGGCCACGCTTGATCGGATCCTGTTCGAGTGATGGGCGTCTGCGAATGCGACGGATCACATTCGTAAGCTTTGGATGCACGTTTACAATTCGCGCGATCGAGTCGTAGTCATAACCCTGGCCGCGAAGATCCCAGATACGATCTTCTTTGATCAATGAAATACGCTGTCTCATGGGTTCAATAAAACTGCTTGGCCGTAATAAGGAGCAAGGTTTGAATTCATCAGCTTGTGCCTGGCCTCGACCGCAGTCACGGCCATGATCACCTCATAAAGGTTCAGAGCTGGAAAAGCAAAAACAAAGCGTCGATCGGTCATTTAGCGCCCCACTCCCCACACCATTGGTTCATGCCGGTCTGAGGGAAGGCCGTCACCGCATAGTCGACGCTTTCTGGATCGGGCAGCACAGCAGGTGGATACCGGTGGCAGTCCCCAAAGCGATGATCGCCGAATTCGCCCTCGAACGACCAGAACTTGCAGTTCTCGCACACTGGCTTAGTCATGCCGCACCACCTGCTGCGTGCCGCTATGGGTCGGGCTGTGATGCGCGCCGGCCTCAATGCCGATCATCGCCATTACCCACGCTGCAATCAACGCGGCACAGACATCACCTAGTCGATGTGGGGTCATCATCAATCCTCCGACAACCGCACCAGCGTGTGCCCAGCCAGCATGCCGCGCACCTTGATCAACGCATGCGCATAATCACGCGCTTCGAGCTTCACGGTCTTAATAAGCTGCGTTGAACGGCTGCGGATCGTCGCAACAAAGGAACGCTCCTCACGCAATCGACGCAATACATCAGCGCGACCGGGTGACTCCGGCACACCTCCCTCAGCAAGAATTCGGGTCCAATCCATAAGCGGTAAGCCTGTTGGGCAACGCCACCCTACCCCAAATCTGGCTTAAGCGCAATGTCGCGCATAATCCGTAACGCATCCTCCTCGCTCCGCACCACCGCAGCCAGCCCGCCGCAACGCTCCACCACCCTCCGCCAGTTCTCCTGCTCTGGCCTGACACGCCCAGTCGCTGTCTTCACCTCCAGGCTCACGAACTGCGCCACCTGCTGCCCCACCATCTCTGGTGTCACCGTGATCGTCCGCCATCCCAACAAGTCACCGCCACCCTTCCCGCCAACACCAAAATCAACCCAACGCCCAGTCCTTGGATCCGGTAGCTTCCCGACATTATTTCGAAACATCCGCACCCATTGCAGCTTCCCCAGCGCCAACCTGATCCGCTGTTGTATCGCAGTTTCGCTCACGCCGGGCCGTACCTGTACCTGTCGCTACCGTAAAGCAAGTGGCGGATTGCGCATGCAGGCGCACCTCGTTGAAATCAACGCCAAAGTCATCTTCCGCAGCGATCTCCCGGCAGATGAACTGCCTGCCAACATTTACTCCCAACTCATTGAATTTATCCATAACGATGATGACATCATCGATTTAGACGTAGGCGTATTCGTCCTTCCGCGCTGGGACGATGCGCCTACCCAGAAATAAACGCGATCAAATCCACCTTGCGTGGAACTATCAATGCGCGTATTGCGCAGAGCCCCTCGGTCGATCTGGCACCCTCGATCACGTCATCCCTAAAGTTCTCGGTGGTTCAGCAGACCTTCACAACGTCATTTCCTGCTGTCTCGCTTGCAATAGCTCCAAAGGCCACAAAGACTGGATCACCTGGTATCGTACGCAGCCCTTCTGGACTGACACCCGCGAATGGGTAATCGTTCAATGGCTAGGGCAGAATCAACCACGCCATCCAGAGCAAAGCTGAGCACACGCCCACATAAGCCGCGCACAGCTCAAGAATCAGCTTCAAGCTCATGGATCAATACCTTGAGTTCCCCCACATATTCACGCAACTTCGCCGCTAGGTGTATGTGCTTAGCATCACCTGTTGCGAAATACGCACAGTTATGACGATCCACCGCTGACAGGCACTCCTTGATCAGCGTGTTCCATGGCGCCCTCACCGGAGTATTCCACTCGCGGCGGCTCGCTTCGCTTCCCGTGCAGCCATCACGCGACGCGCCCATCCCGGTTTGTATCCCCTATCGCGGGCGATCACTTCTAATTCTGCCAAAGTTCGAGCTGATGCTTGCTCTTTTTTCTTCTCCTTAACCTGCGCTCTCTCGATCGATGCAGCCTCACGCATCGTGAACTCAATCAGCTCACCATCAACTTGCTGCGGACCATTCCGCGCCACGGTCGTATAAATATGTCCGCACATCGGACACGCTGGCGTCGGTTCATGCACTCCGAAACACATCGGGCACTGCTTCACAGCAGGCGCATCTGATTTCTTTTTCTTCTTCCGTCCTTCTAAGCTCCACTCGCGCTGAATATCAGGCATCCCGTGCTCAAACACGCAGCCAGCATGATCCAACACCGTGCAATGCTGCTTCCCGTCGGCAAGCCTCAATCCGCGACCAATTGCCTGCAAATAAAACGTCAAGCTCTTCGTCGGGCGCAGCAAAATGATGCACTCGATATTCGGCACATCAACACCAGCAACCCATAGCTGGGCGTTGCAAACCACATCAATTGAGCCAGCGCGCAATCCATCAAGTGCATCCTTGCGTTCCTGTTTGTTCGACTCCCCTGAAACAGCAACAGCCCTGTATCCCGCAGCCCTGAAAGAAGCCGCCACATGCTCAGCGTGCTTCACACTCACGCAAAATGCCACAGCCGGTCTGTTATGGCACATCTTCCGATAATGCTTCACAGCATCGCCGGTAATCATCGGTTGATCAACAATATCCTCGAGCTCGTCGCGCGCATAGTCTCCGGCTCTCATGTGCACAGCCGTTAAGTCAGGGCGGCTCGGAGCGTAGTACTTAATCGGCGCAAGTAAACCTTCGCCTATAAGATCGCCAGTACTGCATGTAGGCACAATGCAGTCAAACATTTCACCCAAGCCGCGACCATCTAATCGGCAAGGCGTACCAGTAAGGCCAAGCAGCAATGGATTACCGCACATCTCGAAAACTGCGCGATATGTACTTGCAACCGCCAAATGGCATTCATCAACAATAATTAAATCTGGTCGCTTAAGATCACTGCGCCGAACGGCAGTTTGAACACTCACTACCTGCACATCACGGTGAGGCTCTGATCTAGCACCAGCCATAATCCTTCCATAAGCAATCCCAGCTAGCTCAAGCCTGGTGCACGTGTCATCAAGAATTTCCTTGAGATGCGCCAAAAACCAAACACGATTACCTTTCGCAACAGCTGAACGAATGATCTCGGCCGCCGTGAATGTTTTGCCGGCACCGGTCGGCGCGCACAGAATGGGAGCGCGACGCCCCGATGCGTAGGCGGCCCGAACATCCGCGATGGCTTTCTGTTGGCGGGGGCGAAGCATAGATAAAGGGCAGGCGCTGGGGCCGGCCCGTTAGTAACGGTTCGTGCCGCACCGTAGCACAATGTCGCCCGATGCGCTACCGTCCGTCAGCCTGTTACCCCCTTATGAAACCTCTAAGCATTCGGCTCCCAGATCGCCAAATCGCCTGGCTAGACCGCCAAGCTGGTGACATCGATACACGTACAGCCATCATTCGGCGACTCATCGAAGCCGCAATGCGCCGCGATCAGCAGGAGCGCTCATGAGTCCTATCGTCAACTGGGATGTCGTCGATGAGTTCCTTGAAGCCATCGGTCGCTCCTCGGGCCCTATCGTTTTTGCCGTCTACCCGCCAGATCCCACCAAGCCCTGCAGGCACTTCCAATGTGAAGCTGAGGCCATACCGCGTCTCGACATCGAGAAGTATCTACGCCAGAAGCCTACGCACAGCCTTGGCGTCGTTATCAACCCTCCCTCCGAGCAACCGAAAAACTGGGGCGAAAAGGAAGAGCACCGCAACTCCAAAGGTTATGTCAAAGCCTGGGGTGCATCCAATGCTCACATCGAAGAAGCAATCGCTGTCTGGGCTGAGTGTGACGGTGGCTTAACAATCGAGGAACAAGAAGTCCTTCCACAACTGGCCGGTCTTCCCGATCCAACCATCACCGTATGGACCGGCGGAAAATCACTTCACCACTACTGGCTCTTCACGCCCGGTCAAGAAATTGACCTTGGCCTCTTCCGCGATCTCCAAACCAGAATTGCCAACGCAATCGAGATCGTTGCACCTGATGCCAAGCCCGATAAAGGCATCAACAATCCCTCGCGCGTCATGCGCATCCCCGGTGCCAAGCACCCAAAAACAGGCCAATACGCCGTCATCCACAGCATTACCCAAGAAACATTTACATCAGAAGAAATCCAAGCCTGCGCACCATCTCTGATCACACGCGCTTCCGACGCTCCAGCAAAGCCTTCTCATCATTGGTTCTCCGCTCTACCCGATGAGCGCCAACAAGAGCTGGCAATCGAAATGCTCAAATGCGCCCCAGTGCGCAGTGAAGATGGCGCTGGCATGTACATCAAGTGCTTTGCCATCCTCGCCGGCATCACACATCACTTCGGTCAAGCCACTGCCATCCGCATTTGCGACGCCGCAGGCTGGCGCTCCGATGGTTTCTGGGAGCCAGACAAAAAAATCCCAACCATCCAAGACACAAAATGGCGCGCTTCAATTCGCCGCCTCATTGAAGTTGCCATCGAGGAGGGGTATCAGCTCCCCGAAGACTGCCAGCAAGCCCTAGCCGAAGAACAAGAGCAACCCAGCGACGATCATCACGTCCTACTTCCGTTCCAGTTCCTCGGTTACGACCACGGCACCTTCTACTACATGCCCAATGGCACCGCTCAAGTCATATCCCTCCCAACCTCCTCTCACACCAAGCTTCATCTCATAACACTCGGAGGTAAATACTTCTGGGAATCCAACTTCCCCAATAAAGAAGGCGTTGACTGGGACTCGGCGCTCGAATGGATGGTGGTCGAATCCCAGAAGAAAGGCGTTTATGACCACGACCGCATCCGTGGTCGCGGTGCTTGGGTCGACGCCAATCGCGTCATTTTTCATCTCGGCATGCGTCTCATCGTTGACAACAAAGAGACACCGGTCGTTGGCGGTATCAGCTCCTACTACAGCTACGAGCACTCCAAGCCACTCGACGGCCCCAGCGACACCCCCCTCGCGGATGAAGCCGCTTCAGCCATCTTCAAGATCGCCAAAACCTTCTCCTGGGAGCACGACACCTCCGCTGCGCTCCTCATGGGTTGGATCGCCCTGGCACCAGTATGTGGCGCACTCGACTGGCGGCCTCACATCTGGATCACAGGCGGTAAAGGCTGCGGCAAGACCACCATCCTCCGCTCATTCATGCGCCCCCTACTCGGCGGCGTCTACCAAGCCGCTACCGGTGGTACCACCGAAGCCGGTCTGCGCGGCACCCTCCGCTCTGACGCCATACCCGTGGTTTTCGATGAGTTCGAGCAGAACGAACAGCGGGACAAGCAGAACGTCCAAAACGTCCTCGCCCTCGCTCGCATCGCTTCCTCGGAAGGCGGCAAGGTCATCAAGGGCACCAGCTCCGGCGGATCAAGCAGCTACGAGATCCGCTCTATGTTCTGCGTCTCCTCCATCAACGTTGCCCTCGTTCAAGGCGCTGATCAGGATCGCTTCTGCATCCTCTCCCTGCGCAATGCATCAGAGGCGCCTGCAGACCACTGGAAGCAGCTTGAACGCTCCCTCGCCACCTACTGCACCATCGAGAGTGGTCGAGCCCTGATCGCACGCACGCTCCAGCGCATCCCAGCCATCCGAGAAAATTCGCGGATCTTTGCGGCTGCTCTTGCGCGGAATTACGGCCAACGCTTCGGCGATCAGCACGGGACGCTGCTTGCCGGTGCCTATTCGCTGCGCCCCGGTGGCGATGTTGTGATCGATCAGGAGACCGCGAACAAGTGGGTCGATTCCATGGATTGGTCACCCCGCAGCGGAGGCGAACGAGGCGCTGATGAGGACAAATGCCTCGGCTTCATCCTCGAATGCCTCATCCCCATCACAGGCGGAAGGCGTATGTCTGTACTAGAGCTGATCGATGCGTCTCGCGGTCCCAGGTTGGGACGCATTGAAGACTCATTGGACGATGCGGACAAAATCCTCGGTCGTTATGGCATCAAGATTCATGAGTCTCAACTTGCGATTGCCAACGCGAACACCAATTTGCAGGCTCTGCTGCGCGATACGCCATGGAGCGGAGGAGCTCACAAGCAAGCGCTGAAGCGGGTTTTGGGCGCTTCAGCCAGCTCCGATGCCATTCGTTTTCCCGGTTCGAAGGTTTCTAGGGCTACGCTGATCCCATTGACCCACCTGGAGTGAAGGTGTAACGGTCCACATCCCTTCCAGCGCAACGGATGTCGGCCAAAACGAATTAAATGTAACGGTCGTGTAACGGTAGCGTTACGCCGAGACTCCTTCCAGCGGAAGGGATGTCACGGTGTAACGCTTTTTTCATGGGGAACACACCCATATGCGCGCGCATACTTACTTACTTACTTCTCTTATGGGGATGTTCTTAAATAGGTATTTAGTGTTACAACGTGACATCGACTGCGCTGGAAGGGATTTCGGCGTAACGCTTTTGTAACGCTCGATCCGATTCCGTGACAACGCTTGCGCTGCAAGGGATTTGGGCGTTACACCTTTTTATCGGGAGTTTTTTACGTAGAATTGCGGGTCTTTATTTGCTGAACATTGACTGAAGCTGAATTTGCACAGGTCGTCTTCGCCGTCCTCGAACCTCACTTCCACCTTTCCCTTGAGCACTGGGGCACCCACCCCACGGGCAAGCGCCTTCGCATTGACGCCATCGCTCGCCCACGTAACCCCGAGCAATGGTCCAGACCGGACATCGCACTCGGCATCGAAATCAAAATGCCCTGCATCGATCGCCCTGACGGCATGCGTGATCGCAAGACCAACGCCAAGATCGTTTCTCAGTGCATTGACTACTCCCTCGTCAACTGGGATGGCTTTGGCATGGTCCCTATCTTTTTCTCACCAGGCTTCCCCGAAATCGGAGCACTCCGCGCACGCAAACAGCCCATCGATTACCGAGATGGCTTCACGCACGGCATCGGCTACTTCATGGCCGCTGTCATGGGGCAGAACAATGTCGGTGAATTCGTCCATCACCCTTTCCTCGGCTGGAGCTTTCTCATCAACTCTCAGCACCGCATCTGGACCGAGCGCTATGGCGTCGGTGAAGCCAAGGTCAACAAGCTCGTTCGCGCCGTTGGTTCTCGGTAGCCTGACCCCATGGCCCGCTCCATCGAATTCGACGCCCAAGCCCTGATCGGTCGGATCGATGCGTTGCGTGGTGCGCAGCTTCCGTTCGCTGGCAACAGCGCCCTGAAGCAGCTCGGTTTTCAGCTCCGTGGTGAGCTGCAGAAGGAGATGCGCGACAAGTTCGAGAACCCGGTGCCGTTCACGATCAACTCACCGCGCTATCGAGTCGACGGTCTGGAGCTGACGGTCTCGATCTCGAAGGATGGCGCGAAGGGTCAGGATCCGGCGCGCTACCTGTTCCCCGTGACCGCTGAGGGTGGCGTCGGGGGTAGCAAGCCGGCGTACATCACGCGCTTCACCAGGGCAATCAGGGCACTGGGCGTGGTGGACGCGAGCTATTACGCGATTCCATTGCTGAAGGAGGGCCGTGGTGTTCGCTTGAACGCTTACGGGAACATGTCGACTGGGCAGTACCAGCAGGTGCTGCAGGGCTTGAAGACGGGTGTTGGAGCAGGTCGGCAGGGCTCGCAGTGGCGGTATTTCTCCGTGCCTGATAACCGCAAGGCGGGGAAGCCTGGTGGGTTGAAGCCAGGTATCTACCGGGCCAAGTCGAACGACGTGCAGCTCCTGTTCACATATGCGCGCCGGCAGCCGACAGTGCCTGTGATCTTCGACTTCGAGGGGGTGGTCGAGATGCAGTCGCGGAGGTTGCTGCCTTCGCTGCTGAGCAAGGCGCTTGACGACGCCCTGAAATAGGTGCCATAATTCGTCTTGTTATCGCTTATCGGTTATGTCGGTTGACTCGTTACGCAAGCAGGTGCGGCAGGCAGACGCGGCCTATCGCGCTGGTGCGGCTGTGATGTCAGACGCGGAATTTGATGCGCTGGTCGAGGAGCTGCGTGCTGTTGCGCCCTATGCGCCGGAGCTACACACGCCAGGCGGTGGCACCGCGCTGCTGTCGCTTGATAACTGCCCGCTGGAGGACTGGTGGCCGGGTGCGCCTGTGATCGTGCAGCCGAAGATCGATGGCGCTGCT
>SXGQ01622157.1_pt1 | contig 11754 bp, 13 predicted proteins | sample 3178371 | NCBI WGS metagenome assembly SXGQ01 (sample SAMN11356859, study PRJNA531348) | freshwater metagenome | isolation source: freshwater sample F1-20 | place: China: Fuxian Lake, Yuxi | collected 2017-12-25 | reverse complement strand
CCCTTCATCATTTCAGCGAGTCCGCGCTTGACGCGGAATGTTCCGGAGACGTTGCCTGTCATGCTCTCATCGTACCGAGACGACCGAAATAGACGTCACGGTGCCCCGATTTCGAGGGCGCGGACTTCAGGGGAACTTGACCTTCGCGGGGTCAGTGCCGGCGGGCACATCGGCACCCTTGTTCACGCGGGGCAGTTCGATCCACGTGCGACCGGGGGTCAACTTCACGGGCGCGCCTGCGAGGTCGGTGAGCGCGAAAACGTCGGTCTCCTTTGCGCGCTTCCACTTGCCCTTCACGAGCGAACCGTTGGTGTAGACCCATGCCTCGCCCTCGCCCACGCTTTGCGCTTCGGGGCTGCGCGGGTCGGCCGCACTGGCTTTGTACACCATGTAGAGAACCACGACGTTCTTGGCGTTCACCTGCGAACCATCGGCATCCATGTGCTTGTCCTTGCCGATCGAGCGGAGGTAGTCGCCCGTCGCTGCGTCCCACAGCCACTGAACCTGCACGCCATCCATCGACAGTTTCAGGCCGGCCGATGCGGTCGATGATGCGGGCATCGCGTCGCTTGCGGTGCGGTACTGAAACTGTTGCGGTGGCCGCGTGGCACCCTTGGGAGTCAGCGTGTAGATCTTCGACGCATCCGCGTAGAGGTTGTGCGGCGCCTTGCGCTTCGCATCACGCTTGTAGCCGCCCTGTTGGTACGCGACGAGCGCGCCCATGTCGACGAGTACCGACTTGCGGATCAGCGAGGTGGTCTTCGCATTGCCGCCGCTCCAGACGAACAACGGGTTGAGGTACGCGCTGAAGAGATTGACGTCCTGCGTACGGCCCGAGCGAATGGGTCCGATGTTGGTGGGCGCGTTCGAGTGGAACACCGCGGCGTAGCGCGTGAGCTGTTCGACGTTCTCTTCGTAGACGATGTCGGCCTGGTTCAAGCCCGCCTGCGGTCGCGCCGACGGGTGGTTGTCGATCTTGGCGACCAGCGCGGGACGGGTTGCTGCGAGCGCATCTTCGATCGGCAGACCGGTGAGCGGCATGACCTCGGGCGCAGGAAGCGTCGTCGTCGGTCCGGGCAGCGTCGAGGGCAACGCGACGTCGCCGTACGAGGGCTCGGGAAGGTTCTCGGGGGCGTCGGCGTCTCCGCCACCGCCACAGGCCGCCAATGCGACGGCTGCGACCAATGCTCCGGCAATCGACAACCGCCGGATCTTGCGTGACCGGGTGGGGGTTCCGTTCATGCCTGTCATCTCCCTTTGTCTTGCTACTTCGTGCTGCTTGCTGTCGAAGCGCAGGATCAAATCTCGCGAAGAAGAGCCAGCCGCTCGGCGAGCGGCGGACGTTCGTCGCCGTTTGGTCTGACGCCCGAGGCTTCCACCCTAGAACCGGCGGGTGCGGCGCCCGCGTCATTCCCGGATTCTCCCGCCGGGTCGGCCAACCACAGGAAGTTGCCGTCGACAACCGCACCGGAAACCCTCGTGGACGTGTCAATCATGCGCTGAAAAGCCGCGGCGAGACCGGGTGGGTACCGCGTGATCGCGACACCTTTCACATCGGCGTCGAAGATCGCCTGTCCCGACAAGGCCGCAGCGATGACCCTTCGTCGCGCCGGACCGGGAATGAACCACGGCTCGCCCGCAACGAGCGCGACTGCGAGAGTCTGCGCCTCTGCGAGACCCGAACGCAGACGCGCCAGACAGACCGCGACCGCTCCCTCCATTTCGATGCGCTCGAGCGCGTCGACGAAGCCGCGCGTGACGACAACCTCGGCGCGAGCGTCGCCCGACGGGTCGGCCGCAACGAACACGTTGATGGATGCGTCGTCGGTGACCGAGACGCGCGGCACCGAGACGCCCGCAGTCGCGCAGAGTCCTTGAAGAAGGTTGAAGAGCCGCGGTGCGTCGTCGGCGTCGAGTTCGCGCGCACCGATTCCGGCGACGACACTCGACAACGCAGAGTCGACGAAACGTCGGACCAAACTCACGGCCCCCACCGCGCCTCCGGCGCCGAGCACAATGGCACCGATCACGAGTCCGACGACACTCGCCGACACAAAGCCGACCACGGCGCCAACAACCGCGCCGACGGCGGTCCACAGGATCGTGGCGCCACGTCGCAAATCGGCGTCTTGGGTGGCCCACCCCGTTGCAGGAGTCGACGAAGCCGAAGAAATGGATGAGGTGGAGGAGGCTGAGTTCATGGGCGTTGGGTTCGCCGTACGCGGCGCTTGTCGATCAGCGACAGCATACGGTTCGACTTCCGCGACCGACGGGGATCCTCGGCTTTGCGACCAAAACCCGTCGCGTAACCGTCCCCTGCGCCACTGCGCTCCATTTCGAGAGCACGTTCGTACAACTCGACGTACTGCTGCGCGAGTGTTCGCATCGACGACGCCTCGACGCGCCGATGACCCGCTTCGATGAGCCGCTGCGACAGACGGGGGTTTGCCATCACCTTCGCGAGCGCCGCTGCGAGTGCGCGCTCGTCGCCCGGGTCGACCAGCAGCGCGTCGACGTCGTGCGTCGCAACGTTCTGATACCCGTCGATGTCACTCGCGACGACCGGCGTCCCTGATGCCATCGCCTCGAGCAACACGACTCCGAACGACTCACCGTGCAACGACGGCGCACAGAACACGGATGCCTGCGTCATGCGTCGGATCTTCTCGGCGTCCGACACGCGGCCGAGCCAAGAGATTCGCGACTCCGCCGCATACTTCGCTTTCAGTGCTTCGGTGTCGGGTCCGTCGGATGCGATCCACAGGCGCACGTCGGCCGGCAGGTACGCGAGCGATGCGAGCAGGACGTCGAGACCCTTGCGCGGCTCGTGACGGCCGACGAAGAAGATCGTCGGCGCGCTGGTTTTTTCGACCGGCGACACCTGGTTCTCGATGCCGTAACGGGAGAGCTCGATTCCGTTGCCCAACAACTCGTACGTGCCACCCAAGTAGCGGCCGGCCAACATCTCGGCGTCCTTCGAGACGGCCACGCGAATGTCGATGCGCGACGCCAACCAACGCACCGCCTTGTTCAACATGCGGTAGCTTGCCGAGTCGCCCGCAGCGTGGAACGTGCCGATCGTCGGAGCAAGACGCAACAAGAGTGCCGTCATGGTGACGCCCGGGGCAAGCGGTTCGTGCAGGTGGATGACGTCGAAGTCCTCGTCGTTCAGAGCGCGGATCGTGCGCAACGCAGCCGACGCATCCGGTGCGAGGGGGGCGACCGATCCGTTCGCGGCGGTCGGCAGGCTGTTACCCAGCGGGGTGACGAACGGTTCGGGCGGTGCACCATCGCAGGGTCCGAGCACGCGCACTTCGTGACCCATCGCGCGCAGCTCGCGAGCCAGACCGAGGACCTGCATCTGAACCCCACCGGGAATGGTGAGGCTGTAGGGACAGAGCATGCCGATGCGCAGCACGCCCCAACCGTAGCGACCATCGGGTACCGTGCGGCGATGAGCAAAACAAAAGGCGACAACCTTCCCGCGGTTTCCGTCGTTGCAACCCCATCCAAGCGGCGTGCAATTCTCGAACTTGCCTCGCGACTCGACGACGCGGGGTTTCCCGCACTCGCCTGCCCCAGCTTGGGTGGCACGCTCGGTCTGTGCACCTCACTTGCCCATGAAACGCGCAACATCCGCTACTTCACGTCGATTCAGCCGATCTACTACAACCACCCCGTCGAAGCGGCAAACACCGCGGCGCACATTCACGAGATGTCGGGTGGTCGATTCGGATTCGGCATCGGCGTCAGCCACGGCCCCGTCGTGTCACGACTCGGCGTTCAGGCCGGCAAACCACTCTCCGACATTCGCAACTACGTCGACGCGATGCGCAAACAGGAACAGTTCTCGGGCCAACTCCCACCCGTGTACCTCGCGACGATGCGCGATCGCATGTTGTCGCTCGCAGCGGAGATCGGCGACGGCGCGATCTGGGCGAACGCATCGCTGCGCCACATGCCGACGCAACTCTCGCGTCATACCGGCGAGTTCCGTGACGGCTTCATGCTGACCAACATGATCCCCACCGTCATCGACGACGACCTCGAGGCTGCGCGTGCCATCAACCGCAAGACGATGCGCGGCTACGTCATCCTTCCGAACTACCGCAATTACTGGCGCGAGGCGGGGTACGCCGAAGAGATGGACGCCGTCGAAGCGATGATCGCCGAGGGACGCCGCGACGATCTGCCCTCCGCCATGAGCGACAGGTGGCTCGACGACTGCACCCTCAGCGGATCCGTCGATCGAGTGCGTGACGGTCTGGCCTCCTGGTACGAAGCGGGCATCACGCCCGTCGCCGTGATGTCATCGACTTCGGGTGGCCAGGCACATGCGATTCGACAACTGATCGACGCCTACGCCTGAATTGGCGACCGACCAAACACGAGCATCGCAACGACGAGACCGAGTCCGCCGCCCAGCGTTTGGCCGACGAAGAACATCGGCAACGACGAAGGATCGATTCCGGCAAACGTGTCGGACAACGAGCGACCCACGCTGACCGCGGGGTTGGCGAAACTGGTCGACGACGTGCACCAATAGGCCGCAGTGATCCACGCGGCAACCATGTACGGAATGACGCTCGAGCGAGCGCTACGGATGAACCCTTCGATGAGAAGAACGAGCACTGCCGTGGCGACGACTTCACCGGCCACGATCGGCCCACCATCGCGGACCTTGTCCGAGACATTGACCACGTCGAGGCCGAACATCGCATTCGCCGTGAGGGCGCCGAGACCTGCCCCGATTGTCTGGGCCACGATGAACGGAACGACCTCCCCGCCGTTCATGCGACGCGCAATCCACTGCACCATGGTCACCACGGGATTGAACTGTGCTCCGGACACCGGCGCGAACAACGAGATGAAGAGAATCAATCCACCAGTCGTTGCAATCGTGTTGGCAAGCAATTGAACGCCGACGTCAGAACTGAGGCGCTCGGCCATGATGCCCGAGCCAACGACCACTGTGACGATGCCCCAAGAGCCAACGGTCTCGGCAGCGAGACGCCGCGCCAACGTCACCGTCAACAGCAGGTTCCGTCGATGCCGCAGGACCCACCCTCGGCTGCGACGTTGATGAGTCGACGGGTTTCGAGCGGCTGCGACATCGCTCCGGCCTCGCCCTGCTCGTCGAGCACCGTGTAGATCTCCCATGCGATGTCGGGACCGTGAACCCACACCTTGTCCTGCAACGCGTAGCAACAACTCGTTGCCTCTTCCAACGTCGTCGAGAGTCCATTGGCCTGAGCCGACTCGGCCGCCGCCACTACCTGGCCGGTCGATTCGACTTCGACACCGATGTGGTTGAGCGTCCCCGGCTGTCCGCCGTTGGCGATCAGCACCAACTTGAGCGGCGGATCATTGACGATGAAGTTCGCATAGTCGGAGCGAACCTTGTGCGGCTGAACACCGAAGAGACTCGAATAGAACGAAATTGCACCGTCGAGATCACCGACATTGAGAGCTACCTGCACGCGCGACATGGCGAAATGATATATTGACGATCATCAATATGTCAACCGAATGTTGCCCCTCCCCGATCGAACGCTCGCTCACGACCCGGGAAGCCGAGCGGTGTGCACGTGTGTTTGCGGCTCTCGGTGACCCCGTCCGACTTCGCCTATACACGATGATTGCGTCGGCTGATGACGAAGTGTGTGCGTGCTCATTTGTCGACGCCGTCGGACGATCGCAGCCGACGGTGAGCCACCACCTGAAGATCTTGCGCGACTCGGAACTCATCGTCGGCACCAAACGGGGGACGTGGGTTTGGTACCGGGCAAATCCCGACCTTGCGGGTGAAATCGCTCAGCTGTTACCGGCCCGCATCTCGGCGTAGCCCGGGTCACTCGGCCAGTTCGGCTGGAACATGTGCCACTGCTCGGGCGCCCGACGGATGAGCGATTCGAGTTCCGTGGCGAGTTTCTGGGTTCCCGCAGCGACGTCGTCGCGCAAGCGGCCGGTGCGGGTGAGGTCGATGGGGGGTCTCACGATCGCATGATGACCGTTGTACCGATCGGTGAAGTACACCGCCGCCGTGATGAGCGGTGCCCCTGAACGAATGGCGAGCGTGACGGGCCCAGCGGGCAGCGTCGTGGTTTCGCCGAAGAATTCGACCGGCAAACCATCACCCTTCAGGTCGCGATCACAAAGCAGACACACGATGTGGTTATCGCGCAACGCGGAAAGGATGTCAGCGGCGACACCTTCACCCAGCGGCACGACGTTCATGCCGAGGTTCGTGCGCAGGTTGGTGAACCACTCGAAGAGCTCGGGCGGCTGCAACGGCTCGACGACCACGGTCGCCTTGTAGTTCTGGTCGGCCAGCCAACGACCGGCCCACTCCCACCCGCCGAGGTGCGGAAGAGCGAGGATGACGCCCTTGCCCTTGCCCAATCCCTCGATGACACGTTCGAATCCGTCGAGCGTGAAGGAGTTGTCGACGACCTCGCGCGGCAGACCCGGTAGACGAAAACTCTCGACGTAGTAGCGCGCGTAACTGTCGAACGCGCCCTGCACCGCCGCCCGCAATTGACGCTTGTCGAGGTCGGGTCGCACGCGACGGATGTGGCGTTCGATGATGCTGCGCCGCGACTGCAGCGACGCCGAAGCGGTGTAACCGATGACCCGCGCACTCGCGTAGGCAAGAGGGCCGGGCGTCAACTGCGCGAACAGGCTCGCCATCTTGTAGGCGCCGACGGTGAACGTGTCGGTTGCGGACTCACGCAGCGTGGCCATCGTGTCGCTGAATCAGCGCGCACGGCGACGTGCCGTTGCACGACGCTGCATCCGGGCGGCTTTGCGCGATGCCCTGCGGAGTTGACGCTGCTCGATGCGCACCTCGGCGATCGGCGCGATCGCGGCTTGCTTCCACACCTTGAAGAAGCGCTGGATCGCGGTGATCGACGTCAGCACGAGCATCACCCAGAGGATCGGCACGAGGGCCGAGTCGAACAGCAGGCCGATACACAGGAGGATGATCCGCTCGGCGCGCTCCATCAGACCACCCTTGGCCTGCAGGCCGAGTGACTCGGCCTTCGCCCGCTCGTAGCTGATGGTCGAGGAGACTCCCATCACCGCCATCGGCAGGATCGCGATGTGGCCGCCATCCCGGGACACGAGGAACCAGGCGATACCACCCAGCAGAAAGCCGTCGGTGACACGGTCGATGACCGAGTCGAAGAATGCCCCGCGCTGACTCGCGAGGTTGCCGGCCTTGGCGACCGCACCGTCGAGGAGGTCGGGAAGCGCCGCAAGGATGACGAGCAACAAGCCCGCGCGCAGCGCACCCATGCCGACGGCAACGGCGGCCGCGACCGCGAGAAGCAATCCGACGACGGTGAGAACGTCCGGCGTCACGCCCGCGCGGCGCAACGACTCGCCCATCGGGCGCACGGCGCGCTCGACCTGGGACTTCCAGTTTCCGTCGAACATGGTCTGAAGGGTAATCCCCCGCGCCTCACTCGGCGGGTTTTGCCCCGTCGGGGTTCGCCTCGGTGAGTTTTTCCAGCACCGAACCGTTGACGGCGTCGACGAGAACCAAACCACGCCGCAATGGCGGCTCTTCGGCGCTGTAACAGAACACGCGCCACGTTGGTCGACTGCGCACGCCGTGCCACACCTGTTGGGCCGACGCGTGACCGACGGCGAAACCCACGGCGCGTGTCGCGACGACGAGCGCCTGCTTTTCGTCGACGACCATGCGCCATCCGGAAGTGATGCTGAAGAGACCGACGACTCCGAGCAGAACCGCTGCGGCAACCCAACCACCGTTCACGATCGGCGAGTCAGTGCCGCCCACGACGCGTACGAGCACGCACAGCGCGGCAAGCACGAGGTACATGACGCCGGGAATCCGACGCCGGCTGTTGTCGGGGAACTCGTATGCACCGCTGAACGCGGTGATGTTCAAATCGTCGGGAAGCGCGTCGCGAATGTCGTCGCCGTGATCGGGGGTGGCCACGTCCCTACCCTAGAGGCGAAGCCAGGCGGCGCGCAGTTTTGCCGCCGAATCGACGAGTGATTCGGGCAGCGTTCGCGTGTTGGCGACTGCGGTCATGAAGTTCGCATCACCAACCCAACGCGGCACGACGTGCACGTGCAAATGCTCGGAAATGCTGCCACCGGCCGGTGGCCCGAGGTTGATGCCGACGTTCACGCCCTGCGGGGCGTATGCAGCCTTCAAGGCCTGCACCCCCTGTGTGACGAGCGACCACAGTTCTGCCGACTCGGCAGACGAGAGATCCTCGAGATTCGGTACCTCGCGGTAGGGCAACACCAGCATGTGACCCGAGGCGTAGGGATAGGCGTTCAGGATGACGAAACACGTCTCGCCCCGACGCACGATGTGCGCCTCGTCGTCAGACAGTCCGCTGTTCAGGATTCGCGTGAAGACCGAACCGCCGTCTGCCGGCAACGGATCGCCCGCGGTCTCGCCCCACTTCTGCACGTAGGCGGCGCGCCAACCGTTCCAGAGGTGATCAAGCATCGACATCGTCCGCATTGACGTCGGCAGCGACCCTCGCCACGAAGTCGTCGATGCGAACGTCGCGCTCGACTTCGCCGCCGCGAGGGTTGACACCGACCGTCGAGTTGGCGACGTCGTCGTCACCGACCACGAGCACGTAGGGGATCTTCTCCATCTTCGCGTTGCGGATGCGCTTGCCGAGTTGGTCGTCTGCGTGGATCACGTCGACACGGAACCCTTCACGTTGCAGGCGCGCGACGACGCTCGCGGCATAGGCCTCGTGCGCCGAGGCCACGGGCAACAGGCGCACCTGAACCGGCGCGAGCCAGGTCGGCAAAGCGCCCGCATAGTGCTCGAGCAGAACGCCGAAGAAACGCTCGACGGAACCGAACAGCGCGCGGTGCAGCATGATCGGCCGGTGCCGCTGCGAGTCCGCGCCGACGTACTCGAGGTCGAATCGCTGCGGAAGGTTGAAGTCGCACTGAATGGTCGACAACTGCCACTTGCGGCCGATCGCATCGCGCACGTCGATGTCGATCTTCGGCCCGTAGAACGCCGCGTCACCTTCCTTGATCTTGTATTCGAGGCCATACTTTTCGAGTGCAGCCCGCAGCGCATCGGTGGCCTTGCCCCAGATTGCGTCGTCGCCGACGTACTTCGCCGGGTCCTTCGTGCTGAGGTTCGCGGTGAAGTCCTTGAAACCAAACCGGCGCAGGACGCTCATGACGAAGTCGAGAAGCGACGCGATCTCGTCCTGCAATTGGTCTTCGGTGCAGTAGATGTGGCTGTCGTCCTGTGTGAAACCGCGAATTCGCATGAGACCGTGCAGCGTGCCCGCACGTTCGTAGCGGTACACGGTGCCCAATTCGAAGAGCCGCATCGGAAGTTCGCGATAGCTGCGGCCGCGGCCGGCGAAGATCAGGCAGTGCATCGGGCAGTTCATCGGCTTCGGGTAATAGACACCGTTGTCCATCTCCATCGGCGGGTACATACCGTCGCGATAGAAGTCGAGGTGACCCGAAGTCTGGAACAAATTCGCGTTCGCAAGGTGCGGAGTGAAGACGAACTGGTAGCCGCCGTTTTGGTGACGCTCGCGGCTGTAGTCCTCCATCAACTTCCGGACGATCGCGCCCTTCGGATGCCACACGGCAAGGCCACCGCCGAGTTCCGAGGGGAACGACAACAGATCCTGCTCGACGGCCAGACGACGGTGGTCGCGCTTTTCGGCTTCGGCGAGGCGGTGCAGGTGCTCGTCGAGCGCAGCCTTCGACTCCCACGCGGTGCCGTAAATACGCTGCAGCATCGGACCCTTCTCCGACGAACGCCAGTGCGCACCTGCGACCTTCATGAGAGCAAAATGTCCGAGCTTGCCCGTCGACGGCACGTGCGGGCCACGACACAGGTCGACGAACGATTCGGTGTTGCGATACACGCTGATGGCTTCCCCGCCGCCGACTTCCCCGGCGTCGGCACCATCGGCCGCGCCCGAAGTGACACGCTCGATGATCTCGCACTTGTAGGGCTGGTCAGCAAAGAGACGCAGGGCCTCTCCAACGCCCACCTCGGAACGCACGAAGGGTTGATCGGCCTTCACGATCTCGCGCATTTTGTCGCTGATCGCGGAGAGATCGGTTTCGGAGAACGTGCGTCCCGCGGGCAGATCGAAGTCGTAGTAGAAGCCGTCTTCGATGGCGGGACCGATCGAGAACTTCGCGCCGGGAAACAAACGGGTGACGGCCTGGGCAAGAACGTGGGCGGTGGAATGTCTCAGCACGTGACGACCCGCATCGCTATCAGCGGTGATGATCGCAACCGTCGCCCCATCGGACAGCGGCACGTTCAGGTCGGATTCCGAGCCGTCGACAACGGCGGCGAGTGCCGCTTTCGCGAGGCGCGAACCGATCGAAGCCGCGAGGTCGGCAGCGGTCGAGCCCGACGCCAACTCGCGTGCGGAACCGTCGGGAAGTTTGACCGTGAGCGTCGACATAGCGGTAGAAGTCTACGGCGAGACCGCCACCGGGCTTTCGCTGTTTTCGGCGGCAACGACGGTGCCGCCCTTCGAGGCGTACGTGTTGCGGTATTCCTGGCCCGTCAACTCGCGGATCTCGAACATCAGTTCATCGGTGATCTCGCGAAGGACCATGTGATCTGCCTCGCGGTCGGCATAGCGCGACACGTCAAGGGGATCCCCAATCCGAATAGAGCAACGCATGTTGAAACGTGGGAAGTTGACCTTCGGCGCGACCGCGTCGGGCGGCTGGATTTCGCGGGTGCCCGTGATGCCGACGGGGAAAATCGGACAACCGACCGACAAAGCAAGACGCACCGCGCCGGTTCGACCCTTGTAGAGCATTCCGTCACGGCTGCGTGTTCCCTCGGGAAAGATGCCGAACAGTTCACCGCGACGCAACACCGCCTCGGCGGCCTCGAGCGCCGCGGCACTCTTGTCACCACCCGAGCGATCGATCGGAATCATGCCCATTGCGGGAAAGAACTTCCGCGTTTTCCATGAATCGAGATACTCGGCTTTGCCGACGAAGCTGATCTCGCGCGGCACGAGCATCATGAGAAAAGCGCTGTCGAGAAAACTCACGTGGTTCGGACAGAGAATCGCGGGACCCGACTCGGGCAGACGATCGAAACCCTCGAGATCGAAACGCCACAGCGATTTGATCACCGGCCGCGCGACACGACGCACGCGACGCTGCAGTGCGCCCGCCCCGGCAAATGCCGTCGTGATCTCCTTCGAGCCCTCCATGTGACGGCAAGAGTAGGACTCTTCCGTGAAATTCGACGGAGATTTCTTGTCAACGGCGTGTGAACATTTTCGCAGAAAACGCCAATGGTTTTCGCACTAATTCAGTCGCACACCCAACAGCGCTGCGGCGGCGGTCACATCAGTCCCGCTTCGAGCCGCTTCATCGATCACGTCGAGTGCAGCCGCTGTGGCGAGATCCTCGTCGAGACATGCCCGCACGGCGTCGAGAACCCCGGCATCGGTTGCGCCACCGGTCGACGACGACCTCCATCGGGCAAGCCGCTCCGCGGCCGCCGGCATGATTCCCTCGGTCCACTCCCACTCGGAGCGGTAGTGGTGGGCCACGATGCCGAGACGGATGACACGCGGGTCCCACAGACGGCGCAGGGCGTCGACGAAAACGAGGTTTCCGCGGCTCTTCGACATCTTGGAGCCGTCCATGAAAACCATGGCAACGTGCATCCAGTGGCGCACGAACGGCAGGCCCGTTGCGGCCTCGGATTGGGCTCGCTCGCATTCGTGG
>SXGQ01453617.1_pt1 | contig 11754 bp, 9 predicted proteins | sample 3178371 | NCBI WGS metagenome assembly SXGQ01 (sample SAMN11356859, study PRJNA531348) | freshwater metagenome | isolation source: freshwater sample F1-20 | place: China: Fuxian Lake, Yuxi | collected 2017-12-25 | reverse complement strand
CGATGTGGGCTGGTGCGGCGGCCTGACCGAACTGATCAAAATATCGGCCCTGGCCGACGCCCATAACGCCATGGTGGTGCCGCACGGCTCGTCGGTTTACAGCTACCACTTCGTCATCACCCGGCACAACAGCCCGGTTGCCGAGTTTTTGATGATGGCACCCCAGGCAGACCGGGTGGTGCCCATGTTCACGCCGCTGCTGCTTGACGAGCCGTTGCCCGTGAACGGCCGCATGCGGGCCAGCGCCCTGGACCAAGCCGGCTTTGGTGTGCGCCTGAATCCCGACATCGCACTGCACCGGCCCTACCCCCGCTGAGAGCGGCGCAGGATCCTTCGATTAACCCATTGAAAGCACCAACACCATGATTGAACGCTCGAGTCTCAAACCCAGTCTGATGGCCGCCGAGGTGGTACCGGGTGCCATGGTGTTTGAGTTTTTCACACCCGGTATGGCTAGCATTTTGGTCAACGCCGGGGCGCGCTTCGTGATCTATGACATGGAGCACACCGGCCTGGGTTTTGAAACCCTGAAGTGGCTGTTTGCCAGCTGCCGCGGGCTGCCACTGGAGCCCATGGTGCGGGTACCGCGTGGCGATTACACCTGGCTGGCGCGTTCGCTGGATCTGGGCGCACGCGGCGTGATGATCCCGATGGTGGAGAGCCGGGCGCAGGCGCAAGACATTGTTCAATCCTGTCGCTACCCGGGGCAGGGACGGCGCGGCGCGGCCTTCGGCTTTGCCCAGTGCGACTACCAGGGCGGCGATGTCGGCCAAAAAATGGAGGCCTACATCGCCCGCACTTTGGTGATTGCCCAAATTGAGACCGAACGCGGTCTGGCGCAGGTGGAAGAAATTGCCGCGGTTGACGGCATTGACGTGCTGTGGGTGGGGCACTTTGACCTGTCGAACTTTATGGGCATCCCGGGCCAATTTGATCACCCCGACTTTGACCGGGCCATGACCCACGTGGCCACGGTGGCGCGCCGGCACGGCAAGATTGCCGGCTTCATGGCCACCGACCCGGCCTGGATGGCGCGGGCCCGCAAAATGGGCTACACCATGCTGGCCGCCGGCACCGATACCGGGCTGCTGCAGGCGTCTTACTCAGCGCTGATTAAAACCATGTAGGGCCTTGCCTGCGCCGGGTGCGCTCAGGCCGGCTGGGCCGCAAGCGCCTGCGCCCACTCGGAGCGCAGCCAAGTAGCACAGGCTATGTTTTGCTCAAAAATAGAGTAGCCGTGGCCCGCGCCGTAGTCTATGGCCGGGATGTGCTCGCAAGAGATCTGGGCGATCGGGCTGGCTGCATGGCTGGCATGGTGGGCCAGCAGATCGCGCACCACGCGCTTCCAGGGCTCGATGCGTTGCTCGTCCCAATCGTCGCTCACATAATCGCCGGCCTTGGGGCGCACAAAGGGGTACTGGATGCCGCGCCCAAAGCTGCCATCGGGGTGCTTGGCTCGGGTGTTGATGGGGTTGGCCGGTACCGCACAGCGGGCATGCGCATGGTGAACAAAATTGGCATCAATCCAGCGTTTTGCCACATTGCCGCTTTGGAAGGGGTCAAGAATCAGGTGGCCGGCCGCCACATCGGCCGCCATGTTTTGCACCTGCTGCTCTTTGGGGTTGTCCATTTTGAAGATCACATGGCTGTGGTCAAGGGTCATGAAAAACGGCAGTCCCCGCTGCCGGACCAGTTCAGCCACCTGCTCAACCCGCCCGAGGTGCTCGGACCACATGTTCACGTGGACCTCAAAGCAAGGCACCACGCCGTGGCGCATGCCGATGTCGTGAGCCCAGCAGTAGAAATCGGCCACCTCTTGGTTGCTCGCCACATGGCCGTCGACATGCTTGGTCAAGACCTGCACGTTGTGTACCAAGCTCCCCAGCAGACGGGCCTTGTGAATGTTTTGCTCAAACAGCGCATTGTCCCGGCCCAGCGTGTAAAACCAGCCGCTGGCGAGCACCGGCATGTCAAACTTTTCTGAGGCTTTGAGCAGATCTCGAAACTCATCGTCCGGCGGCGTTCGGTCAATATAGTCAAACACGCTGGCATCCTTGACCATCTGCACCTTGGTGCTGATGTCGGGGATATCGGTGTCGTGGTGGGTAGCGCCGCCGGCGGTGCAGCCAATCTTGAGGTCGCTGATCTGCTTCATGCTCAATCCAGTCCGTAAAAAGCTGATCATACGGCCCGTGCTGATGCGCCACACTGCGCCGATGAGCGCCCCGCAAGTGATTGTTCTGGCAATGCCGGTTTTTCTGTTGCTGATTGCCCTGGAGTTCGCCTGGGGCCTGGCGCGGGAGCGACGGCGCAGCGGGCGCAACACCTACCGCCTGAGTGACGTGATCAACAGCATCAGCCTGGGCATGCTCAGCCAGCTCAGCGGCGTGTTCAGCAGCCTGCTGACCATCGGCATTTTCAGCGCGGTCTATGCCTCGGTGGCACTGTTTCCGGATCAGGCCTTTTGGCACAGCGTCCCCGGTGTGCTGCTGGCGCTGCTCTTTTATGATTTTTGTTACTACTGGCTACACCGCGGCGGGCACCGGGTGGCGCTGTTGTGGGCGGCGCACAGCGTGCACCACCAGAGCCAGCACTACAACCTGTCCACCGCGCTACGCCAGACCAGCAGCGGCGCCCTGTTGGGCTGGCTGTTTTACCTGCCGATGGCCGTGGTCGGTGTGCCGCCGCTGATTTTTGGCATCGTGGCGCTGATCGACCTGCTCTACCAGTTCTGGGTGCATACCGAGCAGATCGGCCGCCTCGGCTGGTTTGACCGGGTGTTTTGCTCGCCGTCCAACCACCGGGTGCACCACGCCGTCAACGACCGCTACTTGGACAAGAACTACGGCGGCATGCTGGTGCTGTGGGACCGGCTGTTTGGCACCTTCGAGGCCGAGGCTGATGCTGAGCCCTGCGTCTACGGCACCCGCAGGCCGCTCAACAGCTGGGACCCGCTGTGGGCGAATGCCCAGGTCTACTGGGCATTGCTCAGCGACAGTTGGCGGGCGCAGCGCTGGAGCGACAAGCTGCGGGTCTGGCTGATGCCGCCGGGCTGGCGACCGGCCGATGTGACAACGCGCTGGCCCCAACCGAAGTTTGACATCGCGCAGGTAGAGATTTTTGAGCCGCCACTGTCCTCTGCCGTGGCCTGGTTTGCCGGCGCGCATTTCGCCACACTGTTGTTGGGCGTAGCCCTGGTGTTGTGGCATGCCTCGGCCTGGCCTGCCTCTGAACTCGCTCTGTGGAGCTTGCTGCTGTTGTTGAGCTGCTGGTTGCTGGGCGCACTGCTGCAGGGGCGGCTGGGTTGGAGGCCAGCGCTGCTGGTGCAGACCGCGACCCTGGTGCTCACCCTGGCGCTGGTCATCAGCGGGCCTGGGTCCGGGGCTTTGCAGTGAACCCAGCCAGCGCGGCTCAAGCCCCAAACATATCGCCGTCCCGGCTGGGCGGCGCCACCCCCAGGTGGCGGTAGGCGGCTAGGGTGGCGATGCGTCCGCGCGGGGTGCGTTGCAAGTAGCCCTGCTGGATCAGGTAGGGTTCGATCACGTCCTCAATGGTCTCGCGCTCTTCGCCAATGCTCGCCGCAATATTGTCCAGCCCGACCGGGCCGCCGTCAAAGCGGTGAATCACTGCTTCCAGCAACTTGCGGTCCATCAGGTCAAAGCCTTGCGGATCGACGTCGAGCATGGCCAGGGCGCGGTTGGCACGGCGCGGCGTGCCGCGCGCGCGCCGCGCAATCTCAAAGCCGCCCGCATCATCGGTGGGCACATGGAGCAGGCCGGCGCTGCGGCGCACGATGCGCGCCAGCTCTTCGGCGGTGTAGAACTCCAGCCGCGCCACGATGCCAAAGCGGTCGCGCAGCGGGTTGGTCAGCATGCCGGCGCGGGTGGTGGCACCCACCAGCGTGAAGGGCTGCAAATCAAGCTTGATCGAGCGGGCCGCCGGGCCCTCGCCAATCATGATGTCGATCTTGTAGTCTTCCAGCGCCGGGTAGAGAATCTCTTCCACCACGGGGGACAGGCGGTGGATTTCGTCGATGAACAGGACGTCGTTTTTTTCCAGGTTGGTCAACAGCGCAGCGAGGTCCTTGGGCTTTTCCAGCACCGGGCCGCTGGTTTGCCGCAGCTTGACGCCGAGCTCGTGCGCAATGATGTGCGACAGCGTGGTCTTACCCAGGCCGGGCGGGCCAAACAGCAGCACATGGTCCAGCGCTTCGTCGCGCTTGCGAGCCGCGCTGATGAAAATCTCCAACTGCTCGCGCACCTTGGCCTGGCCCACGTACTCGTCGAGCAGCTTGGGGCGCAGCGCGCGCTCCACCGCCTCTTCGTTGGGCGAGGCCGGGTCTGGCCCCAGCATGCGCTTGGAGGGGGCGGAAAAATCGTCGGTCTGTACGCTCACGTGGGCTGGCTGCAGAGCTGGGGCAATGTTGGGAGCCTGACTATAGCGCCCACACCAAAGACAGGGCTCAAGTTTGGCGCTTAGCATGCCGATAGTGTCGGGAGTGAGACGTGAATCAAGATGCACCCCATGCCGGGGCAGCCCTGCCCACACTACTCAGGCTCCATCCAGGCTCCGCCCAAGCTCCGCCCAATATGACCCGCCCCACCCTACCGCACCTGCTCTGGCTGCTGGCCCTGCTCAGCGCTGCCGCTGGCTTGGCTCGCTCGGCTGAGCCAGCGCCAGTGCCGGCAATCAAAAAACCGGCGCCGCCCACCGCCTCAGCGGCGCCCAGTCTGCCCGCTTCGGCCACCACAGGCAGCAGCAAAAGCACGGCCCAACAACTGCTCGAGGGCCTGGAGCCAGGTGGTCCGTCCAAAAAACGGCTCACACTGGTCATCAATGGCAAGGAGAAAAAATACATCACCATGCAAGCCAGCGAGGCAATTGAGGAAAGCACTCCGGCCAAAGTGGCCAGGCCGAGCGCTGCGGCTCTGAGCGAGCGCGCTGGGTCCGGCAAGCCCCCGGCCAGCCGGCCATACACCCGGGCGAGATCGGCAGCGCTGGCCGCGCCCCTGACCAAAGAGCCGCCCAAAGAGTCGGGGCCGGCGGCGGCCGAGGCCGCATGGAGCTACCAAGGCGAAACCGGCCCGTCGGCCTGGGCCAGCCTCAAGCCCGAGTTTGTGCTCTGCGGCACAGGCAAGCGGCAATCCCCCATCAACATCGACGACGCCGAAACCCTGCAGGGGCCGGCTGAGCCGCTGCAATTCAACTACCTGCCCAGCGAAGGGTCGGTGGTGAACAATGGCTACACGATTCAAGTGGATGTGAGCGGCGACAACCTGCTAACCGTGCGCGGCTCGACCTACAAGCTGCTGCATCTGCAGTTTCATGCGCCGTCCGAGGAGCGGATCAATTTTCGAAGCTACGCCATGGTGGCCCACTTGGTGCACCGCAATGCCGAAGGACAACTTGCGATCGTGGCTGTGCTGCTCGACCCCGGCACGGCCAACCCCCTGATCCACAAAATCTGGACCCACATGCCGCTCGATACTGGCGACCGGGTGCGCCTGCCAGTGGGCCTGCTCGACCTCACCGAGATGCTGCCCAAAGAGCAGCGCTACTACCAGTTTTTCGGCTCCTTGACCACACCACCCTGCACCGAGGGGGTGTTGTGGCTGGTTTTCAAACAGCCCACCAACATCAGCCGGGAACAGCTGCGCCTGTTCACCCAGCTGTTCCCCAACAACGCCCGCCCAGTCCAAGCCACCAACGCACGACCAGTGCGCAGCGGAAAATGACATGTTGTTGGCCCCCCACAAGACCTGCGGTGTTTGCCTTGCACAAACTTGCCAGACCAGGCTGGCGGGGCGTTTGGCGCAGCGGCATCAAGGAGGAGGCCGCAGGCCGGGGGACAGCCGCAGTGCCGAATGCCACGCCGGCCTGGTCCGCGACACGGCCCCGCTGCACCACCCAGCTGCACCGTGTCCCAAACAAACTTGCCAGACCAGGCTGGTGGGGCGTTTGGCGCAGCGGCATCAAGGAGGAGGCCGCAGGCCGGGGGACAGCCGCAGCGCCGAATGCCACGCCGGCCTGGTCCGCGACACGGCCCCGCTACGCCCGACCCGCTAAACCCACCCCGCTACACCACCCAGCAGATCGCAACCAAACTTGGCCTCTCCGCGGCGGGGTTGTGACCCCCACGCTTGCCGCTGCGCGTGCTGCACTGCCCCCCAGGGGGGCGAACCCCGCCTTGGGGCGGTCCGGCGGCGGGCTTATTTGGCCAGGGCGCGGAGGGCGAGTTTGATGCCTTCGCTGACGCCGACCTCCTGGGGCAGCGCCTTGAGCGCTGCGGCGGCCTCGCGGTCGTTGTAGCCCAGGGCCAGCAGGGCTTGAAGAATGTCGGCCTGAGCGTCGCTGCCGGCATGGTGGGGCAGACCGATGTCGGCGCCAAGCTTGCCTTTGAGCTCGAGCAACAGGCGCTCCGCGGTTTTTTTGCCAATCCCGGGTACCTTGACCAGCCGCCCGGCTTCCTGCAAGGTGACCGCCTGCGCCAACTCGGCTACGCTGAGCCCGGAGAGCACGGACAGGGCCGTGCGCGGCCCCACGCCCGAGATTTTGATAAGCTGGCGAAAAGCTTCGCGCTCTGGCACAGTGGCAAAACCATACAAAATCTGGGCGTCTTCGCGCACCACAAAATGGGTCAGCAAGCTGAGTTGATGGCCAATTTCTGGCAGGTTGTAGAAAGTGCTCATGGGCACTTGCACCTCGTAGCCCACACCATGACAGTCCAACACAATCTGGGGCGGGTTTTTGTCGTCCAGCCGGCCGGTGAGTTTGCCTATCATTTACTGCCTATCATTGGAGCACTTTGAAGGAATTATCAGCTTGATTCTGCGCCATCTTTTTTCGCCCCTAAACAACGCCCGCCTGTCTCATCTGTGCGGCCCCATGGATCAGCACCTGCGCAGCATCGAAGCGGCGCTCAAGCTCAAAATTGCGCACCGCCACGAGCAATTCAAGGTCGACGGGCCCAAGCTGGCAGCCCAACGCGGCATGGAGATGCTGCAAGCCCTGTACGAAATGGCAGCCAGGCCGATTGAGCCCGCCACGGTGCAACTGATGCTCGCCGGCGACAGCGCGGCGGGTCCACTGTCCGGGCCGGGCCTGCAGACCCGCCGCGCAGACCTGCGCGCCCGCACCCCCAACCAAGCGCTCTACCTCGACAACATTGCCGCCCATGACATCACGTTTGGCATCGGTCCGGCGGGCACCGGCAAAACTTATCTGGCCGTGGCAATGGCAGTCGATGCTTTGCAGCGCAACGCGGTGCAGCGCATTGTGCTCACCCGCCCGGCGGTCGAGGCAGGGGAACGGCTGGGGTTTTTACCCGGCGATTTGAGCCAAAAGGTCGACCCCTACCTACGTCCACTGTATGACGCTCTCTATGAGTTGATGGGCGTCGAGCAGGTGCACAAAGCCTTTGAGCGCAGCGCCCTGGAGGTCGCGCCGCTGGCCTTCATGCGCGGACGCACCCTGAGCAATGCCTTTGTCATTTTGGACGAGGCGCAAAACACCACGCCCGAGCAAATGAAAATGTTTCTGACCCGCATCGGCTTTGGCTCCAAGGCCGTGGTCACCGGTGACGTGAGCCAGATTGATCTGCCCAAAACCCAGCTCAGCGGCCTGATCGACGCCGAGCGGGTGCTCAGGCGGGTGCAGGGTATTGCCATTTGCCGCTTCACCAGCGCCGACGTGGTGCGCCACCCCTTGGTGGCCCGCATTGTGGATGCCTATGACGCGACAAACCGACCCGCCAGAAAAAAGAGCGCCTAGCCTGCTGGTGCGCCACCAACTCGCGCTGTCATTGCAGTTCGGCGCCCTAGCCCAAGCGCCGCTGCATCGGGCTGCGCTGCTGCGGCACCAGGTGGCACGCTGGCTGCGCCAGGCACTGCAAAGCGACGCCGAGATCACGGTGCGCATTGTTGGCAACGAAGAAGCCCAGGCCCTGAACCGGGATTACCGGCGCAAAGACTACGCCACCAATGTGCTCACCTTCGATTACAGCCAAGCGCCGCTGGTATTGGCCGACCTGGTGCTGTGCGCGCCAGTGATCGCCCGAGAGGCCGCCGAGCAGGGCAAAACACTGCGGGCCCACTATGCCCACCTGCTGGTGCACGGCGCGCTGCATGCCCAGGGCTGGGAGCATGACAGCAGCCAGCGCGCAGCCCGGGACATGGAGGCCCGGGAGATCGCCATCCTGGCTGGCCTGGGCTTTGAAAGTCCCTATTGAGCAAGTCCCGGTTGAGCCAGTCCCGGTTGAGCGGGGCGCGGGCCAGATGACCCGTCCTCAGTCGTCCGAATACTGTTGGGCAATGGCCCTGAAATCTTCCTGGCAGAGCAAAAAAGCGTCCAGGATGTCGGGGTCAAAATGTCCGCCGCGGCCGCGCGACATGATCGCCACCGACTGCTCGTGGGTCATGGCCGCCTTGTAGACCCTTTTGCTGATGAGTGCGTCATACACATCGGCTACAGCCATCAGGCGCGCCGACAGGGGAATAGCATCGCCTACCAGCGCCTGCGGGTAGCCCGAGCCGTCCCACTTCTCTTGGTGCGAGAGTGCAATTTCTTTGGCCAGCAGTAAAAAATCAAAGGCTACACCAAGCGCTTTTTCAGCCCGGACAATCGATTCAAACCCGATGGTGGTGTGGGTTTTCATGATCCCAAACTCAGCCGGGGTCAGAGGCCCGGGTTTGAGCAAAATATCATCATGGATGCCCACCTTGCCAATATCGTGCAGGGGCGCAGACTTGAACAGCAGCTCGATGTAGTCGCTGCTCAGGGTCGAGGCAAAGCGCGGGTGCTCGCGCAGCGCCATGGCCAGGCACTTGACATAGCGTTGGGTGCGCAAAATATGGTTGCCGGTTTCGTTGTCCCGGGTTTCTGCCATGGATGCCAGGGCCAGCACAGTGACATCTTGAACAGCCGAGACTTGACGCGTGCGCCGGCTGACCTCGACGGCCAGGTAGTCGTTTTTGTCGCGCATGAAGTCAGCCGCGGCTTTGAGGCTGAGGTGTGTGCGCACCCGGGCCAGCACAATGGGCGGGCTGATTGGCTTGGTGATGTAGTCAGCCGCGCCGAGTTGCAGGCCCAGTACCTCATCGGCTACATCGCTTTTAGCGGTCATGAAGATCACCGGGATATCCCGGCTAGCGGGCGCAGCCTTGATGCGCCGCAACACCTCGTAGCCGTCCAGGCCGGGCATCATGATGTCGAGCAAAATCAAATCTGGCAGGACCTCGCCGGCCAGCAGGGCGAGTGCGCGCTCGCCGCTATTGGCCACTTGCAGCCGGTAGTCGGGGCGCAATAGCTCGGTCATCAGGAGCAGGTTTTGCGGGGTGTCGTCCACCACCATCACGGTGGCAGCATGGGGGCTGTGGCTCATAGCTGGCTCATTTGGGTTGGTTGGTCGGTTGGATGCTTGCTTGCTTGTTGGTGAATGTCGGCTAGACGGGCGCTGCCGGCTGGGGGTGGATGCTGTCGAGCAGGACTAAGGCCCGATCGAAATCAAAGGCTGCCAGGGCCCGCCTGAATGGCTCAAACTGGGTGCCCATGGCCTGGCGCAGCGGGTTGGCCTGGCTGACAGCCAGATCCAAGGCGTCGAAGTCGCCACGGGCCAGCAGTTCGCGCAAGAGCGTGGCAATAACACCAGGGGCTGGCAGGGGGGCGGCTATGGCACGCGCATCAGCTGCAGCTTGGTCCCGCGGGGCCGGGCCCAGCGCCAGCGCCAGTTGTTGCAACAGGTGCCGGGTGGCCAAGTCGACTTGCTGCCCCTGCTCGAGCAGGTGTTGGGTGTCGGGCGGGCCGGGTGCCTGGGCTGCCAAAGCACGCTCCAGCGAATCGGCCAGGGTTTGCAGCCGCAGCGCTCCAAGGTTGGCCGCCACAGATTTCAGGGTGTGCGCCAAACGCTGTGCCAAAAGCCAATTGGACTGCGCCAGCGCGAGTTGCAATTGTTTGGCTTCTTGGTCCTGTCCTTCGGCAAATTGGCGCAGCAGTGCCAGATAAAGGCCTGGCCTGCCGAGGCAGCGGCGCAGGCCCAGATCAGTGTCAAGACCCTCAACCGGGCCAGCCAGCACCAACGACAGTTCCGACGGCTGGGCGGCGCCAGGTGGGTCTGCAGACCTCTTGCCGGACCCGATTCGATAGGGCAGCCAGCGCAGCAGCGCACGCCACAGCGCCTTGATGTCAATCGGCTTGGTGACAAAGTCGTTCATGCCGGCGTCCAGGCAGCGCTGCCGGTCCTCCGACATGGCGTTGGCGGTCATGGCCAAAATAGGCAATTCGGCAAAACCTGGCAGAGCCCGAATCGCGCGGGTGGCGGCCAGCCCGTCAAGCACCGGCATCTGGATGTCCATCAACACCAAATCAAAGTGCAACCCGGCACGTAACAGCTCCAGGGCCTGTTGCCCATGCTCGGCCGTGACCACGCGCAGGCCCTGCTCTTGCAGCAGTTCCAGGCCGAGTTCCCGGTTGATTGCATTGTCTTCAACCAGCAGCACGCGTCGCCCGCGCAGTGCCCGCAGGTCCAGCAGCGCCTCAGGCTCGCCGGCAACAGACTCGGCTGGCACAGACTGGAAGGCGCTGCGCCCCAAAACAAACATCATGTGCTCAAACAGTGCTGACCCGCTGACCGGCTTGCCCAGCATGCTGTTGATGCCGTCCAGGGTGGCGGCGGCAAACAGGTGTTCGCGCCCGAAGGCGGTGAGCAAACTCAGGTGGGGTTGGCGGCCAAGCGGCGTTTGCCGGATCTGGCGGGCCAGCGCCACGCCGCTCATGTCAGGCAGCTGCCAATCCAGCAAGACCACATCGGCGGGCTGCTGACACGCCTGCGCGGCCTGCAATGCCAACAGGGCATCAGCACCTGTGCCGGCTGATTCGACTGAGAAATTCATGCGCCCCAGCATGTCGCAAAGTTGCCGGCGGGCGTTGGCGTTGTCGTCAACCACCAGGATCCGAAAGCCCGCAGCATCCGCCGGCATCTGCGGCGCTGCGGGTGCGTCGGTCTGCAGGCCCAGGGGGACGGCGAACCAGAAGGTCGATCCCACCGCGGCGCTTGAGGTGAGGCCGTACTCTCCGCCCATCAAATCCACCAAGCGCGCCGCAATTGCCAGTCCCAGGCCGGTGCCGCCGTATTTGCGGGTGGTTGAGCTGTCGGCCTGTGAAAAATCTTTGAACAAGGCCCCGCGCTGCGCCTCAGTGATGCCAATGCCGGTGTCCCGCACGGCGAAGCGCAGGTGGGCCGAATGCGCCATCACTTGGCTTGCCACCACGGAGATTTCGACTTCGCCCTGCTCGGTAAATTTAACCGCGTTGCTGGCAAAGTTGAGCATTATCTGGCCCAGGCGCAGCGGGTCACCGCGCAAATAAGCGGGCGTTCCCGGGGCCACGCTGAGAATCAGCTCAAGCCCCTTGTCGGCGGCTTTTGCGGCCACCATGGCAATGGTGTTGTCAAGCAACTGCTCTAGCTCGAAGTCGGACACTTCGGCTTGCAGCTTGCCCGCTTGAATTTTGGTGAGGTCCAAGATACCGTTGATGATGCCCATCAAATGCTGGCTTGCAGACTCGATGCGGCCCAGGTAATTGCGCTGCCGGGCGGTCAGCTCGGTGCCCTGCGCGAGATGGGTCATGCCAATGATTGCGTTGAGGGGGGTGCGGATTTCATGGCTCATGTTGGCCAAAAAGGCAGACTTGATGCGCTCTGCATCCTGCGCGCCAGCGAGGGCGTCGCTGAGGGCGTGGGTGCGCAGCGCAACGGTGTTT
>SXGQ01644008.1_pt1 | contig 11755 bp, 8 predicted proteins | sample 3178371 | NCBI WGS metagenome assembly SXGQ01 (sample SAMN11356859, study PRJNA531348) | freshwater metagenome | isolation source: freshwater sample F1-20 | place: China: Fuxian Lake, Yuxi | collected 2017-12-25 | reverse complement strand
CGGGATGGGGCAGTGGTGGGGGACGCGACATCTCTTGATTGAGGGAAGAGGAAACTTCGGATCCATCGACGGAGATCCACCGGCGTCGATGCGGTATACGGAGGCCCGCCTGCATCATTTAGGAGCGGCGTTGATGAACGACATGGATCGGGACACGGTGGATTTTGTTCCGACGTATGACGAGCGTTTGACTGAACCGGTTGTTCTCCCTGCCTCCTTTCCCAATCTTATTGTGAACGGTGGAACGGGAATCGCGGTGGGCATGGCCACAAATATTCCGCCTCACAATTTGGGGGAGACGATTGATGCGATTGTCGCGCTGATTGAGGATCCGAAACTAACGGCGGAGCAGATCTTGAAGATCATGCCTGGACCGGATTTTCCAACTGGGGCGTTGATTTGCGGGAAGGAGTCGATCGCCTCGTACTACAAGACGGGGCGGGGATCTCTCAAGCTGCGGGGCAAGGTGACGGTGGAGGACGGACGTTCGGGCAAGCAGCAGTTGGTCATTACGGAAGTTCCCTACAACGTGAACCCGGAGGAGTTGATCAAGAGGGTGGCCGAGTTAGTAGACGAGAAGAAGCTCGAGGGGATCAGTGATGCGAGAAACGAGTCGGATGAGTCGATCCGTATTGTTCTCGAGTTGAAAAGGGACGTGATCGCCAAGGTGGTGATCAACAATCTGTACAAGCACACGGCGTTGGAGAGCAGTTTTGGGGTGATCATGTTGGCGTTGGATGGGCGTCGTCCGAAGCTCATGCCCATGCGGGATATGTTGATCTGCTATTTGGAGCATCGCCGCGAGGTGGTGATCCGGCGGACCAAGTTTGATCTCAAGGTGGCAGAGGACCGCGCCCATATCCTTGAGGGATATAAGAAGGCACTCGATCATCTGGACGACTTCGTCAAGATCATCCGAGCTTCCAAAGATCGGGCCACGGCAAAGGAGAAGTTAATCGCGAAGTACAAACTGAGTGAACGACAGGCGGATGCGATTTTGGAATTGCGACTTTATCAACTCACGGGCTTGGAGCGGGACAAGATTGAGGAGGAGTATTTAGCGGTCATTCAAAAGATCGAGGAATTGCGCAGTATTTTGGCGAGCGAGAAGAAGGTTTACACGATCATCAAAAGGGAACTCCTTGAGATTAAGGAGAAGTATGCGGACAAACGGCGTACCCAGATCGTCAAGGATGAGGGTGAGATTGATGTGCAAGACCTGATAGCGAAGGAGGGGACTTTAATCACTCTTTCGCACGCGGGTTATATTAAGAGGACCTCGGCGGATAGTTATCGGGCGCAGAAAAGGGGTGGCAAAGGCGTGATTGGGATGAAGTCGAAAGAAGAAAAGGGGGACGATGAGGAGACCGACTTCGTGGAGCATCTTTTTTCCGCATCTACACACGATTACCTCATGTTTTTTACGAGCACGGGTCGCGTGTATGTGGAGAAGGTCTACGAGATTCCTGAGATGGGTCGGACGGCTCGAGGGAAGTCGATTGCCAATATTCTGGCTCTGCAGCCAGGGGAAACGATTGCGGCGCTCATTTGCGTGCAGGAATTCACCGATAAGCAGCACTTGGTCATGGCAACTTCCTCAGGGATCGTGAAGAAAACCAACCTTTCGGATTATGCAAACTTTAGAAAGGGAGGAATTATTGGAATCAAGATTGAGTCCGGGGATCAGCTGATTGCCTGTGCGTTGACCAATGGGAAACAGGAGATCGTTCTGGTCACTTCCGAGGGCATGAGCCTGCGCTTCCATGAAGATCAGCTGCGGGACCAAGGGCGAGCCACGGTGGGGGTATATGGAATACGACCTGAGAAAAAGGACAAGGTGGTTGGGGCGGCGGTGGTGGACCCCAAGGCGACCCTGCTGGTGGTGGGAGAAAACGGGGTAGGAAAGAGAACATCTTTTGAGGATTATCGGAGTCAGACACGGGGCGGCAAAGGAATCATCACGATGAAGACCACCGACAAGACAGGGTTAGTCGCAGGTGCCATTTCGGTGAAGGACGCAGATGAGATCATGATGATCACAGAAAAAGGCCAGATGGTTCGAACTAAGGTGAAAGATATTCGGGAGTCGGGCAGAAACACCCAGGGGGTTTACTTGGTGCGATTGCAGAAAGGGGATCGGCTTCAGGGTGTCGCGAGGGTGGTGGACACGGAGGAGGACGAGCAGCTCGAGTTAGGCACGTGAGAAGTTTTGTTGGGCTGATTCTTGGGCTCTGGATTTCTGCAGGCTTAGGTTTCGGTGAGTCGCAGGCTCCGATTGAGCGAATTGGTTTTGGTTCCTGCTACAAACCCGAAAAGAAGACCGAGCTCTGGAATGCGGTGAAGCAGTTTGATCCGCAGCTTTGGCTTTGGCTGGGGGACAACTTTTACAATGATTGGGTCAATGGAAAGTATCTTGCGCTGAATCAGGACCCGCAGGCTTTTACCAAGGGGTACGAAAAGTTAAAAAACAGTCAAGGGATGCAGGCCCTGCAGGGTCTTATGCCTGACCGGGTCATGGCCACCTGGGATGATCATGACTTCGGAAAAAACGATGCGGGGAAAGAGTACCTTCGGAAGGAGGAGTCCCGAAAGGCGTTTAGTAAGTTTTTTGGCCTTCCGGAGCGCGAGGATGGAATTTATAGCGCGCGAACCTTTGGCCCAGAAGGGAAACGAGTGCGCGTGATTCTTTTGGATACCCGATTTAATCGTGATCCGCTTCCACGAAAAGGGGAGGGTCCTTCCGATGGGGATATTTTGGGCGAAAAGCAGTGGGATTGGCTCGAGACTGAACTGAGCCAAGCCAAGGTGGAGCTCTTGATCATTGGATCAAGCATTCAATTCCTGTCCCGAGAGCATCGGTTCGAAAAGTGGGCTAATTTTCCCAAGGCGACTGAGCGGATGTGGAAGTTACTCAAATCTCATGAGACCAGTGGGGTAATCTTTCTCTCCGGCGATCGCCACCATGCGGAAATCTCCTGCCTTCAGCAGAGCCCCCTAGGATATCCCGTTTACGATCTTACGACGAGCGGTTTGACGGAGGGGGGTGGTATCGGCAAAGAGGAGAATCCCCTTCGGGTGGCCGATCTTTGGAACGCGAACAATTTCGGCACAATTCAAATTGATTGGTCGCAAGCCAATCCAGAGGTCGCTTTGGAAATTCGTGATGAAGGCGGGAAGGTGGTGCGCCATGTCTCATTTCCTTTAAGCCAACTTGCTCCGCCCAAGCCATAATCTAAGTTTAGCCATGGCCATGGTAGTCCCTCGTCCCGATTTAAACTTGTGGGAGAAGTTATACCTGCCTTCGATCGTTGGGGGAATGCTGATCACTTTGAGGCATATGCTCGAGACCATCTTGGGAAGGCTTTACCCCAAAAAATCTCATGGCCCTCGTTCGCTCATGGATATGAGTGCCACGGGACTCCTCACGATGCAGTATCCGGAGGAGAAGTGGCCGATGCCAGATGGATATCGTGGAGCGCCTGTCCTAGTGAAAGACCAGCATGGAAGAGAAAAGTGCGTTTCTTGCCAGCTTTGTGAATTTGTCTGTCCGCCCCGGGCGATTCGGATCACCCCTGGCTTTATTCTAGGTTCCGATGTCAACGCCAACGTGGAGAAAAAACCGCGGGAATTCGATATCGACATGTTGCGCTGTATTTACTGCGGAATGTGTGAGGAGGTTTGCCCTGAGGAGGCGATCTATCTGCGAAAGGAGCAACCAATTTTCGTTGGGACGAGTCGGGCGGGGATGGTCAGGCATAAAGAGGAGCTTTATGCGCTAGGTGGTGTGATGGATCGCCCTATTCTGAAGTGGCACGGCAAGTAGTCCGAAGGATCGTCTGCGGATGGAATCACTCTTTTTTTGGATTTTAGCGATTGGATTGATCGCTTCCGCCACGGCCATGGTCGTTACGCGAAATCCTGTGACCAATGCGGTCTGCTTGGTGGTGGCTTTGGTACTTCAAGCGGCTCTTTTTATAACGCTCGAAGCTTTCTTTTTAGCAGCGGTGCAAGTGATTGTTTATGCGGGCGCGGTCATGGTTCTTTTTCTTTTTGTCATCATGCTCTTGGACGTGAAAGAGGAGGCGCGACGGGCTCCTTCCTGGGTGAAGGTAGGGGGGGTCCTTGGAGTAGGTGGGGTGGCTATCTTGGGGTTAAGCAAGATTGTTCCTCTTTTTCCATTTACCCAGAAAGTCTTACATTGGGGGCAAGGGGAGGGGGGTGGTTCGGCCGCAGAATTAGGGAAACTGCTTTTTACCACCTACAGTCCACTTTTTTTAGCGACAGGGGTTTTACTTTTGGTGGCGACGGTGGGTGTGGTCGTTATGTGCCGCAAGGATCCTGAATCATGATTTGGGGTGAGATTACCTTGGGGCACTACTTAGCCCTCAGCTCTTTGCTTTTCCTGGTCGGCTTAGCGGGAGTAATCCTGCGTCGAAGCCTGCTCATGATCATGATGTCTTTAGAGTTACTCTTGAACGCGGCCAATTTGGCCCTGGTGGCCGTAGGCAGGTTTCAAGGATTGCCCGATCCGCAAGTGGCCGTTTTTTTTGTCATTACAGTCGCGGCGGCCGAAGTTGCCTTGGGTTTGGCTATTCTAGTGGCTTTATTTAAAGTCAAAAAAACAACGGCCGCGGATCAGTTGGCCACCCTTCGCTTCTAATGATCGCCTACTTTCCTTATCTAATTCTTTTTCTTCCATTGCTGGCGGCAGTTTCTATCCGTGTCTTTTTGCATCCGTTTCCTCTCATCTCGGTGGCATGCTCCACCTTAGCATGTTTGGGTAGTTTTTTAGGGTCCTTGGGGCTGCTTTTTAGTGGGGCGGTCTCAGGTGAGGTTGTAGCTCCAGCGCTGCCCTGGATCGAGTGGGCGGGTTTTAAGGCGAACTTTGGTTTGATGGGTGACCCCTTGGCACGGGGCATGGCTGCGCTCGTTTCCGGGGTGGCCCTCTTGGTTCACATCTACTCAATCGGGTATCTGGAAAAAGATCCCAGCCGAAGTCGTTTTTTTGCGGAACTGTCGCTCTTTGTGTTTTCGATGCTGGGGATTGTTTTGGCGGACAATTTGGTTTCGATGTTTATCTGCTGGGAGTTGGTGGGGCTTAGTTCTTATCTTCTGATTGGCTTCTGGGTCGAGCGACCCGCGGCGGGGGCAGCGGCCAATAAAGCTTTCTTGGTAAACCGAGTGGGTGACTTCGGGTTTATTTTGGGAATTTTAGGGGCGTGGGCACTCTTTGGCACGGTAGGTTTCGCTGATTTGCCGGCCCGGTTGGCGGGAGTGGCGCCGGGTTGGGCCGTGACTGCGGTGGGTTTGGGACTTTTTTGCGGTTGTCTGGGTAAATCAGCTCAATTTCCGCTCCATGTGTGGCTACCTGACTCGATGGAGGGTCCTACTCCCGTTTCATCCTTGCTGCACGCCGCCACCATGGTGGTCGCAGGCGTCTATATGTTGATTCGTGTCTTGCCGATACTGGAGTTGAGCCAGACGACCATGATGACGATTGCATGGATTGGTGGAGTGATGACTCTCCTGCCGGCCCTCATTGCCTGCCAGCAAGACGATATCAAGCGTATCTTGGCCTACTCCACCCTTTCGGAAATCGCTTACATGGTCATGGCGGTTGGGTTGGGTGTGGCCGGGCCAGCGATGTATCATCTCGTGACCCACGCGTTTTTTAAGTGTCTTCTCTTTTTAGCGGCTGGATCGGTCATTCATGGATGTCACGATGAGCAGGATATTTGGAAGATGGGGGGGCTCGCGAAAAGGATGCCTTTCACGGCTTTTGTCCTCTTGCTGGGAACCATCGCTCTGTGCGGAATTCCGCCGGTCTCGGGCTTTTGGAGTAAGGACGCCATCTTTGCGGCTATGGCCCACTCTCCAGCACTCGCGGCTATTTCGATGGGGGCAGGGTTTTTTACCTCCTTCTTTATGCTGCGCATGATTTTGGTGGCCTTTGGGGGTGAACCGAAAAGTGAGGCCGCCCGGCATGCGCATGAGGGCTCATTCTTTATGATCGCGCCAATGGCTATCTTGGCTTTGCTGTCGGTGGTTGGAGGCCTCCTGCCGGTGGAAAAGTTTTTGGGGTATAGCCATGCGTCGGAACACGCCTCATGGACACTTTGGCTATCGCTTGTGCTGGCAGTAGCTGGGTTTGTCCCTGCTTACTTCTTTTACCGTCGCGCGACCCAAGACCCCTTGAATTTTGCGGTATTACGCAACAAGTTTTACGTGGATGAGTTTTATCAAAGGGTTTTCGTGTCGACCCAGGATTCCTTCGGAAGGCTTGCGGATGCTTTCGAGGGGTGGGTCGTACGGGGCTTTCTGGTGAGGGGCTCGGGTGTTCTGGCAAGGGCCTCGGGGCAGGGGCTTCGTTTGGTACAGTGTGGGCAGGTCCAGGTCTATGCGGCAGTTTTCATACTTGGCGCCCTCAGCTTGCTCGGCTGGTTATGGAAGCAAGGGGCTTTGCGATGACCTTGGCTTGGGCATTACCTCTGCTCTTGCTTCTACCGACCTTGGGGGTGTTGGCCATTGCCTTGGGCGCGAATCCACGGAAAACCGCCTTGGGGGTATCTTTATTAAACCTTGTGCCCGCTTTCCTTGTTTCTGGTGTTGTTTTAAGGCAAGGGGAGATTTTCTTTGGGCCGTCTCTTTCGACCCTGCGGGAGGTCTTTCCAATCCAGTTTCGCCTGGGGTTGGATGGCCTGAGTCTGCCGCTGGTTTGGTTAACCCTTGTCGTCACCCTGGCGGCGATGGGAGTGGCGCGCGCTGATGTAAAAAGGGCGAAGGAGTATTTTATCTGTCTTCTTTTGGTCGGATTGGGGGGGCTAGGAGCATTCCTTTCGGTTGATCTGTTTTATTTTTTTTCCTTTCATGAAGTGGCCTTGATTCCGAGTTTCTTACTGATTGGCGTATGGGGACAAGGGGATCGAACGGGAGCAGCTTGGAGAATGACCCTCTATCTTATGTTAGGGAGCCTGCTGCTTTTACTGGGTTTGGTCGGCTTGGTCTTGGCAGTTCCGGAGATCTCCCGAACACTGGACTGGCGAGTGTTGACTGAAACATTGAGGACACAACCTCTCGACCCCAAGCATCAGACGATTTTAGCAGCTCTGCTCTTGATTGGATTTGGCACCCTTGTTTCCTTGGTTCCCTTTCATAGTTGGGCTCCGGGGGGGTACGCTTCGGCGCCGGCTCCGGCGGCCATGTTGCACGCGGGTGTTTTAAAGAAATTCGGGCTCTATGGGCTTTTGCGTTTGGCGTTCTCCATGACTCCTCTGGGGTGGAAAGAAATCAGTGGGGTGGTGGGGGTAATGCTGGCAGGAAATATTCTTTATCTTGGATGGGCCTCGCTCGCCCAGCGTGATTTCCGCTGGTTACTGGGGTTTTCCAGCGCCATGCACATGGGAACGATCTTTTTGGGGCTGATTGGTGGTACGGTCTTAGGCCTAGGTGGCGCGCTCGTCTTGATGGTGGGTCACGGGCTGAGCGCAGCTCTTGGGTTCGCGGTGGCGGGGGAGATTGGGCATCGTGTCGGTACGACTTGGATGCAGGATTTGGGAGGCCTAGCCAAGAAAGCACCCAAGTTGTGGTTTTACCTGCTGGTCGCAGGCATGGCCTCGATTGGGTTGCCTGGGATGGCTAACTTCGCTGGTGAGATCATGATCTTTTTCGGGGCGTGGTCGGCCCATCCGGTGTTAGTTGGGATGGCGGCGTGGGGGGTTGTTCTCTCCTCGGTGGCGATGCTTCGTGCCATCCGCACCATTTCCGCGGGGCCTGTGGCAGTGGCTCTGACTACGCAGCAGACGTCGGACTTAGAGGGTGGGAGGGAAGTTTGGCCCTATGCCCTGCTCGCAATCCTTCTTTTTGTGGTTGGATTTATTCCCAACTTAATTTTAGGCCCGGCGAGGCCTGTTCTAGAAAGGTTGATGCAACCGTGAGCCCTTGGACCTGCCCCGAAGTGCTACTAATTTTGGCCGGAGTGGGATTGATTCTGGCGGATGCTTTGCTTCCTGCCGAAAAGCGAGGTGTTTTGCCGGGGATCGCTGGGGTTGCAAGCTGTCTTTTGCTGGTCGCCACACTTTGGCAAGCAGGCCAACCCATGCCGCCCGCCTGGGGTAATCTTTTCATGACGGACGGGCTTTCCTCCGTTTTTAAGCCCTTCTTTGTCATTTGTCTGGTGGGGGTGACGCTGATTTCCGTGCGAACGCCGCTGGGAAGGGAGGAAGCTGTTCGATCTGAATTTCTGGCCCTGCCGTTCTTCTCAACGGCGGGATTATGCCTGCTGGCTAGTGCCCATGATTTTCTAGCGATCTTTGTCGCCCTCGAGCTGGTGGCAATCTCGCTCTATTTCCTGGCCGCTTTCCAACGAACTCAGGTCGCCAGCCTTGAGGCCGGGATGAAGCTTCTGGTCATGGGCGGTTTGTCCACTGGCTTTCTCGTCATGGGAATTGCCTGGCTCTATGCCACGGCAGGCACGACGGAGTTTAGCCGGATTCTAATTGAGCAGGCGGGCCGGCCTGCCAGTGCCGCTTTTCTCCTCGCGGTCGGGCTCATCCTGACGGGCTTAGCCTTTAAGGTTGCGGCGGTTCCTTTCCATGCATGGGCGCCGGATGTTTATGAGGGTGCACCGACCTCGATTACATCTTTTTTAGCGGTTGCATCCAAAGCAGCTGGGTTTGTTTTATTGCTGCGGGTTTTCGGATTCGGTGCATTTGCCTTGGATTCAGTCGCTCTTTTGTATCGGCCTGTTCTATTGACTTTAGGAATCGCCTCGGTGACTTTGGGTACGCTCGCCGCGTTGCCGCAGCGAAATTTGAAAAGATTGCTAGCCTATTCCGGAATTGCCCACGCAGGCCTCATGCTGATGGCACTGGGGACTTTTGGGGAGGCGGGGATGGGAACGGTGGTGGGCTACCTTTGGGCCTACCTGCTTTCCACTTTCCCGGTGCTGATTGCTATTCAGGAAATTGAAAGGATTCATGGAAACGCTGATGTTCGGCACTTGGACGGCTTGGCGCAAAAGGATCCTGGAACGGCTCTTGGTTTGACCCTCTGTTTTTTATCGATGGCAGGTTTACCGCCGTTGCTCGGCTTTTCCGCTAAATTGTCTGTTCTTTCGACCCTTTGGCATGCGGGAGAATTACCTGGGCTCGGGGTGGGCGTGGTTATGGCGGTGGTGGGATTGGGGTTCTATCTCGTGCCGATTCGGGCGATGTATTGGGAACGTGAAGCGGATGCTGTGCCCGTTCGTCGATTTCCAGTCTTTCTGGTCTGGATTTTGCTTTCGGCCGGACTTCTGCAGTTGGTTTTAGGGCTCCAGCCCAGGCCTTTGATCCGGCTGGTTGAAAAGAGTCTTGCGCCGACGGTGAAGGTGCTTTCACAAGACAAGTAAGAGAAGCTGGTTGGGGTCGTCGTTTCGAGATACCTTAGCATCCGTATGAGTCATCCCGCCGGAGTAGGCCAGAGTGGGCCGAAGATTGGATCGGAAAAGCTGGTCAAGCTCTCCGAGGCAGCGGCAACCCATCTGCAAGGCTTACTTAAAAAAAAGGAGTATGCCGAGGGGGCGCTCAAAGTCTCGGTGGTGGGGGGTGGATGCAGCGGCTTGCAGTATCAGATGGAGTTAGTTGCTGGCGCCGGACCGAAGGATATTCTAATTGAAAGTCGCGGGGTGAGAATCTCCGTGGATCCCAAGAGTGCGGTTTTCATCAGCGGATCTGAGGTGGATTTTAGCACGGACCTGCTGAAAGGGGGCTTTCGGGTGACCAATCCGAATGCCCGAGCCACCTGCTCCTGTGGGGATAGCTTTAGTACCTAAGAAAGAATTCCAGTGAAAACAGGCCAAGGAAAAGTTTCCAAAGCAAAAGTTCGCTTGGGCAAAGCGAAGCTTCCTTACGCCCAACGCTTAAAGTTGGGCTTTGCCAAAGTAGAGCGGGATTTGGATTGGTTAATGGGGGCCTTTTGCGAAATGTTAAGCGATCTAGGTGAAGACAAGATTGAGTCGGTCTTACCTTTTCGATCCGTGCCCACAAGGCAACTTCCCAAGATTGAGAAGGGAAAGGTGACTCGGGCTTACTCAATTGCGTTTGGTTTATTAAATGTAGCCGAAGAGGCTTCGGCGTCCTCCATGCGCACGATGAATGAAGCCATGAATGGCGCTGCCCATGAACCGGGTTCCTGGGCGCAAACGCTCCGCCTTTTGAAGACGGAGGGTGTAGATCCGGATGTGGTGGCGGCGGAGTTGCCGACCCTGCGAATTGAGCCTGTTTTAACGGCGCATCCGACAGAGGCGAGACGGCGCTCCGTTTTGGCCTGTATGCAGGAGATTTATGGCATTCTCATGGAGAGGTCCAGCCATGGGAAGGGGCACCCCGGGGAACGGGATCGACGAATAAACTTAAAAACTGTGTTGGAAAGATGGTGGCGTACGGAGGAGGTGCGCACGCAGCGCCCCACCGTGGATATGGAGCGGGAGGGGGTGATTCACTGTTTGGCCAGCTCAATGGCAGATTCGATCGCTCTAGTGGATCGCCGTTTGCAGGATGCTTGGGTTTTAGCGGGGTTGGGTCAGGGCGGGCCAGCCCATCCGGCGGTGCGGCCGACACTCTGTTTTGGGACATGGGTAGGGGGCGATCGGGATGGGCATCCTTTAGTCACATCCGTAACCACGGAACGCAGTCTGCGTGAGTATCGGGATGCCTCCCTTCGCTTGCTGGCGAACTCTTTGGATAAGCTGGCAGGGCATCTGACCTTAAGTCGGAAATACCACGGAATACCGCCGGAGCTTGAAAAATGGTTGGGCGACTGGAGAAAGAGGGTTTCTCTGGAAAGCCAAGCGACGGTTGGAGTTTACCAAGAGGAGCCTTGGAGAGAGGCGGTCCTCCTGATGCGGCACTATTTACCCAGACTTGGAGAGGGAAAATACGGCTACCACCAACCCGAGGATCTGATTTTGGACTTAGGGGTCATTCGGCGCTCATTGATTGCGGTGGGAGCCAGCCGACTGGCGGCGGCAGAGGTTGATCCAATGATTCGTTTGGTGGAGGTTTTTGGTTTTCATCTGGCCACACTTGATATTCGTCAAAACAGCACACGACACGACGAAGCCATCGAGGAGTTGGAAGCCTGCCTAGGAAATGAGGCCAGCGTTCCATACCGCAGTCGATCAGAGAAAGAGCGTCGGGCATTGATCGAAGCTTGGCTGAAAAAGACTCCTTGGAGTCTTGGGGAGGCAATGGCAGCTGGACCCGCCGCGGCCGAGGTGATCGGAACGTATGCGGCTTTAGCGGAACATGCGAAAATGCACGGAATTGACGGATTGGGCCTTTCCATTATTAGCATGACTCGGGATGTATCGGACTTATTGGTGATTCACATTTTTTGTCGCGTGGCAGGATTGACCCGACCTGGAGAGGACGGATCGGAGGTTTGTCCCTTGCCGATCACACCTCTTTTCGAAACCTTAAAGGATTTAGAATCTGCCCCGCGTGTCGTGAAAGAGTTTCTGGCTCATCCGGTCACGCAGAAAACAATCAAAGTATTAGCGGCACAAGAGGCGCAGTTGGTTTTAAGAAAAAGGGTTGCCTTAGTGGATCCTGGGGAGGGTGCGGTGGTTCTTCCGGTGCAACCTCCTCCCATTTTGAGGGTGATGATCGGCTATAGCGACAGCAATAAGGACGCGGGTATTTTGGCCAGTCAATGGGCCCTGCACCGGGGTCAGAAAACGATTCAGAATGCGGCCAAAGAGCAGGGGGTATCGGCT
>SXGQ01531191.1_pt1 | contig 11756 bp, 8 predicted proteins | sample 3178371 | NCBI WGS metagenome assembly SXGQ01 (sample SAMN11356859, study PRJNA531348) | freshwater metagenome | isolation source: freshwater sample F1-20 | place: China: Fuxian Lake, Yuxi | collected 2017-12-25 | reverse complement strand
TGGGTTGATCCAGCAGTAAACGATGGAGAAACCGGACTTGTGGCTGTTCACCTAGCAACACCTAACGGCGTTGTACGCTTAGATTAATTCTTACACAGCTTGAAGCTTTAAAGCATCGCCGCCCTAGCTCAGTCGGTAGAGTGTCGCTCTCGTAAAGCGAAGGTCGCGGGTTCGATTCCTGCGGGCGGCTCAAATATGGATAGGACTTGAGAGCGGTTTGCTCAGATTTCTCAAGTACTTTTCATGGCAGACATTGCGAACGAAGCAATCTCTGTTAGCAATCTTCCACAGCACGAGTGCATTTTGTTCGCGTTGGCAAATCATCAAACTAAAGATTCGTCTAGGCATCCATTTGTAATTATGAAAACTAAGTGCGATTTCGAAGTATAAGTTCAGCTATTGCAAAGTCAACTTCATCATCTATGTCAATCGAACGCAGATAAGGCATGTGAAATAACTTTGTTTTTCCATGGACAAGGCTTTTGAAAGCACCTGGAAGCTTCGAAATGTAGATAGCGGATCCATTGCGAATAAAAAGATCTTTTTCGCCTAACATCACTTTGGCACCCCATGCCCAACTTGTTGTTTTGGATTGTAACAAGTTCCTCTCTAAATCTGAGAAAATCAACTTTCGAGGGTGCAAGCTAGATGGTAGCCTTGTACAACTAAATAAACTATCAATCGTCGAATCACTTTTAAACAATTCAATAGCTTGATCTATGTCAGAAGCTAAACGCAGCGGAGATGTGGGCTGAAGTAGGACCAAGGCTATATTTGTGGGTGGTTTATTGAGATTCATATATTGGATAAAGTGCTGAATTACAGATTGTGTGCCAGCTTCGCTAGTGGCGAGATGGGCTGGCCGCAAAAACGGAACACTTACTCCAGATTTACGAGCAAAATTTGCAATTTCCTCATTGTCGGTACTTACATAAACTTCAGAGAGCAATCTACTTTCGGTTGCTGCTGAAATTGTCCAATGAATAAGGGGCTTACCTGCAATCGACAAAAGATTCTTGCCTGGTAGTCGAGTACTTCCACCTCTTGCCGGGATTACCGCTATAAATCTACATCCCCCACTCACCATATGAACTTTAGTTGTTTTTGGGTATTTACTCTATCAAGCGTTGCAAGTTCATCAGCCATTCTGATTCCTGCAAATCCATCCCCATAAATATGTTCGCTCTTATACTTCCCATGGGTTATCTGATTTCTCATGGCTATCTCTATGTCCTTTACAGAGTTACCCACAAAATTTACATTACTTGCATGTTCTCTTCCCGATTGTCTACTACCAACATTTACTGCAGGGGTACCTAGAAAGGATCCTTCTCTTATCGCACTTGATGAATTACCAACCATACAGACGGTTAAATCCATCAATTTAAGGTATATCTCAGGTGGTAGATTTCGGTAAAAGCGCACTCTTCTTCTCTCACTTTCGTTTCCCCAGGATCTAATTGTCTTGGAAATTTTCTCCGATCCAGCATCCGCATTAGGCCATAGAACGATGGTCTGCATATTGAACTTTTCAACAGCCTGTAAAGACTTATAAATTTGGGAAGAAGCGTCTGAGGCTTCACTAGTTACTGGATGCTGACTTAGTATTAGAAAATCTTTACTAAAATCAATCTCGTCACCGACGCCGGACTCCAAGGCTTTTAATTGCAAAGTTGGCAAAGCCAAACCCTTAGCCTCTTTGGCTAAGTCAAGCCTCGGGCACCCAGTCATAAATACAAGACTTGGCTCTTCCCCCATACGGACTAAGTTCTCCCTAGCCCTTTGGGTTGCAGTAAAATGAATATGACTTAGCTTTGAGATTGCATGGCGCACGCTCTCATCAATAGTTCCTGTAACCTCACCACCCATAGTGTGAACCAAGGGAATATTCATATAGGACGCCGCGATAGCTGTAGCTATAGTTTCGTAACGGTCTCCAACAGTAATCACAAAATCAGGTTTTAAACTCTCTATAACAGTCGGAATTTGTAATAAGGCAATTCCAGTTGATTCAGCCATTGTTCGCACTGAATCTCCATCCAGTTTGGTATTTATCAAATAGTCAGGAGAGAGTCCGTCTTTAGTCATTTGTTCTTGAAGATTTCCGTATCTGTTTACCATTCCGGATGCATATAACAATACACTCAAACTCAAGTTTGAATGGCTCTTAATAGCTCTCATCGTTGACTGGATGCTCCCATAATTAGCCCTGGAGCTAATGGCAACCAACACTCTTTTCAACTTATGTCCTCATGATAAATAGGATTACCCGCCGGAATCCTTCTATTGACTACCGAACCCACAACTGTATCTACTAGTCGAGCCGGCACACCTTTTTCTGGTTTCAAAAAATTTAATTTCTGAATTGAGATTAATTCTCCAGGTTCTAAAACATATTTAGCATATATTCCCTTCTGAAAAGTTTTTTTCATTTCACTCATTTCTGCAATTTCGTTCACTGAATTTTTATCGAAAGGATTTTCCATTGCTCTCTTAACATTTCTAATACCAGCACTCATTTGACAAAATTCATCAGGGTGTAGCGAATTAAATGCATCACTTCCGTACATATCCCGCGAAAACGTTATGTGTTTTTCTACGAGAGTAGCGCCTAGGGCAACAGCGGCAATACTCATCTCAATCCCTCTCGAATGATCTGAAAATCCAACTGGGAAATCGTATATTTGCAACATCGTGTTAATGTTATTTAATCCAATATTTTGTGGTTCAGCAGGATAAAGGCTTGTGCATTGGAAAATCGAAAGATCATTCAACGATAATATGTCAACAGCAGCGTTTAATTCTTCCCATGTACTCATACCAGAAGAAAGGTAAATTGGTGTGGACACACAATTATCTCGTATCTCGTTTAAAAGTGGGACATTTGTTATTTCTCCAGAGGGAACTTTAATTATATCAGCATTTATTGATAAAAGTAAGCGGAGAGATTCAATTGAAAAAACAGAACATGCAAATTTTACATTGTTTCTATGACAGTGGTCTCTCAATTCTGCCCATTGGTTTTTTGTGAATTGAATTCTCTTAAAATACTCAAAGCGAGACTCACCAGAGAAGTAACTTGGATTAGGGGCATCCAATGTACTTTCATCTTCGGGTATATGGCATTGAAACTTAACAACGCTAGCTCCACTTTTTGATGACACTTCAATTAATTTTTTTGCATTCCCTATAGAGCCATCGTGTACAGAACCAACTTCAGCTATGATTTCCAATTCATGTCACCACCTTTGAAAGGTAATATTACCAGTTTCAAGCGAAGCAGTTCTTTAGGAGTCATTCTTTTTTGTACTCTGGATATCATGGTGCCTGATTAAGGAGGCCAAAAAAGACTTCATAGATTCAACAAATTCAGCTGCACTTAGGTTCTCAATACTGCTATCGCGAAGATTCTTGTAAGAGGAAATGACTTTTCCCTTAATTTCTCTCTGGAAAAAGTCATGCAATAAAGTTTGGTACTCTTTCATCATGGCAGATTCTGCATCTTCGCCCATAAACTCTTCTAATGATAGAAAGCAGCCTGCCTGTTTGTACCACGGATTTCCAACAACAATAGTTGAAAGGTTTTTTGATGCACGTTCTAACGCTATAGAACCCGTGATCGTCAACGGCAAAATATTTGGACAATCAAGATAATCAAAGCTGTGTTCTACAAATAAACAGCCTAAATTTCGAAGAGTCTGGTAGTACTCTGAATCACGGGCAGAACCGGTTCGGCTTATGCGGCCCTGTGACCTATAAGTTAAGTTCTGGGGATGCTCTTTGTACAGAATTACGCCACTCCAGCCACTTTTTCTTACGTTCGTGGCTATGTCTATAAAGTTGTACCACTTGCCTCCTTCAGGGAAAACCGTCATTTCGGGTTCGGCATGTGCCATTATTAATATTGCTCGCGAGCAACCTAGGTCCTTAATGAAGTCTCCCACTTTATCAGAGTCCTGATTTATAAATTCATCAAGAGTCTTTAAGGCATTTCTTTGAACGAGCAACAATCTTAAAAAGGTTTTAGTTGAATATGGAATAAGCCTTTCTGATCCAAAAGGACGATAAATAGGTTTCTTCAAAAACCAAGATAAGACAATTTTCACCCACCGCAAAATGCTTGCAAGCACGACTCTGTCAAATTTGTAAATCGAATCCTTTTGATTTCGCCACAAAACTTCATATTTATTTTTCGAATCAGTCGTGAGGAATACAGAAATCTGCAATGAATCTTCGTTGTTGAAAGGGAGCGGGAACACTTGGCGTGTTTCTAAACCACCACTACTCACAAGGGGAATAACTTCAAAAGGATAATGACTCGAGTACTCCAGAGGATAGAGATTTACAACCTGAGAAGCAGACAAGTAAGCGGCAACTTCGCAAACTAAAGTTCCAACATGGTGACTCGCACCGCTTGGGATGAGGATGTATGAGATTTTTTTGTTGCTAAAGAAATTCGATAGGTCAACAGCTTGAGTTGCAAAATGCCTGATTTTCAGCTCAAAACTTGCCAGATCCTCAAAATGACGAGCAAAAATTGGCAAATTTTCCTTTAAGAGCTTCAGTGCTGTAAAAAAACGTTTACTCTGTTCATAAGGATCGGAGTCCTCCATTTTTGAAAGTCTCGCGCCATCAGCGGTCCAGGACTTATTGTCTTCATGCCTTAAATCAAAAATCCTGCAACTTTCAATTTCGAACAACCGCACTGGCACTGGCCATTTGTAAAATACGACATTCAACCCACTTAACCCATAAGATCTATCCATGTAGGGGTATTCTAGCTAAATGCCAAGTCTCTACACAATAGGAATAGCTCAGATGTTGTTCTCTTTTGGGATTAGAGAGAAATTTGACAGAGTTGTTCTCGTTGATATTCCTACCGATTCTTACAGGGTGAAAACACGCTCAATTTCTATAACAGAAAAGATAGTTAGAGATTTTTGTGAAGTTTTAGGACTCTCTTTTAGCACAATACGTCTTTCCGAAATTGAGAATCCCCTTTTCATATCAAGAGGAGATGTTGTTGATATAGCTGTTTACAGAAGAGTAAAGAACAGGAAAGCATTTATAAACCCAATATTTATTGCCGTTCAAGTCGAACACATAAGCGTTTTAAGGCCGAACATTTTTTATTTAACGTCTCCAGCTTTAAAAAAGCGCCTTAGCCTTGTTTGGAAAACTTTTTTACCAAATATGATTTTTTCATATTACAGTTTAGCTCCTAGAGCAAAAAAACACTGGTTGTTCAAAGAGAAAACCCTCAACTACGCTCGCATAGAGTTCATAAAGGGTCAGATCTTGCACGGCCTGATGAAAAGAAATGAATATTCGTTCCTTAAACAGATAAACAATTTAAACCCTTCTCCTGTTTGTTTTTTCTTGCCAACCATGTCTCGAAGTTTTCAGGACCCTGTCTCAAAATTAGATATCGAGATGTTCAACGCTGTTCTCTCTGAGATTGAGGGCTCGCCTGGTACGACCATTATTGTGAAAAACCATCCCCAGGACCATAGAAATTTCAAAGCGCATTTTAAGAGCTCACAGAACAATATTTTATTCCTAAGCACGGAATTGGAACGCCAATTTCCGCTAGAGCTTTTATCAGCCACCACTTTAAATTTTAGATGTATTGGAGCGGAAAGTACAGCCTATATGTCTCTGCAATACACCTGTTCTGTTCCGCCTCTAATTTATTATTTTGGACATCTGCCCAAAAGCTACTGGAGTCTAAGGAGTGGGGAGATTCGAAAACTTTACTCTCACTCGAGAGTGAAGATGTAGGTTAATTATAGTCATCAAGCGAGAGGAGGGGTGCAGACTTGCAACATCAAATCAGCAACTTTTGATTGTCACTCCAGAAAAGTTATGGATTTGAAATTTGCTTTTAACGCGTCAACTATGAGTAATTGAATTTAACCTAGCGTGAGAATGTGAGAAATTTGGCCAACTGTTAGCCTATTTTTATGTGCATTTTCAAAATTAACTGATGGAAAAGAATTTCAAGAGCAAAGGCGCTATATTATGAGTCACACTACTTCGTATGTAAAGCGAATTGAGGCAAAATAGGAATGGCCAAAAAAAAGGGCAATTTCCAGCTGAATCGATATTACCTCTCACCCATAATTGATTTACTCTCCTTTCGAGATCGTGCGCTTTTTCTTGTAGTCACTGTTATTACTCTAATTCTTAGTTTTTTGGATTTGCTGGGGGTTTTATTGATTGGGGTGCTTGGGTCACTCTCTCTAACAGCAATTAGCGAGGGTCCAGTCGGTAATCGCGTACTTGCACTTCTAAAATCTGTAGGTTTAGAAAGTTTCGACCTAGAATATCAAATTGTTGTAATAGGTATTTCTGCTGCAGTATTTTTGTTGTTAAAGACCTTATTATCTTTGACACTCGCGAGACACACTCTTTTCTTTATGGCCAGACGAAGCGCCTCCGTATCGTCAGACTTAACAAAACGTTACTTTTCCCTTCCCATCGGGAAAATTAACAGCAAATCTGCTCAATCATCGATATATGCCCTAACTCAGGGAGTAGATAAAATCATGGTGGGCGTTATTGGGATGGGCGTATCCTTAGTGTCTGAGTTAGCTCTGCTAATCGTCATGAGCATAGGCCTTTATCTCGTTGACACACAAACAGCGATCATGACATCTTGTGCGTTTGGGTTAACTTCCTTTTTTCTTTACAGACTTACTAGAGGTAAAACAGTGAAGCTGGCAGAAAGACAAGGTTTGTTAAAGATTGAAAATGCACAATTGATTTCAGACACAATTATTGCCTACAAAGAACTTTTAGTTCGGAACAGACGTAGTTTTTATGCTCAAAAAATTAGTGACTTACGAATGGAAATTGCGACAGGGAGTGCAAAGTTAAAGTTTCTATCAGCAATATACAAATATATTTTAGAGATTGTGTTTGTTTTAATTTTTGTAATGTTGACTGTCTTTCAGTTTTCTACAGGCACAGCCGTTAGGGCTATAGCAACACTAACCATTTTTGTTGCAGCAAGCGTTCGAATAATTCCAGCAATTCTTAGACTCCAACAAGGTGTTGTAGAAATTAAAAGCTCACTAGCGCAAGCTGGTCCAACTCTTGATTTAATTCGTGAATTATCAGGGATTATAGCTGAATCGTTTAATGATAAGGGTGTTAACAGAGACCATGCTGAATTTACAGCGTCGATAGAGATTTCTAGAATCAATTTTTCATATAAGGAATCCACAAAAGTACTAAACGAAATTAATATTAAGGTGAGCCCTGGTGAATTTATTGCAATCATTGGTCCATCTGGTGCAGGCAAGACGACTCTACTAGATGTGCTTCTAGGAACTCTCGAACCTCAAACAGGCGACGTTTTAATCTCGGGGATGTCCCCTAAAGATACCTTTGTAACATGGCCAGGAGCAGTTTCTTACGTCCCTCAAGATTGTCCCGTGATTCGAGGCACAATTCGGGAGAATCTTGGTCTCGGGTTTCTAACTTCAGATATTCCTGATGAATATTGTTGGGAAAGTCTTAAGTTTGCACATCTAGATGACTTTGTAAAGTCTTTACCGAGACAACTAGAAACTGAAGTAGGAGATCGAGGGTCCCAATTAAGTGGAGGGCAAAGGCAAAGACTAGGACTTGCCAGAGCTCTGATGACTCGCCCAAAGTTATTGATTTTAGATGAGGCCACTAGTTCATTAGATATAGAAACGGAAATGAGAATCAATGATTCAATTAAGTCATTAACCAATCAGGTTACTTTAGTTGTGGTTGCACACAGGCTTTCAACAGTTACAAATGCAAAGCATGTTTACCTTATAGAGGAAGGCGCAATTAAAGGCGAAGGTTCTTTTCAAGAATTAATGACCAGATTTCCAAAACTGGTTAACCAGGCCAAAATTCTTGGTTCCTAGTAACCGCGGGATAGAAATCACAATGAACAAATTGGCGTTCTCGTGCATAAGCAAAAAAAGCCGCCAAGATTTTCTAAATTCATGAGTCCTATTTGGCTTCGGTGTCATTTGAAGAAAACTAATGGTGACATTTGGTAATGCAGCAACCCTCTAACTTTATGGTCTTTCTGACAGAAACTTTCCTGTAGCAACTAAAGATTATCTACAGGCTCAACATCCTTTAGGTGTGCAGAAAAGTTTTCTGATAAGTGCCTTGGGGACATAAAAGATCAAGGACTTTGCGAATTGCAGCTCCTGCGATGCCACAGTTGTATTTGACAAATGTCGTAGTATGATTCGTAAGTTACGTTTAGTGTTCAGGCTAGAGAAATTGAGGAGTAAATAATGGGCTCAGTGGTAAAAAAAAGACGAAAACGAATGGCAAAAAAAAAGCACAAAAAGCTATTAAAGAAAACTCGTATTCAAAGACGAAATAAAAAATAAAAAGGGGTCTAGGAAAGTTCCGTTACTGAAAAACTGTCCAATTAAAGTCCTGGAACAAATCGTTTATTTTATGGAGTAGAGTCTTTATTGGTTTTAAGCTTTTGGTATGGACAGAGTTAGTTGGCTAGGAGGTAGAGGTCCAGAATGGCAAAGAGTTTGTTTTAGAGAGATACGATAAGTTACTCTTATGCTCAAAGTGTTACATGTCATCACGACTATAGACAGAGGTGGAGCTGAAAACCAACTCTTGATATTAGTTGAGGAGCAGGTGAAATCTGGAATAGATGTCGAAGTTTTGTGTCTAAAAGGATCAGTCGAATTAGAATCTAACTTTTTATCTCTTGGTGTTCCACTTTTGAAGCAATTTGTTAACAAAAATTTCGTAGCTCAAGTTTTTGGATTCTTAAATTTAATTAAGAAAAGACGCTACTCAATTATTCATGCACACTTACCTAGAGCTGAATTAGTGTCTTTATTAGGATACATCTTTACGCCGAGAGTGGTGACGCGTCATAATTCTGAACCTTTCTATCCCGGAGCAATTAAATGGTTTTCATCATTTTTATCTATTCTCAGTTGCTGTATGGCTAGATACACTATATTTATTACTGAAGCAGTCCGTAAATTTGCTTTGGAACACAAAGAAATACTACCTAATTGCAAATCGACAGTTATTCATTATGGAATTCAGGATAGTAAATTAAGTAAAAGGAGAACCAGGTTAAGGATAAGTAAAGAATTAAGAGCTCTTACGATTGGTAGACTAGCGATTCAAAAAGATATAATTACTCAAGTCAAGGCAATTGCTCATCTAAACAAAAAAAATGTATACCTAGATATAGTCGGAGATGGCCCACAGCGTGATGCTCTCAGTTATGAAATTGAACGACGCTCTTTGACGGCCAACATTCGCCTACTAGGCCGAATAAAAAATTCAAAGGAGTTTATGGATGAGTATGATCTATTTGTGCTATCGAGCATTTACGAAGGTTTTGGGCTAGTCTTACTTGAAGCGCTAAGTCAAAATTTACCTATTTTTTGTAGCGATATCCCAACAAGTCGAGAAATTCTTGGTAATCACTTTTCATATTTTTTTCCTCCAGAGGACTATGTATATTTAGCTAACCTTTTGGAGAATTATCTAGAGACTGGAGAATATATTAACTCCGACTACAATGAAATTCTACAGAAGTTTAATATCGCTGAAAAAGCAGAGCAACTTTTACATGTTTACAAAAGTGTTGTTTCTAAAGTAGGGTGATGGGAAATTAATATGCCTTCAAAGGTTTTTTTCTATTGCTTAGAATTTGGAATGGCGAGTGAGTTATTGTCAATTACGCTCGACTGGGCAGAAGTTCTAAAGGAACAGGGATTGGAAGTGACGGTATTCGCAACCCACCTCAAAGGCAAAACAGAATTTGAAGCTTATGAACTTGGGGGAGGGTCTTTTTTTAATCGTCTAGGCGCTATTGCCAAGATGTTGCTCCACTTACCTCGAATTATTCGCGAAAGAGATTGTATAAGTGTTTTTTACCACATGAACCATAAAGCGCTGGCCGTGCAGGGACCAATCCTTCGTCTTTTTGGCATACACCAGACTTTATGGTACTCCCATGCAAAAAAAGGAAGATGGCTAAATTATGCAAGTATTTGGGCCGACTTAATTCTAACGACAGGATCTGACGCGTATCCCCTAAAGCACAAAAATATAAGATTCGTGGGCCAAGCAATTAATTGCAAAAAATTTCAATCAAGGAGCAAAAAAAATCTTAGTCATGCGTCAAAATATTCTATTATTAGTGTAGGAAGGATTAGTAAAGCTAAGAGTCTGGACAAAATTTTATGCCAAGATTTATCGGTAGAGAAAAGAGAAAGAATTCACATTACATTTGTAGGGCCGATTAGTGATTCGAATTTAATGGTTGAGCTACTAAACTCTTCTAAGAAGCTTGGTATTACAGTTGATTTTAAACCAACAATAGAAAATACTAAATTAGAAGTGTTTCTAAATAGCTTTAACCTGTATTTTTCAGGGACTGAAAAAGCGATAGATAAGGCTGCTGCAGAAGCTGCAGTTTGTGGCCTAGTCATAATTTCAGATAACTATGACTTACTTGAGCAAATAGGATTGCTCAAGTACTATCGGAGGAAAGGCATTATTCGTCCCTCTATAGCAGCACAAATAGAACATTTAGTAGATCAGAGTGATTCGACCATAAACCAATTGCAAACTGAAATCTCCATTCAAGCAGCGATTGTTTTTTCGTTAGAAGGAGTAGTTAAGAATTATCTAAGAGACATTGAGCTATTCAAGTCTCAATTATTCTAAACGGATTCCTTTTTCTACTTTTCTTTCGCACGTAGACTTCTAATGCATATCTTTATTGCATTCCGTGAAACAAGAGTAGACCAAATCTAGTTTGTCAGCTAGGACGTTGATGTTTAATGTACTCGAGAGATGCAATTGCACAATTCAAATTCAACAATAAGCGTGAAGCTAGAAAGCAGAATTGATTATTGCCTAAAAGTAGAAACTATCTCCTTACGAGCACTAGTCTCTTTGCTATTGATGTAACAAGATATTTTTCCCGAAACAGTATCAACGAAGCCCCCGCTATAGGCTGATTTAATATATTTGCATTGAGTAACTTAGGTTCTGAACCAGACAGCTGAGAAGAGCAAATGCGGTTTTGACATCCAAAAACTAAACCAGAACTATCAATTAGCAGCGGAGAGCCAGGTGTTCCATATTTTTTGGGTAAAACACTACTTTGATAAACGTCTTTACCGATTATTGCGAATCGAACTTCATCAGCATTAGCTTTGATAGGGCTGTAAGCCGCCAACCATGCTACCGCAATACTTTTGCCATAAGCGTTTATAGCAACTTCAATGCCGGTATTTGCAATGCCGTTTTCTGGGCCATCAAGAGTGCTATAGCTCCAATCTTCTGGATAGATGGAGTTGCGCTTAGCTAGTCTTACTTCACCTTGAGTGGCGACGTTATTTGAGGAGAGCGTTAGAACTGAGTCATAAATTAAATAAACGCTCTTGCCACTAGCAACTGCGCTCAGTGATAATCCAACATCTCCGGTTGTTCTTCCTTCGCTCTGTCGGTCTCCATCAACAATTTCATATATCCAACCAGTTTTAGTAAGGGCTGCGCCAAGAATAATTCCTTGAGACTCATCTCGATAGAAAACTTGAAGTCCAGCAGGGGTTACGGCGCAGGCGTTAGAAACACTCACATCGCTGGCAGTTTTTCTTCTTACGCTCTCTTGATAATTTTGAATATCATCGCCATCGCCATCTAATGTTTCATAACGCCACTTCTTGCCATCAAATGAGGCATGGCGCAGATCTTTA
>SXGQ01037170.1_pt1 | contig 11756 bp, 8 predicted proteins | sample 3178371 | NCBI WGS metagenome assembly SXGQ01 (sample SAMN11356859, study PRJNA531348) | freshwater metagenome | isolation source: freshwater sample F1-20 | place: China: Fuxian Lake, Yuxi | collected 2017-12-25 | reverse complement strand
TCGTCGGCCAGGAGGATGTTCGTGAAGATCGGCCCCTCCACGAAGCGGAACCGCCGCCGGCCGGCCTCGTCCTCCTCGAGCACATTCGTGCCGGTGATGTCGGACGGCATCAGGTCGGGAGTGAACTGCACGCGCTTGAAGCCGACGTCGAGGATACGCGCCAGCGTCGAGACCATGAGCGTCTTCGCCAGGCCGGGCACGCCCTCGAGCAGGCAGTGTCCGCGGGTGAAAATGGCCGCGAAGAGCTGCTCGATGACGTCGTCCTGGCCGACGATCACCTTCTGCAACTCCTCCTGCATCAGCCGGCGGTGCTGCGCGAACTCCTGCAGGACGTCGTCGAGCGTCTTCGTGCGGGGACCGGTGGACACGGGCGATCCTTGGCGGGTGACAGGGGTGGCCGGCAACCCCAGTATCGACTGCCCCCGGCGCAGCGGCAATCGGCAGCCGGTGTGGTCGCGAATCGACACCCGTCCGGCTGCCGCTGCGCGGGTCAACGTGGTACGATTAGGCAAGGTGTGCTTCCGCCCTGCCCGCCGAGAACGGCCGTGCGTTCCGCCTGTCCGCCGTCGCCGCTCGTCGTCCGCTGCGCCATGCTCGCCGCGCTGCTGCTGCCGTCGACGGCCGCGGCGGCCGATCCACCGGCACTGACGCCGGGGCAGATCCAGCGGGCGATCGAGCGGGCCCGTGACTGGCTGATCCAACAGCAACGCCCCGACGGCTCGTGGACCGCGATGCGGGCGAGCAACACGAACGTGGGCGCGACGTCGCTGGTCGTGCTGGCCCTCGCCAACGCGGGTGTCGACGAGCAGAACCTCAACATGCGCCGGGCGCTGGAGTGGCTGCGGACGCAGGCCGCCGACGACACCTACGCGGTTTCGCTACAGACGATGGTCTTCGCGATGCTCTCGCCCGATGCGGACCGGGCACTGATCGAGCGGAACGCGGCCTGGCTGGAGGCCGGGCAGGTGCGGCAGGGTCCCACCTCCGGCGCCTGGTCCTACGGCCAGCGGGAACGGGGCGGCGGCGGCGACAACTCCAACTCGCAATTCGCCCTGCTCGGCCTCCACGAGGCGGCGCGAGCCGGCGTGCGCGTGAAGGAGGAGACGTGGGTTCGGGCCCAACAGTATTGGGTGGCCTGCGCCAACGCCGACGGCTCGTGGGGGTACACGCTCGGCAACGCCGGCGGGTCGGGCAGCATGACCTGCGCCGGTATCGCCAGCGTGTGGATCACCTCGGAGCACGTCGGCATGCCCGACGCCCGCGCCGCCCGCGACAGCGTGTCCTGCTGCGGGGGCGGCTCGACGCCGAAGGTGCTGGAGCGCGGCATCGATTGGCTGGGCCGCCGGTTTTCCGTGGTCGAGAACCCGGGGACGGGCGGCCAGACCTGGCTCTACTATTACCTCTACGGCCTCGAACGTGTCGGCCGGTTCACGGCCCGGCGGTACATCGGCGAGCACGACTGGTACCTGGAGGGGGCGAAGATGTTCGTCACCGTGCAGGACGGGCTCACCGGCCGGTTCGTCGCCCCGCGGATCGAGGACCCGGTCGTGGCCACGAGCTTCGCGCTGTTGTTCCTCGCCAAGGGCCGCCGCCCCGTGATCGTCGCCAAGAGCCGCCACGAGCCCGACACGGACTGGAACCGCCACGGTCACGACATCGCCCACCTCGTCGAACACGTGGAGAAACGGTGGCGCAAGGATTATCCCGCCGGCCTCTCCTGGCACGTGCTCCACGCCCCATCCGCTTCGCTCGAGGACTTCCTCCAGGCGCCGGTGTTCTGGCTTTCGGGCAAGGTGGCCTTCGACCTCGGGCCGGAGGCGGGCCCGCGGCTGCGCCGCTACCTCGACGAGGGCGGCTTCATCTTCGCGGAGGCCTGCTGCCCGAAGAGCGGCGAGTTCGACCGCCGCTTCCGTCAGCTCGTGGGCGAGATCTTTCCCGAGCCGGAGTATCGGCTGAACCTGCTGCCGCCCGAGCATCCCGCCTGGCACGCGGAGGAGATCGTGCCGCCCGATCTCCACCGGCCGCTGCTCGGCGTCGACTACGGCTGCCGCACCTGCCTGATCTACGCGCCGCCCACCGACGCCCGGCCGGAGGACGGGGCGATGCCGAGCCTGTCATGCCTCTGGGAACTTGGCGGCCCGGCGCGGCGGGCCCTGCCCCCGGCGATCCTCAATGAGGTGGACGCGGCGCTCGCCATCGGCACGAACGTGCTGGCCTACGCGACCAACCGCGAACTCAAGCGCAAGGACGAACTGTTCGCCGTCGCCCCTGCGGAGGAGTCGGAGCCCGATCGCTTCGAGCGGGGCCAGATCGCGATCGGCAAACTCAAGCACGCGGGCATGTGCGACGCGGCGCCCGCGGCGCTCGCCAACATTCTCCGCGCGGCGGCCCGCGAGCTCGGCGCCCGCGTCGACGACACGCCGAGCCAGATCGACCCCGGCGACGTGCGGCTCTTCGACTATCACCTCGTCTTCATGCACGGCCGCCAGGGCTTCGCCTTCGACGTGCCGCGGCGCGAGCGACTCGCCGCCTTTCTCCAACGCGGCGGCACACTCCTGGCCGACAGCGTCTGCGCCGCCGGTGGCTTCACTCAGGCCTTCCGCACCGAGATCGCGGCCCTGCTGCCGAACCACAAGCTCGAGGAGATTCCCGCCGACGACCCGATCTTCACGGCGGCCGAGTACGGCGGCTATGACATCCGCGAAGTGACGCTGCGGGAGCCCGCCGGCGCCGGTGGACCGATGGGCGTGCGGAAGCGGCGGATTCCGCCGAAGCTCGAAGGCGTACGGATGGGCGACCGTTGGGCCGTGATCTTCTCACCCTACGACATCTCGTGTGCCCTGGAAAAACAGAACTCGATGGAGTGCACGGGCTATGGCCGCGAGGACGCCGAGAAGATCGCGCTCAACGTGCTTCTCTATTCGCTGAACCACTGAGCCGGGCCCGGTGGACGGGATCTGGCGGCGGAGGTCAGGTATCCGAGTCGCCGCCGCTGCCGGTGAGGTAACTTGCGTAGTAGAGCAGCGTGAGCACGCTCTGGAGCGTCGCGGCGACGTAGGTCCAGGCGGCCGCGTTGAGCACGCGATTGACCGCGGTCATCTCCTGCGCCGGAACGATGCCCAATTCCACGAGCTGTGCCTTGGCCCGATTGCTGGCATCGATCTCGACTGGCAGGTTGACGAGCTGGAAGAACACGGTGCCGGCAAAGAGTGCGATTCCCAGCCAGGCGACCGGTTGGAGCGCGATTCCCAGCCCGATCATGAAGACGAGCAGGCCGATCCCGCTGCCGATGTTGGCGACGCCCACGGCCGCGTTGCGGACCGCCATCAGTGCAGAGCCCTGGGCATCTTGGAGCGCATGCCCAGCCTCGTGGGCCGCGATGCCGACGGCGGCCAAGGATCGCTGGCCGTAGACGCCCTCCGAAAGCCGCAACACTCGCGTGCGGGGATCGTAATGGTCGGAGAGCTGACCCGGCACGGCCTCGATCTCGACGTCGGTGGCCCCGGCCGAGTCGAGGATGTGACGGGCAGCCGCCGCACCGGTGAGGGGAGCCGGTTCCTGCGACGCCGCCGCGAACGAGGAATGCACCCGCCACTGGGCCCAGAGGGCCAACAGGATGGCCGGTGCGATGCACAGCATGTAGGCGGGGTCGATGAAGAAGAAAGGCATCTGACGCAGGTGCTCCGGTCCAAGGTGACGTTCGGGATTCGAGGATATTCTAGGCGTCCCGCCCGCCGTGGCGGTCCGCCCTCAAAGCCCGTTCCATGCCATACGAAAATGCACCTGCCGTTGTTCGCCGCCTGCGCCAGGGACTGTTCGCGGCTTGGTTCGCGGCCGTCTGCCCCTTCATGGGCGGTCTCGGGCGCGCGGCGGAGCCGGTGGCGGCGCTGTGCGGCCGGATCGATGCGGTCCTGGCCCACGCCCGCGACGCGCGCCGCCTGGATGCCGGCGTCCAGGGGGCGTGGCAAGTCGTGCACGGGATCCTCGCCTTCGGACCGGAGTTCCCGCTCTCCGTCGATGGCACGGCCACCACAGCCCTCGACCATCTGCTCGGCGGTGGCCCGCTCGTCGGCTGGGTGCTGCGGCCGGGCCGGCCGGGCGTGGTGGCCGTCGTCGAGGAAGGCAGCACCATGGGCCAGGGTCACCCCGACCAGTGGCTCGGCTACCTGTCCCAGTGCGGCGTGGGCGCCGACGGCCCGCGTGGGCTGCCCCTCACCACGCCACTCGTCGTCGCCGGACGGCAGTTCACACTCGCCGACCTGCTTGCCCAGGCCAAGCACGACATCCGTCCCGGCCAGGAGGCCACGTGGACGCTCATGGCGCTTTCCGCCTACCTCTCGCCCGACGCCACATGGACGGCTGGCGACGGGGAGCGCTGGACCGTGGAGCAGGTCGTCGCCATGGAGTCCGAGGCCGACATCTTCAACGCCGCCTGCGGCGGATCGCACCGGCTTTACGGCCTGGCAGCCGCCCTCGCGGCCCGGCGGGCCGCCGGCCTGCCGCTCACCCCCGGCAGCGGCTGGGAGCAGGCCGATCACGTGCTCGCTGACGCCCTCGAGCGGGCCCGCCGCTTTCAGCAAGCCGATGGCAGTTTCTCGATTCACTCATTCGAGCGGCCGGGCACGTCTCCCGACGTCTTCGCCCGCCTCGGGGCCACCGGCCATGTCTTCGAGGTGGTGGCGCTGGCGCTCGACGACGAGCGACTCGCCGAGCCCTGGGTCACACGGGCGGCCGACCGGCTGACGAGCCTCCTCGAGCAAACGGCAGACGTCGATGTGGAGTGTGGCGCCCTGTACCACGCGGCCCACGGGTTGGCCCTCTACCGCCGGCGAATCTGCAAGGCCGCCACCACCACACCCGAGCCCGACCGCGGGCGGGAATAGCCGCCCTGCCTGGCCGAGGAGGAAGTGGTACCTTCTTCACTGGCCGACCCTTCGGGCATACCCCTCCGCGCAGGCTCCAGACGCCCCGTGCACGGACTCATCTTTTTCTACATCCAGAAGTTCGCGGACGCGCTCGCAACCGCCACCGGCACACACGCCGGGCTCCGGTCCACCATCGTCCGCAACACGGCCAACTACCTCCCATCCGGCATCTACGACGACGGCGAGGCCGTCGCGCTCCTGCAGTCGATCGCCGATGGCATCGATGAGCCGCTGCCGCTGCTGCTCGGCCGCTTCGGGCAGTTCCTGGCGCCGCATCTGGTGAAGGTCGCCGGGCCTCTGGTCGACCCGAACTGGCGGACGCTCGACCTCATCGAGCACACCGAATCGATCATGCATGCGATGGTGCGGGCCACCAAGCCGGGGGCCGAGCCGCCCGTCCTGGAGACGGTGCGCATCTCCGTGGAGGAATTGCATGTCATCTACAGTTCGCGCCGCCTCCTCTGTCCGCTCGCGATCGGCGTGATGCGCGGACTGGCCAAGCACTTCGGCGAGATGCTGGAGATCGACGAGTCGAGTTGCATGCTTCGCGGCGACGCTTTTTGCTCGTTCCGCGTCCGACAATCGGGCAGCGACACGCACGCATCGGACGTTCCCTTGTCCGAGACCCTCGAGATGTCTCCTGGCAGCACGCGCCAGCCGAGCGGCCCGCCGCCCGTCCCGAAAGATCCGATGCCTGATCAGATCGGAGGCTACACGGTGCTCGGCCTGATCGGCAGCGGCGCGATGGGCCGCGTCTATCTCGCCCGCGACACCCGGCTCGACCGCCGCGTGGCGATCAAGGTCATGAACGATGCCAAGGCCCGCGACCCGGCGGCGCGGCACCGATTCATCCGTGAGAGCCAGGCCGCCGCGTCGATCGAGCACCCGCACGTGCTGACGATCCACCAGGTCGGTGAAGACCATGGCCTGCCGTTCATCGTGATGCAATATCTCCAGGGCAGCACGCTCGCGGAGTTCCGCCGATCCGCGGGCCGGCCGCCGTTGCCGGAGGTGCTGCGGATCGGCCGGGAGATCGCCGAAGGGCTCGCGGCCGCCCACCGCCACGGCCTGGTGCACCGCGACATCAAGCCCGACAACGTCTTTCTCGAGGGCGAAGACCGGGCCGTGCGAATCATCGACTTCGGGCTGGCCCGCGACTTCAGCAGCGGGCCGACGCACGTCACCGTGGAGGGCGCCATCGTCGGCACGCCCGCCTACATGCCGCCCGAACGGATCGGCGGCGACGGCGTCGACGGGCGGAGCGACCTCTTCGGTCTCGGGGTGATCCTCTACGAACTGCTCTCCGGCCAGCTGCCGTTCGACGGGCACTCGATGGTGGCCATGCTGGCGTCCATGTCCCGGGGAGAGTCACGGCCGCTGACCGAAGCCGCCCCGGACGTGCCGGCCGCGGTCGCCGAGTTCGTGATGCGGCTCATCGCCCACGACAAGGAGCGGCGGCCCGCCGACGCCCACGCCGTCGCCGCCGAACTCGCGGCCCTGGAGCGGTGGCTGGCGACCGCCTGACGGCGGGCGATCAGCGGGCCCGCAGGGCCGCACACAGCGACTGCACGGCCTCGACCAGCACGTTCACGTCGCCGTGCCACTCGATGGAGTCGCTCTGCTCCGTCCGCATGTTCTTGAGTTGGGCCGTGCCCGCCTGAAACTCGTCGCTGCCGATCACGAGGGCCGCGGGAAAGCCGCGCTTGGCAGCGAGCTTCAGTTGCTGCCCCACCCGCTTTGGCTCCGGAAAGAACTCGACGGCAAGTCCACGGGACCGCAGGGCGGACGCAATCCGCAGATAGTCGTCGAGCCGCGCCGCGTCGAAGTGCACGAGGAACACGTCGGCCGGCGTCTCCACGGACTCCACGCGGCCCAGCTCCTCCAGCCCGGCCAGGAGCCGGTCGATGCCCAGCGACGCTCCCACGCCGGGAAGCGGCTGCTTCGTGTACAGCCCGGCCAGGTTGTCGTAGCGACCGCCCGAACAGATGCTGCCCAGCGCCGGCAGGTCGTCGAGGAAACTCTCCAGCACGATGCCCGTGTAATAGTCGAGCCCCCGGGCGATCGACGGATCGACGACGACGCGGCCCGCCGCCACGCCGGCCGCCGCCGCCCCCGCCACGAGCGACCGCAGGGCCTGCACGCCGGCGTGGCCGGTCGCACCGTCGCCGACGAGTTCCTCGAGCCGGGCGAGCATCGCGTCGGCCGGGCCGGCGAGTTCCGCCATCTCGAGCAGCACGCCCACCGCGTCGGCTCCGACACCCTGTGCGGCGAGTTCCCCTGCCACGGTCTCGGGCTTCGCCTTGCCGAGTTTGTCGAGGCTCCGTAGCACGCCCGCGGACCGGTCGGCGAGGCCCAGCCGCGCGAGGACGCCCGCCAGCACCCGCCGGTCGTTGACACGGATCGTGAAACCGCCGACGCCGATGGCCGCCAGCAGGTCGTGCACGACGAGCACCATCTCCAGATCGGCCACGGGGCTCGTGGTGCCGATCGTGTCGAAGTCGCACTGCATGAACTCCCGGTAGCGGCCGCGCTGGGTGTTCTCACCCCGCCAGACCGTGGCCATGTGATACCGCTTGAAGGGCAGGCCGAGATCGTGCACGTGCTGGGCCGCGAAGCGGGCGAAGGGCACCGTGAGGTCGAACCGCATGCCCACCTCCCGGCCGCCGTGGTCGGTGAAGCGGTACATCTGCTTGTCCGTCTCCTCGCTCCCCTTGCCCGTCAGGACCTCGAGGTACTCCAGCGCCGGGGTGTCGATCGGCGCGAAGCCGAACGACCGGTAGACACGGCGGGCCACGTCGAGGATCCGCTCCCGGGCCAGGGCCTGTGCCGGCAGATGATCGCGGAAGCCTTTGAGCGTGCGCGGCTCGATCACGTCGCCCTCTCCCGTCAGACGATCTGGAGCAGGGGCGGCTTTGGTCCGCGGATCGACTTGCGGCGGTTCTTCCGGCGACGGCCGTCGCCGATCTGCTTGCCACCGGGGCCGAGGACGGCGTCCATGTATTCCGCCACCTGCTCGGGCGTCTCGAAATACTGATCGTAGATCCAGTCGTCCTCGTACTCGCACTCCTTCGTCGTGTACTCGCGACAGACCTGCGGCCGGGTCTCGTAGATGCCGCAGCGATGGTCGTCCTGCAGGTGCTTGCAGACCGTGTGCACGCAGACGTACCACTCGCCGTCCTCGGTGAAGACGGTGGCCTGGTCGTGGAGGAGGAACCAGCGGATGTATTCGAACTCCTCGCGGGTGGTGGGCGTCTCCAGCGGCAGCGCGAAGTAACGGCAGCACTTGGCCGTACAAAACTCGCAGAGCACCTTGTCCTTCGGCACGTCGCCGCGACTCGGTTTCTGGGGCAGCACTGGCAACGGCACGTCGGCGACTGGCATGGGGCCTCTCCTCGGGTCGGGCCGACAATATAGCGGCTGCCGTGCCGTTTTCGGGCGCCCCGCACGGACCGATATACTGCCCCGCTCGCCCGTCACCCGAGGAAAGGACTCCCATCGTGCCGAAACGCTGGCACATTCGCCCTCACGACCGTGCGGCCGTGGCACGTCTGGAGCGCGAGGCGGGCGTGCCGAGCATCGTCGCGGCCCTGCTCGTGGCCCGCGGCGCGACCGACGCGGCCGAGGTGAAGGCGTTTCTCGACGGCACGCTCGCCGATCTCCGCGACCCCGAGGCGCTGCCCGGCGTGCCTGCGGCCGCAGACCGCATCCTGGCCGCCGCTCGGGCCGGCCGCCGGATCGTCGTCTACGGCGACTACGACGCCGACGGCATGTGCGCCACGGCGATCCTCATGTCCTGCCTCGAGGCGATCGACGCCCAGGCCACCTGGTACGTGCCCGACCGGTTCGAGGAAGGCTACGGGCTCAATGCCGCGGCGCTCGAGACGCTCGCCGCCGGAGGAGCGGGCCTGGTCGTCACCGTGGACTGCGGGATCGCGAGCGTGGCGGAGGCCGACCGGGCCCGCGAACTGGGCCTGGAACTGATCGTCACCGACCACCATTCCCTGGCCGACTCGCTGCCCGCGGCCGACGTGCTCGTCCACCCGCGGCTGCCGGGCGCGGCCTACCCCTTCGGCGAGTTGTGCGGCGCGGGCGTGGCCTTGAAGCTCGCCTGGGCGATCGCGACCCGGGCGGCCGGCGCCAAGCGGGTGACGCCGCGGCTGCGGGAGGTGCTCCTCCGCGGCATCGGGCTGGCGGCCCTGGGCACCGTGGCCGACGTCGTGCCGCTGCTCGACGAGAACCGGATCTTCGTGAGGCACGGCCTCGAATGCCTGCGGCAGCGCGGCGGGCCGGGGATCGCCCGGCTCATCGAACTGGCCGGCCTGGCGGAGAAGTCGGCCCTCGATGCCGAGGACGTGGCGTTCCGGCTCGCGCCGCGGCTCAACGCCGCCGGCCGGCTCGGGCAGGCGGCTCGCGGCATCGAGCTGCTCACGACCGCGGATGCCGCGCGGGCGGTGACCCTGGCCGACTATCTCCACGAACTCAACACCCAGCGCGAGTCGGAGGAACGGAGCATCCAGCTGGCCGCCACCAAGCAGGCCCGCGAGCGGTTCGATCCTGAGATCGACGCCGCGCTCGTGCTCGCCGACCGCGGCTGGCATGCCGGGGTGATCGGCATCGTGGCCGGACGGCTCGCCGAACGGTTTCACCGGCCGGTCGTCATGATCGCCCAGGACACGCACCAGGGCCGCCCGGCGATCGGCAGCGTGCGGAGCGTGCCGGGGTTCGACGTGCACGCGGCGCTGGTCGCCTGCCGCGACCTGCTCGTCACCTGCGGCGGCCACGCCGCGGCGGCCGGGCTGCGGATCGAGGACGCCAACATCGCGGCCTTCCGCACGGCATTCTGCGGCGAAGTCGACCGGCGGCTGCCCGTCGCCCTGCGCCGCGCCCAGGTGACGATCGACGGCGAGACCTCCCTCGGCGGCCTGACGCTCGACGCCGTCGAGCAGGTCGAGCGGCTCGCCCCATTCGGCCAAGCCAACCGGCGGCCGGTCTTGTGCGCCTCCGCCGTGAGCCTCGCCGAGCCGCCGCGCACGATCGGCGCCGGCGGCAAGCATCTCGCGATGCAGCTGGTGCAGCACGGCCGCAAGGTCCGCGGTGTGGCCTTCGGGGCGGCCGAGTGGCTGCCCCACCTGCCCTCCCCCGGCCAGCCGTTCCACGTCGCCTTCAAGCCGAAGATCAACGAGTATCGCGGGCGGCGGACGGCGGAGGTGGAGGTCATCGACTGGCGGCCCGACGGCATCGACGTCGGCCTCGACCTGCCCGAGCCCGCGCTCGCCGCCGACGGCCAGCCGACCACGTGACAACCTCACGAGAATCCGCCGTGACGCGCCGCGCCCTCATCCTCACCGGCATCCTGTTGGCTGCCTCTCCTGCGGCCCGTGCCGAAGATTGGCCGCAGTGGCTGGGCACGCGACGCGACGCGGTATGGCGCGAGCAGGGCATCGTGAGGTCGCTGCCCGTGACGGGCCTGCCCGTGAAGTGGCGGGTCGAGGTGAAGGGGGGCTATGCCGGCCCGGCGGTCGCCGGCGGCCGCGTCTATGTCATGGACTACGACCGTCTCGCGGGCGACCTGGCCAACGCGCCCAACGACCGCACGCAGCTCACCGGCCGCGAGCGCGTGCTGTGCCTCGATGCCGCCACCGGGAAACTCGTCTGGAAGCACGAGTACGACCGCCCGTACTCGATCTCCTACGCGGCCGGCCCCCGCTGCACGCCCACGGTCGCCGACGGCCGGGTCTACGCGCTCGGCGCCGAGGGCAATCTCACGTGCCTCGACGCGGCGACCGGCCGCGTGCTCTGGGCGAAGGACTTCCAGAAGGACTACGCCGCCCCGGTGCCGATCTGGGGCTTCTGCGGCCACCCGCTCGTCGAGGGCGACCTGCTCGTCTGCCTCGTCGGTGGGCCGGGGAGCGTGGCCGTGGCCTTCGACCGGAAGACCGGTGCCGAACGCTGGCGGGCGCTCTCCGCGAGCGAGAGCGGCTACTGCCCACCGACGATGATCGAGTCGGCGGGCAGCCGCCAACTGGTCATTTGGGACGCCGACAACTTGAGCGCCCTCGACCCGGCCACCGGCAAAGTCCTGTGGTCGAAGCCGCTCAAGCCGATGTACGGCATGTCGATCATGGCGCCGCAGGTGGCCGACACGAAACACGGCCGCGTGCTCTACGCCAGCGGCATCGGCCGCGTCGGGGCGCTCTTCAGGCTCTCGGGCGACCGTCCCGGCGCGGAGGTGGCCTGGCGGGGCGAGCCGAAGTCGGCGGTCTACTGCGCCAACAGCACGCCTTTCATCGCGGGCGAGACCATCTATGGCTGCGACTGTGACACGGGGATGCTCACGGCCGTGGACCTCGCCGACGGCCGCAGGCTCTGGGAAACCGCCCTGCCCACGACCGGCGACCGCCGCGGCAAGCATGGCACGGCCTTCCTGGTGCGGCAGGCTGAGCCGGTCGCGGGCGACCCGCCGGATGCGACCCGCACGTGGCTGTTCAGCGAGACCGGCGACCTCATACTGGCCCGGCTGTCGCCGGAGAAGTACGAGGAGCTCGGCCGGATGCACCTGCTCGAGCCGACCAACGAGTGTTTCGGCCGCGAAGTGGTCTGGAGCCATCCCGCGTTCGCCGACGGCCGGATCTTCGCCCGCAACGACCGGGAACTCATCTGCGTCGACGCGGCGGAGTGAGGCGGCGGCCGGCCCGGTTTTCGGCGGTTTCAACGGCGGCGCCCAGCGTGCCGCGGTCGCATTGTCCCGCGGCGGCTCTCCGGGTAATCTCTGTGCATCTCTCCCGCGTGCGGTGATCTTCCGCACCACTCGGGGCGTAGCTCAGCCTGGCT
>SXGQ01314125.1_pt1 | contig 11758 bp, 9 predicted proteins | sample 3178371 | NCBI WGS metagenome assembly SXGQ01 (sample SAMN11356859, study PRJNA531348) | freshwater metagenome | isolation source: freshwater sample F1-20 | place: China: Fuxian Lake, Yuxi | collected 2017-12-25 | reverse complement strand
GGCATGCAGGGCCTGTACGACCGCATCGTGCTGGTGTTCTTCGTCGCCTGCGGCGTCAGCCGGCTGGCGCGCTACAACGTGACGGCGGAGAAGCTCAGTGCCGGGTCGGACAAGGTGGCCTACTTCGAGGGCACGCCGATCCCGACCTCGATGCTCCTCGTGGCGGTGCTGTGGGTGGCGGCGGCGCAGGGCGCCATCGGCGAGGCGCTGTGGGGCGGCGTGTGGTGGATCGCCGGGTTCCGGCTGCACCCGCTGGTGCTGCTGTTCGCGCTGTCGGGCTCGCTGATGGTGAGCCGGATCCGGATTCCGAAGCTTTAGGCTGTCCGGCGCGACAACCAGCTCAGCGGCGAATCCTGAACCGACCGGCCGGACTGGGATTCCAGGAAATCGCTGGGCGGCTGGCTGCGGTATTCACTGATGCCGCCGCCGTCGAGGCAGGCGTCCAGGCCGAAGGCCGTGCCGAGGTCAGCCGGATCGGGCTCGCTGCGGACAGCGGCGTCGCGGCGGAAAAAGCGCAGCGCGGGGACGAATCGCATGGCAGACCTCGTGAAGGGAAGCTCGACAACCGCATCGAACTGTGATGGCAGTGTGCTGGATCCATATGACAAGTGAACCCCGCAACTGTGAGTAAATATTGCCTCGGAAGGCACAACCACACGTTTGGGGTGGGTCGTTTGCCCAATAGGCATCGGGGTTGTGGCGGTTTTGCGTCAATTTGCAGGGCGTTGCGCGATTGCAAAAGAGCACTGCAAACCCCCACGTCTGTTGATCCAAACCCCTCAGATGGGCGTAAGCTGCGCGCTCTTTCCGACCCCCGGGGTTTCCCGCATGAGTTCAGCAGTTTTGAAATGGATCGCCAACGGCATGATCGGCCTCGTGGTGGCCGGCACGTTGTGGATCGCTCAGGCGGTGCAACCCAGCGAACACGACGTGATGTCGCTGTTCGTGAACCAGGCGGTCGCCTCGGCGGACGAGCCGGCTTCCGCGCCGACCGCCACGCGCTGATCCCTCACCCCAGCGCCCGCCGCGCCCCGTCGGCGAGGGCCTGGCCGATCTGGTCCAGCAGCGCACCACGCCCCTGCAGCTGCCATTGGTGCCAGTACAGCGCCACGTCGACGCTGATGCCGGACCGCAGCACCACCAGCCGCCCCGCCGCCACGAGTGCGCGCACCTGGATCTCGGGCGCCACGCCCACCCCCCATCCCATGGCCGCCGCCGCCACGTAGGCCTCGCTGGACGGCACGAAGCGCTCGCGCAGCCGCGGTGCACGCACCCCGAACGCCTGGGACACCCACTGCACCTGGGTGTCGTCCTTGCGGTTGAAGACCAGGAAGGGCGTGTCGGCGAAGTTGCCGGCATGCAGGCCTTCGGGCAGGTGCCCGGCCAGGAAGCCCGGACTGGCCACGGCCACGTAGCGCATGACGCCCAGCGGCTGCACGCGGCACCCCTGCAGGGCCTCGGCCACGGTCGACACGCAGCCCAGCACCGCCCCCTGGCGCAGGCTGTCGTGCGTGAAGTCCTGGTCATCCACCACCAGCTCCAGCCCATAGCCTTCCTGCAGCCCCTGCTGCACGAGGGCATCCAGCGCCGGCAGCACCCAGGTGGCCAGGCTGTCGGCATTGACGGCAATGGCCAGGCGCGACTGCGGTGCCACGCGTTCGCCCAGCTCGCGCGCCACGTCCACGCGCAAGGCCTGCAGCTGGCGGGCAAAGCGCAGCAGCACCTTGCCGGCTTCGGTCAGCCGCAGGGGGCGTGAGCGAACGACCAGTGGCTGCCCCACCTGCGCCTCCAGCGAGCGCAGCCGCTGAGACACGGCGCTCTGGGTGATGGACAGGCGCTGGGCGGCGCGCTCGAAGGCTTGCTCGTCGGCCAGGGCGGCGAGGCAGTCCAGGGCGGCAGGGTCGAACTCATTCATAAGCCTTGCTAATGTAGAGCGAAGAATATGAATCCAACTTCTTGAAAGCGGCGCCGCTGCGGAGAATCCGCCGATGCCCGCCCCGGAACTTGCCACTGCCGCCACCGCGCCTGCCGTGTTCCTGCAGGGCTGGGTGATGGGCGCCGGGCTGATCCTGGCCATCGGTGCGCAGAACGCACTGGTGCTGCAGCAAGGGCTGAAGCGCGAGCATGTGGGCGCCGTCGTCGCGGTCTGCACGCTGTCGGACTGGCTGCTGATCGCGCTGGGCGTGTTCGGCCTGGGCGCGCTGATCCAGGGCAGCCCGCTGCTGCTGGAGGTGTTCCGCTTCGGCGGGGCGGCCTTCCTGCTGGGCTACGCGGTGCTGGCAGCGAAACGTGCCTGGCGGCCCACGCAAGGGCTGGATGCCGGCGGCGGCGCCACCAGCCTGGGCGCGACGCTGTCCGCCGCGTTCGCGTTCACCTACCTGAACCCGCACGTCTACCTCGACACCGTCGTGCTGCTGGGCGGCCTGGGCGCGCGCCAGCCGCCTGAACTGCGTGCGGCGTTCGCGGCCGGGGCCGCGGTCGCGTCGGCAATGTGGTTCGGCCTGCTGGGCTTCGGCGCAGCGGCCGCGGCGCCCAAGCTGCGCCATCCCAACACCTGGCGGGTGCTCGACGCCCTGGTCGCTTTGCTGATGACCGGCCTGGGTTTACAACTCCTGCTTCAACCCCTCTAAGACCACCCCATGAAGATCGTCGTTCTCGGCGCCGGCATCATCGGCATCGCCACCGCCTGGTACCTGCTGGACGAAGGCCACGAGGTCATCGTCGTTGACCGCCAGCCCGACGCGGCGCTGGAAACCAGCTTCGCCAACGGCGCGCAGATCTCGGTCAGCTTCTGCGAGCCCTGGGCGAATGCCGGCGCGCCGTTCAAGGTGGCCAAGTGGCTGCTGCGCGACGACTCGCCGCTGCTGTTCCGCCCGCGGCTGGACCCGAACCAGTGGCGCTGGGGCCTGGCCTTCCTGGCGCAGTGCACCACCGCCGCATTCGAGCGCAACGTGGAGGAGCTGGTGCAGCTGGGCCGCTACTCGCACGCGTCGCTGAAGGAGCTGGTCGACCGCACCGGCATCGAGTACTGCCGGCTGGAGCGCGGCATCCTGCATTTCTTCTCCACGCAGGCCGATTTCGACGCCGGCGCATCGGGCGCCGAGATCATGCGCCGCCACGGCGTGGACCGCCGCGTGCTGAACCGCGAGGAGGTGCTGAAGATCGAGCCGGCGCTGGCCGGCTTCGGCGCGCACGTGGCCGGCGGCACGTTCACGCCCAGCGACGAAAGCGGTGACGCCAAGGTCTTCACGCAGAAGCTGGCCCAGCGATGCGCCGAGCGCGGCGCGCAGTTCCTGTACGAGCACGACATCCTGGGCCTGCAGCGCGCGGGCGACGGCATCGAGGCCGTGCAGATCGCCCACACGCGCACCGGCGAGCGCAAGACGATCAAGGCCGACGCCTTCGTGGCCGCCATGGGTTCCTACACGCCCGCGCTGGTGAAGCCGCTGGGCGAGCACCTGAACATCTACCCCGCCAAGGGCTACTCGGCCACGCTGCGCCTGAAGAAGCCGGAGGCGGCCAGCGTCGTCAGCCTGCTGGACGACAGCCGCAAGATCGCCATCTCGCGCCTGGGCGACCACATCCGCATCGCCGGCACGGCCGAGCTGTCGGGGTTCGACCTGAACCTGGACTCGCCCACCGCACGCGTGCGCTGCGCGGCGCTGGTGAAGCGCTACGAGGAGCTGTTCCCCGGCGTGGCCGACACCAGCCAGCCCAACTACTGGACCGGCCTGCGCCCCAGCACGCCGACCAACATCCCCTACATCGGCCGCAGCAGCCAAGCACGCAACCTGTGGATCAACGCCGGCCACGGCACGCTGGTCTTGACGCACGGCGCCGGCTCGTGCCGCGCGCTGGCCGAGCTGATGGCCGGCCGCAAGCCGGACATGCAGTTCGGCTTCTACAACGCCTGAGCGCCTTTCCAGGCGGGCACTCAGGCCCGCCGCGGTCGCATCACAGCGTCTTCAGCAGCGCTTCCACTTCCTTCTGCTGCGCGAACTTCGGGCCCAGCTTGGCGAGGCCCTCCAGCTCCGACTTGGCCGCGGCCTTGTCGCCGGACTGGATCAGGATGTTGGCGAGGTTGAGGCGGTAGCTGGGCTGCTCGGGCTGGTCGCCGATGAGCTGGCGCTGCAGGCTGATGGCCTTGCCGTACTGTTTCTCGTTGGCCAGCACGGTGGCGTAGGTGTCGCGCAGCGGCGCGTCGTCGGCCTTCAGCTGCAGGCCGCGTTCCGCCAGTTCGCGGGCGCCGGGCTTGCCTTGCTTGCTGCGCAGCCAGGCCACGTTGTTGATCAGCGGGATCGCATCGGGGCTGCGCTTGAGCAGGGCTTCGTAGCGCGTCAGTGCGCCGTCCATGTCGCCGCGGGCCAGCATCAGGTCGGCGGCGGCGGCGGCGAAGGCGGTGTCCTGCGGGTGCGACTGCGTCCATTGCGCCTCGAAGGCCAGCGCCTCCTCGCGCTTCTTGGTGGACAGCAGCAGCGCCAGCAGGCGCGGTGCTGCCTCACCGGCATCGCGCAGCGCGGTGGCCTTGCGCATCAGCGCGATGGCGGCGTCGGGGTTCTTGCGGCCGAGTTCGATGTCGGCCTCGGCCAGCAGCGCGTAGGCCTCCTGCGGGTACTTCTTCTGGCGTTCGCGCAGCGCGGCCTGGGCCTCGTCGACACGCCCCTGGCGGATGGCGAGCTGGATGAGCAGGCGCTGCGCCATCACCGAGCCCGGCTCGGCCTCCAGCGCACGCTTCACCTCGCGCTCGGCGCCGGCGTAGTCCTTGTCCATGAAGCGCAGCTGCGCCTGGCCCAGCCAGCCGTAGGCGCGCTGCGGCGTCAGCGTGGTCAGCTGCGCGTAGGTCTTGGCGGCCTGGGCGCGGTCGCCGCTGGCGAGCTGGGTGCGCGCCAGGCGCTCCAGCAGGTCCGGGTTCAGCGGCAGCGCGGCGGAGGCCTCCTGCGCGGCCTGCGCGGCGGCCGTCATGTTGCCCTGGCGCAGGTGCTGGTCGATGAGCGCCAGGCGCAGCGCGGGCTCGGTGGGCTCCTCGCGCACGGCGGCCTTCAGCACGTCGGTCACGCGGTCGGGGGACGCCTTGGTCTGCACCAGCAGCTCGGCCAGCGCCAGGCGGGCCTGCGGGGACGTCTTGTGCTCGGCGATGAAGCCTTCCATGCGCTTCACGGCGGCCTCGCCCCGGTTGGCCTGCAGGTCCAGCGCCACCAGCCCCAGCACGGCGGGCAGGTAGCTGTCGTCGGCCGTCAGCGAGGCCTCGAACGCGGCCTGCGCGCCGGCCGTGTCCTTGCGCACGAGCAGGATGCGGCCCCGCAGCGCGCTCGGCACCGGGCTGTCCTTCATCTTGGGCGCGAGCTTGTCGAGCGCGGCCAGCGCGGCCGGGAAGTCCTGGCGGCGCATCAGCGCGTTGACCAGCATCAGGTCGTAGTTGCCGCCACTGTCCTTGGCGGCCAGGTCGCGCAGCTGGGCGATCGCGGCATCGGCCTTGGCGCGCGTCGCGCCGCCGGGTGCCGCGCTGTCGCGCACGATGGCCGACAGCGCCAGCGCCGCCTGCGTCTTGCCATCGTCCGGCCGCAGCTTGGCCGCGGCGCCGAAGGCCTGGTCCGCCGCCTCGAAGTTGCCCTGCATCAGCTGCGCCTTGCCGGCCAGCATCAGCGTCTCGACGTCGGCGCGGCCGCCTTCCAGCACGGGGCGCAGCGTTTCCAGCGTCTTGGCGGGCGCGCGGCGCTGCAGCTGCAGGCCGGCGAACTGGCGGCGCAGCGCCGGGTCGTCCGGGGCCAGCTTGAGCGCCTGGTTCATCAGGTTCTCGGCGTCGGCCAGCTCCCCCAGCTGCTGGTGCGCACCCGCAGCCAGGCGCAGCAGCGGCAGGTAGTTGGGCATCAGCTTGAGCAGCGGCAGGGCCAGCTCCCGGGCCTTGGCGGGGTCGTTCTTGGCCAGCGCGACCTGCGCCTGCAGGAAGCGGCCTTGCGGCTTCTTGGCCGCGGCCGGGGGCATGCCGTCCACCAGCTTGGCCGCCGCATCCACCTGCTGGCGGGCGAAGGCCAGGCGCACCAGCAGCGAGCGCGCGTCGTAGTTGTTCGGGTCGACCGCCACGGTCTGCACCAGCAGCGGCTCGGCTTCCTCGGCCTTGCCACGCGCGAGCAGCACCTCGGCCTTCATCAGCAGGGCCTGGGCCGACTTGGGGCTGCGCAGCAGCACCTGGTCCAGCGCGGCGAGCGCCTCCTCGGGGTTGTTGGCGGCCAGCTTGACGCGGGCGCTGACGATGGTGGCGGGGTCCGACTCCGGCGCCAGCTGCAGCGCGCGGTTGGACGCCGCCTTGGCCTCCGGCAGGTTGCCCTGGGCCAGGAAGGCCAGCGCGAGGTGCTGCTGCAGCGTGGCGCTGGCCTGCGGGTCGGACAGGCTCTGGTCGGAAAACTCGCTGATGAGCTTGCGCGACTGGCCCGAGTACAGCAGCGTCTGCGCCAGCAGCGGCGCCAGCTCGTCGCGCGGTGCGCCCAGCTCCCAGGCCCGGCGCAGCTCGATCTCGGCACCGGCCAGGTCACCAGCCTCCAGCAGCGACTTGCCAAGCAGGTGGCGGGCCGTGGCGTTGTCGGGGTTCTGCTGCAGCAGGTTCTTCAGCTCGATGACGGCACCGGCAGAGTCCTTCTGCTCGAAACGCTTTTGCGCGGAGGCGAGCAGGTCCTGCTCCGACTTTTGGCTGCATGCGGCCAGCGCGGCGGCCAGCAGGATCAGGGCGAAAGGGCGCGTCTTCATCATGTCTTCCGGAAACAGAGCGCGCGATTGTGTTCCCTAGAATCCGCGCCCCTTCTCCGGACTGGCCCCAGGGCCGGCAATACGTCTCATGAGCACTCCGCCCGGCTTCTGCGCCATCGACTTCGGCACGTCCAACTCGGCCGTGGCCGTGCCCGGGGCCGGCACGGCAGGCGCCGGCATGCGCCTGATCGAGCTGGAACCCGGCCAGCGCACCATGCCCACGGCCGTCTTCTACTTCGCCGAAGGCCCGCACGACGCCGACGGCCCGCCCCGTGCCTTCGGCCGCGCGGCCGTGGCCGCCTACGTGGAGGGGCACGACGGCCGGCTGATGCGCTCCATGAAGAGCATCCTCGGCTCGCCGCTGATCGACCAGACCACCGACGTCGGCGGTGGCCGCGGTGCCAAGTACTCGGACATCGTGTCGGGCTACCTCAAGCGCCTGCGCCGCCTGGCCGGCGAGCCGACGCGCGCGGTGCTGGGTCGCCCGGTGTTCTTTGTCGACGGCGAGCCCGAGCGCGACGCGGCAGCCCAGGCCCAGCTGGAGGCCTGCGCCCGCGCGGTGGGTTTCGACGAGGTGCACTTCCAGTACGAGCCCATTGCGGCCGCGTTCGACTTCGAGCAGCAGGCCACGCGCGAGCAGCTCGTGCTGGTGGCCGACATCGGCGGCGGCACGAGCGACTTCTCCATCGTGCGCGTGGGCCCCGAGCGCATGCAGCATCTGGCGCGGCGCGACGACATCCTGGCCAGCCACGGCGTGCACATCGCCGGCACCGACTTCGACCGCCACATCGAGCTGGCCGGGCTGCTGCCCCAGTTCGGCTACCGCGCCACCGGCCCCAGCGGGCGGGAGATCCCCAGCGGGGTCTACTTCGACCTGGCCACCTGGCACCTCATCAACACCTGCTACGCGCCGCTGCGCGTGGCCGAGTGGCGCAACATGAAGAGCTGGTTCAGCGACGTGCGCCAACACGCGCGGCTGATGACGGTGCTGGAGGAACGCCTGGGCCACGAGCTGGCCGCGCGCGCCGAGGGCGCCAAGATCGCCATCTCGGGCGGTGCCGACACGACGGTGGACCTCAGCCACGTCGAGCGTGACCTGGTGCTGCCGCTGAGCGAGAAGACCGCCGTGGACGCGCTGCGCGCCGACCTCGACCGCATCATCGCCACCGCCCACGAGACCGTGGCGCTGGCCGGACTGAAAGCCGGGCAGGTCGACGCGCTGTACGTCACCGGCGGCTCGACCGGCCTGCGCCTGCTGGTGGAGGGCATGGCGGCCGGCTTCCCCCAGGCCGCGCGCGTCACCGGCGACCGGTTCGCCTCGGTGGCAACGGGCCTGGGCCTGCACGCGCAGCGGCTGTTCAACTGATACCCTGCGCGGTTTCGCCTTCCGAGCCGCGCCTCATGTTGAAAGCCATCACCTGGGCCACCGCCGCCCTGGCCGCCACCGTGGCCCATGCCGCCGACACCCCGATCGCCCAGACCTACCAGCAACCCTCCGCCGAGATCCGCGCGGTGCTGGACGCCCCGGCGCTGCCGGGCCACTCGCTGTCGCCCGACCAGCGCACACTGGCCAGCATCGGCCTGCGGCGCTACCGCAGCATCGCCGAGCTGTCGCGGCCCGTCCTGCGTCTGGCCGGCCTGCGCATCGACGCCGCCGCCAGCAGCCCGCAGCTGACGGCCAACATCGAGTCGATCACGCTGCGCGAGCTGGCCAACCCGGCCGCTGCCGAGCGCGTCGTCAAGCTGCCGGCCGGCGGCTCGTTCTCGTCGCTGCGCTGGTCGCCGGACAGCCGGCGCTTCCTGCTCAACCGCCGCACCGCCCACGTCACCGAACTGTGGGTGGGCGACGTGGCCACGGCCAAGCTCCAGCAGGTCAAGGGCGTGAAGCTCAACACCATCCTGGAAAGCGCGGTGGCCTGGGTCTCGGCAGACGAAGTCATCGCGCTGACCGTGCCCGACCAGCGCGGCCCCGCGCCGGTGTTCGACGCCCCCACCGGCCCCAGCATCCAGGAGTCCATGGGCCGCAACTCGCCCGAGCGCACGCTGCAGGACCTGCTGAAGAACGCGCAGGACGATGCGCTGTTCGCCCACCACGCCAACTCGGCGCTGCGCCGCATCCAGCTGTCCACCGGCGCCTCGCGCGAGATCGGCACGCCCGGCCTGTACGCCAGCCTGGACGTCGTCGGCACCCAGGGCACGCTGATCACCGAACGCCTGGTGCCGCCGTTCAGCTACCAGGTCACCTGGCGCGACTTCGCCCGCCAGGTGGAGCTGCGCGACGTCAACGGTCGGCTGCTGCGCGACCTCGGCACCGTCAAGCTCAAGGAGGGCGTGCCGGTCGAGGGCGTCATCACCGGCCCGCGCAACTTCTGGGCCTCGCCGCAGGCCAACGGCGCCGTCTACTGGGTCGAGGCGCTGGACGGTGGCGACCAGCGCACCAAGGTGCCGTTCCGCGACCGGCTGATGCGCTTGGACCCGCCCTACCAGGGCGAGGCCCGCGAGGTGCACCGCACCGTGGGCCGCCTGGGCAGCCTGAACTTCGTCGATGCCGGCGACCGCGCCATCGTGTCCGACTTCGACCGCGACCGCCTGTGGATCGCCACCGACCTGATCGCGCTGGACGGCGCCGCCAAGCCGCAGCGCCTGCAGGACCGCTCGATGCGCGACCGCTACAACGACCCTGGCCAGCCGCTGATGCGCGTGCTGCCCACCGGCCGCGCGATCGTGCGCGTGGACGGCGGCGACCGCCTGCTGCTGGCCGGCGCCGGTGCCAGCAAAGACGGCGACCTGCCCTTCATCGACAGCTACAGCCTCAAGGACGCCAAGGCCACGCGGCTGTTCCGCTCGGGCGCGACGCACTACGAGCGCCCGATCACGCTGCTGGACGACGGCAGGCTGCTCACCAGCCGCGAAAGCGCCACCGAGCCGCCCAACCTGGTGCTGCGCAGCGGCAACGGCTTCGAGCAGCTGCAGCCCCTGACCCGCCACGGCGACCCCGCGCCGCAGCTGCGCGCCGTCAAGCGCGAGCTGGTGAAGTTCAAGCGCGCGGACGGCGTGGAACTGTCGTTCTGGCTCTACCTGCCGCCCGACCACCAGCCCGGCGAGCGCCGCCCGACGCTGGTGTGGGCCTACCCGCTGGAGTTCACCGACGCGTCCACGGCCGGCCAGGTCAGCGGTTCCAGCAGCCGCTTCGTGCAGCTGGCCGGCACCAGCCCGGTAATGATGGCGCTGGACGGCTACGTCGTGCTGATGGACGCCACCATGCCCGTCGTCGGCGACCCCAAGACCGTCAACGACAGCTTCGTCGAGCAGATCACCGCCAACGCCAAGGCCATCATCGACAAGGCGGCCGAACTCGGCGTCAGCGACCCGCAGCAGATGGTGGTGGGCGGCCACAGCTACGGCGCCTTCATGACGGCCAACCTGCTGGCCCACACCGACCTGTTCAAGGCCGGCATCGCCCGCAGCGGCGCCTACAACCGCACGCTGACGCCATTCGGCTTCCAGAGCGAGCGCCGCACGTACTGGGAAGCGCAGGACGTCTACCTGAAGCTGTCGCCGTTCAACTACGCCGACAAGCTCAAGGAGCCGCTGCTGCTGATCCACGGCGAGAGCGACGACAACCCCGGCACCTTCCCCATCCAGACGGCGCGCTTCTACCAGGCGCTGGCCGGCACCGGCGGCCAGGTGCGCTACGTGGTGCTGCCGCACGAGTCGCACGGCTACAGCGCGCGCGAGTCCATCGGCCACACGTTGTGGGAAATGAGCGCGTGGATGAAACGGCAGACCCGCGATCCTGGAGCCCCTCGCCCAGACACGCCGCGCTGAACGCGGGCGTGGCTGGTCGGTCCCCCGAGGGGACAGCGATGCGTGCGGCGTCGAGCCGCACGCACATCGCCCCTGCGGGCCGGCTTGGGGCGGCCCGGCGCTCGGCCCGCCGAGAAAAGACCGGGATCAGCGCCTCGGTGGCGGACCACGGCGGCGCGGGCCACCATGTGCGGGCGGCCGCGGCGGCGCCTTCAGCGGCCGCGACACATCCGCCAGCATCAGCACGGCGCTGACCAGGCCTTCCACCGCCGCTTCCAGGTCGGCAGGCGGCTCCAGGTCCTCGATCTCCTCCAGCAGCGTGTCGGCGTCTTCGAGGTCGTCCGGATCCAGGTGCAGGTAGATGGCGGCCAGCGGCTCCAGCATCGGCTCCTCGGGCAGGCGCATCAGGGCCGGGTGGGCATCCAGCGCGTGGGCGAAGCCGGCCACCCAGGGCAGCACGATCTCGCTGGGCTCGGCGTCGTCGTCCAGCTCGAAGATCCACGGGTCGAACCACTGCCGGCCGGCGATGGCGACGTTCAGCTCCTTGTGGCGGCGGCGCAGCAGCGCCAGCAGCTCGTCGCTCACGCGCGGCGGCGTCGGGCGGCCCTCGCTGTCCAGCAGCGGCGGCAGCCAGGCGTTCAGCGGCACGGCTTCAGGCTGCAGCAGCACGCCGCACAGGTAGCCGTCCAGCATGCTCACGTCCAGCGGCTCCAGCGGCGCGGGCAGGGCGTCCAGCAGCGCCTGCAGGCGCTCCAGGTCGGCTTCGTTGAGGGCTTCGGTGGCGCGCAGCGGCAAGGTAGACATGGCGGGGATTATCGGCAGGGCCGCCGTGAATATTGCCCACCATCGCGCGATGCCACCGCCTACAGTGGCCTTTCCCAACGACGCCCTCTACCCAGAGGGCTTCACGACCCGGCAGCCTGCTGACCGGGTCTTTTTTTGCGCGCGGGCGTCAGCCCTTCACGCTCGCGCCAACTTGTAACGCGCCAATCGGCGGACACGATTCGATACTGGTCGGCATGTCCGCCGCGCTCGCGCTGCGCTTCGACCCTGCGGTCGTGGTGCTGTCCTACCTGACTGCTGCTTTCGCGTCCTATGTGGCGCTCGACCTCGCCCAGCGTGTGCGCACGCCGGATCGGGCGGTCGCGCGCGTCTGGTGGATTGCCGGCTCGCTCTCCCTGGGCACGGGCATCTGGGCGATGCATTTCGT
>SXGQ01819153.1_pt1 | contig 11759 bp, 9 predicted proteins | sample 3178371 | NCBI WGS metagenome assembly SXGQ01 (sample SAMN11356859, study PRJNA531348) | freshwater metagenome | isolation source: freshwater sample F1-20 | place: China: Fuxian Lake, Yuxi | collected 2017-12-25 | reverse complement strand
GGTGCGCGACTCTGACCGCATCCTGGGTCTGATCGCATCCAAATCCAAACGCGGACAGTCCGGCCAGGAAGCCGTCAAAGAGCATCTGCTGATCACCCGCTACAACCCCAACCGGGTTGAAAAGGGCGAAATGCTGTCGATCGAGGACATCTCCGACCTGCTCAAAATCCCGCTTCTGGGTGTCATCCCGGAATCGGTGCAGGTGCTGGACGCATCCAACCAGGGTGTGCCGGTCATCCACATGAGCGACACGGACGTTGCACAGGCCTATCGCGACGCCATCGAGCGTTTTCTGGGTCACCGTGAACTGCCCCTGCGCTTTGTGGCTGTTCAGAAAAAAGGCCTGCTCCAGCGCCTGTTCGGGAGTCGTTGAAGATGTCACTGCTGACCTTCCTGTTTGGCGAGAAGCCCAAATCGGCCAACATGGCCAAAGAGCGCCTGCAACTGATCATTGCCCGGGAACGCGGAAGCGACTCGACAGCGCCCGATTTTCTGCCCAAGCTGCGCGACGAACTGATTGCAGTCATCTCCAAGTATGTGCAAATCGACGATGACGGCGTGAAGTTCAACGTCCAAAAACAGGACAATCTGGAAGTCCTGGAAGTCAACATCGTATTGCCGGAGCAGCGCACCACCCTGCACCTGTGACAGCAGTGCAGCATCTGTGAACCCGACTGAGGGGGGATTCTAGGAAATCTCCCCGCTTCGGTGTAAGGTATGGATATGAGCGCAGTATCCAATTTTCATGACCCCTTCCCGTCCGACTCTGCGGGCAATCGAGTCGCATCCATCGCCAACCTGATGCAGTTGGCGGGCACCTACCTGTCCGACCACGACCTGCGTCACATCCGCGAGGCATACCGTTTTTCCGACGCAGCGCATCTCGGGCAGTTTCGCGCCACCGGAGAACCTTACATATCCCACCCCATCACCGTTGCAGAGTATTGCGCCCGCCTGAAGCTGGACGGACAGGCCATACAGGCCGCCCTGCTGCACGACGTGATGGAAGACTCCGGCGCCACCAAAGAAGAACTGATAGAGCGCTTCGGCACGCAGGTCGCCGAATTGGTGGACGGGCTGTCCAAGCTGGACAAGATGGAGTTTTCCAGCCGCGAAGAAGCACAGGCTGAAAACTTTCGCAAAATGCTGCTGGCCATGGCGCGCGATGTGCGCGTCATCCTGATCAAGCTGTCTGACCGCCTTCACAACATGAAGACGCTGGGCATCATGGCACCGGCCAAACGTCGCCGCATCAGCCGCGAAACGCTGGAGATCTATGCCCCGATTGCCAACCGGCTGGGTCTGAACGAGATCTACCGCAATCTGCAGGAACTCAGTTTCCAGAACCTCAACCCGCTGCGCTATGCCACCCTGCGCAAGGCCATCATATCTGCGCGCGGCAATCGGCGCGAAGTGGTCAACCGCATTCTGGATGCCGTACAGACCCGGTTGGCAGAGCGCGGCGTCCAGGCCCGTGTCTTTGGCCGTGAAAAGTCGATTTTCGGCATCTACCGCAAGATGGTTGAAAAGCGGCTGTCGTTCGGGCAAGTGCTGGACATCTACGGCTTTCGCATTGTGGTGAAGGACAATGCCAACTGCTACCTGACGCTGGGTCTGCTGCACGAGCTTTTCAGGCCGGTGCCGGGCAAGTTCAAGGACCACATCGCGATTGCCAAGCTCAATGGCTACCAGTCGCTGCACACCACGCTGGTGGGGCCCTTCGGCACACCCGTGGAGTTCCAGATCCGCACTGAAGAAATGCACCAGATTGCGGAGAATGGCGTGGCGGCGCATTGGCTGTACAAAAATGGCGTGGGCGACCTGAACCACGTGCAAAAAACCACGCACCGCTGGCTGCAGTCGCTGCTTGATATCCAGAACCAGACCGGCGACTCGGCCGAGTTCCTTGAGCACATCAAGGTCGACCTGTTTCCGGACGCCGTCTATGTGTTCACACCCAAGGGCAAGATCATGTCCATGCCCCGCGGTGCGACCATCATCGATTTTGCGTATGCCGTGCACACCGATGTGGGCAACCAATGCGTGGCCGCCCGCGTCAACAACATCACCACGCCCCTGCGCAGCGAACTGAAAAACGGTGACCTGGTGGAAATCATCACGGCGCCCCATTCCTGCCCCAACCCCAGTTGGCTAAGTTTTGTACGCACCGGCAAGGCCCGCTCCGAGATCCGCCACTTCCTCAAGTCCATGGACGTGGAAGAAACCGTTGAACTGGGCAAACGACTGCTCAATCAGGCGCTTGAACCGGACGGGATCGACATCGGTGAACTGAACAACGCCACCTGGGAAAAACTGGTCAAGGACAGCCGCATGCACAGCCCTGAAGAACTGCTGGCTGAAATCGGCTCAGGCCGGCGGGTAGCGCCCGTGGTGGCAAGACGGGTATTGATCGCACTGGGTCGCACCGACAGCGTGGCGCCCGGGGGGAAAGGCCGTACGCCCATTCTCATCCACGGTGGCGAGGGCCTGGCGGTTCAGCGTGCCACCTGCTGCATGCCCATACCGGGCGACAGCATTCAGGCCTACCTGAAGCGCGGCAGCGGTCTGGCCCTGCACACCACCGACTGTGAGTTTGCCCGCACGGCGATGGCACGCGAACCCGAACGCTGGACAGAAGTGCAATGGGCCGAGGACATCAGCCGGTCATTTGATGTAAACATCGATATCGATGTGCGCAATGAACGGGGATCCCTGACCCGGGTATCCGCCGCCATATCGGATGAAGGTGCCAACATCTCCAACCTGTCGATGAACGACGATCTGGGCCCCCAAAAACTAATGCATTTCACCATTCAAGTCACGGACCGCCAGCATCTGGCACGGGTGGTCCGGGCGGTGCGGCGGGTGAAGGTCGTCAGCCGCGTGGCGCGTGTGCGCAACAAGGTGGGCAAGCGGTATTTGAGGTAAAAGTGACGAGTATCCGAGTGACGAGTAACGAGTAGGCGCATGCTCGGCCACCCGTCACTCATCAGGCAGCGGATACCGTATCTCCACCACCTCCAGATCATCCGGCCCTGCCGGCGTCATCACCCGCACCACGTCCCCTTCCCGCGCTTTCAACAGCGCCCGTGCCACCGGTGAGATCCAACTGATTTTGCCCTTCAGGGGGTCGACCTCATCCACCCCCACAATGCTGACCGTCACCTCATCGCCGGCAGCGTTCACATAGGTCACCGTCGCACCAAAAAACACCTGATCGCGGTTCTGCTGGGCTGCCGGATCAACCACCTCAGCGCAGTCCAGCCGCTTGGTCAGAAAACGGATACGCCGGTCAATTTCACGCAGCCGCTTTTTGCCGTAAAGATAGTCGCCGTTTTCCGACCGGTCGCCATTGCTGGCCGCCCATGACACGATGCTGACGGTCTGCGGGCGTTCAACATCCATCAGGTGCAAAAACTCCGCCTTCAGGGTCTGATAACCCGTCACCGTCATATAGTTCCGGGTACCCGCCGGCAGGGGTGCTCCACCTTCGGATTCATCGCCATCATCTGAGGATGCAGCATCCTCTCGCGTAAATGCCTTGCTCATGGTTCGGCAGCCTGTCGCGGCAAAAAGTCAACAACCCGAAGATGGTAAGGCAAACTCATCATCCATAAAAATCGTGTCTGCTGTTGCATGAAGGCAGATAATAGGATTAACTCGCAGTATCTAACACCTTTAGGCGTCCCCCAACCCAATGTCGTCCAACCCGATGTCAGACACCGGAGCCAACCCGGCTGTGCCACACATTCTGATTGTGGACGACAGCGAGGACGATTTTGCGCTGCTGTCACGGCACATCCGCAAACGCTGGAAAGGCGCCCGACTTACACACTCCCCCTCCCGCGCAGAGCTTGAGAAGCTGCTCGGCCATGGTGATTTTGACCTGGTGCTTTGCGACCACTCGATGCCGGACATGGACTCCACCCAGGCTCGCGAACTGCTGCGACAGCACGGATGCGATGCACCGGTGATCATCTGTTCAGGCTGGGCGGATGAGCAGGTGGGCATTGCGGCCATGAATGACGGTGCCCGCGACTTTGTGGAGAAAGGTCGCCCTGAGCGGCTGATTCCGGTCATGGAGCGGGAACTGTCCACCCGCAAGCTGCTGCAGGAAAAAGAGCAGGTCGCGCAAAAAGCCATCGAAGCCGGTCGCACCGATGCGCTCACCGGTCTGCCCAACCGTGCCCATTTCGAAGAACTGATCAGCGCTGCGGCGCCGCTGACACTGGTAACAATGGCGCTTGGCGGCCTTCAGAAACAGGCCCATCTGCTGCGGCCCGGTTTTGAGCAGAATATCCTGCTGGCGGTCACCGGCGAGTTGCAGAAAATGTTTGCCGGCCACATCCTGGGGCGCATTGCCGAATTCGAATTCGGTCTGTGCCTGCGGGACAAAGCGGATCAACCCACGCTGGCGCAGTGCATCGAAATGGTCTATCAGCGTTTTGACACCCCCCTGTCCGTGCGCGGGCAGCGGGTCAGTCTCGACGTGCAAATGGGCAGCGCCGACACGCAGACCTGCGGCAACGACCCCAAAGACCTGCTCAGTCATGCGGGCAATGCCATGCGGCTGGCGCTGCGGTCCAACCTACATGCTGACGTACTGACCGACCCCTCATTCCATGTACGCGCGCAGCGGCATCAGACCATTGAACACAGCCTGGCCTCCGCCATCACCAACAACGAACTGGAACTGGTGTTCCAGCCGGTCATCAGCCTGCCCTCGCGTCATCTGACCAGCGTGGAATGCCTAGTGCGCTGGCAGCACCCTCTGCTCGGGCGCCTGTCGCCAGACGAGTTCATCGGTATTGCTGAAGAGACAGGTCTGATCGTGCAGTTGGGCGACTGGGTGCTGCGGCAGGCATGTACTGCGGTCAAGACGTTTCATCAAAAAGGGTATCCGATCGCAGTGGCCATCAATTGCGCCAGCCCCGAAATGAGCCAGCCCGGCTTTGCACGCAAACTGATGAACACGCTTGCCGAACAGAGTGTGGATCACCGTTATTTCGAGCTTGAAATCACCGAATCGGCCGCCCTGACGGACTTTGACAAGACCATACAGATCCTCGACTCACTGCACGCAGCGGGCATCAGCCTTGCCATTGACGACTTCGGCACCGGTTTTTCTTCGCTGAACTATCTGCGAAAATTACCGGCCGATGTCCTTAAAATCGACAAGAGCTTTGTGCAGGAAATGAACGATCACGAAGACAGTTCCAAAATCGTGCGGGCCATCATCGGTCTGGGTACCAGTCTGGGCATGACCATACACGCCGAGGGTATCGAGACGCTGACGCAGGTCAACCAACTCGAAGCGTGGGGTTGCGACCGCCTGCAGGGTTACTGGATCAGCAAACCGCTGGACATGCCCGCATTCCTGACATGGCTGGCCGGCGATGGCCAGCGATTCCTGCCGGAAGACCAACGTACCGGCAGCCAACCGATAGCGGTATGACATGAGCACGGACACAAGCGCGGACGCCCTCATGCGCCCGCTCAAATTGCTGGTGGTAGAAGACAACGAAACCGACTTTGACCTGTTGATTTACCGGCTCAAGGATCTGCCCGGCACTGTTCAGGCACATCGGGTGGAAGACCGCCCGGGCCTGCGTGATGCGCTGGACTCCCAGACCTGGGACCTGGTCATCTCTGACCACCGCCTGCCCGGCTTCAGCTCGGATGAAGCGCTGGACATTGTGCGCGCACAAGACCCGGATCTGCCCTTCCTGATCGTCTCGGGCGCCATCGGCGAGGACATTGCCGTCGAGGCCATGCGCAGTGGCGCAGACGACTACCTGATGAAGGACAACCTGCGCCGTTTGGTACCGGCCATTGAACGCAGCCTGCGCGCTGCCGACGAGAAAAAAGCCAAGCGCCGCGCGCTGGCCGAGCAACGGGTATCCGAGGAACGTCTGGCCGCCATCGCCAGCAACATACCGGGCGTCATCGTGCAGATACGCCATGAAAGCGATAGCGGCGACCTGTCCACTCCCATCGTCAGCGAAGCGGCTCTCCATGTGTTCGGCATCGCCAGCAGTCGCTTTCAAGAAGCGCCGGGGCTGCTGCTTGAGCAGTTCCTGGCCGCCGATGCCGCGCAGTTGCGCGAACACCTGTTCGAAGACGGTGCCAGTGCAGACTCCATACACTGGGAAGGCCGCTTGCGGCAGGCAGACGGCAAGGTACCGCGCTGGATGATGCTCAATGCGCGTCGCAACAGCCGCAGCTCCCGGCAGACCACCATCTGGGATGGCGTACTGCTGGATATCAGCCGCCAGAAATCGGCTGAAGCCGAACTGGAAGCATCGCGTGACGAGGTTCGCCACGTCACCGAGGTGTTTGAGCGTCGCCGGGAAGACGAACGCGGCGCGATTGCCCGCGAAATCCACGACGACATCGGCGGCACGCTCACCAAGCTGAAAGCCGACATTGCCTGGATACGCAAGCGACACGGCGAGGAACCACAGATGGCCGAACGTCTGGTGGACATGCTGGACCTGATAGACCACACCGTGGCGGCCAGCCAGCGCATCGCCAGAGACCTGCGTCCGGGTATTCTGGACTACGGTCTGATACCAGCACTGGAATGGCAGATTGCGGATTTTCAGAAACGCACCGAGCTCGATGCCGTGCTGACATGCAATGTGGAGGACGTGGAGCTGCCGCCGCAGGTATCCACCGCCGTGTTCCGCGTGTTGCAGGAGTCACTCACCAATGTGCTGAAATATGCACAAGCCAGCAAAGTCTGCGTAGAATTGTTTGCCGATGATGAAAACATCACCCTGGAAGTTCAGGATGATGGTGTCGGAATCGACCCGACAGACCTCCAGAAAAAAACGTCTTTCGGTGTAAGGGGTATGAAAGAGCGGGCACAATCGCTCGGTGGCTGGCTGGACATCAACAGCGGTCGCGGCAAGGGCACCACGCTGATGCTGAGCATTCCGCGTTCGGGCGGTGCCGGCGCAGGCGACGCGGGCAGCGGCACCAGTACACCCGATTTCGAATAACAGGCTGGAACAGGAACAACAATGATCAAGGTCATGCTTGCAGATGACCATGCAATCGTGCGCAAAGGGCTGCGCCAGTTGCTGGAGGAGACAGGTTTCATACAGGTCGTGGCCGAGGCAGACGACTACCCTGCCATCATGAAGGCCGTACGCGCCAACGACCTGGACGTACTGGTGATGGACATCACCATGCCGGGCAAAAACGGTGTGGATGTGCTCAAAATCGTCAAGGGCGAAAAACCCAAACTGGCGGTGCTGATGCTCTCCATGCACCCGGAAGACCAATATGCCGTGAGAGCACTGAAAGCCGGTGCGTCCGGTTACCTCACCAAAAACAGCGCACCAGAGCGACTGGTGGACGCCATACAGACGATCTCGTCAGGTCGTCGTTACATCACGGCAGAATTGGCCGAGTCATTGGCCAGCCACCTGACGGACGACACTGACAAACCGCTGCACTCCACACTCTCCGACCGCGAATTCCAGACCATACGGTTGATTGCATCGGGCCGTAAATTGTCCGAGATTGCAGAAGAACTCAATCTGTCTCCGAAAACAGTGAGCGTCTATCGCGCCCGCATCATGGAGAAGATGAAAATGAAAAACAATGCGGAGCTGACGCATTACGCACTGAAGCACGGCTTGGTGGAATAAGACCAGGGCGGCTGTTGGCCCCAGAGAACCCGGAGCACGGGGTCGGTGTGAGTTTTCGGAATCCGGAAATGCATCCCGACCCCGTTTTCTTTTTCAGAGGAAGTTGAACACCGACAGTTTCGAGAACTGTGAATACGCCCGCTGCGCTGCCTCCAGCGATAACTGCATGCGGGCAATTTCGGATACCGACTTGGTGAAGTCAACACCCACCGCCTTGCCGCTGGTCATCTCGTATTGCGTAGCCAATGTCAGATTGGCCAACTGGGTTTCCTCAACCTGTCGCAAACGAGCCCCCACGCGGGTTCTGGCCACCAGCGTCTTGTCGAAAATTTCATCCATTTTCGATCCCAGAACATCCATCGCGTTTTTGGCTGTCTGCACCGGCGACCCTGAAAACGTATTGCCTTCCAGAACATCAATGGTCTGTTGCAACAATGAAAAATAGGACGTAGCGGGATCGCCGTCTTCCAGTGTCAGCAACTCCTTGCCGCTGACATCAATCGGAATCTTGATCTCGCGCGAGATCTGCAGTTCATTGACCGACTCGCTGCCGGTAAATTTGTAAAGGTCGTTCAGTGCGGCAGGATCGTTGTTCACCGGTTGGCCTTCCACATTGAATGCCGGCGTATCATCGGTGATGCCGGCAAACACGAAGCGACCTGTCTCGTCGCGCACGTTGGCTGTATTGAGCAACTGCTGCAGGTTTACGCGCAACTCTGCCGCAATATTGCGACGGTCCGCAGCAGACAGCGTATCGTTGGCCGCCTGTATCATGCGCTCTTTAACGTTGGTCATGACATCAGTCATCGCACCGATACTGGTATCGATCAGTTTGCCGCGCGACTGTGCATAGTCGATGTTGCGCTGAAACTGGTTGGTCATCACCAGTGCTTCGTTGGACGCCAGAAACGTTGTCTTCGCAAACGGATCGTCAGATGCCTTGTTGACTCGCAGGCCCGTGGCCATCTGCGATTGCAGGTTGAGAATTTCATTTTGCTGCTTCAGTACGTTGTCCAGATTTTTACTGAAGAACATATTGGTGCTGACACGCATGATCAACCCCTATCAACCGATTGCATTGAGCAGTGAATCAAACAGGTTCTTGCTCATGGCAATGACCTGGCCTGCAGCCTGATAAGCCTGTTGGTACTTCAGCAGATTGGCCGCCTCTTCATCCAGGTTCACACCCGAGAGATCCTGCTGCTGTGCCTCTGCGCCCTCGCGCACGGCGGTGCTGGTGGTAGCCGCCTCTGCAATCTCACGTCCGCGGTTGCCTACGCGCGATACCAACTGATTGAATGCCGATGTGATCGTGACGTCCTGCTCGGCACCGAACGCGGAGTTTCTGACGGTGCTGGTCTGCAGCAAGGCCATGCGCTGCAGGTTGCTGGCATCGCCGCGTGCGCCTGCCGTTCTGCCTGCAGCCACTTCGGATGCACCCGACAGGTTCAGACGCAGCGTGCGGGCCACATCATTGACCGGTTGCAAAAGGAAGCGGTCACCACTTTGCGAAGCACCGCTGAGCGTAAACGTAAACTCCTCACCTATCTTGTAGGTAGCAGGATCGCCGGAGCTGACCAGCGTGGCCTCCGCATAAGGGCTGCGCGAATTGGCGACACGATACTTGAGTGTCCCACCATCATTGAACAGCTCATAGTCGTTGGACTTGACCTTGGCAAAGTCCACGTTGGTGATGTTGACGCTGGCACTGCTTGCGTTCGCGGAGGAACGGGATGCCAGTGAGGTATTGAACGTGAACATGTTCACGCCCGCTGTACCGTTGAGATCGAACCCCTCTTTCTGCAGATTGTTGATACGCTCTGCAAACTGCCCTCCAACCACACCCACGATATTGCGATACTGCACCAGATCGGTGTCGCGCATGGCCAGCAGGCCTGCAATCTTGCCGCGTCCCAGCGCAGTGGCATCAAAGCGTACCGTGCGGTCTGCGCCGTTTTCGTCTTTGCCCACTTTCATGCCGATCTGTATGGTCAGCGGGTCAAAGTTGTCGCGCAATGCACTTAACTCTGACGACTTGGTTTTACTGACCAGCGGCTGGCCGCTTTTCATGTAGACGTTGATGGTGTTGTCGCCGTTGTTCACCACGGTGTTGGACACAAACTCGGAGAGCTCGCGCAGCAGGCCGTCGCGACGGTCCAACAGGTCATTGGGGGTCGCACCTTTACCGCCACGGTTGGATGCTTCGGTGATCTGCACGTTCAGGTCGGCCAACTGACGCGTAATGCCATTGACCGCATCCATCGCACCTTGCAGCTTGCCGTTGATATCGTCGCGTATGCGGTCCATTGCGGTGTTGACGCTGTTAATGCGACCGGCTACCGTCGTGGCTGCGGTGATCACACTTTCGCGCGTGGCCAGATCGCCAGGGCGTGTGGTCAGATCCTGAATCGCCGTGAAAAAACCGGTCAGACCTGATGCCACACCATTGACGTCGTCACTCAGTACTCCGTCAATCTGGCTGATCTGTTCGTTATACGTCTTGAAATAACTCTCGACCGAAAGCGCCTCATTCAGGCGGGTGTTCAAGAAATCAGAACTGGCCCGACGAATATCCTCAAGCTCTGCGCCATTGCCCAGGTAACCCAGGCGCGTCTGTACGCCGCTGGCTTCAACCTGAACGATGTCCTGCCTCGAATACCCTTTGGTACCCGCATTGCTGATGTTGTTCGATATGGCGGACAGACCCGCCTGTGCGGTCGTCAGACCGGTTACGGCAATGTTGAAGACGGAGCTGACCATTTCGTTTCCCTCTGTGCTGTGGCAGCCTGCGCGTCTTCAGACGTCTTGGGCTGGCTCATGGTTTGCAGCTGTTTTGCAATCACATTGGACAGTCCCAGACCCCGGGCTGAAATGGCTTGCGCACGCTGCTGCTCTAACATCACCTCATAGTGTTCGTTGCTGTGGTTCTGCAAAAGACCACTGTCCATGCGGGTTGAACGCATGCTTTTCATCAACTGCATCACAAACATCGCTTCAACCTGACGCGCGGATTCCTTGATGGCGCGCTCTTGGTCTGCCGACCCGGCCTGCGCACCGGCTGCACGCTTCAAGCGCGAAAGGCCCTGGGCATCCAGAGCCAATCCGCTGGTCAGTTGTGCACTGCTGCTGGCTGAGCCCACATCCATCAGATCACCTCCAGTTCGGCGCGCAGGGCACCAGCCTGCTGCAAGGCCTGCAGTATCGACACCAAATCAGTGGGGTTCGCGCCCATGCTGTTCAGTGCTTTGACCACATCAGACAGATTGGCGGATTCTTTCAACTCCATCAGTTGTCCGCCATCCTGCTTGATGGAGATATCCGCTTTTTCTGCCACCACAGTTTCACCCTGACCGAATGAATTGGGCTGGGATACCAGCGGTGTACTGACCACCTGAATGGTCAGGTTGCCGTGCGCAATCGCGCAGGGCAGCAACTTGACTGCCTTGTTCATGACCACCGAACCGGTACGCGCATTGACGATGACTTTTGCAGGTGCATCCGTACGATCAATCTGCAACTGTTCCAGTTCGGATACGAAAGCCACACGCTGGTCGGGATCGGTCGGCGCCATCACTTCAACCTGACGACCATCCACCGAGCGTGCAACTCCTTCTCCAAACTTGGCATTGATGGCCTGCACCATGCGGCGCGTGGTGGTGAAATCTGTGTGGTTCAGTTCAATACTCAATTGGTCGCCCATGGCAAAGGGGCTGATGACTGCGCGCTCAACCGTGCCACCGTTGGGGATACGACCAGCCGACAGATGATTGATGGTGGTCTTGCTGCCACCGGCACTGGCGCCTGCGCCGCCCACGATCAAATTACCCTGTGCGACGGCATACACCTGACCATCACCGCCTTTGAGTGGTGTCATCACCAGAGTGCCGCCACGCAAACTTTTGGCGTTACCGATGGACGACACCGTCACATCCAGCGTCTGCCCAGGTTTGGTAAACGCTGGCAGTTGCGCTGTCACCACCACGGCAGCCACGTTCTTTAACTGCAGACGCGTCTCGGGTGGCAATGTGACACCGAGCTGCCCCAGCATGGCCTGAATACTCTGAGTGGTAAACGGAGTCTGCGTGGTCTGGTCACCCGTTC
>SXGQ01192892.1_pt1 | contig 11760 bp, 17 predicted proteins | sample 3178371 | NCBI WGS metagenome assembly SXGQ01 (sample SAMN11356859, study PRJNA531348) | freshwater metagenome | isolation source: freshwater sample F1-20 | place: China: Fuxian Lake, Yuxi | collected 2017-12-25 | reverse complement strand
TGAATACCCGTCATCAAGTATGTTGCTCTCTGGACTGTGCCAGTCAAGTGTAAATAAATATGTTCCATTGTTAGTCTGTTTATTTCTATCAATGTATGACATTTTTAAATTAGACAGATTCTCAAACTTAGTGACTGAGATATAAGGACTGAATGAGTTCCATAACACTAAATTATAGATTGCTTCTTCCTTTACACCTGGCTTTGTACAAAAGGCATTTATAGGCATACGCCACCATAAACTGCCATCTTCCATCAGGAAATGAAACAATGGGCTTCTACCCTTTATGCTTGCTACTCCAAAGATTACTACAGGGAAATACTTGTCATGACTATCCTGCTGATCTCGCAAGAAATTGCCACGAACATAACATTCTATTGGTGGTATGTTTGCATTTAGCTCTGGCATTTAGGATATCTCCTCAAGCTGATAGAATCCTTCATCCCATAAAGTTAATAGTCTTTTGAAATAAGCATTGTATTTATGTCTAATCATGTCAACTGAGTATTTCTCGTATGCTTGTGTAGCTATATATCTATTATCAAGGGCTTTTACCTTCTCTGCCGCCTCCAAAAATTCCTTGAATGTTCTGCATCTATAGCCTGTCTTGCCTTGCTCTACTGTCTCTGTAAACACACCCCAGTCTGTTGTAATGACGGGTGTGCCACAAGCCATGCTTTCTACATGCACATTTGCAAATGGCTCAATGTATAAAGTTGGAACAAATGTAGCGATTGCGCCACCATAAAGCTTTGCTCTTTCTTCTGGACCAACTGCTCCAACATATTCTCCGTAGCCACTAAATTCTCCAGGACCAGCGACAATTAATCTCTTGCCTAGCTTTTCACATACTTGCTGTGCAATCTTGTATCCTTTGCGATCTACTAATCTTCCTATGTACAAATAGTAATCTTCTTTTTCTAACTGCCAAGGAAACATCTCTGGGTCTAAATATCCATTTATTACTACATCAAAGAAGTTGCCGTCTACTGCTGTTGGGTTCTTGTGCATTGAGTAAATACAGTGCATCCAAGCATATGACTCAAACACTCTGTACTTAGCAAATGTTCCGCCATAGCCGATTCCAAATTCTACTGTCATGTGTTCTGGAAATGCGTCAGCAACAGGCTGTTGTGCAGTTCCACCAATTACACAAATAAAATCTTTCTTTTCAATACGCTTTGACATTTCTTTTATGGCGGTGTTATTAAACATCTGCCAATGTGGTAAAGTGTTGTCAAATGATGCTGCTGTAAAATGCTTTCCATCTAGCGAAGCTAGTCTTTCTTCTTCTGATATACAGGTTATCAGCTCATCTACATTTGCTTCATTTTGTTCTCCAGCATATAAATAAACTGTATGCCCTAAAGATTTCATCATATTGCAAAATCTACGGACTTTCTCCGTGTATGCACAATTAACAAACTCTTTAGTTGTTTGTGTATGTGGTAAAGCTAATACGTGGAATCTCAACATGGCACTTCGTTAATTATTTCATCAATCTTATCAATTGCATTTTTGATATGTTGTTCTGGAGTAAGTGAAGTATCTTCACATTTACATTCTTGTTGCATTGGAATAGTTGGAGTATATGCAACATCATCTCCAAATAATCTTTCTAATTCTGCATCTTCACGAGCAATAAGTTCATTAATTACTGCCATACGAACTGCCATTGCTTGATTCTGTATCCATACATGTACTTTTTCTAGTTCTAAGTCGCTGTCTGAGGTAAATCTTAACTCATCGTTTTCATCAAATTCCCAAGTATTCATTTCTTTTTCCCTTTGTCTTTTTTGATCGGTCCAGTGAAATCTACACCGTCTTTTGTATATCTTTTGTTTCTAACATCATTCATTCTGACTTGCCAATCTGGAAGCTCTTTCAAAGGACCGTGAGTCTTATGATAGTTCTTTATATAGTTATCCAAATAGATATCTATTCTCTCATCTATTTCTTTAAGAGTCAAATCCATAAGTGTCTTTACATGATGCTGTTTATAGAATCTTGACTGTATTCATACTTCGCCTTTTATTTTCATATTACTTGCTCCTGCCAGAATTTTTTAACATTCTCAGGAGTTTGCTCCCAAATTTCGGCGGCGGCGGCGGTCTGTGCTTTAAAAGATGCCAAAGCTGGAGTCTCACTCTCAATAATAATTTTCTTTCTTGCCTTTTTATTATTAAAATCTCTATATAAATTTTCGTCAGAAAATTTATTTATTATCTTTTCTTTATCTGTTATATTCTCTTTTATATTATCTGTTAGTTCTTAACTGTGAGACCACCCAAGTCTCTCTGTGAGACTACCTGGTCTCTCTGTGAGACTACCTAGTCTCTGTGTGAGACTATCAGGTATCTGTACGAGATATGTATTAGATTTATTGAAGTGTCTCTGTGAGACTAAGTATCCCTCTGAGACTAGCTTTATTTTAGCTCTGTGAATTGTAGCCTTGCTAAATCCAGTTTCTTTTACAAGCGTGGCTATGCTTGGAAATGCCGCAGCACCTGTTTTCCAATTGACATGTGAGCCAATTGCAACTAAGATCCATCTAGTAGTTCCATCTAAATTGGAAGCCATCACAGATCTTTGAAAATCAAATTGATTCATAATTCCCTCTTTATATATTCTTAGCAACTTTTGCTAGAGCCTTATCTTACCATAGTACTCTTTTACATGCAATCAAAAAGAAGAAGCCCTTGCTAGTCGGAAACGAGGGGTTAAACGACTAACAAGGGCAACATGACTTCCGCTACACATCAGCCAGAAAGGGATATATGCTTACATGAACAAAGCGGGTAACATGTTAGGTTAATTGTACAATTTACCATTATACGTTGTCAAGTCTAATAATATCCATTTTTTAAGAAATGATTCCAAGCATTGCATGGATTGACATGTCTTCTGTGGATATATGACAATGTTGCTACCAATTGTGATACTGCATATTCTGATTTCTTCATGCCTAATCTTTTGTAAGTGCCGTCCAATAATTGTCCGATGCCACTTGCTGTAGATTTAGGGTTCTGTGCTTTTTGATTCCAAGCCGATTCTTTTCCGATTAGCTTGGTAAAGCAACTATATTGTTCTTTATTTAGCAGATCCTTAGCCACTTGTTTTGCAGATACCTGCATTAGCGGTGGCCTGTCTTTATAAACTACTGGAACTGCTTGTTCTGGTGCTGATATTTCTAATATTAATGCAAGTAGGAATATAATTAATCCACCTTGAATTAATGATTTGTTTCGCTTAATAGATTATCTCCTAGTTAGAATTTCCCCGTCCCCAGTTATTATCTATAGCTCCTCTCATATGTATATATTTAGATAGAAAGTCTTATTGACTCTCTTAGAATGCCCTCCAGGCTTGCGAGGTTGCCCTCTAAGGCCTGTTTCCCATGGGCAGAGTATCCTTTTATGTAAAAAAATAGATAGGCCCTTAAAAACGATTTAAAGCCCTTTTAAGACCATGCGTCTCCAGCAGGATTTGCAATAATCATTTAATCCATCTGGGTTATTCATATTTTTGCCAAATTTAGATATATCTAGATACTGCTGACAAGACATGCAAGTCTTAAAGTCTATTTCTATATAATTTCTTATTTGAGGCTTTAATTGTTTTCTAGCCTGATAATATGCCGCCGCACATTTTTTGCAGTATGAGGCATACCCATCTCCATACTTTCTACCAGATTTGCTGAAATTAGCATGGGGTTGCTCTAAATTGCATAATGCACAGTATTTCATATTTAACTTTCCGTTTCACGTGAAACAAAAAGAAAGCCTTCATTTCTGAAGGCTCTCTACTACACCTGATTAAGCACGTTATCTCTGTTTAAGTGTGTGTTGCTTTATGGTGTATGATTTAATTGTATCAACTATTTTGACTTTACGCCATAGTCTGGCGCTTTAGGATCTAACGCCTTTAGTACAGGTCCAGCAAGGGCTGCAAGAAATGCATTTGCAAGGACTTTTGGGTCTGTGATTCCAGCCATGTACATTGCGATAACTGCTGCTGCAGCTGCACGGAGGTAGGAAGACGCTGCTGATATTGCTTTTTCCTTATTTGATTTAACTATCTTGGCTTTGGCCATTTGGCTTCTCCTTCTTTCTTTTTATATTGCTTGTAGCAAGAATAAGCATAATCTCATCTACACGAGACTCTAACCTATTCAAACTATCTTTCATTGACGTTCCCCCATTGGGTTTTAATTCTTGTAGATAATGCTTAACAAGCCATTTAATTGAGCCTATATAGGCAAGTGTTATGGTTATAACAGATACTACTAGACCTGCTTGTTCTGCTGTGCTCATTCATTACTCCTTAGTTCAGACTGTATTGCTTCTTTAAATGTATATTTAGGCTTCCATCCAATAACATCTCTATTATCTAATGCTGGAATAGTAGACACGTCTGGCGTACCTAATACTGTATATTTAATTACAAGGCCATTTGCTTTATATTCGTTTACTACATCCATTAATGTTCTAGGTTCTCCAGTAAATATATCTGTTGTTACAGATCCATTATTTCTAACATATTCCATAGCTAAGACATTTGCCCTTGCTATGTCTAATATGTGTACATAGTCTCTTGTAGAGTCTATACTGTTTATTGTTATTTCTGGCTGCCGCCCAATTATTGAAAATAGATTTGTTGATCCAATATCCTGAACTGTTGGCGTTTTACCCACTATATTGAAGTACCTCAAAACGGCCACTGCAGGGCAAATGAGGCCTAGTAGTCGCTCTTCCCATATCTTACCCCTAGCATAGGCATTAGAGGGGCTGTAAACGGCTGCAGAGGACGCAAACACCACTGGTATAGACGCTACTCTAGCCACAATTGCAGTAGATAGGGTAGAAAGAATATTATTGAAATAATAGACCCATGGCTTTTTCTTAGATTCTGGAATAGATTTTAGGGCAGATAAATGAATTATGGCTACGGGATCTTGACCAAACAAATAACTAAATAGATAGATAGTGTTTCTTCCTATCTTCTTATCTATCTCAATTACTTCGTATCCAGAGTCCTCTAGTAATTCTCTTGTTGCCGTTCCAACATAACCACGAGATCCTGTTAGAATTATGCTCATTTTTTATTCCGATATGCAAAAACTGTTTCTTGTATGTGATGATTTACTGGTATGGGATCTATGTTTATGCTGTGATTAACAAAATGAGTAGACTTATTTTTTACATATTCTAGCTTAGAAAGATAAGTGTTTAAGCAGTAATTAGCGCAACTGACGCTATCTGTATAATCTGCATTTAAGTATGCGCCATACCTAGCCTGGAATTTAGAGTAGATTACATCGTGATGATATTGATGAAAAGTGTATTTATCTGTCCAAGGAACATCTACTAAGTCACATGCTGCATCAAGCTTATCTGTTATAACTATTCTGTCTCTTGGATAGACGGAAGATAATATAATTTCCATGGCATACATTGAGCAAATTCCGCAATTGTGTCCATAATATCCACGCCATAAAACATCAGTTCCCCATTCTCCTGGCTCTTCTAGTCCGTAGTACATCTTCTCTTCTAGTTCATCAGAGAGCCTCATAATATCTATTATGTCTTTTGTAGGGCCAATAATTGTAGAATGCATGTCGTTGATTCTTTTATATTCTGGATACCCAAATTTAATTGCTGCTTGTCTAAGAGCTTCTATTGCTCCATCAGTATGACAGTAGTTGCCAATTCCAACATATATTTTATTTGTGGTAAATGGAAAGTTATTTAGCATCGGCGTAATAAAAACATCTGTATCAGTCTTGCATACATAATCATATTCCAATAACGGCTCAGGCATGTCATAAGGAAATACCATTGATCTAGCAAACTTATAGTCGTTATAAAACTCTTTATCTGGTGCAGTATAAGGAATAATCCTTACATTCATATGTCTATCTAACTGATCAATAATATCAGGGTGGGCATAGAGAACAAAGGTAAATCTTCCATCTAATCCTCTACCGCTATAAGTCATTAGATTTGCTTCATCAACAAACTTTGCTTTATTATCTACATATGCCGCTATGGCTATTTTAACAGTTGTCAACTATTTCACCATTTACAAAATCAAGGCCTGCATGTAATCCATATTGAGCAATAGTTCTTTTAGTTCCAAGTAGTAAATCTCCAACAGTTCCTTCTGTTAAAGTTTTATATATTAAGGCTTTAGACGGTTTATCTAATTCCTCAAATTCTGTTGGAAAGTCTGTCCACAATATCTTACGTTTATTGATTTCTGCTGGCTTGTTATGATTGTAATATAGATGATACATGTATTGCTGTTCTGGAACTAATAACTCAAATCCATGAGTATATGCTCTTGCTGCCAGCCAAATTTCTTCACCATAGAATGCTATTGTTGTATTAAATGGAAGGAAGTCTCCAACGGTAAATATAGATCCTCCAGAAACAGACTTGACCATCTTGTTTCCGTCTCCAACAGGCATTGCTGTCTGTAAAGGTATTCTTGTCTGTCTAAATTGATCTGGATTTTCGTGGAAACTAATATTGCTTAGGCTTCCTTCTGCAATAAAGTCTTTCTCTACAAAGCTTGATTTTACTGTTGGATACCAATAATTTGCTGGATACATAGTCAGCAGAGGCTTTGATATTCCGTCTATCTGATAGTTTAGAGCAGAGTTAAGGGCTATCTCATCCCAATTCTGCACAAATCTTGTATGTGAATCACATTGTAAATAGTAGTCTTCACCGTTATAGAATTGATGAGCTAAGGCTCTACCTATTCCTAATCCAATATTTTCAGGTGCTTTGCTTGTTGCATATTTAACATTATCCAATGGCAAAATATCAACTTCATTGTCTTCTAGATAACAAATATGTACACCAAAATTAATTTGATGATTGCCAGATGATTGCTTTATAGCATCTAAAATTGTTGGACTAATCTCAAAGTCTCTATATGTTGCTATTTGTACGAATATGCTTGCCATTACTCCGCCCAAATTGCGTGAACGCAAGTCTTACAGAAATTATTAAATGACTTAGCAGTCATCATTTTATGCTCAACACTCATCCAAATGTCTTTTAAGGGCTTGTCGTTTGCATTTCCAAATACTGTTTCAAAGTCATAATCATTACAGCAAATAAATAGATCTCCGTTAGCTGCTATATGAACCCATCCATTTGGTCTTCCGCCAACTTCTATTCCATTGCCACAGCCAACAACTCTTGTAAAGTTCTTTTTTTCTTTTAGTTTAATTCCATCAATGTTTGTAATAATTTGATGAGTATCTAAATGACCATTTCTGTCAACAAGGGCAGGCATTTCATAAACTTGTAGTCCTGGGAACATCTCTTTCCAGCCATTAGCCATCCTTGCAAGAGTTCCTGTAACAGGATCCATATCCATTTGTGGAGCATCTTTTAGCTGCGTAATCCAGCCACCATATTCCACAAGAGAGTTTTTGTTAATGCCATTTACCTGAATAGACATGGCTTTAGCTGCAACCATTTCTGGCAGTTGCTCTACGGCATATGTAACTTGTTCTAGTAATTTGTCAAACATCTTGACTGGCTTACCCGTAGCTCTTGCCCATTCTTCTGGCTCTGATGCAGGAAAATTAAAACAAATTCCGTAGACAACATCTTTATATTCTCTAATTAGATCAGTTTTAGCCTTTGTTAATGGTGTTCCGTTAGTTAGGATAATAGTTCTAATTTTGTGTTTTCTTAATACTTCCAGCATTTCTGGGAAATACTTATAAAGTAGCACTTCGTTATAATGTGCGGTATATATAAAATCAAAATTATCTGCAACAAATGTACCTTTACCAGCCATCAATTGCTCAATAATGTTTTCAAATACCTCTATTGGCATATTTGTTCTTTGTGCTGTAGGATTTTCAGCATATCTAACTGGACAAAACCAACACCCAACATTACATAGACCGTTAGGATCTATTTGAGCCATTGATATTTTATATGGATATCTCATGCTACCACTTACCTATTGGACATTTAGCGGATTCTAGCTTAGTCTTAGCTGTCATAAAACAACCACATTGCTTACATTGTTTTGTTACTTTTATTAATTCTGGACAAGATAGGCATATGTCAAATCTTTGTGTTGCTAAATCATCGCTTGCCCTTTTTGTATTTGGGTTAAGCATATCTAACGGAGTTACTCCGTTTTTTTCTTTATATTGTTGCCATCTTGATTTTGACACATTTTCCCCCTATAGGAAGTTTAGTTGAATTGATCAAAATACCCTTCAGGGGCATTTGGATTCTTTGGATGCCACATTGGCAACGCTGTAATATCTCTATCTGTAATAATAAACTTTTCTCCATCAAATTTTGCATTTGGAGATTGTACAAAATGACCACGTGGGTAATCAAGTAGACTTAGTACTTGTGGCTCACTTAATAATATACTACCAAAATACTCTGATGTTTGAAAGTCTTCTACTGCTTCCCCGTTTTTTGTAAATCTAACAGTTATACCATCATAGTCAGGGTACTCATCAGAAACATCTAACACTTCGTCAGACTCTGTAAAGATAGAAACATATTCTATTTTTACTGCAAAGTCATATAGACAGTCACCATCAATAACCCATACTAATGGAATTCCTATACCTTGGATAGTTTCTTCGTTTATCATTGATTCTCCTTAGATAAGTATATCATTAGCAGCCTGATTGTGGCGCAAAATCATTAATTGGATTACATGATGCACCAGTACCAAAGCCGCTGCTGCAGGCTGGTGAAGTAGAACAACATCCAATAGCAACATCAAATGATGTACATTCTGTACCATTTGGACCAGCCGTTGTAGTCGTAGGTGCTGCGGTTGTAGTCGTAGGGGCCGCTGTAGTGGTCGTAGGAGCCGCTGTAGTGGTCGTAGGAGCCGCTGTAGTGGTCGTAGGAGCCGCTGTAGTAGTTGTAGGTGCTGCAGTGGTAGTTGTAGGAGCTGCAGTAGTAGTCGTAGGTGCTGCAGTTGTTGTTGTAGGTGCTGCAGTTGTTGTTGTAGGAGCCGCTGTAGTGGTCGTAGGAGCCGCTGTAGTGGTCGTAGGAGCCGCTGTAGTGGTCGTAGGTGCTGCTGTAGTAGTTGTAGGTGCTGCAGTTGTTGTCGTAGGTGCAGCGGTTGTAGTAGTAGGCGCAGGAGTCGTGGTTGCACGAAGAAAAACCCCAATGCCACTTGGATCTCTAAATAATGGTGCCACGATTTTCTCCTTAGTTAATTATTAAGCAAACTTATTTTGTGAAGCAATAACAGTAAATGTAGCTGATCCTGTTTTTCTAATTGTATAAACATATACATCTGTAGAATTTATATTGCCAGAGCTAGGCGCTGTTCCACCTAACCATTTAGGTGTTACAGCGTTACCATCAATAGTAAGAGCTGTTGCATAATATGCGGTTCCACCATTTGGAGATTCAAATACTACTGAAATTTGCTCTCCAGTAGTCATAATTGAATTAAGGCTTGATGCCCCATTGCCACGAATATTTAATTGATAGTTTGCGGTAGCGTTACTTGTGCGAATATTAACTGCAGCTACAAGAACATCAATATTAATAGCACCAGTAGCAGCAGTTCCTGAAATCAGCGTCTGCTCTTTAGGTGAAATAAATAATGGGTTATCTGATACAGAAATTGTTGGAACAGGGCCTGTTGCTGAGACAATTGTAATACCATTGCCAGCAGTTAGACCAGTCACATCTCCAGTGCCAAATGACTGCCATGCAGCACCATCGTAGAATTGTGTGGTGTTTGTGTCTGCAAGATAGCAAAACATTCCCTCTGTAAGGGCAGCAGTTAGCGGTGCACTGGCATCTCTTACTGCAGCAGATGCAAAGAACATTACTGACTGATTTTGTAGATTATTTTGGACTTGTGCAGCAGTTAAAACATCTCCAGTATTGAAGAGTTTATAACCTGCGTTTGCGCCTAGTGGCATTGTATTCTCCTTATTTTAGTATGATAGAACGTTTGTATCAAGTACACCTTGAGTTGATGAGTCTAGAATGAAAGCCTGAATAATAGGCTCTGCAGTATAGAGTGTGATATTCCAGTTGCCTGGTACAACATCGTGACTTACTCCTTGAACGAATAACTCACGAGTAATGGTGCTTCCACCAGGAACTTCTTTGTTAATATTAATTAACCTATAAATATCTGAACGCAAGTTGTCAAATGTATTTAATTCACTAACATCTGCATTTAGATTTAATGTCATAGATTTAATTTCAAGCGCTGCATTTTTACGAGAGGCTACAAGCATTTGTGCTTGATTTAAAGCTTCTGCATCTGTTTCCATTAATAAGCCTGTTCTTGTAGCAGACTTATAAAAATAGGTATCAATGCTATCTTGATCTGTAACTATTTGAGGAACCCCGCCAATTCTTGTAACAGAAACATCGTTTAGAACCAACTGGTCATCAAATGTAAAGTCAACAGATTGATACGGATATTGACCAGCAGGTAGTGGACGAACATCTGTATACTCAAAAGGATTTAAATCTGCCAAAAGGCTAACTGTGTTTCTATCAAAAAATGTTGCTTTTCCATCTCTTGCTATAAAGAAAGCACCAAATTCAGTTTGCTCTACAGTTTGTATAGCAGCAAGTATGGATCTATTTCCGCCTGGATCTACCTGACATGTAGTTTGTCCTGGGTCTAAGTTATCTAAAGAGTTTGGAAAATCAGAAAAATTAAGTAAAGCATCTATTCTTGCTCCAGTTAATTGACCTGCGGTAGCTCCTGGTATTGGTGGTATTTCTGTAGAAACATTATTTAAAAGACGGAAGGCATCAGCGCATAACAATGTAACTGTTGAGTCTTCGTTTGTTCCTTGATAAAACGAGGTATCGTAAGTAGTAATATATCCTGAAAATAAATTTACTTCTACAGAACTTCCAGCCAATGTTGTTTCTGCGTATATTCTTATTTTACGTAAAGGTAATAATTTTCCATAGTAGGGTCCAGATACGTTATCTGGGTTAAAATCCCCATCGGGATCATTTAACACTACCGTCGCAGTTCCAGCCTCAAAGTTAGCAAGAATACGGTTACGACCTCTACGAGTAGAGCATCTTCTAACTTGATCACTAATATCTACTATATCAGCAGGAGCATCTGCAAGAACGTTTGTGTCTAAAATACCGTAGGTTGACGAATCTAAAATAAATGGAAATCCGAATGACGCTCCGTTTGAGAAATCAATTTCTACTTTTAATGCTGGTAGAGTCATACTAGACCGCCTGCAAGTTTATTTGGCTACCGTTGTACTGTGTTCCTAAAAGGCCTTCTCGTACTGCTGCTACCAAGTCTTGCTCTGCAGTTACAGATCCCTCAACAGTAATATTTACAGTTACATTACCAGCCATAGAGTTTTGGAAGTTGCCCGCTCCAGACAAAACTCCAGATTGCATTGATCTAATTCTTGCCTTTTCTGCAGCGTCTGCTGCCGAATCGGTCATACTGCCACCAAGAAAACTTGATGGTCCATCAACTTTTGCTAATAGTCTATCCATCTCAGAATCTGTTAAGAATGATCTTCCTGATGCTTCTTTTGCTTCTTGAGAAAGCGTCAGAAGTTCAACTGATCTCATTAGGTCTGGGAACAGTTTTTCTAATTCAATCGTAGATGCTGCTGAGGCAGAGGCTGCTTCTAATGCTGCAGCCATTGCTGCTGCTACTGCTGCTTCTGATTCTGCAACTGCGGCTGCTGCATCATCTGCTGCTGCTGCTGCCTGTACGGCTGCTATTGCC
>SXGQ01746371.1_pt1 | contig 11763 bp, 10 predicted proteins | sample 3178371 | NCBI WGS metagenome assembly SXGQ01 (sample SAMN11356859, study PRJNA531348) | freshwater metagenome | isolation source: freshwater sample F1-20 | place: China: Fuxian Lake, Yuxi | collected 2017-12-25 | reverse complement strand
GCAGCACCTTTATCGGCGATAGGTTGTGGATTGGGTTGAGTTACTGGTTGCCCATTGGCCATAACCATGACATAACCAGCAGCACAGACTGGCTTAATGCCCTTGACCTCTATCTTCTCGTTGCCTTTCTGACAGACGATCACATTTTCAACTTGTTGATTTGGTTGATTTCCCCCTGCTGGCTGGCAAGGTTTCGCAGGTGATGGTGATTGGCCCGCTTCACAGGGCGGAAGTCCTTGACCTGGCTGGTTTGGCTGTCCTGGTTGGTTAGGTTGTGATGGTTGATTCGGTTGTCCAGGCTTTGCAGGTTGAGAGCTTGAACCTGCTCCAGCTGAACTTGCTTTGGTCCAACCTTCAAGTTTGACTTTCAAAGTTGGTGCGGAATAAGAGAAATTATTCGAGGCCAGATGAACCCAACCATTCTTTGTTCCGAGTGAGACGGAAGCAACGCTGCTCTTTCCAGTCTCATCGTAAGTGATCTCCATTGATGCATACGATGGCAATGTCTTGAGCCCGTATACGCACTTGATCAAATCTTCTCTCATCGCGAACGCGTAACGCCCGACATTTGATGTCTTTCCATCCTCTTTAAAGTGAGGCGAAGCGACGCGATAGAGAAGCGCTCCTTCAGATTCATTCCACTGAGGTGAGCCTGGCTCGTATACCGCGGCATTGGATGTGACTATCCCCTGGACTCCTTCGATTGACGAGCAACCAGAGGCAAAGTTTTGTGACCCACCAGAAGTGGTGTTGAGCCGCCAAGTAAGTGATGTTGTCAACGCCTTGTCATCCATATATTTTTCGAGCTTCTTATAACTGCTGTAGGCCATTTGATCATCAGGATCAACTCCCGCTACATCCATATTCTTTTGCCCTGGTGCAGCAGTCTGGTCCCGCTTTGACTCACGCAGATAATCTTTTACATCAGAGTTCTGCGGCAACCATTTACCAGCGACGATTTCCTCCAGCGGATCCGCTTCAACGACTAAGTGGAAGTAGTTGTCGTCATAGGTCTCGGTATAGGCAATCGGCTTATCAAGGCGCCCATTGAGCCACCCTGAGATGATTTTTGGCAGACGCATCTTCAAGGAGAATCTCAATCCCGTTTTGAAGGCAATGCGCTGGTAACAGAATTTGTCTTCGACGGCGATACATCCAGTTGCACCACTACCCTCTACAAAAGTATCGTCATTAGTTGTCTTTACTGGGTAGATTGATAGACGAAGTGATTTCTCGCTCGGATCCCAAGTGGAAGTTCCGGTTGGACGATTAAAGAGTGCCGAGACAAGGCCAAGAACAATGTAATCCTGAGACTCACCGCCATCAGTAATGCGATAAATCCATGGACCATCTGCTCCGGGATATCCGGTGTTGGTCTTTGCATCAAAAGTGGAATCCCAGCCGGGGCTCTTCTTTGCATAGACACGCTTTATCGGTGTGGCCTTGATTGAAGTTCCATCGGCTTTCACTACGGAGAGCGAGACAACACATGCTGCCTTTTCACGAGCAGAGCAATCCCCTGTTACTGCATCCCACTTGATCTGTTGGAAACTTGAATCCGCAAGACCGCCGACACAAGCTTGTTCCGTAGGTGTAGTGCAGACCAATCGTCCTCCTGTCTGATTTCCACCTGCTCCTTGCTTCTCAAGGGATACAAAAGAAAGAAAGCTAACTTGATTCTGATCCCAATAGACCATTGCGTTATCGCTTGAAGTTGGCTCACTCAATCTCAAAATAGTTCGTGCATCTTTAATGACAGATGGATCTTTGGTGTATGCCGCGGTGTTGCTAGAAGGCGAACCTGCGTTTTGAGTGGGTTGGTTCGGTTGTCCGGGCTGACCGGGCTGACCGGGCTGACCTGGTGTAGGTGCTGCACAAGGTTTCTCCGATGTTGACACTTGACCTGGAGCACAAACAGGTGGATTGGTGTTTGCTGAAGACATGGGTGGAATAGATAGAACTATCGCTGATGCAAATACCAGAGTGAGATAACGCCTCATTCGCACCTCCTATCCGCCTACTTTAGCGAAGGTGTCGAAGTGAAGAAAGTAGCGATTACGAGGAATTTATCTCCTTCGCTCCAGTAAGTGCGTAGGGGTAATAGAGCTCAAATGCGCTAAGACCATCATTGAGCCTAAGGCAAATAAGGTTTCATCGTTCTCTAAGGCTATTTTGTCGCTGATGAAGAAGAGTATGAGGCCGTTGATAACGAAGATCGAAATAGGGATAAGGGCTTTGAGATTGAGCGACTTTTCATCTATCTTCAACGAAGCATCGATTTCATCAAGATCACGCTTTATCTCCGCTTCCACTTGGGAGGAAAGATTGAAGATTTCCGATTCTAGGTCTCGATTAAGAAGTGCCCGAACCCTCCTTGCAAGTCTCTCGCTGAGTTCGGCTTTATAAGATTGAGATATTTTCATAGAACTTATCAACCCAATTGCAAGAATAGAGATCATCACTGCCGCGCTAGTGACTAGCATCAGTCTTAACTCCACCGTCGCCATGTATGCCAACGGAGGAATCGCAAGCACGGCCTTATAGAGAAGTTGCCTTCTCATACGCTCACCTGCGGAATGAGTGATGGTGCAGTGGCATCAAGATTGATTTGCTTCTTAGCCAGTGTCGAGTCAATCGATTTCTCACTTATGACAATCACAACTTTTCCTGCAGAAGCAAGATCGCGCATATGCTTGATAAGAAGTTCCTCAGTGGCTTCATCCGAGTCCTTACAGGAGAGATCTAGAATCACGATTGCAGAGTCCTTAAGGAGAACGCGGGCTAGCGCTACTTTCCTGCGAAGTGAGGGAGAGAAAAGTGAGTTATCCGCTTCTAGTTTAGTTGAAAGGCCTTCAGGCAATAGATCAGACTCAAGTCCTACCTCAAGAAGTAGCGTGCTGAGTCGATCTCGGGTTGCTCGAGGTTTTATCGATTTCAGATTGGCTTCGATTGTGAGAGAAGCAAAGCGGGGTGCACTTGATATCAAACCAATCTCGTTCTGCCATTGATTCCGTTGAATCTGATCCGCCCTGAAGGTTTCTCTTTGTGTGTCGATAAAAACGCGTCCGATTTCAAGCGACCAGGGATCTATCAACGCCTCGATAAAACTTTCTCGCAACTCCTTGGAACTGGAAACTACCCCAGTGATTCGGCCAGCTGTAGCTAGACCCCACCTAAACGCCACAGTCGATTCATCGTCTTGAAGCTGACAATCGGTCCAACGCAATTCTTTGATTCGACTGATCTTGGCATTGGTACTGACTTCTGGAGTCTCTTCGGCTTCAACTTCCTTACTTTGCGAAATGGTTACGAATGATCCGGGGAAAAACTCCTCTCTTGAAAGACGATCCTTCGGGAGTAAGGACCAGCGAAGGCTTTGGATAGCAAGAAGAATTACTAGAGCGAGAATGAGTGATTCCCATTCCATTTCCCCAGTAAGGAGGATGAAACCACTAGATATACAGACTATAAAGATTGGAGTTATGGCGAGAATTGAGATTCGCGAAGCAACTTCTTTCGACAATTGGTTCTCAAGACGAGAGGTCTGAGATATTGAATGAGCGAGTGATCCAATCTCCTCTCTCCCACCCATTTCGAATCGAAGCGCAATTGCCCGAGAGGTCATCTCGCGTAGGGATCGCTGGATGATGAGGTTCTGCTGAAGCGTGATTTTTCGGGAAGTGACTATCTCAATGGGGAGAGCGAGCAAGCCAAGCAGGAGAAGGGGAAGGCTCGGCATCACTATCCCGAAGAAGATGACTGCGACCAATCCGCCAACTACGAGTTTGTGGGCGATTTGAAGGATTGCCCAACGTTTTGCCTCGGCAGAGTTTTTCAAAAAGCCGAATACCTGCGAAGCCATGTTGTGAGTATAGATGTCTGAAGTTGCGTACTAGATGAGGGGCGCTCGCCCATACCGTGTCAATAACCAATGAGTCTTCCAGCGCAATTTTCTTTGACCTTCGGCTTTCGAAAAAAATCCAGAGATGAATCCACGAAGCGAGGCACCAAAGGTCTTCAATCCTCGCGCTCTAATGATTGTGATCAAGAACCATGTCAGAAGGTAAAGAAGCGAAAATGGAAAGCGAAGGTGACGCTTAGCGAGCCAGACTCGATTCCTAGCGTTAAGAAAGTAAAAGTAGCTATGCCTTGCGGGGTTAATGACCGGGTGCTTCACGGTTATCTCTGCTGCATACCAGGGGATGTACTCAGCATCGAGTGTGCGCCAGAGTAAGTCGATTCCCTCGTGACCATAAAAAAAGTTATCCGGCCAACCACCAATCTCCTCAAAGACATTTTTTCGTATCACCGTTGATCCCTCCCAGAGTGAGGTCGCAACCGAACTTTCCAATGGATTTCCTATTCGAAGCCTCGGTACCCAACGTTTTGGAGTCGGCTCGCCACTGATATTCGAGATGACTCTCGGTTGTATCAGACCAATCTCTTCTCGCTCGTCGAGGATCTTCTTCATCTTGAGTAGTGTCTTCGGGTCATACAAGTGCACGTCATCATCTAGAAACAATAAGTTCAAGCCCTTAACTTCATGTACTCCTGCATTTCGCCCCGCAGGGATCCCCAAATTTTCTTTCAAATGGAGCGTCTTGAGTCTTGGAAATGATGGCTTTGGATCCCATCCATTTCCGACAACGACCACTTCGGTGGTTACACCCTCTTGTAAGAGAAGCGAACTTACTGCTTGTTCCAACTCTTCCTTTCGCCGTCCCATAGTGAGGACGACGCAACCGAAATCGATACTTTGCTCAGTCAATCAGGAACTCATCTTTAGACGGTTCGATGACAAGATGGAGACGATATGTCCCAGCGTGACGACGGGACTTGCTATGACTAGAACCAGAAGCGCTTCTTCTAACCACCCAAAGAAGTAAGCGAGCGAGAAGATCAAGGTCATCTCGACGGAGTGATATGCACGATGAATCGGAAGTATGTTGGCAAATGATCTAACTCGTGAAAGCAACGAACGATTAATGGTTGCTTTCTTATCGGCTAATCGTTCAAGGCCCGAGAAAGCTCTCGCTACATGGACTGCGTCGTTGAGACCCTTATTGATTACAATCAATGTCGCAAGTAGCGCACCAAGGAATGGCAGAAAATAGTCGCCACCCTCTTCCATGATTCGCAGTCCAATAGCAATCGGTATCAAAGCTTCAGCGAAGTAATGGCCGACCTTGTCAAGAAAGATTCCGGCAGGTGAAAATCGCTCTCGCCACCTAGCAATCTCGCCATCAACACAATCGAAAAGCATCTGGAGTTGGGAAAGGAAGAGGGCTAGAAGCACTCCTATTACGCCAGGCAGTGAGAATGCAAAGGAGATTGAAATCCCCGTGAGAATCATGAGGTAAGTAACGCCATTTGGAGTGATTCGAGTCGGCAGGAGTATTCGCGTTAGGTAGGGCGAAACTCTTCGAAGATAAAGGTCTGCCGTCCAATGCTCTGAGTTCACACGCCCGGTAACGGATTCAGGTTGAGTCTTTGCGCGAAGCTCACTGATTGATGGAGACACGAAGAGATTCTAGAGGCGAGCTTTCGCTTTGCTTCGCTTCAACTGTTGGAACCATTGAATTGAGGCTAGAACCATGAAAAGCGCGATGAAGTAGATCGCAAAAATCAGAAGGGGTATGCCTAACAAGAGCGCGATAGTCAGTAGGAGGATTCGACCTTCGACCTTAAAGCCCAGCCAAGAAAGCCAGGTAGGAAAGCTCTGTGATTGCAAGGCGCGATAGAGCCCGTCGTAGTGATGGTAGACGAGAGCAAAGAGTGTGAAAAATAGGGTGCCATCGACGAGATCTGGATCAATTAGGTAAGCAATCAAGGTCACCGCTACCAACTCGAATTTTCGCAAGAGCGATGGAGTCATCCATTCGTAGCGCCCGCCAAGTCGTCTCGACGAGAGTAGAAGATCCTGTTGCATGGCGACTACCAGACCTTGAGGGGTTGGCGCTTTCCAAGTCAACGTTCTTCTGACTCTTGTGAGCCAGGCATAAGAGATGGAAACCAATCCCAGGAATAACATCCCTGGAAAGACCAGGGCACCGCCACCTATTGCTGCCAGAACTGAGATTGCAAGCCAGCGCTCACCTATCGGGAAGTTAAGAACCTTTTTCACCCAGTACTTGAAATCACTCTCACCGCGCCACTTTAGAGAGGCATATCCATCATCGCGTAGCGATATATCACGAGCGATGAGCTTGCCTTCACGTTCTTGTGAGATAGCAGCGAATGTGTAATCACTTAAGTGCCTGATCGTCTGCAAGGTCATTAGTGCGATGGCAAAGAACCACCACTCGTGCCCAGCACTATATGCAAGTGATCCATAGACCAGATACTCCTTGACTCGATCAGTGCTTGCATCAAACCACCTGCCGAAGTCAGAGAATTTTCTGGTGTAACGAGCAACTTCTCCATCCGAACAGTCGATGATTAGACTGAGTTGAAAGATGATTGCACCGGCGAGGTACTCTGATTGAGCGAAGAGGTATGCGGCATAGAAGCCGACCAGCAAAGAGACGAAGGTTATGAGATTCGGTGAGATACCGAACTTCACTGAGAAAGCAGTGATTGGTTTTGAAAGTCGACGAAGGACTAGAACTGAGAAGAATCCATCGTTAGACCGGTTCGCGAGATTTAACTTCAGGCGTTTAGCTTTGATGGGTGTTAGTTCTTCGATCTTGGTATTACGGCCACGTCCAGGGTTCTGCCAGGGTGCTTTATCAATCGAGATGGGTGAAATCGCAATAGCGCTACGGACGAGAGCGAGGACTATGAGATTCGCGAGAGGTATGCCGCTAAATCCGCTATTTCTTGCCTGATTGAGCGCCTGGATTATTCGTTCTCGATCATTCTGGCTTAATCGAACTATCCCAAGAAATACTCGATTCGCTGCTGGGCAATCGTGCATCGAAGTGGCGATGCTTCGAACTAACTTATTTCGTATGTAGATATCTGCTTCACTCCCAGTTTTGGAGCTTCCAACCAATAGCGCACTCTGGCGATGTGGAAAATCTTCTATCTCATCAAGGTATGGTTGATGAAGTTCTAGATCTTCTTCGCGAATAATCAGATCTGACTGAATTGAAGTGAACTTATCAATCACTTGGGAGAGTGTGGTCTCGGGCCGTAACGTCATTACCTCGAGATTGGAATTCACGTCCGATACTATAGACGAGTGAATTACCAGATAACGATTCTCGCCGCAGGCATGGGAACGCGTCTCGGTCGTCCATTTCCAAAACCACTCACACCTCTGGTCGATGGACGAACAATCATGCAACAACAGATCGAGAATATTGAACAAGTCTTTGGTGACAAGGCCCGAATCTCCATAGTGGTCGGTTTCAAGATGGAGATGATTATGGAGACATTCCCGCGCTGTACTTACATCTACAACGAAGAGTATGACCAGACAAACACTTCAAAGAGTCTGATGCGAGCGCTCGCTTCAAGTTTTGATGGAGGAGTTCTCTGGCTCAACGGTGATGTGGTTTTTGACGCAAGCCTTCTGGAAAGACTCAAGCCATTTGTAGATCGTGACCAATCTTTTGTATCCGTAAACACGGCAGCTGTCGGAGAAGAAGAAGTCAAGTACACGGTTGATGGCGTTGGCAATATCAAAGAGCTATCCAAGACGGTAACAGGAGCCCTTGGTGAGGCGGTTGGTATCAACTACATATCGGGTAGCGACAAGGCCCAGCTCCTTGGTGAGCTGAGGATTTGTGCAGAATCGGATTATTTCGAACGAGGTATTGAGACGGCGATAGAAAAGCATGGTGTGAAGATCATCCCGGTCGATATCTCAGACCTATTTGCAGTCGAAGTCGATTTCCAGGAGGACCTCGATCGAGCTAACCGGGGACTCACGAAATAGTCACTTTGTCTTTTCATCGAGTCTCCGCCAAGCCTCTCTTGCTAGGGTGGGCCTCATTGGGTTCCAGTTTGAACCGTTACGAGACCGTGGAGGTATCCCTTGAGCAGTGATGATGAGTCAACAAACGATGACATCATCACTGAGGAGATGCTCTGGGAGCGGATTCCTGAAGTACAGGGAGCAGAACGCGCTGAAACTTTCTACGAACTGAGCGCTCGTATCTATGCGCGTGGTCAATACGATGAAGCGCTCGCATTGGCTGAGACCGCGCGAGATATCTATTCCGAACTCGGAGCTGGTGCGCCTCTAGAAGGTTTGGCACAGGCCTATTCGGCAATTGGTTATAACCTCAATCAACTTCACAGGATCGAAGAGGCAGCGAATGCGATGACAAAAGCTGTCGAACTTCTACGTGAACATAAGTCCCCGATGGCTCTCGAGCTTGCTTGCACTTTAGGAGAGTGGCTTTACTCATCGAAGGAATATCGCAAGGCGATCGACTGCATCGAAGATTGTGTACAGGAGCACCTCGTCGATGGAAACGATATGGGCGCCGCTAATGATTTCTATTTAATCGGTTGTGCCAGACGAGACCTTGGTGAACATAATGAAGCGATAGTGGCATTCAACGAGGCCCGAACCCTCTATAAGAAACTTAAAGAGGTAATACATGTTGCTCGTTGTGATCAGAAGATCGCATATTCTTTAGTTGCACTTGGAGATGCTGAAGGTGCGGAGATCGCTGCCCAACGAGCTCTTGATGTCTTTCAAACCGCCCATGACCATCGAAGAGAGACTTTCGCCCTCTTCGAACTCGGCAAAGCAAGAATCCTCAGCGGAAATGTTGACGGTGGCCTTGCCACTCTTCGTAGGGTCCTTCGTACGGTCGCTGAGTCAGAGGATAAAGACTTCGAATTCATCTTGGAGGTAGAGGAAGAGATAGCGAAAACTCTCCGAGCAAGCGGTGATGCCATAGGTGCTTCCGAGATCGAGCGCAGGATCGAAACGGTCCGCGAGATCATTGAAGAGAAGTAAATAGATTCGTTTTGATTCCTGACCTTTCTTATCTCAAGTCCAAGGACTCTCTCCATGTGATGATGGTCTGCCTTGGGAATATTTGCAGGTCGCCGATGGCTGCGGCAGTCCTTGCCACTAAGGCGCGAGAAATCTCGAGCAAGTCGATAGTCGTCTCTAGCTCTGGAACATCGAATTGGCATGTAGGCGAAGGAGCAAACCCACCGTCACAGCGGACTTGGGAAAAAGCAGGGTATCTGCATGAGCACATTGCTTCGCAGATAACTAAAGAACGAATTGCCGAGGCAGATATTGTCTTGGTGATGGATAGATCTAACCTGCGAAATGTCATCGCGATGGCAAGAGATGAGGAAGAGAAGAAGATTCATCTTTTGCGCGCATTTGATGTGGCAGCAAGTCACGATGAGGTGCCAGATCCCTATGGGATGGCTGACGGCGCATTCGAAGAGGTTCTCGAGATGGTCGAGCGCGCAGTAGATGGATTGCTTAACGCTTTAGGTGTTGTAAACCCCAGTGATACATAGCTATCGCCCCAGCAGCTGAGGCATTGATTGATCGCGTCGAGCCATACTGAGCAATGTCGTAGATTTTGGCGCAGGCGCGTTGTCCTTCCTCAGAAATCCCGGCACCTTCTTGTCCGAAGAACATAACTACTTCTCGAGGGATTTCAGAGCTCTCTAGTGGAACTGAGCCAGGTAAGTTATCTATTCCTATCAGCGTTATTTCTCGCTGGCTACACCAGTCCTTCAACTCTTTCACATCACTGTGATGAATGACGTGAAGATATTTGTCGGTGACCATGGCGCCACGTCGATTCCAGTCGCGCTTTCCAACTATATGAACGCTAGCGACGTTGAAGGCATTAGCAGTTCTTACAATCGAACCGATGTTGAGGTCATGTTGCCAATTCTCGATTGCGATGCGTAGCGGATTACGTTTGGTATCGAGATCTTTGACAATCGCTTCAACGCTCCAGTATCGATAGTGATCGCTCACATTTCGCCGATCACCATTTGCTAGCAACTCAGGATCTAGTCGAGCGTCATTCGGCCAAGGAAGGGGGTGAGGTCCAACGCCAACGACAGGATAAAACTCCCCAGGTCCGATCTCAGGTTCCACCATAGAATCAATCCATACCGTGGTAGAGATATCCGGTGAACATGATGCGCACTCTAGCGAAGGAGGAGTGATGCGAGTGAAACTCAGGATTCTCGGATCCTCACTCCTGATCTTAAGTATTCTCGCTGCAAACTCTGCTAGCGCAGAGGAGAGTGCGGTCAGTGCGAGTTGTTTCGTCAAAGTCAAGAGCTGTGTCCCAGCAAAATTCATCAAGCAAGCGAAGTCAAAATCTTTAGCTAATCCCGCGATCCTTGTCACAGACCCAGCAACTGGCGTGGTTCTCTATGAGAACCGACCAGATTCACCCAGTGTTCCAGCTTCTGTGATGAAAGTACTGACGGGCTACACAGCACTCACTTTCTTGGGTGGAGATAAGAGATTTGCAACCTCTATCTATCGAGTCGAAACTGGAACCACTTTCATGATCGTCGGTGAGCGCGATCCTTGGCTCACAATGTTTCGCTCTGTTTCGTTGAAGTATGGACCGGCTTTCGCACCAGATCTCATCAATGTAGCCCTCGCCCAATTCGGTGAGGGAGAGAAGCCCAAGCGAATAACAATTCTCTATTCCAAACTCTACCCATCAGATATCGCAGGTTATAAGGCACATTTCAGAGCCGGTAATGTCAAGGTCATCTTCAAGGAGATCAGTAGCAAAGAAGCAAAATCAAAATCAGGTGAACCGCTCTATCAAGTTCTCTCACCGTCAGTCAATCAAATGGTCGAATTCCTGATTCGCTTCAGCGACAATCGCTTAGCGGATCGTCTTGCTATCCATGCTGCAGTCGCTCATGGTTATGAAGGTGATAAGCGTGGCTTGCAACAGAGCTATCAAGATGCATTACTGGCGAAAGAGATTGGTATCGATGGTCTCAATGTCGAGGATGGAAGTGGACTTTCGAAACAGAATCGAATCACTTCTCGCATGGTCGTAGATCTTCTGACCCAGATCCGTGGCCTTCCTGAGTACCAATCCCTCTATGAGGGCTTACCCACAAGTGGCAAGACCGGCACATTAAAGAAGCGTTTCAAAGAGAGTGCACCAGATGCTGTTGGCTTAGTGAGAGCTAAGACTGGATGGGTCAACGGCTCAGTGAGCCTTGCTGGCTTTGTCACCTCAGGAGATAAGGAATATGCATTCGCAGTCTTAGCCGATCGAATACCGCGCTATTACTCGGCGACAGAGAGGGCGCGTGCCTCGATAGACCGAATGATTGGCTCACTTGCAAAACCGGCAAAGCTGGAGATCCTTGAAGCTAGTGGGTGATATCGACTAACTGTGCTGGTAGATCTTGATTGCTCCACCGTAACAAGCAACCCAACTCCGATCGTGAATCCCATCAAAAGTGATCCCAATGGGTTCATCGCAGACTTTAATCTTCTGCATGATTTTGAAATCACTCACTCGAACATTTGCCAGTGTGTCGCTGAAATAGTTGACGACAATCAACGCACTTTCATCATCAGTAAGAACAAGGCTTCTTGCCGCTTTTCCAGTGGTGACGCGCTTGATCACTTTGCCACTTTCGATATCGAGGGCCACTACCTGACCAGATGCATTGAGGGTGGCATAGAGAGTCTTTCCATCCGAAGTTAGCTGGAGCGCTCGCGGATTAGGACCTATTGTCAGACGTTTACGAGTGAAGTCGGTGAGATTGATCTGATGTATTACCGATCCACCCATCTGTGCCACATAAGCAAAACGTGAGTCAGAAGAGATTGTGATT